>Ga0326727_10013435_pt1 | contig 18233 bp, 13 predicted proteins | sample MB2enrmetagenome_FD_207643 | JGI IMG/M metagenome (GOLD analysis project Ga0326727, IMG submission 207643) | Lab enriched peat soil microbial communities from McLean, Ithaca, NY, United States - MB29MY | ecosystem: Environmental > Terrestrial > Soil > Wetlands > Peat | place: USA: New York...
CATCGGCGGAATATTGTTTTGCCTCGACCGGGGTGAGCTCTTCTTAATTCCATGAGGTCAGGGGTCCAGAGACTCTTCTCGACCCGCCGCGCCACTTTTACTGCTCCGTGACGAATTTCTCGAAGTTGATGCCGTCTTTGATCTGCACCGTGCGCGTCGCCTTCTTCCCGTCTTTCCACTCCACCGTGATGGAGTAAGATCCGGGAGCCAGGGGAATCTGCGCGGGAGTGACCTGCGGCTGGCGCTTGCCGTTCACCAGGACTGCGGCCCCGGTGGGAGAGCTGGTAAGCATCAACGTGCCCTGTTGGGAGCGCATCACCACCGCCGGAATCTCCACCGCGGACGAACCCACTTCCACCTCGCGGCGTTCCAGGTCGTAGCCGGATTTCACCAACTCCAGAGAGTGGTGGCCGGGATTCGCTTCCAGCGTGCAGGGGGTCGTACAGGCTGTGTCGGGTTGGTTATCCAGCGTCACCACCGCGCCCCGCGGACTACTGGTTACGGTGAGCGGCTGCGGACCGGCAACCATTCTAGCCGTAGGAGGACGTCTCGGCGGCGCCTCGGGATGGGGCGCGGTCTTCGCCGGCGCTGTGGCGACTTCGGTGACGGGCGGCTTCTCGTCGACAACCGGCGGCGGACTGCCATCCGCCGGCGGCATGGGGCTGGGCTTGCTTTCGGCCGGAGTCTCGACCGGTGTTGGCGTGGATGGCGCGGCGGATGGTATCGGCGGTGGACCGGGCACCGGCGCCTGGGTCTCCAACGAAGCCGCTTGTTGCGCCGGCTTTTGGGCCGAACCGAGGGTGTTGAGAAGCCAGGTCGGTTTCACTTCCCATGCCACTATCGCGAGCAAACCCGCAGCCATCAGGATGGCCGCCAGAAAGGGCAGAAAGCCGCTACGCTGGCGGGGAGCGCGCTCCGTTGTGCTGGTTGCGGTAGCTTCGGCCCTGCGCGGCTTGCGAGCCGGCGGCAACGCGGCCGCCGCCGCTATCTCCTGATCCGCCACCGTCGGCGCGTTGAGACTGCCTCCGCGCGGCAGGCTCTGCCAACCCTTGTTCGCCGCGCAGGCCCGTTCCAAAGCCTCCGTGAACTCCGTGCAGGAGCCGTAGCGAGCCTCCGGCTTCTTGGCCAGCCCCTTTTTCAGTACGCTTTCAATCTCGCTCCCCAGGCTCGAGTTGATGCGGTGCGGCGACGGCGGCTCTTCCGCCACAATCTTATAGACCACCGTCGTCAGGTGCTCGCCGGTGTAAGGCTTTTCGCCCGTCAACATCTCGAAAGCGATTACCGCCAGCGAGAATTGATCGGAACGGCCATCCACCGCCTGTCCCTGGACTTGCTCCGGCGACATGTAGTGCGGCGTGCCGACGATGGAGCCCGTCATGGTGAATTGCTCGGATGCCGTAATTTTGGCGATGCCGAAATCGGTGATTTTCGCCGTTCCGTTGGCGGCGATCATGATATTCGCCGGTTTGACGTCGCGGTGGACGATGCCCTTGCCGTGCGCATAATCCAGCGCGACCGCGGTCTGCGCCAGGATGCTGAACATGCGGTCGGGCGGCAGCGCCTGCGGCTGCGCCAGCAGCTGGTCGAGGGTAGGCCCATCCACGTATTCCATGGCGATATAGGCCAGATCGCCCTGTTGCTCCACATCGTAGATGGTGACAATCCCGGGATGGGAGAGGATGCCGGCGGATCGCGCCTCGCGAAACAGCCGTTCCCGCATCCGCTCCTGCTCGTCGGGCTTCAGCACGGTGGCTAGATTGATGGTTTTGATCGCTACCGGACGCCCGATGTTGGGATCGATGGCATGATAGACGACGCCCATGGCGCCACGCCCGAGTTCCCTGACGATCTTGTAGCGCCCGATGCGATCCATTCAGTTCTAGTGATAGCACATAGGGGGATGGGCGCGTACCTGGAGCATAACTTGCTTGGACGCACAACCGCCGGCTGGCGCGCGCGGCTGACTCCTCTGAGCGCGGCTTATTCCTCTGAGCCGCGACTGCGAGGGAGTGCATCGTGGCCCGGAGGCCCGGAGCGAGCTAGGCTCGCCTGGACAAGCTGAAGAGGGACTTGCAAAACTTCGGAAACCGCTTGCTTGCGCGCGCGGCTCATTATTCCCGCATTGAAACAGCAGCCCTTATGAGCCGCGACTGCAAGGGAGCGGCGCCTTTTTTGAACGCCTTTCTGTAATAATCGGGTACTGCTAACTACTATCGTTAGTTCGTTTACTTGCCAGTTCGCACGGAGAGAGCCGTAAAATGAGACTTCACGATGTTAGTGGGTGAGAGCGGGGAAAAGAAAGTGCCGGCACGGTGGACGCGGCTCTCGCTGCGTTCCAAGGGCGTTGTGGTGCTTACCATCCCGCTTTGCGCCCTGGTAGTGGCGCAGGTTGCCATCTACCGGGTGGAAGGCGACGTGGCTGCCGTCGACCGGCGCGTTGTCCGCTACTACGATTCCCGCGCCGCCTTGGCGCAATTGCGCCTTTCCCTCAGCGGCGCGCTGGCCGCCGCCAGCGCCTACCAGGCTACCGGCGAGCGGCAGTACGCCGCCCAATTCGAGCAGGCGCGCGAAACCGCCAGTCAATCGTTAGGCCGGCTTCCGGCGACAACCGGCACTCCGGCGGATGAAGGGCTCACCAAGGAAATCCAGCGCGAAGCCGTCGAGGAACTGTCGGTTCTGAGTTCTCTCCTGCAGTCTCCGCGCGATCCGTCCGCCGGGTCCGGGCGTCTCAACCGAGCCAAAGCCGCCATGACGGGGGCGCTGGCCGCGGGGGAAACCCTCCGCGACCTTCAAGAGCGGCAATTTGCCGAAGCGGTCGGCGAACGCGAAGTGGCGCGCCGCCGCCTTTTCACCACCTTGATGGCGTGTGGAATCCTCGGGCCGCTGGGCGCGCTTTTCATGAACCTGGTAGTGGCCGGACGGCTTTCCCAGCGGATTGCCGCGGTGTCGGAGAACGCCCGGCGGCTGGCGCACGGCTTGCCGCTCGATCCCTTCCGTTCGGGCAGCGACGAGATTTCCGCCCTGGCTCAACAGATCGAGGATGCCGCGTATCTGTTGCGGAAACGCGAACGCGAGGTAAAGGACAACGAACAACGCTACCGCGACCTCTTCGACCGCGCCCCTATCGCTTTCGAGGAGACCGACCGCGAGGGCGTGATCCGCCGCTTCAACCAGGCGGTCTGCAGTCTGCTGAAGTGCCCGCCGGACCAAATCCTGGGCCGCAAGGCCTGGGACTTTGTGACCCCCGACCAGCAGGAGAACTTCCGCCAGGCCATGACCGACCGCATCGCCACCGGCGTCGAGTCGGGCGCGTTCGAATGCGATTACATGCTGGACGACGGATCGCGCATCACCGTCGAGATTCGCGAAAATCTGATTCGCGGCGACGGCGACGAAATCACCGGAGTGGTTTGTTCTCTGCTGGACGTCACCGAACGCAACCTCGCCGCCGTAGCTGCCCGCAAGGTCTCGCAGTACGCCATGGAGTTGCGCAATAAGAACGAGCAACTGGCGCGCGCCCTGGAAGCCGCGCGTTTGGCGACCGAGGCGAAGAGCCGCTTCCTGGCCGGTGTTTCCCATGAATTGCGGACGCCGCTGAACGGCATTATCGGTTTTTCGGAGATGATGTATGACGCCAAACTGGGGCCCGTCAGCGCCGACCACAAGGACGTGTTGAGCGACATTCTCACCAGCGCGCGCCATCTGCTGCAGCTCATCAACGATATTCTCGATCTTTCCAAGGTGGAAGCCGGAAAAATGGAGTTCCACCCCGAATCCACGCGCATCGACACCCTGGTTTACGAGGTGCGCGACGTGGTGCGCCCCCTGGCCGAAAAGAAACGTCTCCAGCTGACAATCGCGGTCCAGGACGAGTTCAGCGCGGTAGTGGATCCGGCGCGCTTCAAACAGGTGCTGTACAACTATCTTTCCAATGCCGTGAAGTTCACGCCCGAGAACGGCCGGGTGGAGGTGCGCGTCCGCCGCGAGGAAGAATCCTTCCGGGTGGAAGTGGAGGACACCGGGGTGGGGATTTCGCCCGAAGAGATCGCCAAGCTGTTCCAGGAGTTCCAGCAGCTTCCCAACAGCCGGAAAGCCGAACAGGGCACCGGGCTGGGATTGGCTCTCACGCGCCACATTGTGGAAGCCCAGGGCGGATCGGTTTCCGTCCGGAGCGTGATGGGCAGCGGCAGTGTTTTCACCGCGGTGTTTCCGTTGGTTAGCGTCCCGTTATCCGATGGGGTTCGACGATAGTTATGAGCTGTGCAGACTAGGACTAGGAAAGTTACGGAATAGGCTCTAAAATACAATTGCCATGGCTGGCGAACCAATTCTGATAGTGGATGATACGCCCGTAAACCTGAAGCTGACCCGCATTCTGCTAGTGAATGAGGGTTACAAGGTGATGACCGCGGCCAGCGCCGAGGAAGCGCTGGAGTTGCTGCGCAGCTACCATCCACAGCTGATCCTCGCGGATATCCAGTTGCCGGGTATCGACGGCCTGGAGCTTACCCGCCGCATTAAGAAGAACGAGGACACGCGCGACATCACGGTGGTGGCTCTCACCGCATTCGCGATGAAGGGGGACGAACAGAAGGCCGTGGAGGCGGGCTGCGACGGGTACATCACCAAACCCATCGACACCCGCTCTCTGGGCGCGCGCATCCGCGAGCATCTCAACCGGCGCACGGAGAGACAGGGCGCAGCTCCCGCGGCGGAACAACCGGCCCCGGCGGGCGATGGGGCCTCCCTGCCCGCCGCGGAAATGCTGGCATTGCGGCGCAAGTTTCTGGCTGAAGGCCAGGAAGCAGCGCGGCAGATGCTGCTCGACCTCGATGGGCAGTTCAACGCCGGCGAGGCCGCCAAGAAAGTCCATAATTGGATCGGCACCGGTGGCCTGCTGGGCTACTCCGCCATCAGCCGCCTGGCGCGCGAGGTGGAAGCGGTCCTGGTGGAGCGTCCCCTCGAGAATGACCAGCTGCGCGATTCGCTAACCAACCTGGCGCTGGCGTTCAACAGTCCGCGCGAAGCCCGCGACGCTCCGCTCTCCGAGGGCATCGTGAATGCGCTCTCCGGCAAGCGGGTGGCGCTGGTCGGTTTGCCCGCCAGCGACGCGGAGCGCATGTGCGTCGCGCTGGAACGGACCAATTCCGTGCCGGTATTCTTCGAAGCGTCCGAGCCGCCGGATTCCGGGGCGATTCAGCAGTGCCATCTGGCGGTGGTGAGCGTTCGCCCGGAAATGGGTCCCACTCCCTGGTTGCAACCTGGGACCGTGTACACTCTGCCTCTGGTCTTCGCCGGCAGCCGGGATCACCTGCTTTCTCTTGATCACAACGTGCAAGCTTTGGCTTGCGAGTTTCTGATGGATTCCTGGCAGCCCGAGGAAGCGCTCGTCCGCTTGAGCCTCGCGCTGTCCCAGCAGCGCGCGAGCATGCCGCCGAAACCCGCCGCCGCAACGCCGACCGCCGAACGCACGCGCGTGGCTATCGCCGACGACGACCCGACGGTGCTGGCGCTGGTGCGCACCGCGCTGGCCAATTTCGGCATGGAATGCTATACCGCGGTCGACGGCCCGAGTGCCCTCGAAACCATTCGGCGATACCGGCCGCACGCTGCCGTGCTGGACGTCAACATGCCCGGTATGGACGGCTACGAAGTCCTATCGGCCGTGCGGCACGAAGGAATTCCGGTTCGCGTCCTGCTGCTCACCGCCCGCCAGCAGGAAAGCGACGTAATTCGCGGCTTTACTTTGGGCGCCGACGATTACGTAGTGAAACCCTTCAGCCCGATGGAGCTGGTGGCGCGGATGAAGCGGTTGCTCTGGCGATGATCCGCATCGAGCTGTCGGTGGCAGGGTGTCTGTTGGCGCTATACGCCCTGTTTCTGGTGGCGATGTTCGTAGTGTTGCGGTCGCGGGCGTCGCGCCGGCGGAAAGCCGGGGTGGGCGCGCGGACTTTCACTCCGCAGATTCGCGATGCCTTGGTGGATTACCTGTCGGGAAGCAACGACCAGACCAAGATCCGGGAGTTCGCCAAATACCGCCGCAAGGAATTCGTCGACGCCCTCCTCGAGTTTCATGGCACCGTCGGCGGCAGCGCCCGCGATCGCCTGTGCGATCTGGCGCTCGAATTAGCATTGGTGCACGACTGGTGCCAGGATGCCTGCTCCAAGGATCGGATGATTCGCCGCCAGGCGTACACGCGGCTTTCCTTTGTGTGCGCCTACGAGCCCTGCCGCCGGATCGCCGGCGATCTGCTGAAGCAAGCGCTCCAGGACGCCGATCCCGAGGTCCGGCTCCCGGCCGCGCGCGCCCTGGTGCAATCGGGAGGCATCGAGGATCTGGGCCAGGTCTTTCGCCTGGCGGTCTCGCAGAGCTTGTTGACGCGCGTCTTGTTGGCGGAAGACTTACGCAGCCACGCCATCCAATTGTGCGAGCGCGTCATCCCCGAGATTCTGGCCGCAGACAACCCCAAGCAAACCGTGGCGGCTCTGCAGATTCTCATCGCCTGGGAGCGGGCGCTTCCTCTGCCGGATCTGAATAAGCTCCTGGAATCGCACAACCGCGACACCCGCCTGGAAGCACTGCGGCTGGCTAAACTGGTCCCGTTGACGCCGGAAACCCGCGCCACGCTGCTGCGTTTCCTGCGCGAGGGAGACGACGAGGAGAACACCGCCGCGGCTCTTACCGCCGGCCGGCTGAGGCTGCAGGAAGCCCTGCCTTCGCTGGCGCGCTGCCTGCGCACGGGCACCTCGGAATTGGCCGCTATCGCCGCCTCCGCATTGGCGGAAATGCCGCCCAAAGGTTGGCAGACGCTGCAACAAATCGCCGCCGGAGACGACTCCGCCGCCCTCATCGCCGCCGCGGCCTTGGACCGCGGGCGAAGAAAGGCGGGCGTTTGATGGCTCTGGTCGTTTCCGTTGCCGTGCAACTGATGGCCATAGGCTTGTTCGCCATCGGAATCGCCGAGTTTCTCAGCCTCCTCAAGGGCGCTTTGGTTTTGCGGCGCATCGCGCGGGCGGGCACCCACAATTACACCGCGGTGCTGCTCAAATCCCCCCTGGTACCGCCCGTTTCCACGATTGCGGTTCCTCCCGACGCCTCGCCCGAGTCGATCCGGTTCGCGCGCCGGCTGCTCGAGCTTCACTTCGGCCGCAACGAAGTGGTCGTCGTATTGGACGGGCCGCCGGAATCGGAAATGGCCGTCTGGCACGAGGAATTCCACTTGTGCCCATCCGCGCGTACCGTCCGCGGCAACCTGCCCACCGCGCCCGTGCGCGGCGTTTACGAATCGAAAGACCCCATTCGCATCGTGGTGATCGAGAAGGACAAGGGCGGCCCGGTGGATGCCTGGAATGCCGCGGTCAATGCCTGCAGTTCTCCCGTCATCGGCTTTCTCGATCCGGCAAGCGACTTCCAGCCGGACATTCTTCTGCGCCTGATTCAGCCGATGCTGGAATCCACCGATGAGATTATCGCCGTCTGCAGCGGCGTCCCGGCCCCCATTGGAATGGGCCTGACCGCCCGATTCGGAGCTCTGCAATCGTTGCGCGACTGGATGACGCGTGGAGCCGCCTTTTCGGATAGCAACCAGACTCTTCCGTTTCCCGGCTCGGCTGCCCTCGTCCGCCGTAGTTCCGTCCTCGAAGCCGGTGGATTTACGGCTGGACTCCTGGAGCTTTTCCTGCGCCTCCACGGCGTTGCGCTTACGGCGCGAAAACCGTACCACATCCTTTTTGTTCCCGAACCCATCACCCAGGCGCGAACGCCCGTCACGCGCGCCGACCTCTACCAGCAGGTACGCCGGGACCAGCAGGAAATCGCCAGCGCCTTCTTCCGCCGCGTTTCCCTGGCCGGACCGTTCGGATGGCGGGTGTTACGCAGCTTGTTCTACTCGCGCGCGCTGCGGCCTTGGCTGGAAACTCTGGCTTATATCCTGGCGATTGCCGGCCTGGTGCTCGGTTGGGTGAACCTTCCGACGGTCCTGTTCCTGCTGCTGGCTACCGTTGGAATGGGGATCGTACTGTCCATGGCGGCCGTGGTTTTGCGTGAATTGGCGGAACCGAATTCTCCTGACGATCGCCGCATGGCAGCTCTGTTTTTCGCCGCCATTCCGGAAAATCTCGGCTATCGCCAGTTGCGGAACTTGTGGCTGATAGCCGGATTCCGCGCCGGTTCCCAAGAAAAAGCAAACCGCGGGAAGGAAACACAAGTCCCTCCCGCGGTGTCCGCTGCGTCGCCTTCGCTGTGAGTGGCTAGTTGAAAACCAGCCTGGTTTTTGTGCCGCCCAGACGAATTTCCGAGATCACGGCTTTGCCGGTTGCCTTATCCAACCGGACCGATGTGCCGTCGAACTTCTTGTCGGCTGTCTCGATTTTCACCGGGACTTCCACCGGCGCCTTGCCGTTCTCGGCAACGAATGTGAGCTTGCTGTCCTTTAGCTCCAGTTTGTAATCGCCGGCCTGCAGTACAGCGCCTTGTACCGCCGCCGCCTCGAACAAGGTGACCTTGTAATGTCCGCCCACGGGCACTGTGCCGGCGGACGCTATAAGCGCGAAAACAGCCAAAATGAAAACCGCTTTATTGAACATTTTTTGTCTCCTGAACAACTTGGTTCATAGTTCCGTTTTGGGTCGGTAGACCTAAAAAGAGTTTAGCACCACATTATCGTGGATGTCACGCGGTCAACGGCGCGATTGGATAATGTATACCACGCCGAAAAGCGGCGTGAACTGCTGGAAGACACCGCGGGCGGTATTGTTGGGAGCAGGGACGATCTGGTGCCGCGGAAAGGTTGTCAGATAGTCGCGAAACTCCACCCGCATTTCCATTTGTTTAATAGGCCGGAATGTTACTCCGCCGCCCACCTCGAAGACTACTTTCCACACATCGTTGGTGGTGAGGCTGGCGATTTGCGGAATCGGTTGCGGGTTCGGTGCCGGACCGGCAATCACGTAGTCCTTGGCGCCCATCCCGCCTTCCAGAAACGGCCGGAAACGGTGCTCCTGCTTTTTGAAATGGAACAGGAAACTGTAAGTGAGGGCGTACGAATTCCCCTGGATGTCGGACCGCGTCCCGGCGTAACTCAGGTACGGATGCCCGTCGTGGTACAAATACTGGAGTTCGGCGGAGACACAATCCGAAAACTCATCGCCGAAAACGATGCCCGCGGCGAAGCGGTTCAGAATACCGGCATTGGCCGTTCCCTGGGCTGAAAAGATGGTGCCGTCGCGGTACATGCCATACCCGACATCGGCGCCCAGTTCCCACTGTTGTGCCCAGGCGGCGCTCGAGAAAACGACCACGGCGAGATATCGTAACATCGGCTCCCGGCTCCGTCTCTCAGAATATCCGATTGACGCGCTTCGAGTCTGTCCCGCGCAGTCGGGTTTCCGGCGGGCAAACTGACTGGCCGGTGCAGGCTAATCAAACTTACTATTCAATCTCAAATCAAATAAAAAAGGCTCGAAACCGCGGTCCCAAAGTCCGATGTGACCAAGTATGAACCTGCTTTCGCAAGGCCGGACCGGTGTCGGCCAAACGATCGCGGAACGGTAAAGCGATGAAGCATGGGTCTATCCGCTGGCGGACTGCGGCGTTAATCGTCGGCGGAGGGGTAGTGTCGGCCCTGCTCACCGCCGCGGGCATCGCCGGCTTCGGCGTGAACGGCTTCTGGCACTGGATTCGCGCGGAAGTGTCCACCGTCGGCTCGCTGGTAAGTTACCAGGCTGCCCCGGCCCTGGCCAGCGGTGACCGCGAGGCCGCCACGCGAATACTCTCCAGGCTGGGGGCTGACAGTTTCATTCACGACGCCTTGCTCTACGATTCAGCCGGCGCGTGTTTCGCGGCCTTCCACCGCTCTTCCACGGGCGGATGTCAGTCGCAAATCGCCGGCCAGCCGGGCGGCTCGCGAGGCTTGACTCTCCGCCTGCCCGTCCCTCCGGACGGCCCTCCGGCCGGTACTCTACTGTTGATGGCCGGACCTTCGCCCCTGGCGGCCGCTGGCAAGGTATATGGCGCGTTTTTCCCCTGGATAGCGGCGCTAGGCCTGGGGGTAGCGTTGCTCACCGCCGCGCTCGCCCATCGCCGGGTCTCCGCTCCCATCCTGGCGATCGCCACCGTGGCCCAGCGGATCGCCCAGACGCATGGTTTCGAGGAGCGCATCGAGGTACAGGCAAGCGACGAATTGGCCGTTCTGGCCGGATCGCTGAATACCATGCTTGACGAGATCGGCCGCCGCGATGCGGAACGCGCGCAAGACCGGCGCCAACTGGAACAGCAGATAGCCGAGTGCAGCCGCGTCAATTCCGAGTTGCTGTTCGCCATCGGCAAGGCCGAGGAGGCGTCCCGTCTGAAGGGCGAGTTCCTGGCCAACATGAGCCACGAAATCCGCACTCCGATGAACGGGATCCTCGGTTTCACGCAACTATGCCTCAGCACCGAGTTGTCGGAAGACCAGCGGGATTACTTGGACACCGTGGAGCGTTCCGCCGAATCGCTCATGCAGTTGCTGAACGACATTCTGGATGTATCCAAGATCGAAGCCGGCAAAATGGAACTCGACCGCGCGCCCTTCTCCATGCGCGATTGCGTCGAAAGCTCCACCCGGACCATGTTTGCCGCGGCCGCACAGAAGGGCCTGGAGCTGGCCTGGGCGGTCGATGAGCAGATTCCGGACAACCTGGTGGGCGACGACAACCGCATCCGCCAGGTTCTGTTGAACCTGATTGGCAATGCCATCAAATTCACCGACCGGGGTTCGGTGCGCGTGGAAGTCACTATGCAGCCGGGACCGGACTCCAGCCTGGTGGCCCATTTCTCCGTCCGCGACACCGGACCGGGCATCCCGGAGGACAAGCGCAAGATCATCTTCGAGCCCTTCCGCCAGGCCGACGGCTCCACCACGCGCCGCTACGGCGGCACCGGCCTGGGCCTGGCGATTTCCAGCGGGCTGGTCGACATTATGGGAGGCCGAATCTGGGTCGACAGCGAATTGGGGCGTGGAAGCACATTCCACTTCACCGCGCCGTTCACCCTGGGCGCCACCGTGATGCCGCAGCGCAGCGCCGCGCCGGCAAACTCCATGGAGTGCGCTCCCCTGTCGATCCTGGTGGCGGAGGACAATGCGGTGAGCCAGAGACTGGTCACGGCGCTTCTGAGAGAGCGGGGCCACGCGGTCACTCTTGCCGGCAACGGCGCCGAAGTGCTCGATTTCGTAGAGCGGCGCGTGTTCGACCTCATCCTGATGGATATACAGATGCCCGAAATGGACGGACTGCAAGCCACCGCCGAAATCCGTTTGCGGGAAGGACAGCGGGGCAAACACATTCCGATCGTCGCCATGACCGCCCACGCCATGGCCGGCGATCGCGAGCGCTGCCTCGATGCCGGCATGGACGGATACATCGCCAAACCCATACATCCCGGCGAACTAATGGCGTTGATCACGGGTATATGCGCGCAAAAGACGGCGGCAATCTCGGTGCAGGGGGCGGCATGACGGCTTCCAACGTTCCTCTCGCCGTTCAACGCGCCCGTTTGCTCAAGGAAGTACCGCCGTTCCGTCCGGTGGCGGTGCAACTCCTGAACCTGGTTTCCGATCTCTCGCAGCCGCTGGCCCGGGTAGTGAGCCTGTTGCGTACCGACGCGGTGCTGACCGCGGAGGTGTTGCGTCTGGCCAATTCCCCGCTGCTGGGGTGCCGGTGTGAAATCAGAAACGTCTTGCAGGCGCTGGCCTTCCTGGGCATGGAGCGGGTGAACTCGCTCATCGTCACGACGGCTATGCGCGGGCTCGCCGGCCCCTTCAGCAGGAACCTGGCGCGCTCTTGCTGGCGCCACAATCTGGCCACCGCGGTGATCTGCGAACGGCTGGCGCCATCCATGCGCATCAGCCAGGAAAGAGGCTACATGTCCGGCCTGATTCACGACATCGGCCGGCTGGCGCTGCTGCGCGCTTTCCCGGACTACGAAGCAGCCCTGACGGAAGCTGCTGCCGAAGGCAAAAATCTGTTGGCCGTCGAGAAGGATCTCTACGGCATGGACCACACCGAGGCCGGCCGATGGCTCCTGGCGCAGTGGGGCTGTCCGCTGGATCTGCAGACTGTCGCTTCCCTGCATGAAAACCCGGCCGCCGCAAGCGGCCGCGACCGCGACCTGGTGTGCCTGGTGGGGGCGTCATCCCAATTGGCGGATCTGATGAACTTCTGCGACTTTGCCGGCGCGCCAAAGTCCGACCTGGCCAAGGTGACGGAGATGCTTCCCGAGGTCAGCAGACACCTGGCGGACCTTCCGGCACTCAGCGAGTGGGTGGCAACGCGGGTCAACGGAGTCGAACTGAGTTTAAGCTGAATGGGACTTCGCTCAGGGAACGAGGCGAAGACACTCCTATTCGATGGGACGGCATTTTCCTACCTCACCGCGTCGGGCGCAGCCAGAATCTCGATCCGCTCCACCATCCGCACCCACCGGGCCTCCCGTTTTTCCGACGGCATCACCAGGCGCAGCGGCCCGTCGTGGCCGGAAAGCGGCTGGCCATCCATTTTATCGGCCAGAAGCGCGCGATTGTCGGTGAAGGCGGGATCGAATTCCGGCAACGAAAAGATGGCGCGATATCCGTCGTGCGCCGATACCACGATGTAGCGCGCCAGGATGGGACCGCGCACGTTTTCTCCCTGCGGCAGTCCGGCGCGGCGCAGCAGTTCGGCCATGGCGACGCCTTCGAAGGTGTGATCCTTGCCGTCGTGAGTCTTCCCCTGTACAGTGGTGCGCGGCATGGCGGCGATTTCCGCGAGCGAGAGTTCGAGTGCGGGCTTGAGGACGCCGTCGCGCCCGGAAATTCCTTCCACGCGCAGCGCGGGGCCGGCCGCGAACGCCGCGGCGGCGGCGGCAAGCAGGAGAGCGGGCAGACGCATAGGACTGTTATTTTACCGCGAACCTGTCGTGCAAGAGAGACATCGCCATTTTGGGCAAGCTAAAGCATGCCCCACGTGGGACATGCTTTCAGCTTGTCCAGCGAGCGAAGCTCGCCTCATTGCTTGCCGGTTCGCGGGCGACCAGAATGCGCTCGCAGGCGCGCACCACGTGGAGCGCGGCGTCGATGTTGTTCCAAGCCGCCGCGGCCTCGCGCAGCAGGCGCAACTCCGCGGGGTTCGACACGATCGCCGCCATGCGGTCGGCGATGCGGCCGCTGTTCCACTGCGATTCGGGCACCACGGTGGCTCCCGTGCGGGCGGCATAGGCCGCCGCGTTGGCGGTCTGGTGATCGTTAGCCGCGCCGGGCAGCGGCACCAGAAAAGACGGGATGGCGGCGGCCGACAGCTCCGCCATGGAATGCGCGCCCGCCGAGGCTATCGCCAGGGTAGCGCCTTCATATACCGAGGCCATGTCTTCGATGAAGGAAGCGACGCGCGCTTCCACCCCCGCCTCCTCATAGGCGCGCGCGATCGCCGCCGGGTCGCCGAATCCGGAAATGTGACAAACGGAGAACACCATTCCGCGCCGCCGCAATTCTCCGAATAACGCGGGAGCCTCACGATTCAACACCGGCGAACCTTCGGACCCGCCCAACACCAGGAACCGCCAGGGCGGCGTGTCGCGCTGCGGCGACCGGGCGATAGCGCCGATGGGAACGCCGGTAACCTCCACATGGCCGCGCACTCGCCGGCCCGTTTCGGCGAAACCGACGCACACTAATGACGCAAACCGGGCGGCAATGCGATTCGCCAGTCCGGGCTGGACGTTCGCTTCATGAATCACCGCCGGAATGCCGAGGGAGTATGCCGCCAAGCAAGTGCTGAATGCGGCGTAGCCGCCCGCTCCGATCGCCAGTTGAACCTTCTCGCGCCGCAAAATCCGGCGGGCCGCCCAAAATCCCGCCGGCAGGCAGGCGAGGGCGCGCAGCTTCCCGGCCAATCCCTGGCGCGCCCAGGGCAGTCCGGGAATCACTTCCAGGCGCTCGCCATGCGCCGGCACCAGACGGCCTTCCAATCCGGCCGCGCACCCGACGAAGAACCCCCTGGCCCCAAATTCCCGCCTATAGACCTGCAGAAACTCCAGCGCCGGCAGGATGTGGCCCGCGGTTCCTCCGCCTGTCACCGCAATTCTGCGCTCCGCCGGGGGCTCCATCAAAGTTGTATTCTAGTTTAAACGTTGACACGGTGCCCAGGAAACACTCCACGCTCTGGCGGGAATACGCCAGCTACTTCCGAGCGCATCGCGCGCTGCTCGCCGGAGTGACGCTCGCCGGTGTCGTCCAATCCTTCGCCTATCTTCCATTTGCCGCCGTCTTGCGGCGGACGTTCGACATCGTTCTTCCGGCGCGCGACTTTCGCGGACTATGGATCGCCGTGGCGGAGCTGCTGGCACTGCAGATCGGCAGTCTGATTCTCGGCTGGTGGATTCGCGTTACCGGCCTGCGCGCCAACCAGGACGTGCTCGCCCGCCTGCGCAGCCAAAGCCTGCGCCATCTTTACGAACTGCCGCGCAGCTTCCACACGGCGGCCGATGCGGAACTGCTGCATTTCACTTTGGTGCACGAAATCAACTGGATCGAGGGCATGAACAACGCCCTCACCAGCCATCTGCTGCCGGGGACACTGGCGGCGCTGGTGCTGTTTTCAATTCTCTTTTGGACGCAGCCGGTCTATGCCCTGATCATCGCCGTATGCGCGCCCGCGCTCTTCGTGGTGAATCGCCTGGTGGTACGCCGCATCTGGTTCCAGCAGGAGCGCCTGCGGCAAGCGTCGGAAGACTTCAGCCGGGGCGTGCGGTTCGCTATCGCCGCTCTGGAGCTGACGCGCTCGCAGGCCGCCGAGGAGAGTGAACTCGCGCGCCAGGGTGGCAACGTGGACCGCTTGCGCGGCGTCTCGCTCGATCTCACGCGCTATGAGGCCGGCCAACAGCTCCTGCAGAACGGGCTGATTCTGGCGGCGACTCTGGCGGTTCTTCTAGCCGGAGGCTGGGCCGCGGCGGGCGGGCGCATCACCCGCGGCGAGATCATGGCGTTCTATGTGGTGACCGCTCTGTTCGCCGCGCAGGCGCGCAACATCGTGGAAGCGATCCCGCCGGTGCGGATGGGCATGCGGGCTTTTCGCCGGGTGGCCGATCTGCTCTCCGTGCCCGAGCGCGAGCCCTACAGCGGGACCGAGGCCATCGCCTCCATCGAGGAACTGCGCCTGGATGACGTGGCATTCGGGTATGACGGTACGGCGCCGCTGGTGCAGGATGTCAATCTGACCGTGCGCCGGGGTGAGCGCGTAGCTCTGGTGGGCGCGAACGGCAGCGGAAAAAGCACGCTGCTGTACCTGATCGCCGGATTTTACCGCCCGCAGCGCGGCGCCCTGGCGGTCAATGGCATGCCTTACGACCGCGTCTTAATTCACTCGCTCCGCACGCGCATGGCCATCGTGGCGCAAAATCCCTTTCTATTTGCCGGCACGCTGCGCGAGAACGTGGCTTATGGCAATCCGGAAGTGTCGCCGGAGGACGTCTGGGAAGCGCTCCGCTGGGCGGGCGCCGACGATTTCGTCGCGCAACTGCCGGAGACTCTCGACACCCCGATCGGCGAAAATGGCGTACGGCTCTCCGGCGGCCAGCGCCAACGCCTGGTGATTGCCCGCGCGCTGCTCCGCCGCCCCGATTTGCTGATCCTCGACGAACCCACCAACCACCTGGACGACGCCGGCATCGCCAGCCTGATCGGCAGCCTCGATCATGTCCCTTTCCGCCCGGCGATGATCGTCATTTCGCATGAATGGCGGGTGCTCCGCCACGCCACTCGCGCCTGGCGTGTCGCCGCGGGAAAACTGGTGGAGACAGCGCTGGAGTATCGTCCTTGAACGAACGCCCGGTGGCCGTGGTAGCGGTGGGCGACCTGGCGCGCAGCCCGCGAATGTTGAATCATGCGCGCGAACTCGCTCGCGCCGGCCGGCCCGTCTGGCTCATCGGATTGCACGAACGCGATTTCGACCTTCCCGACGGCGTCCGCCTGGCGCCTCTGCGCTCCTGGAGAAAGATCGGAGCGTTCGGCCTTGGCGGAGCGGCGCTACGGATGGGGCTTACCTGGTTTCAATTGCTGGCGGTGCTTCTGAGCCGCAGGCCGGCGGCCATCCTGGTACAGAATCCCCCCACGTTTCCCACCTTGTTAACCGGCTGGATTGCCGCCCGCATTTCGCGCGCCTGCCTCGTCATCGATTGGCACAATTACGGCTATTCCATGCTCGCCCTGCGGCCGGGAGCGGACCACATCGTCACGCGCCTCGCCGCGAGCCACGAGGGCTGGATGGCGCGCCGCGCCGCCCGGCACTTCTGTGTCTCGCAAGCCATGCAGTCCGATCTCGCCCGCCGCTTCGGAGTTCGTGCGGACGTGCTCTACGACCGGCCGGTGGCGTACCTCTCGCGCACTTCCGACAACCCGAGCCTGCTCGCGGTGTGTCCCGCCGGCTGGACCGACGACGAGGATATGCCGCTGCTGCTGGATGCGCTCGAGCTCTCGACCACTCGCGGAATCGAAATTCACCTGACCGGCGACGGCCCGCTCCGCGCGCAACTGGAACCGCGTATCGCCGCCTTACGCGCCGCCGGTTGGCAGATCCACACCGGCTTTTTGAGCGAACGGGAATATCGCCGGCTCCTCTCCTTCTGCCAACTCGGCCTGAGCATGCACCGTTCCAGTTCCGGGGTCGATCTCGCCATGAAAGTGGTCGATCTGTTCGCTGCCGGTGTGCCGGTCTGCGCTCTGGACTACGGCGGCAGCCTCGGCGAGCAGGTCCGCGACGGCCAGACGGGGTTTCTCTTTCGCACCGCCTCCGATCTCGCCACTCTGCTGGAGCGCCTGCAACGCGAGCCGTCGGTGCTTGCCCCCATGCGGGAGCACATTCGAAACAGCTGGGGCACTACCTGGAGCGAGGAATGGCGCCGCGTGGCGGCCCCGGTCTTCGAGGGAGCGTCGTGACGCGCCGGCGAGTGCTCGTGGCATACCCCCACATCGGCAGTACCGGTGGAGGAAATGTTGTCGCGGCTTGGGCGTTGCAGGCCCTTCGCGAGGAGTTCGAGGTGGTCCTCGCGACCCTCGGCCCGGTGGACTGCCCAGCTTTAAATCGCAACTTCGGAACGTCTCTTCGGGAAAGCGATTTCGACCTCCGGATCGCACCCGGGCGATATCGGTCTCTCCTGCGCGTGTTACCCACGCAGGGCGCCCTGATGGAGATTGCCGTCACCGCACGATGGGCGCGTGCGCTTGCCGCGCGAGAGCGTGTCGACGTTGCGCTGAGTACTCATAACGAGATGGATTTCGGACGCCCCGGCCTGCAGTATGTTCACTACCCCTGGGCTTACTTCCCGCGGCCGGACATCGAAATGCAATGGTTTCACCGCATCCCCGGTGTTCTCGCGGCCTATCGCGGCCTGTGCCAGTGGCTCGCGGGCGGCTCGATTGAAGGCAGGGGACTCAACTTGTCACTGGCGAATTCCGCGTTTGTGGCCGGCAAGATCAAGCAAGTGTACGGAGCGAATTCCGAAATCCTCTATCCCCCGGTGCCGGGCAGCTTTCCCGACATTCCGTGGCCGGAACGGCGATCCGCCGCGGTTGCCATCGGCCGCATGCACCCCGTCAAACGGTGGGAGATGGCCGTGGAGATCGTGGAACTGGCGCGCAGCCGCGGAGTCGACATCGGCCTGACACTGATCAATCAGCCCGATCAAATGAACTACGGCCGCAGGATCGCCGAAATGGCTGCCGGCCGGCCTTGGTTCCGGCTCCTTACGGGCATTACCCGCGAGCAGCTGGCCGCCGAGGTCGCCCACCATCGCTACGGCATCCACACCATGCAGGATGAGCATTTCGGCATCGCCGTGGCGGAAATGGTTCGCGCCGGCTGCATCCCGTTGGTGCACGATTCCGGTGGACCGGTGGAGATCGTCGGCGGGCACCGCGAGCTGCGATTTCGAACGATCGAGGAAGGAGCGGCCGCACTGCGGGCGGTAATAGAAGATCCGACCCTCCAGGAACGCTTGCGGACTGAGCTTGTCCAACAGCGAGAGCGGTTTTCCGTCGAGGCGTTCTGCGAGTCGCTGCTACGCGTGGTGCGCCGTCAATGCAACCAAAAACAAATTTGGGCTGCGGTCCGTTTTGAGACACGGTGTCGATTAGACACGTCCTGTCCGCTGAAAGTTGCTGGGCGGACGACCTCTTATCGTTGCACAATAACCCCGGAAGTGGAGGTAGCCTCTTATGGACGAC
>Ga0326727_10013437_pt1 | contig 18232 bp, 21 predicted proteins | sample MB2enrmetagenome_FD_207643 | JGI IMG/M metagenome (GOLD analysis project Ga0326727, IMG submission 207643) | Lab enriched peat soil microbial communities from McLean, Ithaca, NY, United States - MB29MY | ecosystem: Environmental > Terrestrial > Soil > Wetlands > Peat | place: USA: New York...
TGAATTCGCGCCTGCGCCCGCGCGATGGTGCCGGGAGCGCGGTCGATCCCCACGAATTCGCTCCCCGGCAGCGAGTACGCCATGGGAATGAGATTGCCGCCCTGGTTGCATCCCACTTCCAGAACGCGGCACTGCTCCACCGGCGCAGGTTCCATGCCGCACAGGATGGCCGCCACAGCCATGTGATCGGGATGCGCCCGCGGATAAGCCTGGCCCGGATAACGAACCAGATCGTACGCGTCTTCGCTCGCGGTGGCCATCGAAACAATATCGCACGGACGACCGAGCCGCGACCGCGAGGGAGCGGTCATTGGGCCGTGCACCGGTCTCGTAAAACACCCTGCGCGCCCGTCGTCGGTCTTGACCTGTCTACAGCTTCAGGGTTCACAGTGGGGACAGGAGGCACTGCATGTCACAGTTTTCAGGTAAGCGCCGGCAGACGGAATTCACGCATGAGCTAAACGCCCCGCCCGAAGCGGTTTTTCCTCTGCTGTGCCCGGTTCGTGAATACGATTGGCTACCGGGATGGTCGTGCCAGATGATCTACAGCGACTCCGGCGTGGCCGAGAAGGACTGCGTGTTTCGCACGATGCCGCAACCGGGCGAGCCGTCCACCTGGTGCACTACGTTCTACCAGCCGCCGGAACGGATCGAGTACGTTGTGGTCGGTGAGGATTCGCTGACCCGGCTTCACATCGAACTGCAACGGACGGCCACGGGAACCAGACTGCGCTGGACGCGTCTGTTTACCGGGTTGACCGAAGAGGGGAACGCGAATATTGGCTGGTGGACCCGGGAACGCGACGAATGGCTCGCCCAGCAGCTTGAGCGATTCCTGGCGCGCACGTGAGGGTTCAGCAGTGCCGTCAGGAGTCGAAGTACAAGCCGGCGCCAACCACCTCGGCGACTGCGGCCGGCAGATAGAACAACCCGATCGAAAACCCACCGAGGATCACCAATCCGAACAGGAGGATTGACGCGCCAATTCTGACGCCGTGCCGCGGGACTCCCAGTGGAAGCAGGGTGATCAGAACCGGCAGCGCCAGCAGAGCGAGCACATGCGATCCCGACTTGTCGAGAAGAGTCGTTCGGTGATGCTGACCGCCCCAGTCTCCTTCGCCGGTCGGAAAGACGAGCAAAAAAACGGACGCCGCAAGAGCCAGGATGCAGGCGGCCACCATCAGACGGTTCTTCATGAGCCTTTCCTCAGGAGTGCCGGATCACCAATACATCGCCGTCGCGCACGACGTACTCTTTCCCTTCCAGCCGCAGCAGGCCCTTTTCGCGCGCGCCGGCGTAGCCGTTGTGATCCACCAGCGCCTGCCAGTTCACCACCTCGGCGCGGATGAACTTCTTCTCGAAATCGCTGTGGATGGCGCCGGCCGCCTTCACGGCGGGGCTGTGGATGGGGATGGTCCACGCGCGCACTTCATCTTCGCCGGCGGTGAGAAACGACATCAAACCCAGCAGTCGATACGTGGCCGAAATCAGGCGCTCCAGCCCCGATTCGCTCAGGCCGTAGCTGGCCAGATATTCAGTCTGCTCTTCCGGAGGCAACTCGGCCAGCTCTGCCTCGATCTTGCCGCAAATGGCCGTCACTTCGGTGTGGGCTCGACCCGCCAGCGGGCCGCTCTGATACTCGCGCTCAATGTCATGCAGCCGCGGCGCGTCTTCCTCGCCCACATTCAGCACCACCAGCATCGGCTTCTGCGACAGAAACTGAAAACCGCGGATGCGCTTCTCGTCGTCGGCGCTGAACTCCAGCGTGCGCAGCGAGGTTCCCGCTTCCAGAGCCGTGCGGCAGTGTTCCAGCAATTCGAACTCGCGGTCGAGCTCCGCGTTGCGAATCTTTCTGCGGTCTTTCTCCAGACGCTCCAGCCGTTTCTCCACCACCACCAGATCGCTGAGAATCAGCTCCGTGTCCACGTCGCCGAGGTCGCGCACGGGATCCACCGTGCCCTTCTCATGCGGTACCGTGTCGCTCTGAAATACGCGCAGAACGTGGGCCAGGGCGTCGGCCACGCGCAGGCTGGCCAGATAGCTCGGGTCGCGCAGCGCTTCTTTCGAGATGGCCGGGAAGTCGAGATACTCGACGGTGGCGTGCGTGACCTTCTTCGGCTCGAAGACCGCCGCCAGCGCGGCCAGCCGCGCATCGGGCACGCGGGTCACGCCGACGCGCGCTTCGAGCGACCCCACGCGAGCCGCTTCATGCACGCCCGTGAGGATGGTGAACAAGGAGGTCTTGCCCACCATCGGCAGACCGATAATGGCTGTTTGCAAATCTCAGTTTATCAGCGGGGCGCGAAGTGGAGGACACGCGGCGCTTACCGCGTCCCTTCGGTACCGGCCAACGAACGCGGCTGACGCCGCGTGTCCCGCTGCGCTTACCGCGCCTTGGCCAGTTCGCGGCTCAGCGCCTGGCCGGTGAGCAGCGACCGCCGCACCGTCAGCCACCGATTCGCCATGGCGATCCACAACTCCAGCGGCATCTCGAAGAAGGCGTGCCGCAACCGCCAGTGCAGGGGTTTGCGCGACAGCCGCAGCAATGCTCGCATAATTCCCGATCCGCTCCGCCGCCGCCGGCGGTTGATCTGATTGTCCAGCAGGAAGAAGCGAATGCTCCGCTCGAGCCGTGCGAACGCTCGGCCCTGCAGCCACGGCAGCTTCGTTTGGCCCAGATCGACGTCGGCCCACTCCGCCAGTGTTGCGGGTTCCGGCACGCCCAGCTCGCGAAGCTGCGGCCAGATGGGAATTCCCGGATACGGCGTGAAAACGTTCGGCGAGAAATCCACATTGGGATAGCGCTCCGCGATCTCTGCCATCACGCGCAGCGTCTCGTTGCGTTCGCGCTCGTTTTCGCCGGGATATCCGAAAATCAGGTTGAACGTGGTGCGGATGCCCGCCCGCGCGCATTTCGCCGCCGCCTCGTGCATGTCCGGAATGCTCTGGTGCGCCTTGTTCATGTGCTTCAGCACGTCGGGCGAGGCCGATTCGGTCCCGAACCCGATGTGATGCAGCCCCGCGGCGGCCATCAGCTTCACTTCGTCGTCGCTCATCCGGCAAAGCAAATCGGTGGAAGCCTGAAACGTCCAGCGAAAACGCGCGCCCGATTCGAGAATGCCCTGCGCGATCGCCACCGCCCGATGCACATCGACGAGGAAGTTCGAGTCGAGCAGCGCAACATCGGTGAGACGATGGTGCCCGACCAGCTCGGCCAGTTCCCCGGCGACATCGCCCGCGCTATAAGCGTTGAAGCGGCGGTTGTAGAACACCATGTCGGTGCAGTAGTTGCACGCGTAGGGGCAGCCGATGCTGGTGGCATACGGCAGCTTGCGCTCGCCGGAGGCGCGCTCGTACGCGTCGAAGTCGATGAGATCGTACGCCGGGCGCGGAAGATCGGCCAGCCGGATGGTCGGCCGGTCGGCATTCCCGACGATTCGACCGTCGCGCTTGAACCAGCAGCCGCCGACGAGATCGAGCGATTGGCCCGCGTCGAGCCGCCGCAGAATCTCCACCAGTGTCGCTTCGCCCTGATGCCGAACGACGATGTCCACGAAATCTTCGCGCAGCGTTTGTGCCGTCATCAGGCTCGGATGCCATCCGCCGAAGACGATGGGCAGGTCCGGACGCAGGGACCGAACCAGACGAGCCACTTCGATGGAATGCCGAATGATCGGCCCTTTCAGGCAGGAAATGCCGAATAGTCGGCAGTTTTGGACTTCCTGGGCGATTTCCTGCCGATATTTCGGCACCAGCGCCCCGTCGATGATTACCGGTTCGTAACCCGCTTCGCGCAGCGATCCGGCGAGGCTCAGCAATCCGAGCGGCGGCCCCAGAACTTTGCCGGCGTACGGGGGCAGGAAAAGAACCACCTTGCGAGCCATCAGGGACAGTATGCCGCCGGGTGCACTCCCGGTAATTCGCCGGCAGTAAAACTCGTGTGAAAGAAGTCCTTGACAAATGACCACTGTATGTCACATAGTGTGTACAGCACACTATATGACACATGGTAGTGAGTTATGAGCACCGAAGTCTTTGAGAATCTGCGGCTTGAACTTCGCCGGGGCTTCCTGATTCTGGCCGTGATGGCCCAGCTTCAGCAGGAACACTACGGCTACACGCTGCGCAAAGCCCTCGCCGACTGCGGCCTGGCGGTGGACGAGGGAACACTTTATCCGCTGCTGCGGCGACTGGAGACTCAGGGCCTGCTGACCAGCGAATGGCGCGAGGAAAACAAAAGAAACAAAAGGTTTTATCGCCTGTCGCCGGAGGGCGAAACCATCCTCCGCCAGCTTCTGGAGGAATGGCGCGGCATCGACGAATCGCTCAGCAGGATTCTGCGGAAGGAGAACGAACATGGAACTGATTGACCGGTATCTGAATGCGGTCCGCTTCTGGTTGCCCCGCGCCCAGGAGGACGACATCATCGCCGAGCTGGGCGAGGATCTTCATTCGCAGATCGAAGAACGCGAGACCGCGCTGGGACGCGCACTGAACGAAGACGAACTCGCCGAGATCCTGAAGCAGCGCGGCCATCCGATGAGCGTCGCCGGCCGGTATCTGCCACAGCGTTACCTCATCGGGCCGGCGTTGTACCCGGCGTACATGGTCGTGTTGCGGCTGGTGATTCTCTGGATTCTGCTGCCGATTCTCATCCTGATCGCGGCGCCCATCGCCATCGCCACGGCGGCCGATCCGACCCTGGCAAGCATCAAGGCGCTGTGGGACACGGCGATGGGTTGCGTGTTCGCACTCGGCGTGATCACGCTGGTGTTCGCGATCATCGAGCGGCACCCCATCAGGGAGCTGGAGAACTGGGACCCGCGCAAACTTCCGAAGATTCCGGCGCGGCCGCTGAAGTCGCTGTCGGATCCGAAGCCGGTGGAACGAGCGCAGGCCATCGTGGAAATGGCATGCAGCGTGGTCTTCGCCGCGTTTTTCCTGCACTTCATCTGGTTCCGCAACAGCTTCGAACTGGGCGACGCGCATATCGTGCTGGCGCCCATCTGGCGCACTGTACTCTGGCCGATGCTGCTGATCGGTCTCTCGGGACTTCCTGTCGGCTGGATCAGCCTGGCGTTCCGCGCCAACACGCGGCTGCGATCGGGCATGCGGATCGCCGTCGACGTGGTGACGCTGGGGGTGGTGGGCGTGCTGGGGACTGCGGGAACGCTGATCACCTTCACGGTCCGCCATCTTCCGGCGGACCAGATGGCCGAAGCGACGAAGTGGACCGACGTGGGCGTGCGAATCGCGGTGGCAGCGATTGCACTTGGAGTGCTGGTGGACCTCGTGCAGGAAGGAGTGCGCTATGTCCGCGCCCGCCGCTCAGCCTGATAAGGTCAGCTACAGCGTCTCGGTCGGCTATCTGCGGGCGTTCGTGACGCTGCTGGTGCTGGCTCATCATGCGGTTCTCGCCTATCATCCATATGCCCCGCCTCCGCCGGCTTCGCTGGTCGCGTTGCCGCGCTGGTGGGAAGCGTTCCCGGTAGTCGACAGCGCGCGCTGGGGCGGCTTCGCCGTGCTGGTGGGCTTCAACGACATTTTCTTCATGTCGCTGATGTTCTTCCTGTCGGGACTGTTTGTGTGGAACAGCCTGGCGCGAAAAGGCGCCGGGTCATTCGCGCGCGACCGCTGGCGCCGTCTCGGCGTTCCGTTTTTCGCGGCCGTGGCCGTCATCTCGCCGCTGGCGTATTCGGCGACGTACGCGCAGATCAGCGCGCATCCGAGCTTTGGCGGGTTCGCTCGGCAGTGGCTGTCGCTGGGCGAATGGCCCTCGGGTCCAGCCTGGTTTGTTTGGGTGCTTCTTGTGTTCGGCTGGCTCGCGGCTTTTTTCTTCTGGCTTGCGCCGAAGTGGGGCGAGTCGCTGGGCCGGCTGGCCTCGAGTGCGTCCCGCAGACCTGCCAGGTTCTTTCTGCTGGTGTTGGCCGCGTCCGCCGTCGTCTACATCCCCATCGCCTCGGCGTTCGGTTCGATGGCGTGGACCGGCTGGAATCCATTCGTTTTTCAGACCAGCCGTTTTCTGCACTACTTCGTTTGGTTTCTTGCGGGAGTGGCGGTGGGCGTGTGGGGACTGGGGCGCGGTTTGCTGGCGCGCGATGGGAACCTGGCACGACGCTGGTGGCTGTGGACGTTGCGGGCCATGTTCGCGTTCGGTCTGGCCACGGTGATTGCCATGGTTGCGTTGTCGGCGCATGGATCGCCGCAACTGTGGGAAGCCGTGGGCGGAGTAGGCTTCGTACTATCCTGCGCCGCGTCGTCGTTTTGTTTTCTGGCAGTGTTCACGCGTTTCGTCGGGAAGCGCATCAGGGTCTTCGACAGCCTCACCGCGAATGCTTACGGCATGTATCTGATCCACTACGCGTTCGTCGCGTGGCTGCAGTACTCGCTGTTGAAGATCGCGCTGCCGGGGGTCGCGAAGGGGTCGCTGGTTCTCGCCGGGACGATCCTGTTGAGCTGGGCGGCGACAGCGGCGCTGCGGCGGATTCCGGCGGTTGGGCGGGTGATCTGAGATGGGGCAGGCTCCCGGCGGAGAATGGCGGGCTGGGAGCCCGCCGCAGCCTTGACGACTGGCGAAGGACCTCGGTGACCTTATCCGGCGATAAGGCCGCCAGCGCGGCTCGTTTGCGTTCGCGATCACGTCACCGATGTCGTCAAGAACAGCGAGCCTCTTATCTTCTGGAATGTTCCGCCAGAAGCCTTTCCCTGTTCTGATGGGAGATGCATGGAATTCTACAGGCGGCAATCCAGGAAAGTGCTTGGTTTGTACAGCTTCTAGACTTTGAGACAGAAAGAACGTCACCCGTTCAAAGACGGCTGCGCCCGCCAAAACGAAGAACCTGTCGGTCGGGTCCGACTCGTTGCCGGACTCGTCCAGGTAAAGCAAATACATTGTCTCGGGAAAAATAGAAGACAACTGGCCGCACCATTTTGGCGCGACGGGTTCCACATGAGGGAACTCTGCCAGTCGTAGTCATAGCCTACCTAGATCGGATATTGTTGTCAACCAAGAACTTTCGCCGTCTGCTGTCAAGCAGATAGCAGTTCTGCAATCTCCCATCAGGTCCCGAAGGGTCAGCAGGGAACTGCGGTCGGATGCCATACCTTCATCGTGGGGCCGGGCTGAGTGGATTGCAAGCGATAGCTGTTTTCCGTTCAACGCACTTTTCAGACACTACCCGTCCGATGAGGGCCGCAACCCTGCCATAATCGCTCTGATGATTCCATCCCTGTTGCTCACGCTGCTGCTCGCCCAGACCCCGCCCGCGGAAGCTCCCAAACCGGCCGATTCCAAACCGGCCGATTCCAAATCAGCCGACGCCAAACCCACCGAGGCCAAACCTGCCGAGACGAAGCCGCCGGAAAAAGAAGAGCCGCCCGTGGTCACGCATCACGAGATTCACGTTGCCGGTAAAACGTTGAAATACACGGTCACCACCGGCATGATGCCCATCCGCGACGCCAAAGGCGAAACCGAAGCGCACATTTTCTTCATGGCGTACACGCTCGACGGAACGGGCGACGCCAGCCACCGCTCCCTGATGTTCTCCTTCAATGGAGGACCTGGCTCGGCGTCGGTCTGGCTGCATCTCGGCGCGCTCGGGCCGAAACGCGTGGTCATGCTTCCCGACGGCCAGATGCCCGCGCCGCCGTTTCATCTGGTGGACAACGAATACACATGGCTGGATCAGACCGACCTCGTTTTCATCGACCCCGTGGGCACCGGTTACAGCCGTCCGGAGAAACCGGAGCTGGGGAAGAAATTCTGGGGATTGCGCGGCGACATCGAATCGGTGGGCGAGTTCATCCGCATGTACCTGACACGCTATGAGCGCTGGACCTCGCCGCTGTTCCTGGTGGGCGAGAGCTACGGCACCACGCGGGCGGCGGGCCTTTCCGGATATCTCATCGAGCGCGGCATCGCCTTCAACGGCATCGTCCTGGTTTCGTCCATCCTGAATTTCGAAACCGCCGACTTCGCCAGGGGCAACGACCTGCCCTATATTCTCTACCTGCCCAGCTACGCGGCCACTGCCTGGTATCACCACAAACTCGCGCCGGATCTCCAAAGCGATCTACCGAAGACGCTGAAGGAGGTGGAGGCGTGGTCGGCGACAAGCTACGCCGAGGCGCTGGCGAAAGGCGACCGGCTCAGCCCGGACCAGCGGGAGGCTGCGATCGACCGTCTCGCTCGTTACACCGGCCTGAGCAAGCGCTTCATCGACGACAGCAACCTGCGCGTGGAGATCTTCGCGTTCACGAAGGAACTGCTGCGCGATCAGAAGCGCACCGTCGGGCGCATCGACAGCCGCTTCAAGGGTATCGACCTGTCTGCCGCGGGAGCCACGCCGGAATACGATCCCTCCATCGCGGCCATTCGCCCGCCCTACACCACCACTTTCAACAACTACGTGCGCTCGGAGCTCGGCTACAAGACGGATCTCGAATACTACATCCTCGGCGAAGGCATCCACGAGCCCTGGGACTGGGGCCGCCGGGAAGGCTTCCCCGACACCGCCGACGATCTGCGCCAGGCTTTCGCGAAGAACCCCTACATGAAGTTGTTCGTGGCGTCAGGCCATTTCGATCTGGCGACGCCCTACTTCGCCACCGAGTACACGCTGGCGCACATGGGCCTCGACCCCAGCCTGCGCCACAACGTCGAAACCGGCGAGTACGAAGCCGGGCACATGATTTACCTCGATACCTCGCAACTGGAGAAGCTGAAGCGCGACGTGTCCGGCTTCATCGCCGGCGCGCTGGCAAGCCACTAAGGAATCGCTTCCTCCGGTCGCGGCTCAGTCACGCGCACATTTCCGAGCGTCTTGCCGAGCCGCAACCACAGGGAGCGGTCCTTACTACTGTTGCTGAAGCGTCGGTGCCCGGCCGCGCCAGCTATTGCCCGTGGTTACCGCATAGCCCGACGGAACCTTGAACAGGGCGGCATCCGGTTCCTCGCGGGTGACTCCCGTGAGGTTCATCGTCGAGGTGCCGAAGCGCGGATCGCTGCTGGTAATCTGCACGGGCACCTTCAGCTCGGTGGAAACCCAGGTGGTGCGCGTCACCACGAGGGGCTGCTGGTTGCCGATCGCGCCGGCCGGAATGGTCTCGGTGACGCGCGTACCGGTAGCCACGAGGCCGTTGATCGTCTGCGTGCCGAGGTCTTCGGTCTGGAAAGTCGCGCCGGCGGGTCCACGCTGATGCGCTGCGTTGGCGTGCGCTGGATGGTTGCCGGTCCGCTGAGGCGGCAGAGCCGACTGGACCGCGATGAGTTTCTGCGAATCAAGGCGCGTGGAGTTGCCGGCCACGGGATCGAAGATCGTGACATTGTTGCCGGACTCGCTGCGCACCCGGCCTTCGCTGTCCCGCGACACCTTCGACTGTTCCTGTTTCTGAATCACATTTCCGCCGGGCAGGGTCTGCGAGAACTCGCGAGTCTCCACGGCCGAATAAGGCGCGCCGGTCACCGCAGTGCGGTTCCACGGGCCGGCCATCATCGGCCCCATCCCTCTCTCGCCAAATCCACCAGAATGGCCGGGCGCCTGCGCGGCCACCAGCACCGCGGCCCCCACGGCCAGAACCGAAAGCATTGTCAGTTTCTTCATTTCTCCTCAAGTCTCCTTGTTTCCAAAGCGGTTACAAAACTCGTTCAGTCGACCGCCGCGTCGTCCGCTTCCACGCGAACCGCCCGCGGCAATCCGTCCTCGCCGTAAAGCACGTCGGCGATCACGTTGTCGTCATTGGGATCCGTAAGTGGCAGCCCCATCCGCGCCAGCGCCGCCGGTTCGAGCTCCGTCCGCTCCACGCGAACGAACTCGCCGTCGGCCAGAGGCAGCGCGCCGGGCACCGGAACAAATCCGGCATCCGCGCCGAAATCCGAATCGATCGCCTGCGCGCTCTGCGGAGCGGTCGCCGGCGAGACGCCTGGCCACCACACCAGGCCCAGAGCGAAAACCATCACCACGGCAGCCGCGGCGGCGAAAACGAGGGCGGTGCGGCGCGCGCGGACAATGCGGCGATGGCGCTCGAATTCCTTTTCCAGGGATTCCCGCACGCGCGCCGGCGACCGTCTGCCGGCCATGCGGTCCGCCAGAATCTGCATTTCGCGCGTGAGAATTCGCTCCTCGCGCCAGCGCTCGCTGCAGCGCGTGCATTCATTCAGGTGCGCGCGAAGCGCGACACTCGGCGCCCGGCCAGCTCGCGCGTTTTCCACCACCGCCGAAATCCACTCCCGGCAATCCATACTTATCCCCTTGCGCCGGCCACGACACCGGCGTTTTGCAACGGCGCCAGGCGCGCCGAAAGCAGCAGCCGGGCGCGATGCAGCCGCGACCGCACCGTCCCCACCGGGCACTGCAACAGCCTCGCCGCCGCCTCGTAGCTGCGCTCCTCCAGATCGCACAGCAGAACGATTTCCCTGTATCGAGGCGGCAGTTCGTCGAGAGCCCGATAAAGAGAAATGGTCCTCTCGTCTTCCAAAAGCTCGCCGAGCAGATCGTCGCCGGAAGCCGCTTCCGGCACCGCTTGCGGGCCCGCGCCGCGGTCCATCCTCCGCGCCAGGTTGCGGGCGACGCCGTAGAGCCACGCCTCGAGGGACCCCCTCTGTTCTTCGAAGCGTCCGGCGCCGGCGATCAGCCGGAGGAAGACCTCCTGAACCGTTTCTTCGGCGATGGAGCGGCTTCCGGACATGCACAGGGTGTAGCGATACAACGCCGCCTCGTGACGCTCGTACAACTCGGCCAGCGCCGACTTGTCTCCGCCGCGAAGTCGCCGGTACAGCTCCTCGTCCGTCGGTCGCATCCGCTCGTTCTTCATTGCATTGCGCCCTGCGGGCAAAAAGTTCCCGGCGAAATGGATTTTCCGGCTGAATGGGTTCCTGAAATTACACCGTGCACAAATCCACAGCCTGACCTAACGACGTCAGCGGATCGTGCAGGGGCACAAACTCGTGCGCGAAATAGCCGGAAAAGCCCAGATCGGCGATGGCCCGGGCGATGGTGCGCCAGTTCAGCTCCTGGGTGTCGTCCAGTTCGTGCCGGCCGGGCACGCCGCCGGTGTGGAAATGGGCGATCCACTCGATGTGATCGCGGATGGTCCGCAGGATATCGCCCTCCATGATCTGCATGTGATAGATGTCGTACAGCAGTTTCACCCGCGGCGAGCCCACGCGCCGCACCACCTCCAGCCCCCAGGCGGTGTGATCGCACTGGTAATCCTTGTGGTCGATTTTGCTGTTGAGCAGCTCCAGGCAGATGGTGACGCCGTGGTCCTCGGCGATGCGCCTTACGCGGCTCAGGCCGGCAACGCAGGTGGAGATTCCCTCTTCATCCGGCAGGCCGCGCCGATTCCCCGAGAAGGTGATGATGTTCGGCGCGCCCACCGCGGCGGCCTCGGGGATGCGCGTGCGGAATTCCTCCTCGATGCGCGCGTGATTCTCCAGGCGGTTCAGACCGTCGGGAATCGTCCCGCCGCCAGGCAGAATCATGGATGGCACGAGCCCGTATTTCTTCAGTGTGGGCGCGTCTTCGGGAGCGACCAGATCGACGCCCGCCAGCCCCATGTCGACCGCCGCCCGGCACAACTGGTCGAGCGGGATGGAGTCATAGCACCAGCGTGCAACCGATTGCTTTAGCCGTCCTTTGTGGGCGCCGGACGGGGAAGCGCTCAATGCCAATGCGGCGGGTGCGGCGGAAAGCAGCGTGCGACGTGTCATACGCAACCAGCGTAATCGAATTCGGCTTTCGATCGGGCGGTCCACCGTTGACCCGAGCCCGAATTTGCGAAACTATGAAGGCAGATCGTGATGCCGAGCGGTCAAATCCCGGCCACCGCGGACGCGCGGGCGATTGCGGACAAGCTTGTTCAGTCGTTTCCGGCAATCGAGGGGGTGCTGCTTTGCGGCTCCGTGGCCCGAGGCGATGCCGACGAGTGGAGCGACATCGATCTGGTGGTGATCGGCTCGGATCTGGCGCTGACTCCCAGCCGCATGCGAGAAGCGCTTGCGGACATGAGCCGGCGCGTCTCGCTCATCTATTATCCGGCTGACGCATTCGCGGAGCAGTATCGGCAGCGCGCCCTGTTCATCGCACATCTGCAAAAAGAGGGCGTGATCCTGTACGACCGGCGTGGCCTTCTGAAAACCACTCTGGCTAAGCCCTTTGCGCCGGTTGTCGATGTGGAGGAAGGGATCAGGGCTCACCGCGCCAGACTTGCTCCCTACAGCGACCCGCGCCGCTTCAACAACAACTTCCTGTTTTGCCTCTCGCACCTTTATTCGATTGGCAAGGGGGTGGTCATGCTCGGCCTGGCGAAGGACGGCGTGCTGGAATTCAATCGCGAGGCGGCGTTTCAGCGCTTTGCGGGATTGAATCCCGATCTCGTGGAAGAAACCCGCAAGATCGCGCAACTTCGTCCTTTTTATCGTCTGGTAACCGGAAGGCGGCCGGAGCCGCTGCCGTTCTCGTATCAGGCCGCGGATCGGCAGATGCTGGAAGCGGTTCGCGCGATCGAGACGCTGGCGCGGCGAGCGGAGAAGCAATGACGCTCCCCGTCGCGCCGCAATTGTTCGACGTATTGACCGCTTACGTGGACGACATCCGAGCGGGGAAGATCAAGCCGACGCCATCCATCGGAGACACCTCGCCGGCCCTCACGTTCTGTGAAAACTTCTACGCCCAGTTTTTCCAGAACCGGCTGGAGAAACCGATCACCACGTTCACCTCGCAGGCAAAGGAGGACGCGATTCGAATTCGCCTGACGATCAAAGACAAGGGACCGGCGGAGGTCGTTCTCCTGATCACCTGGTTTGAGAAACTCTGCGACGATTACGCCGACATCCTGGCCCTCGGCTACGGCACCGGGACCAGGATGACTTTCTACAATTTCCACAACAAATATCTGCTGACGCTGCTGGAACGCGCCGCGGCGTGGGCGAAGGTGGAGAATTTCCCCGACATCGAGACTGAAGCCCGGAAGGCCCTGGACGACCTTCGGCAAGCCCTTCCGTCCATTCCCAAATGACCGACGCCGACCGCAAGGAACTGATCCGAATTATCGAACTCGACTACGAGCAGACCACCAAGCTCATCGAGGGGGTGGTGGGCACGAGTTTCACCATTCGCGGATGGGGGATCACGCTCGTCGCGGCCCTGATCGGCCTCACGTTCCAAACCGGGCTGTGGCAGATGGCGGCGCTGGCCGGTGTCGCCACCCTCCTGATCGGGCTGATGGACGGCTACCATTCCTGGATTTACACCAAAATTCTTCGGCACGCGCAGAATATCGAACGGGTGCTCGGCCTTTATTACGCGTCGCTGGCGAGGGGCGATGACGACCCGGACGCGCACATCGACTTCGAGGTTGCCTTGCTGGCTCACCGGTTCGGTAGATTCGCGGAATTCCGCAAGTTCGGGCTGAAGACGCTGCTGCGCGACGCGCGCCCTCGCATGGTGCTGGTCATGCTCTATCTGACACTCCTGATCTGTTCCGCGGCGTGCGGCATCCTAGTGCTTCGTTCGAAGCAGACCAATGCCTCGAAGTTCCAGTGCACCTCCGTGTCGGGTACGAAAAACGTCTATCTCTGCCAGCCGCAGTAGCCGCCTAACGTTCCGGGAGCTTGCGGCCGATAGTACGCCCATGAAGTGGGTCCTGTGTGGCGTTTTGATGCTGATGCTGGGGCTGGCCCCCGCCGCGGAGGCGCGCCGGGTGAAGCTGCACTATTCCAAACACGAGCAGCGCAAGCGCTTCGTCGCCAAACCTTATGCCAAACAGCATAAGAAGGTCGCTAAGCAGAAGGCCCCCAAAGCGAAGTGGGGCAAGCCTCACACCCACTGACAGTAAAATGACGGCATGAGCCGTCACATCCTCCTCTTGCTGGTTCTCGCTCCGGCATTTGTGTGCCCCGGCCGCGCCGCAAACCCTGAGCAGGAAATCGACGTCTTCAACCGCGACTTCCGGGACGCCACCCTGCGCATGGATAACGCTGCGGCCATGGCATTGTGGGACGACGAAGGTGTCACCTTGTTGCCGGGCCTCGCCCCCATCGAGGGAAAGAAAACCATTGCCAAATGGCTGGACGATGTCGTCGCCCGGATGCCTGGCTACCGCGTCACCGTGCAGGAGAACAGCTTCCACGATCTGCAGGTATCAGGCGAGTGGGCCTCCGAGTGGGGCACCACGCACCAGGTGGTCCAGCCACCCGACGGCAAGCCCGCCATCGACACCTGGGGCAAGATCCTGCTGGTGCTCCACCGGGACCACGATGGCCGTTGGAGAATCCGCGAAGAGATGTGGACGCAAGGCACTAAGCCATGACCCGAACTCTGCTCGACATCGCCGGCGTGGTGCGCCGCCCGCCTTCGTTACGCGATTCCATCCTGCTGATCATCGATCACCAGCTCGAATACCGCATCGGCGGGCTGGTGCTTGCCGGCATCGAGGATGCGATCCGCGAAAACCAGCGTCTGCTGAAACTGGCCCGAGCCGCCGCCGCGCCGGTGATTCACATCGTCACCTATGGGCGTTCCGGCTCGCCCATTTTCGCGCGATCGAGCCCGCTTTCGGCGATTGTTCCCGAGCTGGCGCCCCTCGCCGGGGAATGCGTGATCGAGAAGGACCTCCCCAGCAGTTTCGCCGGAACCACGCTGGCCGAGGCCATCGCGCAGACCGGACGCCGGTCTCTGATCGTCACCGGTTTCATGACCCACATGTGCGTCAGCACCACGGTGCGGGCGGCGCTGGATCATGGGTTCGAATGCACGGTGGTGGCCGCGGCCACAGCCACGCGCGATCTGCCCGATCCGCTCGGCGGCGGCGCCATCCCGGCCGCCACGGTTCAGCGCATCGCGCTGGCGGAGATGGCCGACCGTTTTGCCCTTGTGGTGGAGAATTCTGAATCGCTCGCCCCGTTCGCGCAGTAATACAAACAGATGCTCACCGTCATCGCGAAGGTGGCCGGTCTGGCTCTGACCGTCGCCTGCTGTTGGCTGGCCAGCCGTTCCCGCAATAACCTCAGCCTTCTGCTCATCTGGGGGGCTCCGCTGCTCACGTTTCCCATCTCCTTCTGCGGACGCCGCGTGCTGGACGCGGGGCCGGCAACGAAAGAGCGAGCCGAACGGGTCAACATTGCGGTCCACTACGCCATGGGGATCGCGCTCGGCTGCGGCATCTTTCCGGCTGTCGTGCGCGTGCGGCAATGGCCGGGGCCGATCGTTCCTTTACCACAGCCAATCGGTTATGCGCTGTTCCTGATAACCGGCTTCGTCATGTTTCTGACAGTGATCAACCTCGCCATTCGCGGCCTCGGCGCGCCCTTCGCCATAAAGCTCTCCAGCCGCCTGGCAGCGGACTGGATGTACGCGTGGACCCGGAACCCGATGCTTCTTTGCGCGCTTGCCTGGTTCCTCTCGATGGGCCTGTGGTATCGGTCGCTGTGGTTCGTCGTGTGGGTCGCGGCGATTCTGGCGCCCGGATGGATCTGGTTCATCCCCGAGTACGAGGAGCGCGAGCTGGAGATTCGCTTCGGGCCCGGCTATCCGGAGTACAAAGCCCGGACACCGCTGCTGTGGCCTCGCCGGCCGCGCATGCCAGGATATTCACATGAACCCTTACGCGTCGTTCCTGGGAGATCGTGATCCGCAAGAATTGATCGCTGCGACGGCCGGTCGTCTGCGGGAACTCGCAGGCAGCCTCGGCGCCGCCGGCGTGGAACGAAAGCCCGCCCCGGGGAAATGGAGTGCCCGCGAAATCGTCTGCCACCTGGCCGATAGCGAGATCGTATTCGCCTTCCGCCTCCGCCAGTCGCTGGCGGAAGACAACCACGCGATTCAGCCCTTCGATCAGGAGAAGTGGGGCGATTTCTACGACGCTTTCGATGTTCAGAGCGCGCTCGCGACTTTTGCCGCGGTCCGCGCCTGGAATCTGGCGCTCATCCGCTCGCTCCCGCGCGACGCCTTTTCGCGCGAGCTGACCCATCCCGAGCGTGGCCGCATGACCTTCCGCGTGCTGGTGGAAACCATGGCCGGCCATGACCTGAATCATCTCCGCCAGATCGAATCCATCATCGGCGCGAGCGCCGTCGTCGGCTGAAGATTTCCGATTGCCTCATCCCGCGCCCGTGGGTCATCATGGTGAAATCGGGATGCTGGACTTTTTCTACCTCACGGAACTTTTCGGCCTCACCGTCTACGATCTGAAAGGCCGACGGCTGGGGGTCGTTCGCGATGCCGCCATCGTGCCGCTGGTGGACCCTGTGCGCGTGGACCGGTTTCTGGTGGGCGGCGGCTGGAGCTGGCTTACCGTGCGTCACGACCAGGTGCAGCGCATCGGTCTGGACGGCATCTGGCTCAAGGATGAGCAGCTTACGCCGTATCATTCCGACGAGTACATGCTGCGGCTGATGCGCGATCTGCTGGACCAGCAAATCATCGACTCAAACGGCCGCAAGGTGGTGCGGGTCACCGACGTCACCTTCGAAATCCTCCATGAGCCCGAGAGCGACGTGCTGCAGGTGCTCGAAGTGGACGTCGGACTGCGCAGCATCGTGCGACGACTGCTGCAGGGCGGGCTGCCGCGCGCCTGGATTCGCCGCCTGCAAACGCGCATTCCGCCCAACTCCATCCGCTGGGAGTTCGTCAACATTCTGGAGCCCGATCCGCAGCGCCGCCTGCGTCTGAACATCAGCACCCGGCGGCTGGAGAGCCTGCATCCGGCCGACCTCGCGGACATCGTCGAAGAGCTCAGCCCCGAGGACCGCGAAGCGATCTTCGAGTCCATGGACAGCGAGGCTGCGGCTGAGGCGCTCACCGAGGTGGACCCGGACATCCAGACCAGCATTCTCGAATCTCTGGACACCGAAAAGGCCGCCGACATCATCGAGGAAATGGAACCGCACGAAGCCGCGGACGCGCTCGGCGAACTCGAAGAAGAAACCTCGGAGGAGATTCTCGAGGAAATGGAGCCGGAGCCGAAAACCGAGGTGGAGGAACTGCTCGGGTTCGAGGAAGACGAGGCGGGCGGCATGATGAACACGCGCTATGTCGCCCTCCCCGAGACCGCCACCGTAGGCGACGCCATGGTCGCGCTCGCGCGCCACGAAGAGCTGATGGAGAACCTCAATACGATTTTCCTGGTGGATGGCGAGGATAAGCTGACCGCCACCGTGCCGCTCGCCCGGCTCTTTCGCGCCTCCGCCGCAACACCGCTGAAGGAACTGGCCGCCGAGACGCTCATCAGCGTCAACGACGGCGAGGATCAGGATCGCATCACCGAGCTTTTCGACAAGTACAATCTGCTCACGCTGCCGGTTGTGGACGAGGACGGCAAGCTATCCGGCGCGATCACCGCCGACGAAATCATTTCCGTGTTGCGCAATCGGTGAGGACTGCCATGAAAAACCCGGAGGACCATGAAGCGATTTCGAAATCAGTTCCTGATCTTTCTGGCCGTCCTCGGTCCGGGACTCATCACCGCCAACGTCGATAACGACGCCGGCGGCATTCTCACCTATTCGCAGGCTGGCGCGCGCTGGGGCTACCTTCCGCTGTGGACGCTGATTCCCATCACCATCCTGCTCATCGTCACCCAGGAAATGTGTTCGCGCATGGGTGCGGTAACGGGCAAAGGCCTGTCCGATCTCATTCGCGAGGAGTTCGGCCTGCGCACCACGTTCTTCATGATGGCCGCGCTGGTGATAGCCAACTTCACGAACATCATCGCGGAGTTTTCCGGCATCGCCATCTCGCTGGAGCTGTTCGGCATTTCGCGTTACGTGTCGGTGCCCCTCTGCGCGGTTGCGGTCTGGTGGCTGGTGGTGCGCGGCAATTATCGCAGCGTGGAAAAGGTGTTCCTGGTAGCCTGCTCGCTGTACGTCACCTATATCATTTCCGGCGTGCTGGTGCGGCCCGACTGGAAGCAGGCGCTCATCTACAGCGTGAAACCGAGCCTCGCTTTCGACACCCCCTACCTGTACATGCTGATCGGCATGGTGGGCACATCCATCGCGCCGTGGATGCAGTTCTATCTGCAATCGGCGGTGGTGGAGAAGGGGATCAGCGCTAAGGAGTATGTTCAGTCGCGGCTGGAAGTGATCATCGGCTGCATCATGACCGACGTGGTGGCGTTCTTCATCATCGTGGCCTGCGCGGGAACCATCTGGAAATTCAAGCCGAGGGACATCGAATCGGCCGCCGACGCCGCGCTGGCGCTCAAGCCGTTCGGCCAGTACGCGTGGCTG
>Ga0326727_10013438_pt1 | contig 18232 bp, 15 predicted proteins | sample MB2enrmetagenome_FD_207643 | JGI IMG/M metagenome (GOLD analysis project Ga0326727, IMG submission 207643) | Lab enriched peat soil microbial communities from McLean, Ithaca, NY, United States - MB29MY | ecosystem: Environmental > Terrestrial > Soil > Wetlands > Peat | place: USA: New York...
ACTTCGATGCTTGGACCTCACAGTTCCGCCTGATCGTAAGCGAAGGCGAACGTCGCTGCCGAAGCCCCGAAATACAGGGTGTTAGGGTTATAGGGTATTAGGGTTTTATGGTTGCGGTCCTGAGGGCTAATAACCCCGTTTTACCCTAACCCCTTATAACCTTAAAACCCTGAAACCCTTCCGTCAGTGCTTCTTCGCCGCGACCGGCGCTGCCTGCGCGGCAGATTCCTTCTCTCGAAGCTTGAACGCTTCGTTCTTTCTCTTCCACATCTTTCTCAGATGGCGATTACGTAACTGCATGAACTCACACTCCTTTCGGGGGAAGAAAGTATTTAGTACTTAGTATTTAGCATGGGGATGGCATCCGGGAATCCCTCCGATTCTAAATACTAACTACTAAATACTGACTACTTCCTTAAATATATGCCAATTCGTTCCAATACACATCGAGCATCAAACGATGCTCCACATCGATCTTGTAGAACCCACCAATCGGCGCCAGCATCTCCGGGTTCTTGCGCCAGACTGCCATCGCGGCGTTTCGTACCATGGCGACACCCTCGGCGGTCATCTTTCCGAGCGGCTGACGACCAGGACCGGCGGGCATCCCAAGACCCTCCATCAGGGTCTTAACCGCAAGCGGGTTGCGGAATCTGTCCTCCACGATCACCTTCGCTCCATCCGGGAGCACTCGCTCGCTCTTCGCCTTGACCGTCACTATTCCAAATAGCGGAGCGAGGGCGATCGCGATTTTCGACGCCGCGGGAATGTCTCCCGCCAGAATCTTGCGCGCCATCCGACCGACCGCGCCGGGAACCACATTTGAAATCACCGAAATCACGCCCTGGGACATAATCGCCGGCTCAGTCATCATCTTGAAGGTCAAATCATCATCGCCGGACAGGATGAAGAAGTCCGGGCCGATCATCTCCCGCTCGCGGGCCATTCGTGCAAGATCGCCGGTCGCTTCCTTCACCGAGTTGATGTTCGGATATTCCGCCGCCAGGATCGCCAAATCCTCGACCCCCAGCGCCGTCCCAGTCCGCCCGGGAATGATGTACGGGACAAACTCTACGTTTGGGAACATCTCCGCCAGCACTCCGTAGTATTCGTGCCTGAGTTCCAGAGACGACGGGCCGTTGTAATAGCAATCCATCACCAGAGCGGCCCTCGCGCCGCGTTCGGCGGCGTGCTCCGTGCTCTCGACCGCCTCCTGAGTGGAGTTGCTGCCCGTCCCGGCGATCACCCCGCACTTGCCCTCCGCCATCTTGAGTGTGCGCTCGATAACGTCGTTGTGCTCGTCCCAGGTCAGCGTCGGCGATTCACCCGTCGTTCCGGTGGGAACCAGCCCCGTGATCCCCTCCTCTATCTGAAACTCCAGGTTCTTCTCCAGCCCCGCCCAGTCGATAGCGCCGTCACCGGTCATCGGTGTGATGAAAGCTGTCCAGGCTCCTGCAAAATCCATTTCCTACCTCCGGCAAATTACTGTCGGCCCGCCGACACAAAAAAGTCTCGTCACTATATTCTACCCGCCGGGAGATTATTTAGCAAGCCGACTCGGGAATTGACGGGAAGACTGGAGGACGAGACGACAAGATGACCTGGCGACACGGTGACGGGAAGACCTGAAGACAAGACACGACGACAAGACGACCGGACGACGGGATGATACCAAAACCTAACGCCCGACACCCTATACCTAACGCCCGACACCCAATACCTAACGCCTGCTACCCTCACCAATTCATCATTCATCGTTCATCACTTCCGCCTCGTGCCGTTTCCGTCCGGAAAACCCGATTGCACTGAGTAGCCGGGTGTTCCCATCTGCGTCGGGCCAATGCGGAGCAGGAAGCCCAAGTATCGCCACACATAGCCCCCTCTCCTGCTCTCTGGCGGGAGAGGGAGGGGTGAGGGCAATCCGGATCTGCATCGCTTCCTGACGAGCCAGGTGAATGACGTGCGTATCGAACGGTCATCATTTTCCTGCGACCCACAGCGTAACTGCGCCCTCGCCTGAAATCCGAACCCTAACGCCTAACACCTGCTATCCTCCCTGATTCATCATTCATCATTCATCGTTCATCACTTCCGCATGGGGTTAGGGGACTTTCCGGAAGGCCCAACACCTAACGCCCAATACCTGGCACCTGATACCAGACACCTGATACCTGATACGTGATACCCGCGCTAACGCATTATCAGGTCTTGGGAGTCTATGTGATAGCCGACCAAGAGCGCCTTGTTGTTAGCAATGCGGTACACAAACGACTCGGTTCCGGTCCCTGTATCGAACTGAGTGTCTTGCTGCACGTAAACCATGGTGTCGAGGTTGAAGGATTGAACGCGCCAGCTTATGGTCTTAGTCGACTTTACCTTTCCGAGCTTCCGGTTCACCACGAACAGAAGATCGACGACCTTGGACTTCTCTGTGCCCTTGTAGAGTTGAGGATCTGCCGATGAAACAATGGCATCGAACTGCCCGGCATTGAACTGCTGGTGAAACACCACAATCTGCGCTTTTGCGGCGTTCGTGCCCTGAGTGATCCCTGAGCATCCACAGATGAGAACCGATAGTGATAATACCGCCGGGACGAAAAGCATAGCCTTTGTATTCATAGAAACCCTCCTTCAAATGCCCAGGCCTGCCCAACCGGGCTCTACTCAATAAAGATAACTGTCGCCACCGACCAGCTAATACTGATACCGTATTCTACCCCCCGTGAGATTATTTAGCAAGTAGTCCCTCATAATAAAGGAATTCACCGCTCCTCTCTGGAACATTCATGGCAGACGCATGGAAAGACTGTCTAGTGTGGAGGGTAGAGTATGGAATGGCCACGGTCTGACAAAGGCAAGAGGGTGGTAATAAGCAATCAGAATGCCGCGCGCCGTTATGGGAGATAGATGATGAATTATAACGTAAGGGACATGTTGTCTGTAATTGGGACGGTAATTGCGCTGGTTTTGCCATGGATCATACACCTTACGTATTGGCCCCGCCTGCCGGAGCGGATGGTCAGGCGTAATTGGAGAGGCAAGGAATCGACCTACGGCAAGCAGGAAATACTTATCGTCCAAGGATTCCTTACCGCGTGCATAATAGTAGCCGGGGTTATCTCCTATCCCTTGCACCCATCCGCGGCCTGGCACGATCCCGTGGCAATACGGTTGGCTGAATGGACAAGACTCCTGGTTTTCTGGACGGCGGTGCTGAGTGCAGTCCGGCCCTGCTATCTTGCTTACCTAAACCCTTTTCCCACCACGGCTTGGTCACGCATTCTTAAGGTGATTGTTTGGATAACGATTGTACTAGAAATTGCGCTGCTGTATGGACGAATTGACCTGTCGGCGCGGATTAAGGCGGATCATCGAGAGGCTGACAGATGGCACGTTTCCGAGTTGCCCTTGGCAAAATACTTGCCCGCTCGGGAGAATTCATATTCGCCGTAAACTTGACAAAAGGAGAAACAGATGAAATTATCAAGAATCGCACCGATCGTAGCCGGAGTAATCGCAGCCGTTGTGCTGAATGTGAATGCCGCCGGCAAGCTGGGAGACCTCACCAGGGATGAGTGGATGAGTATCTACTCCGGCACGAATAGGGTTGGATACCGGCACATAACCGTTTCCCCGGACAAACTTAAAGGGAAAGATGTCTATCACATGGAAGACACCGCCATGATGAGAACGAAGTTCTCCGTTTACGGCAGCATGCAGTTCGACAGCACCTTTAGAGTCTACTTCGGAAGAGATTTCAAGCCTGTATCTGCGTATTTTGCGGGAAGGTCATCGGGCCGATGCATGACTGCGGACAACAAGCCCACGGACTCAATTTCCGTAACTGGGACAGTCGATTTCGATTACAAAAAGAGAAGGGAGAGTCTTACCCTCCATTCCGGAGGTAGGACAGAGCATCGCCAATTCGATATCGATGACGAAAATGGCTTGGTCAGAATCGGCATGTACCAGCTTGGGGTGAAACATCCCTCGATTGGCGATAAGTTCTCAATATTTTCTTCTTACCCGCGTTCGGTGGTGCTGTGGTGGTTCGAAATGCCGCCGTTCCAGACGCCGACAGCGGTTGTCACCAAGCGCGAGGAGATAACCGCGGGAGGAAAGACTTATTCTGCGCTGGTAGTCAGGGAAAACGATTTTACCAGATGGCAAGCTGATAATGGAGAGATTATTAAGGATGCGAACAAGGACGGGTCGGTAACGTGTGTGCTCGAGACAAAGGAGAATGCCCTCAAGGATATGGATAAGGTTTGCCCTGATCTCTCCTGTATCCATACGGACAAGGCTATTGTCAATTCAGCCTGCGTGAGCGACCTTCGCGTTCGGTTCATCGGCGATTGGAACAAGGAGATGATCGTCAACGACGCACGCCAGACGGCGGAGTTCCATCCCGAGCAGAATATGGTGGAGTACCATATCGTCTCTCAGACCTTCGATGCGCTGAAGAGTGCGCACCTGCCCATAACAGGCAGGGAACTCGAAACTTGGACAGGCCCGACATCCGGCATCGATTCCTCGAATTCGGAGATACGGACCCTTGCACTGAAGACAATCGGCGGCGAGACCAACGCATACCTCGCTGCCTGCAAAATCAGAGACTGGGTCTATAGGAATATCAGGTATGACACTAAATATGTGCCGATGGATGCCATAGCTATCTTGAAAGCTAAATCCGGTGTCTGTACTCACCATGCCGTGCTCTTCACGGCGTTGTGTCGGGCGGTCGGCATTCCAGCCAGGCTAGTGGACGGATTTTGCTATGACCCCGATCCACAATCCAGTAGCTTCTGTCAGCACGAGTGGGCCGAGTGCTATGTTGGAGAGTGGGTAGCCTTCGACCCCACAACCGGTATAGATTTTGTGGACGCCGCACACCTGAAGGTCCACCAGGGCAACATCGACGACATGGCCGATCTTTTCCAATACGCAGCAAAGCTGACTGCCGTTGTGGTTGACTACAAGATTGCGGACTACACGCTCGTCAACAATTATGGCGGGTCTCAATCAAGCGATTCTTCTGGTAGAGTGGCGATCGCAAATCCAAATGGTGGTGATCCAGTGCTTCTGGATAAGGACCTAATGGCCAAGCTATCGGAAATCGCGGTGAAATACGGCACGGACGTTGAGTCGCTTATGTTCGGATGGCGCATTCCTGCGGACAAAGATATCCCGCTCTCAAACTGGACCAACGAACTGGACGTCCGTTTCACCGGTGATTGGCCGAGTGAGGTTTTCAACGAACTGGTCACGAAGGATTCCAGGCAAACAGCCACATGTAAAGCTGAAGCGAAGTCCGTAGAATATCATGTGGAGGCAAAACGGTTTGACCCTGCTAAGAGCCTGTCGATTCCCGTGCAGAATGAGGACTGTGCGAAGTGGGCAGAGGAAAGTCCGGGAATTGAGTCTTCCAACATTGAGATTGGGCAGGCTATGCCAAAGATAATTGGAGAAGAGCGCAATGCATATAAGGTTGCCTGTAAAATAAGGGCCTGGGTTTATGCTAACGTCAAGGATGAGGTCCCAGTGAAGGTGGTCGATGGTAAACCGAACCTTCCTGGGCCTCCGGACGCATTGGACGCGCTGAATTCAAAGTCCGACCGTGCAACAGGAATGAATCATCGCTTGCTCTTCACCGCGCTGGCAAGGGCAGCCGGAATCCCAACCCGCCTGGTCTATGGCTTTCGGTACGCGCCATGGCAGACGAAGCAGGCGTTCCAAACCGACGAGTGGGTGGAATGCTATGTAGGCGAATGGGTACCGTTCGACCCGACATCGGACGGAGATTATGTCGAGGCAGCGAGAATTAAACTGGTAGTCGGAAATGTTGCCGATATGCTGGACGGTTTCAAGGGAAAGTGGCGCGCGGAGGTTCTCGGCTTCAACTACCTGCCCAACACACCGTTGCCCGCCGGAAGCATCTCCGCGGACCGGTCGGGGAAATAACAGATTGAGGGTTAGAGGAAGCCCTGAAGGAAGCCCCCGACTTCGTTTGGCAAAATATGAATTTCGTGGTATGATATTCATATTGTGAAAGTGGAGGCGCCTAAGATGAAGGTCGGAGAACGCGGACAGATCACTATTCCTAAGAATCTACGCGACCGATATGGGATAGAGAGAGATGTTGAGGTGGAGCTAATACCTGAAAAAGGCGGAATCTTAATACACAAGATAGCCACAGGGGTGCACCCGGTAGATAAAGTGCTCGGGACTATCAAGCTTCGCTATGCGAATACAACGGATGAGTACATACGGGAGATTCGTGGAGAATGATCACTGCGATAGACACCAGCGTACTGATAGATATTCTGGCCAAGGATCCTATACACGTTGAATCATCCAGACGGTTGATCGTTGAAGCTTACGATGAAGGCGGCTTGATAATATCAGAAGTCGTGTATGCTGAATTGACACCACAGTATGATCTACAGCCGGATCTTCATTCCGCCTTGCGACAGCTTGGAATCCGCCTTGTCAACAGCGGCTTCGATGCCGCATATCTTGCAGGCCGCAAGTGGGCGGAATACCGACGAGCCGGTGGGACTCGGAGCAGAATGATCGCCGATTTCCTGATTGGGGCTCACGCGCAGATCCATGCAGATAGGTTACTTACCAGGGACCGCGGATTTTATGCTTCCTACTTCACGGATCTGGACATTCTGAGCCACATCATCGAAAGCGATGAGTCATGAGTTGAGGGAATGCCGGATGGAGGGGTACCGGGCGGAAATGATGGATGCCGGAGGAAGCTAGACCAGCCTGCCAGTAGTAATACCCACATATCTATATATGTGCCTACGACTCCCTCTCCGCTCGCGAAAAACCCGTTTCTGCAAAACAAACCCATTTTACCCCGAAATAGCTAGCAATGACGCCACAAACGGCCTGCGCCAAATTCCGTTCTCGAGCCTTCCGGAACCCCCCCTACCCCCCCTTAACAGGTGGGGAGCCCGGAGCCGGACCCGAACCCGGCGCTCCAGGAATCGCCGTTAGGAAAAACCACTCCTACAACGAATGCCACGTTTCGGACGTCTTGTAGGAGGTGATTGTATCGCCGCTTCCGGATGGGATCGCGGTTAGGAAAAACCTCTCCTACAACGAATGCCACGTTTCGGACGTCTTGTAGGAGGTGATTGTATCGCCGATTCCGGATGGGATCGCGGTTGGAAAACCGCTCCTACAACTCCAGACCCGGAACCGCAAGCTGGAAGTCGGCATCGGAGAAAATTCCCATCCTGTCAATCCTGTAATCCCTGAAATCGTGTTCAGACATCGGGACGACGGTACGGCCCCCCAACCCTCCTTGGCAGATGAAGAGCTCGGAACCGGAACCGGAGTGCATACGGGTAGCGGTATGAATTCCCTCTCCTGCTCCGTGGCGGGAGAGGGCAAGGGTGAGGGTAATCCGGCCGCTTTCCGGCCCGCATCGGCCCGATACAGGCGGGTACGCCCGCTACTCAGGGCAATCGGGTTTCCCGGACGGAAGGGAAATCCCTACCCTACAATCCGCCGTTGCTCCCCTACTTCAACACTCCAATACTCCGGACGCCCACGAGGGGCTGGACTACGGGTTCTCGCCTGGAAACAACTTTGGAAGCGCGAGGGCCGCGGGTTCGCGGATTGAGGCATCGGCGAGGTGGGTCAGGTTGCTGGGCAGAGGGTTGACTTCCACGATGTACGCCCCCGCGAACTTCGCCAGTTCGGTAAAACCATAACCCCCACTAACCACGCCCGAGGTGCCGACTATCAGCAGCAGATCGCACTTCTCCGCGAAGCTCGTCGCGGACATGAGCGCTTCATGAGGGAGCATCTCGCCGAACCAGACCACATTCGGGCGGGCGCGACCCCAGCATTTCGGGCAGACCGGGAGATTATCCAGAGTCACGGAGTCCTGATCGAGGGCAGACTCAACCCTCGTCAGGTGCCCTTTTTCCAGGCACTTGATCTCCATCACATCGCCGTGAATCTTGACCAGGCGCTTCGTCCCACCGCGCTCGTGAAGGTCGTCGATGTTCTGGGTGATGAGGAGGTAATCCGGGAAGAAATCGTCCATGGCCGCCAGGGCGCGGTGACCCGCATTCGGCTCGGCGTTGAACGACAAGCCCTGGAGCCAGATGTGCCAGCGCCAAACGGCGACCGGGTTGCGCGCGAACGCCTCCGGGGTCACCAGGTCCTCGATCTTGTAGTTCTCCCACAGGCCGCCGGCATCCCGGAAGGTCGGGATTCCGCTCTCGGCGCTGATACCTGCCCCCGTGAATACGCAAACCCGGCGAGCTTCCAATATGCGATCTTTGATTGATTCGTACATCACTTCACCAGGAGTACGAGGAGTGGGAGGAGTTACAGGAGTACGGAAAAGCACGTCACGCGGCGCGTTCCCTGCTCCTTCTACTCCTCTTACTCCTGCTACTCCACAGTCGGCCTTGTCCCGGAACGCCTAGCATTATACAATACCGATGAGAACGCCCCGAGTCCTAAAAACAGTGCAAGGAATTTGACCAGATACCCAAGCCACGGAATCGCCACGGCTATCCAGAGTATGACAATGCCAACCAGGAACTTGACGTATTCCGAGGTCGTAGTCGATCCGCTGAAAATCAGTCGCCCGAGCCACATCGCGGCGACAATTACGCTCAAGTAAAGCAAAATGAGGTAGATGGCGAGCACAATCAAGCAGAGCGGAATGCCGACTACCGTGATACCCAGCGCAAATATGACCGCGGGAGTCACGATAAAGACTATCAGGCCGATAAGAATGGACCACCATGGGGACGTCTTAGCCAGATCTACAACTGTTTGAGTCATTTGCGGGCACAGTGCCAGCATCAGGACGCCGACAATAAAAGCGCCGATAAGCCCGACCACCCATAGAAATCGTCTGAATCGCCCGTGACCCCGATGGCCCATCCGAGGCGCCGGATTATGGATCACCCTTCCCAGAATCTTCGCGCCTGGGGCTATCGAGGCGTTGTTCGCGCTTGCATAGACCAGGTTCCCCTTGATCACCGCCTCAGGACCCACCTGCAGATTCCCCGGATAGGCAGCAACGTTGCCCCCGATCTGACCATTGATGGTCACCAGCGCTCCTGCAAGATTAGCGTCTCTCGCAACCTTGCCCGATATAGACACAACCGAACCCGCAGCGCTCAGATCCCTTCCAACGGTCGCCATGGGCGTCAGAGTGACGGAGCTTCCGGCCAGTGTGGCATTTTGGGCGGTCTTGCCGCTTATTGTTACCACACTCCCGGCCGCCCGAAGATTCTGGGCAGCGGTTCCCGAGATATTCACGATGCTTCCTGCCACCAGCGCACTTTGCCCAACCTTGGCAGCGGTGTTGACATTACTGCCGACAGCGAGCAGATCGCCTTTGATCGTCCCATCCACGGTGACGTTCGTGCCGGAGATCGCCAGGTCGTCGGGAATGGTCGTGCTTGAACTTATGGCGACACTCCGTCCGCATCTAATCTGCGTCCCCCACCCCGGCTGAAGGGCCAAAGCCATCACAACCACCAAACACGGAAGAATCCACTTCGTCGCTCTCATAATGACCTCCCACGTCTCAGTTAATGAACTATGAGCGATGAACGCGAGGAATAACTTGGAAGAGCAAGGCCCAGGGACTCAAATTCATAACATTGTTCCAAGCTTCAGGCTTTCCTTCACTAATTCATCATTCATCATTCATCGCTCATCATTTCCCATAGGAGCCACTATGAAACGCAAAAGTCGGATGGCAGTACATACGACCACCATCCGACTTAAAGCTCCAGCGCTGAACTTAACCTTCTGAAATCGCGCTCGCGGGGCAGGCTGCTTCACAGGAACCGCAGTCCGTGCAGACGTCCGCATCGATGACGTACTTCGGATCGCCCTCGCTGATCGCGTCAAACGCGCACTCGGAAATGCAGGTGCCGCACATCGTGCACTCGTCGCTGATCTGATAAGCCATATTCACACCTCCTTAAGGTACAAAGTTCCGGGTCAATAGACGGAAACATGGGCGTCGGTCGCACAGGTCCCACCGTCTCAAAGATTATATTCGTTTTTCTCAAAATCCTTCAAGTGCCGATTTTGGCACTGGACCTTCAATCCGGGTATCCCTCAGCCAGATAGTCATCATGCCGAGACGACACATCACGGTCGCCCGAGTGAGCATAACCAACAGCTTCCATGGCTCTTCGCCGAACCTCGTCAGAAACGGGTTTCCGCGTAAGAAGCATGTCAACTGATTGTCTCACCATTTCTGAAAACGATACCCCCTGCTCTGTCGCCATGCGCTCAAGAGCTTCCACCTGTGATTCGGTCAGTTGAATAATCTTGCGTACCATCTCACCCTCCACACCACCAATATACCATATGACTCAGTGATTGCGTCAACAAGGCTCCAATATCCCAGATCAACTACAAATCTATTACTCTCCAGGCGCTAGAGTTTAGGAACAGCTTTGTCCGGGGTAGAAATTGGTCTGATTGCACGCTGGAATCGCAATGGCACGCGGTTTCGGGCACTTGAAACACCAACGATCGCAGCACCGGACGGAGGTTTTATATATGACGGTCAGGAACGAGGCTGTAGCGGTCCAGGTGAGAGAAGCTTTGGCAAACGACCGCCGGATTAGCGGACTCCCGATCGAAATCCGTGTTTCCGAGGGTGAGGTGTTTATCAAAGGCAGCGTGGAATCACCTGAACAGAAGGACATCGTGGAATTCATCCTCCGTGGAATACCGGGTGTCAGACACATAGTCCTCGAAGAACTGCAGATCCGGGAGGAAAACAAATGAGCGCTTACGGCCATTTCTCCGAGGACGGCAGGGAGTACATTATCACCCAGCCCGATACGCCGCGCCCGTGGATCAATTATCTCTCCAACGAAAGATTCTGCGCTCTCTGCTCCCACACCGGCGGAGGCTACTCATTCTACGAATCTTCCGGCTACAACCACATCACCAAGAAGTATCCGCCAATCGTGGAACTGAGAGATCGACCAGGACGATTCATCTACGTTCGCGACAATGAGAGCGGCGAATACTGGGGTCTGAACTGGCAGCCGGTGATGAAGGATTACACCCATTTCGTCGCCAGGCACGCCCCCGGCTGGACCAGCGTGAATTGCACGCGCGATGAGATAGAGGGCCATGTCACCTACTTCGTTCCCAGGCAGGACGATGCGGAAATATGGATGGTCAGGATCAAGAACACCGGCAAGAAAGTCAGGAAGATATCACTCTTCCCATTCGTTGAGTGGTCGCTGGCGAACTACTCCTTTAACCTCACTGAGGCAGCGTTCAGCCAACTGTTCAACGAAGTGGCTGTTGAAAATGAAACCATCTTCGTCACCACACGATTCTGGAACGTTTCCACCGGCGGTGGCGCAAACCCTAATTTACGCTGGGACAAATACGCCTTCTTCACATCCAGCCTGCCGGTTGCCGGATACGATGCGCTCACCGAGGAGTTCATCGGAATTTACCGGGACTGGCAAAATCCGTTGGCGGTCGAGCGCGGCTACTGTTCCAACAGCATCGGCAACGGGCGGGACATAATCGGAGCTTTCCAACACGATCTGGAGCTTTCGCCTGGAGAGGAAGTGCAGTTCTGCGTGACGGTCGGAGTGGCGTACAACACCGATACCGCGCGGCAGATTCGCGATAAGTATCGCGATTGGAGCGACGCCGAACATAGTCTTCGAGAAGTGAATCGCTACTGGGACGACCATCTGACAAGAAATACGTGTCACACGCCTGACAAAAGCTTCGACATTTCCTTCAATACCTGGAATAAATACCAGGCATGGATTACGTCACGGTGGTCTCGGATGGATTCCTACTTCATCGGCGGCGGATCAATAATAGGATTCAGGGATAGTTGGCAGGATATGTTGGCGATTCTGCCGAATAATACAGAGTGGGCGCGGCAAAGGACGATCTATTTGCTGGAACACCAGTTTCCGGACGGCAGCACCCTTCACAACTGGGACCCTCTAACCAACATCGGCGTAAAGACAGGCCATAGCGATGATCCGCTCTGGCTGGTCCTGGGTGTGATCGAAAACCTGAAAGAAACAGGCGACACCGGCTTCCTGGATGTTTCCGTGGGGTATTATGACGGCGGGAGCGAAACAATCCGCGAGCATGTTGTACACGCGCTCGACTATTCGCTTTCCAGGATGAGCCCTCGCGGCATCCCGTTAATGGAAGCAGCGGATTGGAATGACGGTCTCGACCAGATCGGACGTCAGGGTCGGGGCGAAAGCTCGATGGTGGCCGGGCACCTGGTCTGGATGCTCCGGGAGGCAACGGAGATCTTCCGCCGAACCGGTCGTGACGATCTTGCCGATCGGTATTCCGAGGCGCGCGAAGCGATCATAGAGGCGACCAACAAGTTCCTGTGGGATGGCGAGTGGTACGTCCGAGGAACGCGGGATGATGGCCAGTTCTTCGGCAGCTCCAAGAACGATGAGGCGAAGATTTATCTGAATGCCCAGACCTGGCAGGTGCTCGGCGGCCTCGCGCCGCCCGATCGCGCAGTACAGTGCATGGATTCTGTCGAGACCTTCCTGGACACGGAGTTCGGCCCGGCGATGTTCCTTCCGGCATACAATGAGCCTAACCCGAAGATCGGGATCATCACCAGGTTTTGCCCCGGAACCAAAGAAAACGGCACTATCTTCAATCACCCAGTCTGCTGGGCGATAATGGCCGAGTGTATACTTGGCAGAGGTGATCGGGCCTACGATCTCTGGCAGAGATCATCGTTCATGACGAGGGGCGAACAGCCTGAGGTGTATAAGGTCGAGCCGTTCGTTTATGCGGAATACGTCCACGGCCCCGACTCGGTGAGTTTCGGCCAGGGTGAATTTACGTGGATGACCGGAACCGCCGCATGGATGTGGAAGGTCTGTCTGGAATGGATTCTAGGCGTTCGGCCCGAGATGGATGGCTTGCGAATCGAGCCCTGCATCCCCTCAACGTGGGATCGGGCATCGGTGAAGCGCAGTTTCAGGAACGCAACGTACAATATAACTATAGAGAATCCGGATCACCTGAATCGTGGGGTGATTGAGGTTACGGTCGATGGCAGTTCCCATTCTTCCAACCTGATCCCACCGTTCAAGGACGGAAAGACCCACGAGGCAAGGGTGATTCTGGGTAAGATCGATTAGCGGGTGAAATATGTTCAAAGACTACGAAGATTTGGTTAGACAGATGGAATTCGAAATGCAACGATGCTCGGCTGAGGCGATGCGTCGCCTTATGGAAGTGCCCTCCAACGCGCAGGATTTCTGGCTCCCGCGAGCGGATGTCTATGAAACCGATACTGAAATGGTCGTTCGTGTGGAAATCGCGGGAGTCAAGCGCGAATCCCTGCGAGTGTCACTTTCCGGCGATCGGCGTGTGCTGAGCATCAAGGGAACCCGGTCTGAAAGGTACATCGACGACCGGAAAAAGGTACGATACTACCAATTGGAGGTCTATTTCGGCCCATTCGAGCGCGACATTGCGCTTCCCAGGGATGTAACGGTCGATGCCGAGAAGCTGACCGCGACATATCGGGACGGTTTTCTCCTGGTAACTCTGCCGAAGACCGAAGAATTCCCGGTGTCGCGCACCATAGAGATTCAAGGTGATGAAATAGAATGCGAAAAATAGCCTGGAGATGCGACATGATCATCGCCTATTAGATAGGAGCAAGAGATTGGAAGACGAACGAAAGGCTTTTGAAGCCTCAGAGAAAATTTTGAGTGGGGATGACGGCAAGCTCGTGATACCCGAGGAGCTGAGCCTGTTGCCGCTTAGGGATACGGTGCTTTTCCCGCTTGTGGTAAGCCCGCTAAGCGCGGGGCGTGAGAGCAGCGTCAAGCTGATCGATGACGCGGTTGCGTCTGGTAATCGAATAATCGCGGTCGCAGCAATGAAAGACTCGGAGATCGAGCATCCCACGCTCGACGACATCTATTCCGTGGGCACCGCGGTCATAATACACACCATGATGCGCATGCCGGATGTGATCAGGCTTATTGTGCAGGGAATCCAGCGCATCAAGATCATCGAGACGATCCAAACAGAGCCCTATCTGAAGGTAAGAGTCCAGGTGCTACCGGAGAAGAACGAGTTTACCAGCGATGAAGAGACCGAGATCGAGGCCCTCCGCCGAAACGTCGGCGCTCTGTTTACCAAGGTGGTTTCTCTCTCGCCAAACATCCCTGATGAACTTCAGGCCCTGCCGAATACGATCACTCGTCCCGGCCTGCTGGTGGATTCCATCGCGACCAATCTGCCGTTGCCGACGCCCCAGAAGCAGGAACTGCTGGAGATAGTCGATGTTCGCGAAAGACTCAGGCGCCTTGCCACCGATCTTTCGAGAGAAGTCGAGATTCTCGAACTGGGCAGTCGCTTGCAGTCGCAGGTTCAGACCGAGCTGACGAAGACCCAAAGGGAATACTATCTCCGCGAGCAATTAAAGGCGATCCAGCGCGAACTCGGGGAATCGGATGACAGGACTGCGGACATCGACGACCTTCGCAAGCGCGCGGAGGACGCAGGAATGCCTGAAGAAGCGGAGAAAGTGGTGACACGCGAGCTCGACCGCCTTTCCAGAATGAATCAGGCATCGCCGGACTATTCGGTTTCTCGCACTTATGTGGATTGGCTCCTGGCCCTCCCGTGGAACATCAGCACGGAGGATAACCTGGACATCATGCACGTGAAGAAGATTCTCGACGAGGACCATTACGGATTGGAGAAGGTCAAGCAGAGGATATTGGAATACCTCTCTGTGCGCAAGTTCAAGACTGAAGGAGATGTACGCCAGCCGATACTCTGCTTTGTCGGCCCTCCCGGTGTCGGCAAGACCTCCCTCGGCATGTCGATCGCACGAGCACTCGGCAGGAAGTTCCTCAGAATGTCGCTCGGCGGCATTCGAGACGAGGCTGAGATGCGCGGCCATCGCCGAACATACATCGGCGCCCTTCCAGGCCAAATCCTGCAAGGCGTCAGGCGGGCTGGATCGAAGAACCCCGTTTTCATGATGGATGAGGTCGATAAAGTCGGCGCTGACTTCCGTGGCGACCCTTCAGCAGCGCTACTGGAGATTCTCGATCCGGAGCAGAACACCTCGTTCCGCGATCACTACATCGAGGTGCCGTTCGATCTGTCCAAGACGCTGTTTATCACTACCGCAAACCAACTCGATCCGATTCTCGCGCCGCTCAGGGACAGGATGGAGATTCTTGAGCTCGCCGGCTACACAGAGGAAGAGAAACTTGCCATCGCCAAACGGCACCTAATTCCCAAGCAGCTCAATGAGCATGGTCTGAGGATCGATGAACACATCACGTTTACTGATGATGCCATACTCACCATGACTCGCGGATATACCAGGGAGGCGGGCGTGAGGAACCTGGAACGCGAAATCGCGGCGATATGCCGGAAGGTTACAAGGCGCTTTGCGGAGGGTAATACCGAACCGATACACGTAACCGTTGAATCTTTGACAGAGTTCCTCGGCGCACCGAGGTATCAGTTTGAAGAGGTTGTGAAGCGAACGAGAGTCGCTGGCGTTGCGACCGCCCTCGCGTGGACACCCGTCGGCGGCGACATCATGTTCATCGAAGCGAGCCGCATGCCCGGCAAGCGGGAACTGATGCTCACCGGCATGTTGGGAGACGTAATGAAGGAATCGGCGCAGGCCGCGCTTTCGTATGTACGATCACACACGGATGATCTAAAGATTGACTCCAAATTCTTCAACGACATCGACATCCATCTTCACGTCCCGGCAGGAGCGATTCCCAAGGACGGTCCATCCGCCGGAATCACCATGGCCACCGCCCTGGCATCGCTGATCACCGGACGCTCGGTCAAGCCGGAGGTCGCCATGACCGGCGAAATCACGCTTACGGGGCGGGTTCTGCCCATCGGCGGTGTCAAGGAAAAGATATTGGCGGCTCGCAGAGCCGGTATCACAACCGTTATCCTGCCACGGGAGAACCAGAAGGACGTAAACGAGGACGTTCCGGATGAGGTGAAAAAGGTGATGCACTTCGATTTCGTGGAGAGCATCTCCGAGGTCTTCGACATTGCGCTGGAACCGGAAGAGAGCTTGTTGAAGAAGGCCGTCGGGGCGTGAGGGTAGTGCGGCTTGATGCTTTTCCGCCTGCGTACCGCAACTTGAGGCCCATAACCTGCGCCTCAGCTACTAATGGGAATCCCCAGCGGCTGGCGCCAATGGGGATCGGCCCCCGTGGATCGTCTTGAAGATAGGTTCGAACAGTGGTCGCAATTCCATAGCACCCGAAACCGTCAGGTGATGGCCGTCCACATAAAGGGCTCTGCCGTTTTTCGCTACACGGCAAATTCTGTCGGATTTCACGAAGAAAGGGGTTGGGTTCAGAACGGTAACGCCTGGCTCCTTGTCGAGGCCCTCGAAAATAGCATCCTGGAATCGATAGTCCTTAAGATGTTCGGCCAGGGGAATTCCATAGTTCTCCGCATCTCCGAGATGAAACATTACGGCAACCGCGAGGGCTGCGGGCACGTTGTCGCAGAGTTGCTGCGGAACCTGTCTCATAATCCAGATTCTAGCTCCTGCGCCTCTCAGCTCCCCAACCGTTTTCATAAGACTCTCGCGAACCCGCGTGACGTCAACATCATTGTCGATGTAACTATCCCAGAATCCCACCAATACGACATTTCCGATATGCTTGTCACGGATAAACTGGACAACCGCGTCACTGTAGGCGACGCTATCTTTTCCCAGTGAATACTTCGCGTTGCTTTCATAGCCTACCGCCGGGCATGTTGATGAATGCGTAGCTGCCGCGCCGCGTACTGAGTGTACTCTACCCAAACGATCCAACACCGGCATCACGGCCATAGCATGGCTATCCCCCCAAACGAATAAGCTGATCGGCCGACGCTTGTCTTCCGACCCAATCGCAATAAAGTCCCCGGCCAAAGCTTGCTTTAAGCTTACTTCATTCTGGAAAGCACGGTCAGTGCTTCCGTTCGCGTACTGCATTGCGCTTGATGGAATTCTGAAGCGCGCGCCGTGTAGCCCGTAAATCGAAAGGCCGGCGATCAGCAGCATACCCCCCGTCACGCCTGCGAATGCGAAGATTTGTGATCGGCTCTTGAGGACAATGCGCTTTCGGAACGGAGTCTCCACGTATTTCCAGGATAAGAGCGCCAGGGCTACGCTTATTACCAGTAACAACACTCGAATGTCCAGTGGAATGGGGTTAAACGTTGAATACTTCGAGAATACGAGTATCGGCCAGTGCCAGAGATACAGAGAGTAGGAGATCAGGCCGACCAAGACCAATGGGCGTAATGATAGTAACTTCCCCAAGGACGTGGGTGAATTGCCGTTCGCCCAAATCACCGCAAACGTACCCACACAGGGCAATAGGGCGGAGACGCCGGGGAAACGGGTGGCGCTGTTATAGAACATGATTGCGCAAATGATCGCGAGAAGTCCGCCCCAGCTAAGTGCCTCCACCTGCCACCGCCTTAGCGGGCGACAACCGGGAATCAATGCGATAAGCGCTCCGATACCGAGTTCCCAGGCGCGCGTTGGCAGGAGGTAGAACCCGGCGTCCATGTGCGTGTAACTCCATTCCACGCTTACGAATAAGGATAGGCCACAAAGAAAGAGAATCACTGGGAGCATGTAGTTGCGGGCAAAGCGATTGAGTATGAACATAAGGCCTGGAAATAGCAGATAGAATTGCTCTTCCACCGCGAGAGACCAGGTATGAAGCAGCGGTTGGAAGGTAGCGCCATGGGCAAAATAGCCCGAAGATCGCCAGAAGAACACGTTCGATACCAACATAACCAGCGCGGCCACGGATTTCCCCATGTGCTCGAAATCGGTTGGAAGGAAGATTATCCAGCCCGCTATCAGGCATAGCACGGCCACCACGGCGAGGGCGGGAACAATTCGTAGGATTCTACGCTCCCAAAATCTGAGAATCCGGAAAGCTGATCCGTCGATTTCCTTCATTATTAAACCTGTAATCAAGTAACCGGAGATGACGAAGAAAACATCGACACCGACATAGCCCCCCGAACAACCGATGTCGGCATGAAAGAACAGAACGGCCAGGACGGCAATGGCTCTCAGGCCGTCAATGTAGGCTCGATATCCGAACAAGTCATAACACCTCCGGCAAAGCCGGAGGCTTGAAATATGAACCGCTCAAAGCGGTTATTGTTC
>Ga0326727_10013439_pt1 | contig 18231 bp, 21 predicted proteins | sample MB2enrmetagenome_FD_207643 | JGI IMG/M metagenome (GOLD analysis project Ga0326727, IMG submission 207643) | Lab enriched peat soil microbial communities from McLean, Ithaca, NY, United States - MB29MY | ecosystem: Environmental > Terrestrial > Soil > Wetlands > Peat | place: USA: New York...
TGAGGTCGTATTCCTTTGCCCACCCTGTCGTAAGCTTGTGGGCAAAGTCCCTACGCTGGTCCCTGACCTTGGCATAGCATCGTACCACTCGGTTTCTTTGCTTGTGCCAGTTGGCAGACCCTTTCCGTTTCCGTGATAGTCTCTTCTGCTGGCGCTTCAGTCGAGTCTCGGCGTGGCGGAGAAAGTGCGGGGGCTCCACCACCTCTCCAGTGGAGAGGGCGGCCAAGTGCGTTAGCCCAAGGTCCATGCCCATCGGAGTCTCTGGCGGCATGTCTGGGGGTGGTGCTGGGTCAGCCACCTCGTAGGTCAAGATGGCGTACCAGCGGCCGCCCTCACGTTTCACAGTGCATGTTTTCTTCCTGGCATTAGGAGGCTCTCGATGGACCTCTATGGGAATGTCCCCGAGCTTCCTTAGGTGGAGGCGCTTGGTCTGGTGGCACCCAGGCACTATGGTCGCAGAATCATTGGAGTCTGGGTAAGTAAGTGAAGTGACTTCTCGCTTGAAGCAAGGGAATCCCGGTTTCTCTCCAGCCTTCACTCTGCGGAAGAAGTGCTTGAAGGCATCTTCAAGACGGGCCAGCATCTCCTGAGCGACATGACCATACACTCTCCCGAGCCCTTCCTTGTTGAAGGCTCGCCATCGTACAAGGGAACGGCATTGGTCCACGTAACCGATAGACTTTTTCTCCAGTCGCCACGCAGCAATCCGCTGGTCAAGGGCATAGTTCCATAGGAACTTTAGTTCATCCAACTGGCGAAGTAACTCCCGTTCCTGGTTACGGAATGGGTAGAGACGGTACTTGAACGATTGATGCATTGGAGCGCAAACCCCTCATCTCGATGGGGGTTTGCGCTCTCCCTCTTCTTGGGGAAAAATCCACGTGGTACCAAGACCGCCGCCGTAAACAGGCCCATATTCCTCTGCTACTGTGGCAATCGATGTGGTACCTTTCCTCGCTACCGTAAGAACTCCCAAAATATGGGCCATTCGTTGTAGCGACAGGTGTGAAAAAGAGAGATTAATATAGCAGGGGCACTTGGGGCGGCCGAATGGCACGAAATCGGTGGCTCTCAGTTCGCCTCGATCCTGAAGACTCAGAAGCCGTCAGGCGGGAAGCCCGTGCCCTGCATCTGACAGATAGCGCCTATGTGCGACTACTCATTCAAAGGGGCCGTGACCGCATGTTCCTCCAACACTTGGCCAACGAACTCAAGGATCTGCAAGCCCCAGAAATGCGGGAAGCACTATACCTCGTCTTGAGCGCAACCGCTGAGACCAAGGCATTGGTACGAGCAAGCACAATCAAGACCCTTGGTGTCGAAGCCGTGCGGCACGAACAGAACCAGGTTGTGCCTGGGGTCCAGAACTGGCGATTGAAACTGAAGGTACCCGACCGGACTGGCCCGTGAACATCAGATACATTCTCCACACCGTGGCTTCGGTCATAGTGTGGTTCATGGTGATACTCATTTTCATGGTGATGATTTCCGACACGCTCTTTCCGAACACCGGCCCGGGCACCTTTGACGGCTACGATAACGACGGTGTAATCATGGTACTGGCCGTGGCTGTCATCCTAGGGGCCTCGTGGTGGTACCGTAGGGGCTACCCACAATCATCGCGCTACCTGTTGATGGCAATCGTCCTGTATCTCACGTGGGTAGGGTCAGTTGCGGCGTTCGGAAACATTGCTCTGGAACTCCTAGCCGAATGCTTGGGTTTCCTGATCCTCGTGGGAATATGGTATCATTACGAGAAGAAGTACTTTCTTGCCTCTGCTGGTGTGGCCACCGACTCGGCGACGCATTATCGCGGCACGCAGGTGGTGGATGCGCGTGACATTTCCCCACCCCCAACTACTGCAAGAAGAGTTCGCCATACAAGAATCAGGCTTGCCACTTCGAGTGCGTCCCCCGTCGAAATAGGCGGTGTGCCAATCCCACGGGAGGTGGAGCCACAACATTTCCTTTTCGCTGGAGCTCCTGGCACCGGCAAGAGCGTGGCTGTCAGCAACATGCTCGCTCCAATCAGAGCGCGCGGTGAACGTGCGATCGTCTATGATCCGACGGGTGAATACCTGTCCGTGTTCTTTCAGTTGGGCGACACGATCCTGAATCCCCTGGATAGGCGTAGCGCAGCTTGGTCCCCCTGGGTAGATGCCCCATTAGGAATCACCGATTATGAGAAGATGGCAGAGGCCCTTGTTCCCGAAAACAGGGACCAACCCTTCTGGCACCAGGCGGGACGGGCACTGCTTGCTTCGGTGTTGGCAGAGAGCGCTGAAACCGGAAGCGTGGAAGAGGTAGTCCGGCTGATCCAGACAGCCTCCGATGATGAACTGAAGGCGGTCGTTCAAAGGCATGGACTGTCTGGCATGGTAGGGTCACCACAGACCTTCGCAAATGTGCGGTCAGCAGCGGCCGCACCAACCACCAGCCTCCGGTACCTGCGGGACCCTGTTGATGGAAGTCGGCCGTTCAGTCTTCGGCAATGGGCCAGCACCGGGTCAGGCTGGCTTTGGCTCACCTCACGGGCCGACCAGCATGCGGTCTTGAGGCCTTTGATAAGTCTGTGGGTGGACCTCGCAGTTACTGGCGTGATGGTGTTGTCACAGTCGCATTCAAGGCGGATATGGTTGGTGTTGGACGAGCTGCCCACGCTGCAAAGACTGCCGGCACTTGGCCCGGCGTTGGCTGGTGGAAGGAAGTACGGGCTCGCTAGCGTCCTAGGCATACAATCTATCGCACAATTGCGAGAGAGTTATGGCCGTGATGGCGCGGAAGCCATGCTTGGTCAGCCTCAGACCCAACTCCTGCTGCGCTTGCCTGATCCCGAAACTGCACAATGGGCAAGCCGCGCAATTGGCGAGAGGCATGTTGTTAGGGAGATAGTTGGTGAGAGTTACACCCCGACTGTAAGCACCCAAAGCTCAACATGGCAGCACCGGATCGAAGCAGCAGTGCTACCATCAGAGATACAGGCGTTGCCCAAGCTGGAAGGGTACCTGCGGGTCTCCGACAGCCAGGAGGTTCACCTAGTGCGCTTGACTCCAGTTCCACGCACGCCCATTGCAGTTGCGTATGTGCCCGTTACTTCTCCCATGACTGCCGCTCGAGAGAAAACAGAGGGTGGATCGGGGGGGGCTCCGAACGTTGTTGAACGGTCAACAGCCTCGGCCACGGTTGAGCATCCTTTGCTGCCGGAGGTGAGATAGGATGCTGACGCACAGCCCCGCAGCCGCAGATGGCGGGCATTACTACACAGAGGGGAAGAGTCGCCATGAGGAGGAGCGGACGCCTGCAGCCTGGTTCGGCACGGGGGCAGAAACCCTTGGCCTCCAAGGTGAAATCACTGACACAAGGGAGTTTGATGCCATGCTGAACGGCAAGCTCCCGGGTAGGACTCAATTGCCCAACCCTACGGCTGGCCGGGAACGGCGCCACGGTGATGATTGGACCTTCAGCCCTCCCAAGAGCGTTTCAATTACGGCGCTGGTCGGCGGAGACGGGCGATTAGTGGAGGCACACGACCGGGCAGTCCAAGCGGCGGCGCGACACATGGAAAAGGAGATGTTCGGTGCGCGCGCTGTCGTGGACGGCGACCAACAGCATGTGACTGGCGGTGCGGTAGTTGGACTTTTTCGGCACGAAACCAGCCGCCCGGTGAACGGCACCTCTGACCCTCAACTTCATACCCATACCGTCTGGGTGAACGCTTCACTTCGGCAGGACGGCGAGTGGCGAGCAGCAGACTGGGCCTTGAACGATGGGGCAAAACTCAGGGCTGACCATGTGTACCTGAACGCGTTATCGACCGACCTGCGGCGGTGTGGCTATGAACTCTCTCCTACCAAGCATGCATACGAGATCAAAGGGGTCCCTCAACAGGCAATTGGCGCGTTCAGCAGGCGAGCCGGCCAAGTCGAGAATGAGTTGGGCAAGGCTGGGAAGGTGCGTGAGACCGCCAGCCATGAAATGCGGCAGACAGCTAACCTGCGCACTCGAAAGGGAAAGGAACAGACAACACATGCCACACAAGTGCGTCACTGGCAAGAGCGGGCGCACGAAATGGGCTTTGACCCGGAGAGAGTGGTTGCCACAGCAAGGAGCCACGCCTCAACCTCCACAAGAGGTCATGAGGTGGCCACGCTGGAAAACCCTCGGGAATCGCCCCTTGGGGCAGCTCGCCACCATTCTAGAAAGCCAGATGCCCTCGAACTGACCGATACCCGACAGTGGGCACAATCTTTCGCTAGCCCAAGGGTCGGTGGGGAAAGGAGACCTCAGATGAGTACTGAGAAGGCCCCCAAGGCCAAGACTCCACCGAGTGAGGCGAATATAAAGGTGGACATTGAGCATGAGAGATAGCCACTGAAGAACGCTTATCAACGGCGGCGTATTATGGTAATCCGCGGGTAAGTCCAGGGATAGGCGTGCACCGTAAAGTGCACCCGAAAAGCCTACCCTGGGTCCGCCCGAATCCCCTTCCCCTTGCCAAGTGCCTGAACCTTGCCAAGTCCATTCTAAACACGTATGTGTCCCTCGGCAAGGCTACTTGGCAAGGCAGCTTGGCAAGGCCATATGCCAAGTGCCCGGACCATGCCAGGTTCAGAAACATGCCAGGTCCGTTCTAAACCCCTATGTGTCCCTCGGAAGAGAACCTGGCATGGCAACGTGGCATGCCCGTTTCGGCCAGATTTCCTACCAGATTGCGCTTCTAGCCAGATCCATTCTAAACATGGGTGTGTCATCTGGGAGGCAATCTGGAAGTGAGGCAGGGAGTAATCTGGCAGTGAACCCGGAAAGCAATCTGGAAGGTGATGGATGCCTCGCTGGCGGGGTGGAACCAAAGCTGAGAGGTCGTGCGTGGCGCCTTGCCCTGCGGGAGGGGCCCAGCGGTCCGAGCGGTCCATCAGTCTGACATGGACCTGCGAGGAGCGCTGGGAGGGACCCGCACACTGGGCCGACCCGGAAGCGAGCTCCCGAAAGGCCGATATGGAGGCGGTCTCCGTGATGCAGGACGAGCGGAGCGAGCGCCACCTTACGCGGGAACGACGAACATATCTATGACGGGACCTCTGTCACAGGGTAGGAGACGCATGGACAAGGCGGATGTGCTTTTGGAAATTAGAAGGGTCGCAAGCAAGGGTTCTGGAAAGGCCCCGGGTCGCGCCCTGTTCGAGACCGAGACAGGAATCGGTTACGGTGTATGGGGCAGATGGTGGGCGCGTTGGGGAGATGCCCTCAAGGATGCCGGGCTGTCGCCCAACCAGCTCAACCGAGCTTACTCTCCCAAAAGGCTGGCCGTAGCCTTCATCGGATTGACACGGGAGCTTGGTCACATACCTACTCGCGCAGAGTTGAGGGTCAAAGCGGCCGCGAGCGAATCGTTCCCGAGCCCAAACACGTTTTCACGACTCGGCGCAACGAAGATCGAAATCATCAAGGCAGTTCGAGGTTATTGTGAACAGAGAGAGGGATTCGAGGACATCCTAGCCATATGCCGTCACACGGTTCCGCCGCCAATAGGTACTCGCAGACAATTGGATCTTGGCGCAGAGCAGCGCGCGGAGGTCCATTCTGACATAGGGGCCGTCTATCTCCTGAAGGCCGGAAGATACTACAAGATCGGCCGCTCGAACTCGGTCGGAAGGCGTCAGTACGAGCTTTCCATCCAGCTCCCCGAACATACCTCTCTCATTCACGAAATTGCTACAGATGATCCGGTGGGAATCGAGGCATATTGGCATCAACGGTTTTCTGCGATGAGGAGAAACGGGGAATGGTTCGCTCTCAGGCCAGACGACGTCCGAGCGTTCAAGCGTAGGAAGTTCATGTGAATCCGCGTCAGCCCGACTTTGCCCTACGCGCAGCGGCAGCTTGGAGCAGGAGGGGCGCGGCCCGCCGGGGGCTCACGCCTCCGTTCCTGGCAGAACGGCGCCCGCCCGTTCTGCCTCCTCCGCAACCCAGTCCTCTGTGGACTTCATCCTCAGTTGGTCCACGAGGTCCTGCCACTCCATCCCCTCAACGTCAATGTCCGGGACGCCGTGCTCGACCTTGTACTGGATCAGGGCCCGGGGTTCGGCGGCTCAGGTCCTTTCGCTGAGGAGGACGCGGAAGCGGGCCTACTGCAGGTTCCCACCTTGTAGAAACGCACAACTAGCAGTGTAGAGACCGCAGCCAATACTACTGTCATCATTCCAACCAGTAGGGCAATCGCGTACGGGGTGTCAGAGATAATGCTCACCGTGTTCGAGTCATCGTTGGCGACGAACACTTCGCCTTTCTCACCGTCGTATGCTAATCCTGTAGGAAAGCCGTCAATAGGGATCGTGGCAACCACCTGGTTGGATCGATCTGATATCACATTCACCTCACCATTCGGTCCACATGTCATAGCGGACCCACAAATCACATTTCCAACGAAAATCTCCCCCATGCTGCTATCATAGGCTACTCCCTGGGTCAGTCCCGCCCCTGTTAGCCACTCTTTATCAGGTCCCACATAGATAGTCTTCACTACCGTGTCGCTCTTGTCAGAAATCACACTCAGACTGGTCGAATCCACGCTGACAAAATCCGCGCCTGCGACGAACACTTCTCCCTTCCCACTGTCGTATGCTAGTCCTGAACCTCCGGCTGCAGGGACCGATGCAACAATTGCGTTGGTTATGTCAGAAATGATGTATGTGCCTTCTCCGTCAGAGACAAAGACTTCGCCCTTGCCACTGTCATACGTCATCCCTTCCGGAGCAAAATCCACAGGAACGGTCGCCACAACAGTGTTTGTCGCAACTGATACCACATCCACGTATTGTTGCGATTCACAAGTCATTCTGTTGCAGGTCTCGTTGCCAACGAACACTTCGCCCTTACCACTGTCATAGGCCATTCCAAAAGTTATGCCTACATGGACCGTAGCCACCACCTTGTTTGATGTGTCAGATATCACGCTGACGTTGCCGTCAGTACCTACGAATACCTCGCCCTTCCCACTAATATATGCCAGAGTTGAAGGAAACATACCGACATTGACAGTGGCTACGACGGCGTTTGTCGCGTCTGAAATCACGCTCACGCTACCCGAGCCAAGGTTTGCAACGAATACCTCTCTCTTCCCGCTATCGTACACCACCGCACCAGGGTTGCTTCCCACTGGTATCGTCGCCGTTACTGGGGTATAGATCGCAAGGATCGCCAGCCCAGCCATCACGACTGCCGCCACCGCGACAATGGCGACAACTGCAAGCCAAGCCCGATGCTTCCCGTCCACACTACTCTGTACCCGGTCCCACCATATCAACCTGCGCAAAATCCAAGAGCGTCGACCCCCTTCCCCCGGGGAGGGGGGCGGCGCAAGTGCAAGGGGAGGGGGCCCTCTCAGACCAACGCCTCCGTCCCTGGCAGAACGGCGCCCGCCCGTTCTGCCTCCTCCGCAACCCAGTCCTCTGTGGATTTCATCCTCAGCTGGTCCATGAGGTCCTGCCACTCCAATCCCTCGACGTCCACGTCGGGAACGCCGTTCCTCACCTGCTCGGCGATGACATGGTGGACCGCAAAGAACACCCGTGCCTTCTCCGGGTTGGACGCAAGGATTTGACCGATCGAGGGGTCGGCTGCGATCTTGGCCCTTACCGCCTTCACCCGGAGCCGGAGGTCCCGAAGGAAGCGCCTCATGGTGCGCTCGTCCTCCTCCCGGGAGTCGTCCGGGAGGTTGGCCACGATGTCACGGTCGTCGAACTCGCGGGGGCCGAATGGGTCCAGAGTAGGGCCCTTGGGGGTGCGCCTGGTTCTCTGGGGTGAGGACGGCCGTTCAGGGGGGCTGGGTTTGGCCGCAAGTGCGGGGATTGGTGCGACCGGGTCCGCAACCAAGCCGTGCTCATCCGGGAGGAATTCAAGCACGGGGAGGCCAGTTTCGATGAGTTTGCTAGCTGTCTCGACGGGGACGTTCCCCCACCAGGCATGGGCTGTCGGGTTCCAGCGCAACCCCACCTTCTTGAGGGTGTCCCGGGCCTCGAAGGTCCGCTGGTCACCATGTATTGCTACGGTAACCTCAGACCACCCGACATTCGCGGCGGCACTGGTTCGTTCGGCGTTCACTTCGACTCCGGTTGTCACGCTTATCGCTGACATACCCGGAACAGGCGCCGAGGCGGCCGCTGCCATGGAGGGGGACCGCGAAGCGGTGGAGGTTGTCCTCCATCGGCCGCCCTCGCTCCATATCATGGCAACGAACCAGGGGGCTCCGGCGAAGCCGGAGGGGGTCCCCCGGATGTCGGGGCCTTGATATAGGAGTCGGCGCAAAGCCCCATGTCAGCGAGAAGCACAACACAACTGGAGGCGAATCAACAACGGCGGACGGACCAACACCGACGCGGGCGGCGGATCGATGGCCACCCCCTGTCTGATTATTGCTGCCCTGCGGACAGCTCGCCAATCACTACATCACACCCTGGAGCGGAGTGGCGAACCCTAGTACACCCAAATCGAGTTCAGGGTGATGTAGCCGTACCCATCATTGTAGAAGTCGAGGGACGAGTATGCGTGTGACGCGCCGCTGGGGCTGTACGGGACGCTTGCCCATGCATCGGCCGTGACACTGCCGCGTGGGACCAGGTAGTCACCATGGGCTATGGTGGTCGTTGTTGTGAAGATCGCTTGGAATGGTGTGCCGGGGTCCGGAGACGGGAGAGCCACATTGCACGAGCCCGATATCGAATCTGTGTCGCCCTGTTGGGTCGTCTGATAACCGACACCTTGGCCAGTCGAGTCATCATACATCGCGTTGTTGGCGATGATGGTCGCCCTGGCAGACGGTGAGCCTTGGGCATAGCAGTACGTTCCCACCTGTTCGTTATCATGGAATGTGAAGTTCGCCTCGACCGTGTAATACGCATTTCCCGGCTTCCAGGCAATGAATGTTGCCCCGTGAGCGCCTATGTTGACCTGAACCTCCGCCGTGCTGGGGGTACAGTTCGGACTGCTGTCGGCTCGGACCGACTCCTTGGCATAGAAGCTACCGCCTGAGTACGTGGTACTGTAGGTGTTCGGGTTGCCATAACAGGGTGTCGTGTTGAGGTTGAGGTTAGACCAGTCAGTGTTCCACTGATTGGTCGTGAAGTCCGGATTTGCGCTCGAGCACGATATCGTGGTGGCCATGCCTGAGTCATTTCCGGAATAGTTTAGGGGAGCGAGTGATTGGTTGGAATTGTTGCAAATGCTGATGTCCCCGGTAGCTGCGGCGGATGGCGCAGAAGTTGACAACATACATATCGCCAGCACTGCAGCCAGAACGAGCGTTCCTGTTCGCCATTTCTTTTGAGGGGGTGTGATCAGGTTGCGCGCACGTGCGCTCTCCTCTTGGATAAACTTTGCTTTCATTCTATTCCTCGCCACCTTTGGTCAGCAGCCAGCAATCAACGCAATGTCAATATAAAATGGCAATCTCTTTTCGTGCTTCGCCGTTGCGAAAGTACTAGTATATCTCTGTTTTGGTGCATGCGCCAAACAAGATTCCGGGAATGGCTTGCACATCGGTTAGGCAAGGGACCTCAGTCCGGCATACGTTGGGGTTCTGCGTGCACGTAGAGATACAACACCCAGGAGCACAACGGCAGCACTCCCAACCCCGATCACAAGAACAGCAGTCAGGTCGAGAGGCGTTGCGCCTCCCGATGATGAACTGCCTGGGCTGAAGATGATCCACGGGTCGTAATGGAGGACTGCGTAACCCTCGTATCCACCAGTGAAATTGATGAGAAGGTTCGCGCCTTGTTCGGGTGTGCTTGGGGAGCTAAGTCCAGCATCACTGGAGATGGCCACCGCGCTTTGTCCTTGACTCGTCCCATAAGTATTCGCCGATAAGCCAAGTTGCAGGCCAACGATTGGGCCATCCCCAGAATTCAATTCCTCTGTAAGGTTTTGGGAGGCGGAATCCCATACAAAGTGTGCTCCCGGTTCTGTCGTAGCGTCAAGTACGAGCCCCAAATGGTCAGAAGTGCTTTCCCACGGCCAATCGCTGAAATCCACATCAAACTTGAGGGAGTCGGGATGGGCCGGAGAGACTTGGAAATTGAATGCACGCTGAACTGAGACGCGTCCCACAGTTGGACCGGTTTCACGGATGCCGAAACTCTAGATTCCATTGGGTGTCCATGCTCCTGACGCCTCTGTGACATTTGCCGTCACGTTCATGCCGTCACTGCCTATGTTGTCGGTATAGTTTGCAAAGTGGGATACGGGGGTAATCCACGAGAAGTTGGAGTACCGGACAATCTGTCCCTCTGGACTGACCTCAGCCAATCCATCCATTGAAAACGAGATGTTGTAAGAAAATGACGTGCCTCCACTCGTGGCATTTTGAGTGTAGGAAATGGTCGTGTTGAATTGGCAGAAGTTCTCCGCAAACGAGATGTGAGTGGGTGGGGTTATGATCGCCGGCAATCTCTCCCCACTACATTTCTGTGCAGGTTCGGCGGCCTCAAAATGAGCTTGAAAGGTATTGGCTGGTTCTTGGAACGTTGAGACGGTGAATTTCTCGGCCGGGCACGTTGAGAGAACAAGGACCAGGACAACCGCAAGCGCGAGGCACCCAGCTGTCCCTTTGTTGCTCTGGGAGCGCAGGGGCCGTTCTTTCACGTATAGGATATGGGTGAGGGGGGTCATCTGTGTTTTGGTGCATGTGCAGAACTGCCCTGACCCGAAGGTCTCTTTCCGGTACGGCCAGCATCACTCAGTTCCCTCTGTGACCGCGCTATTGATATCATCAAGGAAACTCCTCGAAACCATGAGCAGAGAGGTCACCGTCAACTATGTCGACGCCAAGGGATTCGATTTCGTCCCTGACCCCAAGCAACGAAAGGAACTGCAGGCGATGGCAAAAGAACCGACGAATCTACAACAGAGCATCATGTCTCACATGTGCACCGTTTGGGCTCGAAACCGCCTCCAGGAAGGTGACCGGCTGTCCATAGAGTACGATGGTGTTCGCGTTGGAACCGCTGAGATGCTCGTAGTTCCAGGGACGGAGCCACGGCTCCACATGGTGATCACTTCAGGGGCCTCGAAGGAAGTCGGCATCAGGATGCAGATAGTCGACAAGTTTGATCACTGATCCTTCCCCGCTCAGGTGGGCGTTCGCTCGGCTGGACCGCCCAAGCCGCGGGGGACGGGGCGAAGGGAAAATGCCTAACTATGACCTACCCCGATGGATGACTTATGGCCTCACCAGATGAAACGCAAAATTGGCGGTACGTATCCCTCGCCGCAATGCCTGCGCTGGCAGGGTCTTTGGTGTCCTCCAAGAACGAGTGAATGCCCTTCAACGCAACAATCTCATTGGAGGGCATCCATTTTGTCGATACGACCTGCCGTGGAAACGATGCGGAGAACGACATCATTCCACGATACTTCGTCTCAACTTCGTTGGACATCTCAGTCCCCTTGTGATCCAGGAGCGGGAAGGCTCTCACGCGCTCTGGGCGGTAGGATAAGAGATGGTCCAGATCGGAGAGGAAGGAATCGAGTGTTTGGTAGGGTAGTCCGAAGATCAGGTGGGTCTCGAACCGAACTTTGTGCTCCATTAGGCTTCGGAGATTTGCCATCACCTGTTCGCGGTTTCCTCCCCGCTTGATGGCCTTCTGGACAACATGGTCGAAAGTCTGAATGCCGCACTCAAGGAGCACGTTCATGGATGACAACCTTCGAATGATCTCCTCGTTCAAGTGCTCCGGGCGGGTCTGAATCTCGAACGAGACTCCCGGAAGTTCATTGCCGAGGATGTCGAGGATGTCCAACGCACGCTTCTTGTTGAAGAAGAAGATCGGGTCGAGGATTGCGAGCGTGCGAATTCCCGCCCCTCGCAGATTCGACAGGTCTCCCTTGAGACTCGTGAGATCCAGTTCTCTGAAGGCTCGGTCCTTGAACGGGAAGGCACAGAAAGTGCACCCGTATGGGCAGCCACGTTGGAACTGGATCCTGGAGAACCCACCCTTCGTGATCAGAGGAATGAGTTCGGGAAGTGATTGTGGTTGAACCGGATTTACGCCGGAGGGAAGGTGAGCTTGACCTTCGAAGCTCTGGGAATTAAGGGAGAAGATGCCCTGCCCATGTGGCACTCTACCCTCTAAGGAGGAACGGACGATCTCTTCGAAGGCGGCCTCGCCCTCTCCCTTCACGAAGTAGTCAGCAAACGGGTACTCCCTTGGCAACTCTGCGCCCCTGTAAGATGTCTCGGCTCCACCAAGAACAATCGTTCCCTTGTATCCGTGTGCGCGGAGCAGCTTCGTGAGCTCGCGAACCGCCTCACAGTTCCAAACGTAGACACCTATTCCTAAGATGGAGGGATTGGCCTCAAGAACCTCCTTGGCAACAAGCGCAGGGTCTTCCGTTGCACCGCGGTCGATGAATCCCAGCATGATATTGTCAGTCTCCGTGAGATGCGATACCAGCCAGGCATACAGGTAGGCTGAACCAAGGGGTGTCCTCGGGTCCTTCTGCCTCCATCTGTTGAAGGATAGAAGGATTACTCGCGTTTCCTTTCCCTTCTTGGGCCGATTGGTCACCGGCCAAACGATTCCGGTTCGAGACCCTAAGCCGGTCATGGGCTCCCCTCCACTGTTGCCGCTACTGATGTCTCTGTTGAGGTGGGGGTCTCTCCCACTACGGCTGCCGGTACTCGCTGTGGAAGAGACTTGATCTCCGGGTGCGAGAGGACCCATCCTTCTCGGGTTACGATGAACCCGATCTTGGGGAATCCATTCCCTCCGGGGTGCTCCTTGTACTGGTCGTTCGTTGCAATGAACACCTTGTACCCCTGTTCCTTTCTCTTCCTGGCGAGCTGAATGGCAAGAAGGTCAGCGGGAACTCCAGCGGGGGCTTGGTAGACCTTACCCTCGCGGAAGAGCCTGTCCAGTCTCTCAACTCCTTCGTTCCCTTCCGCCTCCTCTATGCGATGTCGCAGGGTGGCATCGGCGACAGCGTCGTGTCCTATCCCGTACGCGTCATGCTCCGCTAGTAGCGCCTCAAGGTTCTCGACTTGAGGTTTGGCGCCTGGGGTCGTCGAACCATAGGCTCCGCTACTCGCGTCTACGACTACCCAGACTTTACCCCGTCCGGGCTGTGGGGCATTCGGCTGTGGCTTGCTCCTGTTTTGGTCGAGCGCTTCGCTCATTGTTCACCTCTTGGTGAACCAGGGCGCTGTGTCGCAAGTGAGAGCCATTTCAATTGATCATGACATGAAGGCAATTTGATTGCCGCTGGCGCAAATACATTGGTCCTACGGTAGGCATTCGAATTAATGTGGACATACTTTCGCTTGAAACTCTCCGGATGAGCTTCTTGCTTTGAGTGCATTTTCCCATGGCATGTTTGTTCGTCATGGTTCCCGGTCATTGCATATTTCTTCCGCGTGGGTCGGCTATGGGCCGGCGTTCGCAGTCAGGTGGTGACACTTTTCTGATAAGCCTGAATTGGCTCACTCATCTAAGCGACGTACGTCCCGGCTCTAGTGGGTTGCATCACCTGCTCCGTCATTTTCGGTTGGGATCAGGCTACCGATCAGGTTGTTGTGATGTCACCACTTCGCTACAGATATGCGTGAGGTGATATTTAATCCTGAGGGAAGTTTGAACTCTCAACCTTCCCTGGCATTCACTCTGTCGAACGCCGCCAGCAGCTCGGTCAGCGTGTCCGGTGACGCCTGCTCGGGTGACGTGTAGGAGTAATCCCGGAGCCAATGTCCCATTAGGTCGGCCTTCTTTCTGCGTCTTCGCTCGCTGATGTCCAAGAGTTCGAGATCGACCCGCCTTACCAGGTCCTTTGTCGCATCGTGCTTCGCCATTGCACCGGCTATGGTGCCGGCAGGCAACGGCCCGGCCGAAGTGTATGATGGGGGAGAAGGGGAAGGGACCCCCGCCGTGGCGGGGGAAAAGGTTGGGGCGGAGGGAGCTTTCCCCCCGCCGAAGCTGGGCTGTTTGTCGAGGCGTGTGTGCAAGTCCTTGATCGAGTGGACCTGTTCTTCCACGTGCTCGAAGACTGCCCTGGAAACCCTGCTGGCGAGCTGAGGCACTTTCTCAGCCTCCTCACCGTAGTCCGCAATGCCTACCTTCACAGACTCGAAGTTTCCGGTATTGATGGTCACCATGACCATCACCCACGGGCGCTCGTCTCCGGTCTTCACCACTGACACTGAGTTCTTCGGCTCAGCCTCGGCTGGAGGGCTGGTTGGTGGCGCTGGGCTGGGCGGCGGCGCCTTCGGTGTTGGTGCTGCAGGCGCTGGGGACGGAGCTGGTGTGCTCTGTGCGGCTGCCTGCGGCCGTGTTGGGTTTCGCGCTCCTGGCTCGTGGCCGGGAATATACCGTCTGGGTGGGTTGCTGTCCCGATCGACCATGACAGCGATATCTTCGCGTGCAGGCATCCGCTGCCCACAACCGCAGTCGCACGGGGTTTCCCTCCGGAGCCCCGTGTACTTCCTGATGGTCAAGGGACCACCCCCAGGCAGGGCTTTTCGTTCGGCGTTGGTTGCAGGCTCTCTGGACCCGGGGGGGCAACCTTCCCCACTGGGCTGTTTCCGAGGTTTCTCGACATGTTCGCCTCGGTCTGGCGATGGCGAACATGGCGGCTTCCAGCTCCTACTTTCGTGGCTTGCAGAGCTGGGTTTCCGCCCAGTCCACTACCGTCTCGGCAATCTCGATTGCTCGCCGAAGGTCTGACTGCGCCACAGTCTTGTGGGCTTTGTCGCCTCCGTCAAAGGGGTAGCGAGTGCCAACGGCGTAGGAAGTGAGACCTGCCGCTCTCTTCAGGATCTTGGGGACGGGATGGCCATTGCCCTCCAGAATATCGATAAGGTCCTCGATGGAATGGGTCTTGGGGAAATCCACCTGGAAGTGCACCAAGACGGCCTTGAATCCCTTCTCCGCTGCTTGCTGCGCATGGAAGCACAGCAGTTCCCATGGAGTCAGCGGGGGCTTCTCGACCTTGGCGAGGGCGAGGTCTCCCCTGGCTCCCTTGAGCCATTGGCGCGTTACCTCTGCCACCGGGTCCTCATGCGGCATAGACTACTCTCCCTTCCTTGAGGGCTGGACGAATGATGGTACCTACGATGTCGCCATACCTTTGCACAGCTTCCTCGGTGACAACAACCGGGTCGACCGAAATCCCTACACCAAAAAGGTTCTGATGGATTGATTGGGCGATCTTGCGCCGGTGCGCCGGACCCTTTACGACTACCAGGAAATCGAGGTCGCTGTCCGGTCCCATCTCACCACGGGCTGCCGAGCCGAACAGGATAACCTTCCGAGGATGGGCCACATCCACAATCCTACGGATCGCCTCCTTCAGCACAGACTTGGACGGGGCACCCTTGCTGCCCTTTGTGGGCGTAGCCGCATGAAAATCAATCTCGTGATGACTTAGATAGCCATGAGGAACGCTTCCAAGACCCGACACCTCGGCAGGCAAGGTGGCGAGACTGGGGGGGACGAGCTCGGTCGACCTCAGTCCCAGCTCTTTCCGGCGAGTCTTGGTGTCGTCTTCCACACCCTGCATAGCGACTTCGGAGAGGAAGGTCTGCTGAATCTCGAGGCGGTCCCGCTGGGGAAGGTCCCGTGGCAGGGCGCCACGTTCGGACAGGGAGACCAGGGCCCGGGCGATCTCCTTGCCCGCGGCGGTGAGGGAGAGATAGCTGTCAAACTTGTGGCCGTGCTCGACAAGACGGCGGTTGATCAGTGCGGATCGGCTCAGGCGGTCCACACAGTACTTGAACATCTGGGGGGATCTCTCCTCCACTCCGCGTCTCGCTACCTCGTAGCGGACCTCCCCCGAATGTGCCAGCAGGAAGGCAAGCATCCGGCGGTCCTCTGCATGGGCCAGGATGTGCTGGAAGGCTTCCGAGAGACGCGGCATGACAGTCATATTATATGACTGTCCCTTATTTAACCTTGCGTTCCAGACTTGCCGGCTGCCCTTGATGCTAACGGTGCCTGCACGCATCACGCCACCTCGGTCACGACGGGTGGCGAGATGCTTGGGCCAGGATGACAATCGATAGGATTCCACCGTCAGTCGAACCCCTCCATCACCAAGGCCTTCCTGAAGAAGCACCGGGCGAATGGTCGCAGTTCCTCAAGCTCTGCCTCTAGCTCATCGACCTGAGCCCTCAGCTCGCGGATGATGGCGTCCTTGTCCTCAGTCTCAGAGGGACTGGTGACTTCAGCCATCAGTCCACCTTCATCGCCATGCTGACGAGCTCCCCGCCACCGAGGGAGACCTCCCCCGGCAGGAGAAGGGCCCGGGCCGCTGCCCGCTCGAACTGCCTCTCCCTCTCGGGGTTCACGCGCACGCAGTGCGAGAGGTAACTTGTGGCGAGCTGGTAGGCATCCCATCTGGGCACTTCCCCCCAGACCACTGAGCCGAAGTATTCGGGAAGACCCTCCGCCATTGCCTTCACGTGGCGCTGGGGGAGTCCAGCTCCTTCGAGGGCTGGCACAAAGTCAGTGGTGGCAATCCTTTGCTCCATCGCCCCTGCGTAGAGGTCGAGGGCCCCGTCGAAGTGGTCCAGAGCCTTGTAGATCGCCCGCTCTAACTGCCCCAGCAGGTCTTCTTGTGAGGACAGGTGCAGCTCGCGGAACTCCATGAAGGCCTTCGCACCGGCGTAAAGCTGATTGCAACAAGCCAGGCGCACCCCGAACATTTCGCTCCTCAGTGCCCAGGCGCCATCAAGACTGTTGAAGATCCTGAACGCCGGATAAAACTCGTTGGCGGAGTCCAGTTTGAACTTCCGACCGACAACAAGCTTGACCTCCATTCGGCGGCCACCGGCGTAGAGCCTGATGCTCTCCGCCTTGAAGTGAGGATTCACGCGCAACACCTCGACCTGCATGTCGGGTTTGTCCAAGGCCAGACCGACCTGGTGCACAGCTTTCGCGATGTCGCGGTGCTGCACGATCTGGTACTTTGACGACACCACAGACACCACGTCGTTGGTGTCCTCCCTCTGCACCCCACGATAGGCCTCCAGAACCTCACCGTTGGGCCCCTTGATCGGGACCATGCGGTAGAGGGGCACGTCCTCCACGGTGGCTACGTCGTACACTCGGCTTCTGGCGTTCTCTTGGTTTGCTCCGTTTCCTAACACGGTTTCCATCTCAGCGAAGCATGGAGGGAAACCGTGTCACGGCAGGATTACCCGCTTGCGAAAACGTGTGGGTTGCAACAGGGGTGGGCTTTGGGTCACCTAACTAGCTCTCTGAGCTCCCGTTTTGGCAATGACAGGAACTCCAAACGCCGGGCCAAGAAACGAGGGTGCTCCGCTAAGGTCCAGTCCATTCCAGTCTGGAGGCGAAGTCGTCGCTGACCGGATGCTTGAGGGCGGAAACTCGCGATGACTTCAGAATATGACTCACGACTTTAACGTTCGCTTTGAGGAGCGCGACGAGATGAGGTAGTGAATACTGTATCGGCTGGCCCTTCTTGAACTCGAACTTCTGTCCATCGAGTGTGATTGACAAGTCTTCCCCCCGATGTATGCCGTTGTTGTGGAACGAGTTTCTAAGACTCGCAAGTGCCCTCAAAGTATCAAGTTCTATCCCACTGGTCGGTAGGCCAACTGAGTTAAGGATGGCAGTTGAGTTGGCCGCGAAAGTCTTTCCGGGGGTTTCCCCCAGCCCTCGAAGCAGGTTAGCAAACAAGTTATCGACTTGGAAATGGATGGAAACAGACAGGGCGTTCAGAAGATAGGTTGCCATCATGTTCTCGATAGTCTGGACCGGGTTCGGGTCACCTGGCAATAGACCTGGACCGATGCCGAGGGCTGACCGGTAATCCTTCTCCCAGTTTGGTCCCTTTGTGGACTGGATAATGCCTTTCAGATTGGTGCCCGCGGCTTCCCAGAAGCCGAACACGAGTAATGACTTCTGAATAGCCGAGAGTGCAACAAGACGGGCATCCTGTGACTTATCGTGGGATAAGCCTGCACCCTTTGCCACCTCTCTCTTGAGAGTCTCAATCTCATCCGAGAGAGACCAGAGGGGATTCACAACGTCGGCAAGCGTGAGCGGTTGATTCATTTGTCCTACGCGTCCCGATAGGGGGCAGGCCCCATGCTCCCTTACCCTTTCTGGGGGTCTTGGGCTATTCCGGACTCGGAGGTCTCCGGGACTCATCCCGGCCAGAAACGGGTGCCTTTGGCACAGGATGCTGGTAATGAGGGTTCTTCATTCAACACAGTTCCGC
>Ga0326727_10013440_pt1 | contig 18228 bp, 16 predicted proteins | sample MB2enrmetagenome_FD_207643 | JGI IMG/M metagenome (GOLD analysis project Ga0326727, IMG submission 207643) | Lab enriched peat soil microbial communities from McLean, Ithaca, NY, United States - MB29MY | ecosystem: Environmental > Terrestrial > Soil > Wetlands > Peat | place: USA: New York...
ACTCCCAAAGTAATTATTCTAGGCTCGGGGCCGAATCGCATCGGGCAGGGAATCGAGTTCGATTACTGCTGCTGCCATGCGGCCTTTGCGCTGCGGGAAGACGGCTACGAAACCATCATGGTCAACTGCAATCCCGAGACAGTTTCGACCGATTACGACACCAGCGACCGGCTTTACTTCGAGCCGCTGGTGCTGGAAGATGTGCTGGCAATTTATAACCATGAATCGCAATCGGGCGCCGAGGTCGGCATGATTGTGCAATTCGGCGGTCAGACTCCGCTGAATCTGGCAAAGCGGCTGCTCGCGGCCGGCGTGCCCATTATCGGCACTTCGCCCGAGTCCATCGACTTAGCCGAAGACCGCAAGCGCTTCGGCAGACTGCTCGATGAGTTACAGATTCCTCAGCCCGCGGGCGGCACGGCTACAAGCGTCGAAGAAGCTCTGGCCATCGGCGAGCGCATCGGCTACCCAGTGTTAGTGCGTCCGAGTTATGTGCTGGGCGGCCGCGCGATGGTGATTGCTTATGACGCCGAGGAGGTGACGCGCTATATGCGCGAGGCTGTCGAGTACTCGCAGGAGAGGCCGGTGCTCGTCGATCACTTCCTGGAGAACGCCGTCGAAGTTGACGTGGATGCGCTGTGCGATTCCAAGGATGTTATTATCGCCGGCGTCATGCAGCACATTGAAGAGGCGGGCATTCACTCCGGCGACTCATCGTGCGTGCTGCCCGCCGTGAGCATTCGCGAAAGCACGCTGGAAACGCTACGCAGTTATACGCGCAAGCTGGCTCTCTCGCTCAAGGTTGTCGGCCTGGTTAATTTGCAGTTTGCCATTCAGCGCGATGCCCAGGGCGAGGACCACGTTTATGTGATCGAAGTGAACCCGCGCGCCTCGCGCACCGTGCCATATGTCTCCAAGGCGACAGGAATTCCGCTGGCCAAGATCGCATCGCGGCTGATGACAGGCCGCAAGCTGAGTGAGTTATTGCCCGCCCAGTTAGCCACGGGCAAGGACTTGGAAACCGGGACACATTCTTATGTAAAATCGCCGGTCTTTCCCTGGAGCAAATTCGCCGGCGTCGATACGGTTTTAAGTCCGGAGATGAAGTCTACCGGCGAGGTGATGGGCGTGGCGGCTACCTTTGGCGAGGCCTTCGCCAAAGCGCAGCTTTCCGCCGGCCAGGTTCTGCCCACCGGCGGCACCGTTTTTTTCAGCGTTAACGACCACGACAAGGAGGCAGCTGTCGACTTAGCGCGCCGCTATATGGAATTAGGCTTCAAGATTGTCGCCACCGAGGGCACGGCGAATGTGCTGGAAAAATCCGGTCTCGCTGTTGAGCGGGTCTTCAAGGTCAAGGAGGGACGGCCTAACATTGTGGACCTGATCAAAGGCGATCGCATTCAGCTTGTTATTAACACCCCACGCGGGCAGGACACCTTCTTCGATGAGAAAGCCATTCGCCGGGCCGCGGTGCTGGCGCGCATTCCCACCATCACCACCATCGCCGCCGCGCAGGCCGCCGTCGAGGGGATTAGCGCGATGCAACGCCACCAGACTACGGTTTATGCTCTGCAACATTTGCACGCCGCGACTTGCGGCTAGAATGTTTGGAAACAGCGATGACTGAGCACGAACGGCAAGCGATTCTCGCGACTTTGGAGCAAGGCTCAGCGGCTTTGCGCGACGCTTTGAACGGAGTGACGGAGGAGTTAGCTGGGCGCGTTCCCGGCCCCGGAAGGTGGTCCATTTTGCAATGCGCCGAGCATGTAGCTGTGGCAGAAGACCATCTCTTTTCAATGATCACCGCGTCAAAGCAAACAGAGACACCGCTGATCAACGAGCCGAGGGAAGCTTTCATCCTGACATTTGGCGCGGATCGAAGCACGCGGAGAGAGTCTCCCGAGGATGCGAAGCCGACGGGGCGGTTTTCTAACCTTTCAGAAGCGGTTCAGCACTTCCTGGCCGGCAGGGAGCGGACGATTCAGTTCGTCAACACAAACAAGGAAGACCTGCGCTCGCGGATTACTTTGCATCCACTGATGGGAACGGTAAACTGCCATGAAATTCTATTGCTGATGGCGGTGCATCCCGCTCGCCACGCAAAACAGATTGAAGAAATCAAAGCAGCGACGGCAGGTTGAGCCTTTGGCTCCGGGTTTTACAATGAGACTTATGCTGATCGAAGGCATTTTTGCCGCGGTTTCCACGCCTTTTTACTCTGACGAGCGCGTTTATTATCGCAAGCTCGAAGCCAACATTGCACGTTACTCCCGCACGCTGCTCTCCGGAGTGCTGCTGCTGGGATCAACGGGCGAGGCTGTCATGCTGGACGACGGTGAGAGCCGCGAGGTGCTGCGCGTGGCCGCCGAAGCCGCCGCGCCGGAGAAGGTGCTGATCGCCGGCGTGGCGCGCGAGAGCGTGAAGGCCACGGTCGAGCTGGCCGAGGCGGCAGCTCAGTTCCGCTACGACGCCGTGCTGGTGCGCACACCGACTTACTACGCCAGCCAGATGAGCGTGGCGGCGGTGCTGCACTACTTCCGCAGCGTGGCCGACCGCTCGCCGCTGCCGGTTCTGATCTATAACATTCCGCAGTGCGCGCCCTATAACATCCCCGTAGAACTGGTGGCCGAACTGGCGCAGCACCCGAATATCATCGGCATCAAGGATTCCAGCGGCCGCGTGGAGCGGATACGCGCGCTGGTTGAGGGAGTGAGCAACGCGCCGCGGAGAACGGTGACCGTGACGCCGATCTTCGAAGCGGTTACGGGACGGATGCTGACGCCGAAGGCTGGGAGCAGCGATGCGCTGGTCTCCATCGGTGGCGCGACAGCAACTACATCGGCTGCGCCGATCAAGACGCGTACGAAAGAGGTAGGCTTCCCAGTGCTCGTTGGCTCGACGGCCACGCTGCTTGAGTCTCTTGAGTCAGGCGCGGCCGGGGGCATTCTCGCCTTCGCCTCGTGCGCGCCGCAGGCCTGCCAGGAGGTCTATCTTGCCTGGAAGGATCGCGACTTCAAGCTGGCCGCGGAGAAACAGCAGCGCATCGCCGCCGCCAGCCAACGCATTGTCGGCCAGTTGGGCATGAGCGGCGTCAAGTACGCCTGCGACTTCAACGGCTACTACGGAGGCCATACCCGCGCGCCGCTTCTGCCCGTCACCGGGGCCGTAAAGGCGGAGATAGAGGCGCTGCTGGCCGGGATTCGCAACTAAAAAGCCGGCGGCTTGTCTTTCTGTGCTCCTCTTCTGTACTCTGGTACGCAAAGCCATCATGCGAAAATCCAGCGAGGTACAACTCACCCTTCTTGCGGCCATCGCGCTGTCTATGACGGCCTGCCGCGAACAGCGGCGTGACTGCGTAGATGCGCAAAACCGCTTGCAGCCCGACTCCGCCTGCCAGGCCGGTGTGGACGGCGCGCACTACCTCTATGGCGGATCGAGCGGCGGCCACATCGGCGATGCTGTGATCGGTGGCAGCGTCTCGCGCGGCGGTTTTGGCGGCATCGGCGGCGGCGGCGGGGGAGGGGACGAGTAATGCGCCGTTTGACCGTAAATCCGCGCAACGATTGGCAGAAGCGCGTCGAGCGCGTCGGCCTGACCTATCACACACTGGAAGACGGCACGCCCTACTGGGACGAGAGCGCCTACTGGGAGTTTACCGCCGCCGAGATCGACTGCCTGGAGGCGGCTACGTCGGAGGTGCAGCGCCTGGCCCTCGCCGCCGGCGACGTGATTCTCAATCAGGATCGCCTGGCCCAGATGGGCATTCCGGCCGCCGCCGCACCGGCGATCCGCTCCGCCTGGAACAGCGAACCGCCCGCTCTCTATGGACGGCTCGACCTGGCCTATGACGGAAGCGCGATCAAGCTGCTGGAGTACAACGCCGACACCCCCACCGGCCTGGTTGAGGCCGCGGTGGCGCAGTGGTACTGGCTGGAAGACTGCTTTCCCGGCGCCGATCAGTTCAACTCGATCCACGAGAAACTGGTGGCCAAGTGGAAGGACCTCAAGGACTACATCGCGAATCCGGCTTACTTTGCCGATGGCGGCAGCGAAGAGGACCGGATGACCGTCAGCTATCTGTGCGACACCGCCCAGCAGGGCGGCCTGCACACCAAGCGCATCGCCATGCATGAGATTGGCTGGGACGCGAAACGCTCCCGCTTCGTCGATCTCGGCAATCATGCGATGGAGACGCTCTTCAAGCTCTATCCCTGGGAGTGGCTCTTGAGCGAGCCGTTCGCTCAGCAGGCGCTCTCCACGCTGCCGCCCGCGGCGGCTCTGAAGGAGTGGGGACCGCGCAAGGATCGCCGCTTCTGGGGTTCGATGCTGTGGATTGAGCCGATCTGGAAGATGCTCTGGTCAAACAAAGCGCTGCTGGCCATCCTCTGGGAGCTGAATCCCGGGCACGAGTTGCTGCTTCCTACCTACTTGGATGGCCCGCGCGAACTCACCAGCTACGTGCGCAAGCCTCTCTTCGGCCGTGAAGGCACCGGCATTGCCGTGGTCCGCGACGGAGTTGCCGTGGAGGGCGTGCTGGACCATGAAAATGCCCAGGGCAGCGTCTATCAGACGCTGGCGCCGATGGCCACCGGCGGCGGCAAGACGGCTGTCTTTGGCTCCTGGCTGGTGGATGGCGAACCGGCTGGCATGGGAATTCGCGAGTCGAAAGGCCTGGTGACCAACAATACCAGTTGTTTTGTGCCGCACGTCTTCCGATAGGGCCATCCGCTATATGCAGTCACAGTGGGGAAGGCGCCATGGGACGTTGGCATCACTGGCGAGCAAATGGGCAGAGACAATAGCTGCCGAACAGCCCGCCGTCTGACGCCGACTTTCAAGTTCAATACAAAGCCGCATTGCAATAATACAACGAAGGCGAAGCCGGATTGAGCTTCGCCTTTGTCGTTTCGGCAGTGCGCGGAGTTACTTCGCCAGCGGCACGCGCAGATCGCCGCCTGTCATCTCTTTGGGCAGGCCCAGGTTGAGAATGTTCAGTAGGGTGGGCGAGATGTCGCGCAGCGAGCCGTCGGGGCGCAGACGGTAGTGCTTCGCCTCTTCGGCCACATAGATCAGCGGCACCGGGTTGGTGGTGTGCGCGGTGTGCGGGTTGCCGGTTACCAGGTCCACCATCTGCTCGGCGTTGCCGTGGTCGGCGGTGATCAGCCAACTGCCGTTGCGCTCGCGGATTGCCTTGTAGATGCGGCCCAGCTGCGCGTCGATAGCCTCGATGGCGCGGATGGTCGGCTCCAGCTTGCCGGAGTGGCCCACCATGTCCGCGTTGGCGAAGTTGGCGACAATCAAGTCGAAGGTTCCGTCGTTGATGGCCTTCACAATGGCGTCGCCGATGGCCTCGGCCTTCATCTCCGGCGCCAGGTCGTAGGTGGCCACTTTGAGCGAGGGAATCAGCACGCGCTCCTCGCCGGGAAAGGGCGTCTCCACGCCGCCGTTGAAGAAGTAGGTCACGTGGGCGAACTTCTCCGTCTCGGCGACGCGCAGGTTGCGCAGATGGTGCACGGCCAGCACATTGGCCAGAATGTTATCCAGCGACTCCGGCGGCATGATGTACGGCAGCTCGTAGAGCTTGTCGTACTGCGTCATGCAGAGGTAGTAGAGATTCTTGGGAATTTCGGAGCGGGGGATCGTGGCGTCGAGCGCCTCCCAGCCATCCAGATCGCGGCCGCCCTGCTTGTTCAGGCCGCTTTCGCGGGTCAAGACTCGCGTAATTTCGCGGGCGCGGTCGGCGCGGAAGTTGAAGTTGATACAGACATCCTCGTCGCGGATCTGCGCGATCGGCTTGCCCGCCGCATCGACCACGACAAAGGGAATCAGAAACTCATCGGTAATGCCGTTGTTGTAATTCTCCTTGATGCGGGCGACGGCATTGGGATACGCTCCGCCCTCGGCTTTGCCGTTGACCATGGCGTCGAAGGCCTTGCGCTCGCGCTCCCAGCGCTTGTCGCGGTCCATCGCGTAGTAGCGGCCGTTGATGGTGGCGACTTTGCCCACGCCGTACTCGCGCATCTTCTGTCCGAGCTGCGCGATGTAGCCGGCGCCGGAGTCGGGCGGAGTGTCGCGCCCGTCCATGAAAGCGTGAACGAAGACGCGCTCCAGGCCGTACTCGCGCGCGGTGCGCAGCAGGGCGTAGAGGTGCTCCTGGTGGGAGTGAACGCCGCCGTCGGAGACCAGGCCGAAGAGATGCAGCTGCCGTCCGGCCTCGCGCGCCCGCTTCATGGCCAGCGCGACAGGCGGATTGACGGCGAACTGGCCGGAGGCGATCTGCGCGTCGATGCGTGTGATGTCCATCTGCACGATGCGCCCGGCGCCAAGGTTCAGGTGGCCGACTTCGCTGTTGCCCATCTGCCCGTCGGGCAGGCCCACAAAGTGGTCCGAGGCCTGGATCATTGTGTTGGGGTACTCGCGCAGCAGCTTGTCGTAGTTGGGCTTTTTGGCCAGCGCAATGGCGTTGTTGGCGGTTTCGGCGCGACAGCCCCATCCATCGAGGATGGTCAGAACGAGAGGACGCTTGGGAATGGACAAGTAGACTACACCTCAAAACGGGATCGAAGCACTCCTTTCAGGATAACCTGCAAGGGCATGACTTCTGATCCACGAACAAACCAACTTTGCTCGATGGAGTCCATAGTGGGACGTTTTGTAAGCGGTCAGCACGTAAAATACTCTTCAGGGAGAAGGAATGTCTGAGGCGCCCCCACTAAACGACCCAGCCGCACAAACGAATGTCAGCCTCGATCCAGCGGATTGGGCTGCTTTTCGCGCGCAGGCGCATCTCATGCTGGACGATATGCTCGGCTACATCGAGTCGATCCGCGAGCGGCCCGTCTGGCAGCCGATTCCGGAAGCTGTGCGGGCGCGTTTTCACTCACCAGCGCCGCGCACAGGCGAAGAACTCGCGCAGGTCCATGCGGAGTTCATGCAGGATGTGCTGCCCTATGCGCAGGGCAACGTGCACCCCGGCTTCATGGGCTGGGTCAACGGCGGCGGCACGCCGGTGGGCATGGTGGCCGAGATGCTGGCCGCGGGCCTCAACGCAAACCTCGGAGGCCGCGATCATATTCCCGTCGAGGTCGAGCGGCAGGTGACCGCATGGGTGCGGGAGATCTTCGGCTTTCCGCAAGGGGCAACAGGCTTATTTGTTACTGGAACGTCGATGGCGAATCTGATCGCCGTGCTGATCGCGCGCGACGCAGCACTGGGCTTCGAGGTGCGCGCCACAGGAGTGGCCGCGGAGCCGCAGCGTCTGACCGCCTACACCTCGAACGCGGTTCATGGCTGCGTACCCAAGGCGATGGACATTGCCGGCCTGGGCAGCGATGCGCTGCGGCTGATCCCCACCGATAGCCACTTCCGCATCGACCTGGCAGCGCTCGCCGAGGCAATCCAGCGCGACCGCGAGGCCGGCTTCACGCCGTTTCTGGTGGTGGGAACTGCGGGAACCGTGAACACGGGCGCAGTGGACGACCTGGCCGGCATCGCCGATTTGTGCCAACGCGAGAAGCTCTGGTTCCATGTGGACGGAGCCTTTGGCGCGCTGGCAAGACTGGCTCCCGATCTTGCTCCCAAGCTCGACGGCATCGAGCGTGCGGATTCCGTGGCCTTTGACTTTCACAAATGGGGACAAGCGCCTTTCGATGCCGGATTCATTCTGGTCCGGGATGGAGTAGCGCACAAAAACGCCTTCGTCCTCCCGGCGGCCTATCTGCAACGCGCCGTGAGAGGGCTGGCCGCCGGCTCGCCCTGGCCCTGCGACTTCGGGCCGGACCTCTCGCGCGGCTTTCGCGCCTTGAAGGTCTGGTTCACGCTGAAGGTCTACGGCATCGAGGCCCTGGGAGCGTCCATCTCCCGCTGCTGCGCGCTCGCCCGTGCTCTGGAAGAGCGCATCGCCACGACGCCGGAGCTGGAATTGATGGCCCCGGTCGAGCTGAATATCGTCTGCTTCCGCTATCGCGCCGAAGATGCGAATCGCGTGAACGATGCGATTGTTGTGGCGTTGCAGGAGTCGGGAGTTGTGGCCCCATCGACGACGCGCATCAAAGGCCAGACGGCCATTCGCGCGGCCATCGTCAACCATCGCACCAGCCGCGCGGAGATCGATGCGCTGGTAGACGGCGTGCTGGCATTGGGGCGCGCGCTTTGATCGAAGAATCGTCAGGTTGAATCTGCGATGCAATCAAGGAAGATTGGCTCGAATGCCGAGAGATTCGGCAACGCTCGCCAGACGCTTATCCTTCGTCCACAATAGTGTGGATGGATTGATTAAGGCAGAGGCAATCAGATGTGCATCGATCAGTCCGATGCCCCGGCAATAAAGCGAGCGCGCTTCAACCATCCGCCGCACTTCATCGAGCCGTACAACGCGAACACTCGGCAACCAGTCAAGAAATGCAAGCGTCTCAGCGCGATCCCGCAGCGACCCGAGGGCCAACTCCGCAACGATCATGGGATGCATCACGATGTTTCTCTTGTCGAGCTGCATGAGCATTTCCACATCTACCGAGCGGAAATGATCGATCCAAACCGATGTGTCCGCGAGAATCACTCTTCACTCATCCTGCGGCGAGGAATATCTTCCAACTCCGGCATTGTGCCACCCAGCGCAGCCAATCTTCGGTAGCTTTCCCGCTCGATGAGAGATTTAAGAGCCTCCCGCATCAGCGCCGTCTTCTCTACCACACCAGTGAACTCCTGGGCAGTGCGTACCAGATCGTCGTCGAGTGCAAGCGTTGTTCTCATAAACCCTCCATGCATCTATTATAGCATCATTTGATGTCGATATAGTGTGCGTTTCGATTCTACATAACTACGTTTCTTCTAGGAAACCCGCCCCATGCGGGCATCGGGCAAACCCATCCGCCGCTTGGCGAGCAGTAGTTCATCGATCTTACCGTCGGGAATGAAGTTGAGCGGACGGCCGATCTGCTGGGCGATGAGATAGGTCTTGCAATAGGTCTCGAAGGTCTCCACCAGCCACTCGGCATGAGTGACCGTGTCGGACCAGCAGACGATGCCGTGATTGCAGAGCAGGATGGTGTTGTGGTCCTGGACGAAGGGCAGCACCGTCTCGGCAAAGGCCTTGGTGCCGGGCGTTTCGTAGGGCGCCACCGCTGCCGGGCCGATCGAGGTCTCGTACTCGGAGATCAGTCCGATGGGCGGCGCGCTGCCGGTCATCGCGAAGGCCGTGGCATGCGGCGGATGGCAGTGCACGATGGCGCGGGCGATGGGGTTGGCCTTGTAGATGGCCAGATGCAGCAGCAGTTCGCTGGTCCTCAGGCGGTCGCCTGCCAGGATGTTGCCGTCCAGATCGGAGAGGCAGATGTCGGCAGGCGTCATATCCCGCTTGCTAATCATTGTCGGCGTGCAGAGCAGGTACTTCTCGCCCAGACACACGCTGATATTGCCGCCATTGCCGTCCACATACTGCCGCTCCCACAGCTTGCGGCCCACCAGGATAATCTCCTCGCGCAGGGCGTCGGCCTCGAAGAGGAGCGCGGCCTCCAGCGGAGAATTCGTCTCGTGCTGCTCGGCGTGCGAACTCTCCGCCGCGGCTTGCACAGCTTCTCCGCGCTGCTCCTCAAGCGCAAACCAACTCTGCTCCATGGATGACCTCACCCGGGTACTGCAAGACCGGCCTGCGGCAAGCGCCGGCCCTTTCCTCAGATTATATATAGCGCCCTTCGCGGCCTGCTCCGGTGACTACGGTCACGAACGAACGGGGCGATCAGCCCTCAATCCGCCCGCACCAGGCGGCGCTGCAAGGCTTCCAGCGTCTGCCCCTTGGTCTCCGGATAGACCAGCAGCACCACCACAAACTGCAACCCTGTCATCACGGCGAAGAAGGTAAACGGAGCGCTCCGGCCGATCTGCGCCACCACCATGGGAAACGCCAGTTGGATGGCCGTGTTCATGAACCAGTGGCTGGCGTTGCCCACGCCCTGGCCCTTGGAGCGGACGGCGTTGGGAAAGACTTCGCCGATGTAAACCCAGATTACCGCGCCCTGGGAGAGCGCGAAGAAGGCGATGTACGTAATCAGCACCCAGACCAGCGCGCCGGGGTGCGAGTTCGTCGCAAAGAGCCACGAGACTGCCGCAAGGCAGCTTGCCGTGCCCGCCGCGCCGACGAGCAGCAGCGTCTTGCGCCCCAGCTTGTCGATCACGCTCATACCGACTATGGTGAAGACGAGATTGGTGAAGCCGATGGCGATGGCCTGCTGGTCGCCGGAGATCTGGCTGAAGCCCGCTGAAGCGAAGATGCTGTTCAGGTAATAGAGGATCGAGTTGATGCCCGCCAGTTGGTTGAATGCGCCGATAGAGATGGCCAGGAAGAGCGGATAGCGATACTTCCACTGAAAGACCGGTTCGTGGGCCGTGGCGTGCTCCTCGGCCAGCGCGGATTGAATGTCGGCCAGCTCGGCCTCGGGGTTCGGGTCGCCCATCAGTTTCAGCACGGCCAGAGCTTCATCGTTGCGCCCCTTTGAGGCCGACCAGCGCGGGCTGCGGGGAATGCCGAACAGGAGCGCCAGGAAGCCCAGGGCGGGCAGCGCAGCCACGCCCACCTGCCAGCGCCACTCCGCCGCACCAAGGTGCAGGGTGCGGATCAGGTAGTTGGAGGTGTAGGCCGCCAGAATGCCGAAGACCACGTTGAACTGAAAAGCGCCCACCAGCCGGCCGCGCCACCTGGCCGGGGCAAGCTCGGCAATGTACACCGGCCCCAGCACCGACGATGCGCCGATGCCCAGCCCGCCGGCGAAGCGGAAGAGCATCAGCACCGGCCAGTTCCAGGCCAGCGCGCTGCCGATGGCCGAGACCACATAGAGCACGGCGGTGATGCGCAGCGTCTCGCGCCCGCCGATCTTCTGCCCTACATGGCCCGCGCCCAGCGCTCCGACTACCGTGCCGATCAGCGCGATGGCCACCGTCCAGCCCTTGCCCTGCGGGCTCAGATGGTAGAGCCGGACCAGCGCATCGATGGCCCCCGAAATCACAACGGTATCGAAGCCGAAGAGCAGGCCGCCCAGCGCGCCGGTCAGGGTTGCTTTCATCAGGTTGAGGTTCGGTCGCATGGCGCGCGGCTCCTTGATTTCCAAATCATCCTACAGGCAGGTCCTGTCTCTACCAAACGCTGACCGCCGCAATAAGAACTTAGGCCGGTCAGCCTTCCGCGCGCGGCCCGGCCGGCGTCACCGCCAGAATCCGGCAGCGGTGCTTGTTTGCCGCGCTCCAGGCCAGCGCCATCTCGCTTTCCATGTAGGCGCAATCGCCGGCTTCGAGCGTCTCGTGCAACCCGCCCGCATCCAACTGCAACTTGCCTTCCAGCACGTACACCAGTCCGCTGGCCTGGTAGCAGGCATCCGTGGCGCTGGAGGCGCCGCCGGCGGGAAACTCGATCATCTGCGCCACCAGCCGCGTTCCCGCCGCCAGCGCGTTCAGCGGGGTTGCCTTTACCGACTCGAGTCCGCGGCTATTACCCTGCAAGTGGGCCTTGCGCGTGATCGAGAGCGTGTGCTTGGCGGGTTCGGAGAAAAAGTAGCTCATGCCCACGCCATAGACCTGGCTGATGGTGGCCAGCGTGGGCAGCGTGGGAATCATGCGGTCCGTCTCCAGCTTGGAGAGCAGCGCCGTCGATAGCTTGGTCTCCGCCGCCAGGCGCGCCAGCGTGAGCCGCTTCTGGGTGCGCAGCGAGCGCAGCTTCATCCCGATGCAGTAAGGTTCCAGTGACCACTGGGCGTAAGAAACAGTCTTGGTCATGAATCACTCCCTTCTATCAGTTTGCCAGCCACCGGTCTTGTTTTCACTGACTATTTCATGAAGTTTTCCTGAACTCTGTCGTCGTTGGTAATATCTTTTGGTTACTTTGCACATGACAAGAGACAAAAGAACCTTGGTACTTTCTTCCCGCAGTCCGTCGAAAAGCGGATAATCTAATGATTAAAGAAGATACTGGGCTCATCGAAGCACAGAAATTCGCCGGGAGTATTGCTGTTTTCCCCCCCTTGCGTTGTCCCCCACGCAGATTCCCGCGACCACTGTAGGCATATGCCTATCTCTTGTCCGGACCGGCAAGAGATCGGCAAATCTATTGCCCAGGATTCGAGGAAGCGCGTTGGTTGCAACAATCGATCCCCGCTCAGGCTCACGCAGCACTCAGGACGAATCGTCCCCGTCGACCGGTCTGAATCGCCGGCGCGGAGATACTGGCTCCGCGGAGGCGAGTCTTGGCCGCCGGCGCGGGGATACCAGTTCCGCGGGAACAGCTCTAGGCCGTCGGGGCAGAGTGTCCTCCTGCTCCTTTGCCGGCTTCCGGCTGGAGGCGGATGGAACGCTATGGCGCGGTGAAGCCGTGGTTCACCTGCCATCCAAGGAGCTGGCGGCGCTGCGGCTTCTTCTGGCCCACGCCGGCCAGATTGTTTCGCACCTGCAACTGAAACATGCGCTCTGGGGCGACGTGCATGTGACGGCCGACAGCGTTCCCAAGTGCCTTTCTTCGCTGCGCGCGCGGCTGGAGCCGGAAAAATGCATCCAAACGGTCTACAAGCGCGGCTACTGCTTCACTGCCGAGGTGCTGCGGCAGGGCCTCCCGCCGGCCGGGGCGCTTCCGCGTCTGGCCATCCTGCCCTTCGCCACCTTGCATGCAGTTCCCAAACATCTTGGGCCGGCTATCGCCGAGGAGACCATCGTCCGGCTCTCGAATGCTCGTTCTCCGGCTCTTTCCGTTTTGGCTCGGGATTCCGTCTTCACACTGGTCGGTCGCGGGTTTACGGCTCAGCAGATTGGCGAGACGCTCAAAGCCGACCTGGTGTTGACCGGAAGCCTCTGCGCCCTTGCCTCGCAATATCGGCTGCGCGCGGAGATGATCCGCGTCGAGGATGGCACGCAAATCTGGGTGGAAGATATGCTGGTGGACCAGAACCGGATCGCCGGATTTGAGTCGGAGCTGGTGCAACGGCTGGCCTGGCGCCTGGGCGCCGGGGTCTCCGGCGACAGGGCTTTATCGCCAGTGAGGAGTGCGGGGATTCCCGGCGGACGGCCCTTGCGGCCAAGGTCGAGCAAGGGCGGGCTGTCCATCTCCGCTGAAGCCGCGACCCCGGTCGAGCACGAGGGCGTCCCGCAGCGCCGGGAGGCCTATGACAGGTTTCTGCGCGGACGCCACGAGTGGCAGTCGCTTCATCGCCATCGCATGCAGGACGGGCTGCAGCACCTGTTGCGGGCCATCGAAGTGGATCCCTCGCTGATCTCCGCCAAGATTGATCTGGCGCATCTCTGCGTGACTCAGGCCTTCTTCGGCTTCATGTCCCCAGCGGTGGCCGCGGAGCACGTGCACCGTACGGCCGAGACCATCCCGGATTTGCCCCGCCAGGCGGAAGCCATCCTGCCCGCGTTGGGCTGGGTGAACTTCCACTTCGACCGCAATCTGCCCGCGGCCCTCACCGCCTTCTCCCTCAGCGCCCATCTGCCCCACGGTCCCTGGACCACCCGCATCCGCGCCATGTTCGCGCTCAGCCGGGGCCGCTTCGCTGAAACCATCGAGTTGTTGCGCGCCGCCATCCAACTGGACCCCTATTCGGCCTGGCTGCACAGCCGTCTGGCCTGGGCGCTCCACCTGAATGGACAAGCCGCCGAAAGCCTTGGGCAAAGCCAGATCGCACTCAGCCTTTTTCCCGAACATGAATTCACCATCTTCTACGGGGCGCTGATCCTCGCCTACAATGGCGATGTGGCGCGCTCCATCGAGCTTGCCCAGAACCTTGCGCAGCGCGTGCCCTTCTTCGACCTGGCCACCTCCGCTCATGCCTACGCCCTGGCGTGCGCGGGCCGCGGTGAAGAAGCGCGCACCATCCTCGAGCGGATGCAATGGCTCAGCCGCGAACGCTTCCTCCTCCGTTCATTCACTCCGGCGGTCTATGTTGCGCTCGGCGACATGGATGCCGCCATCGAGGAGCTTCAAGTCGCCAACGAAGCCCGCTGCCCCTGGTTCTTCCAGACACTGGCCGATCCGCGCTTGAAAGCCCTCCACGGCCATCCGGAGTTCGAGCGGATGCGCGCCATCCTCACCACCATGGAAGCCGAGGCGTCGCGGAATGCGGAAGATGAAGGTTAAGCATCCCGGCGTAGCATAAAGTCGAATCTTTACTGAGCATTCGTCCTTGAGGAAGTTTTTTCAACCGTTTGCAGGGGCGAATTGCCGATGGTCCCGGCCACGTCGTAGACTTTCTATTATGTACAAAATCGTTGAAGCGCGCGGCGTCGGCCTCAACATCAAGCAGTTTGTGATCGAGGCGCCGCGCATTGCGCGCAAGCATAAGCCAGGCCAGTTCATCATCCTCCGCCTTCATGAGAAGGGCGAGCGAATTCCGCTCACCATTAAATCGTCGGACCCCGAGGCCGGCACTGTAACCATCGTGGTGCAGGCCATCGGCAAGACCACCTCGCTGCTAAACTGCCTGGAAACGGGCGACTCCATTCTGGACATCGTCGGCCCGCTCGGCAAGCCCTCGGAGATCGAGAACTACGGCACGGTCGTGGTCTTGGCGGGCAGCGTGGGCACGGCTATGGCGCTGCCCACAGCCTACGCGCTCAAGCAGGCCGGCAATCACGTGGTCTTCATTGAAGGCGCACGCAACACTGAGATGGTGGTCTTTGAGGACGAGGTGCGCGCGGCCAGCAGCGAGACCTACATTATGACTGATGACGGCAGCTACGGCGAACAGGGGCTGGTCACCAGGAAGCTCGATGAACTGATCGAGGCAGGGCGCAAGATCGACTTTGTGCTTGCCGTCGGCCCGGTGCCGATGATGAGGGCCGTGGCGCGGATGACCACGCCGCTGGGCATCAAGACCATGGTCAGCCTGAACTCGATCATGGTGGACGGCACGGGAATGTGCGGCGGCTGCCGCGTGCTGCTGGGCAAGGCAAGCAAATTCGCCTGCGTAGACGGGCCGGAGTTCGACGCCTCCATGGTCAACTTTGAGGTGCTGATGCAGCGCAACACCATGTACCGCGAGAAGGAGTGCGCATCGCTGAAGCAATTCCAGGAGAACATGGAAGAGCAAGTAGCCGAACTGCGTGAAGAATTGGTCGCGGGGGAGAGACATTATGCCTGAGATAAAATCCCTTCCGCGCTCCGCAATGAATGTTCTCCCGCTCAAGGAACGCATGAAGATCCTGCGCCGGCACATGCCGGAGCTGGACCCGCTGGTGCGCAGCCGAAACTTTGCGGAAGTGAATCTGGGACTGAATGTACTGGATGCCGTGACCGAAGCCTCGCGCTGCATCGAATGCGCCAAGCCGGGCTGCATCGTCGATTGCCCGGTGGGCGTGCAGATCAAAACCATCGTAGCCATGATCCATGCGGGCGACTACCTGGGCGCGGCGGCCAAGCTGCGCGAGGACAACGCGCTGCCGGCCATCACCGGCCGCGTCTGCCCGCAGGAGAATCAATGCGAGGGCGGTTGCATCCTGGGCAAGAAGGGCGCGCCGGTGGCCATTGGCAACCTGGAGCGCTTTGTCGCCGACTTCGAGCGCGAGAGTGGCCAGCTTGGACTGCCCGCGAATGCTCCTAAAACCGGCAAGAGCGTAGCCATCGTGGGCAGCGGTCCGGCGGGGCTCTCGGCCGCCGGCGACCTCATCCAGAAGGGCCATCGCGTGCGCGTCTTTGAAGCGCTGCACGAACTGGGCGGCGTGCTCGTCTACGGCATTCCTGAGTTTCGCCTGCCTAAATCCATTGTGAAGGGCGAGGTGGACAACCTGCGCCGCATGGGCGTCGAATTCGAGACCAATGTGGTCGTCGGCAAAAGCGTCACCCTCGACGAATTGATGAACGAGGAACACTATGACGCGGTCTTCGTCGCCACCGGTGCGGGGTTGCCGGTCTTCCTCAATGTTCCCGGCGAGCACTTCAACGGCGTCTACTCGGCCAATGAATTCCTGACGCGTGTCAACCTGATGCGCGCCTATAACTCTGACTTCGACGAGCCCGTCTACGACTGCCGCGACAAGGACGTGATCGTAGTAGGCGGCGGCAACACTGCGATGGACGCGGTGCGTACCGCCCGGCGGCTGGGTGCGCGGACGGCGACTCTCGTTTATCGCCGCTCCGAGGCGGAGATGCCGGCCCGCAAAGAAGAGGTCAAGCACGCCCGCGAAGAGGGCATCGAGTTCCATCTGCTTACCAACCCGGTCGAGTTCCTGGGCGACGAAAAGGGCTGGCTGACAGGAGCGAGATGTGTCCGCATGGAACTGAGCGAGCCGGACGAAAGCGGACGGCGCAGGCCGGTCGAGATCAAGGGCTCAGAGTTCGTGCTGCCCGCGAATGTAGCGATCATCGGCGTCGGCACCACCGCCAATCCGCTGATACAAAGCACTACGCCGGATCTCGCCACCAACAAGTGGAATTACATTGTCGCGGATGAAAAGACACTGCGCACCTCCAAGCCGGGTGTCTTTGCCGGCGGCGACATTGTCACCGGCGGCGCGACGGTCATCCTCGCCATGGGCGCGGGGCGGAAAGCTGCCGCATCGATTCATGAGTACCTGAGTAGTGGACAGTGGTAGAAGGCTGCATGGGGCAGGTAACCCACATCTCGAATCTGAGATGTCGGAGACGTCGAATCACAATCCCGCGATTTTCCGTCCTCCGCAACTTCTGATTCTGCGGTCTCCCAGGTTTCAAAAACGAGACCTGGGGCACCCGGCGGACCTACCCTGTTATGCGTGCAACTAGTTTATCTGGCACGTATCGGAGAATCTTGCACGTCCTATCGAATCGGTGCATACTAGCAATATGAGAACCAACGTCAATCTCGCCGACGACGCCCGCCAGTTCGCGGCGCTCTACGCTTACGCTCGCGGGATCACCCTTGGCGAAGCCATCACCGACCTCATCCGCAAGGGAGGCAAAGCTGCAAGCTTACCCGCTGAAAAGGTGGACTTTCGGCGATCTGCGGCAGGCTTTCCAACCTTCCCGCCTAGCGGGCGCGTCATCACGACGGAAATGGTGAATGAGGCTCTGGAGGATTTCATCTGAAAGCCTATCTCCCCGATGTAAATATCTGGGTCGCGTTGAGCGATCCGGCACACGTAGCCCATGAACGGGCTACCGAGTGGCTGTTGGGCTGCCATGGCGCGCGCTTATTGCTTTGCCCTGTGACCGAGGCCGGTTTTGTGCGTATCGCGGCCTCGCCTTTGGTCGGGAAGAAGTCAATCGCGGATGCAATGCGAATGCTCGAGGAGATTGCAGCCTTGCCCAACGTTGCGCATCTGCCGATTCCCTTGAGTTGGCTGGAGTTGATCCAGCCGATTGCTCCTCGTCTGCACGGCTACCGCCAAGTTACCGACGCCCTGCTGCTTGGCCTGGCGATTCGCAAAGGAGCCATCCTGGTCACCCTCGACCGCCGAATCCAGGCCCTGGCCGGCGAGGTCTACGCTGCCAACCTGCTCATATTGGCTTGAATGTAGAAAGGCCTCTTCAGCCCTGCTGATTCAATGTCTTCGAGCCCAGACAGCGCTTCGGAGGTCTCCAGCTTCGAAATCCCTCCTCTGAGTTCTCAGAATCGCCGGGAACCACAGGTCGCGATTTGGAGACCAGAGACGCGCAAACGGCCCTGATCCCTGTGCACTGATCCCTGTAAAAAAACGGCGGCAAGAGGATCGCCTCCTGCCGCCACCGGTCTTTGCTGCAACCGCATTTGCTCTCTGCTAAAACTTGCTCACTAAAGCCCTATTACTGCTCAGCTCCTGCTCCCGGAGCCGTGACCGGCGACGCGGGCGATTGTGGTTCGGCTGCCGGCGGCGCCGGAGGATGCGCCTGATGGTGCTGACCGCTCTGCTTCCATTCGCCCGGTCTCTGGCCGCCATGTCGCGGCCCGCGCTCTTCCCGGCCCATGGCCGCGCGCTCATGGTTGGCGCGGAAGGCTTGCACCTGCTTCCACTGCTCCGGCGTCAGCTTGGCGCGAATCGCCAGCAGAAAGCCGGCATTCGCCTTTTCAAGCTCAGCCCGCGCCTGCGCAACCTTGTCGATTTGCGCCAGTATCTTCGCCTCATTCGGCGGATCGTCGCTCATCAGCGGCTCCAGCGTCAGTTCGGCCTTCTCCAGGCTGGCGCGCAAGTCGATCAGCTTCGCCCGGTGATCCAGTAGAATGCCGTCAAACGTCTTCCGCTGCTCATCGGTCAGCTTCAACCGCTCCACCACCTTGGGGTTGTTCCACCAGCGCCCAT
>Ga0326727_10013441_pt1 | contig 18228 bp, 17 predicted proteins | sample MB2enrmetagenome_FD_207643 | JGI IMG/M metagenome (GOLD analysis project Ga0326727, IMG submission 207643) | Lab enriched peat soil microbial communities from McLean, Ithaca, NY, United States - MB29MY | ecosystem: Environmental > Terrestrial > Soil > Wetlands > Peat | place: USA: New York...
CGCCCATGGCCACCAGCCCCCCTCCTCCCCCGCAGCACCAGTTGTACCCGGGGTCCGGGGACATCTCCCGGTACTCCCCGGCCACGGCCCGCAGGATCTCCCGGGGCGCTTCGTACACCCCGGCGTTGCGCGCGATCTGGCAGGGGTCGTGGTAGGTGTAGGTTCCCGGCAGCCTGCGCACCCTGATGCGCCCCTCCCGGATGTAGCGGGCCTGCACCTCCGTCAGGCTGACCACCTTGAAGGGCTGTTCACCCGAGAGCTGCCTGGCCACCCGGTAGGCCGTGCCGCACTCGCAGATGCACACCTCCTTCACCTTGAGCCGGAGGGCCTCGTCCACGATGCGGTCCAAAATGAGCTTGGTCTTGGCCGGATCGCCCACGAAGGCCCCGAAGTTGACCGCCTCGAAAAAGCTCAGGGTCCAGCTCTCCCGGGCGGCGTTGAACACCGCCGCCGCGGGCACGATGGAGTGCGCCCCGGCCAGGGCCACGTAGAGCATGTCCGCGCCCGCCACCTCGGTGGGGATGGGCGTGGACCCGGCCTCGGACTTCCATTTCTCCACCACCTTGCCCTCCAGGCGCTTCACCCCGGCCAGGAAGCCCTCCCTGATGCCCTCGACGTTTTCGCCCCTGGCCACGGACACGTCGGCCAGCATGGTCAGGATTTCCGGCTCTTCCCCGGCCCCCACGAGCAGCAGCTTGGCGATGGACATGATCTGCTGGGTGTCGATGCCGAAGGGGCAGTAGACCATGCACCGGCGGCAGCCCGTGCAGGAGTAGGCGGCCTCCCTGAGCTCCTCCAGGGCCGCGTCGGTCAAGGCCTTGGCCTCGCCGAGCACGGGCAGGAGGCGTCCCTGGGCCGTGAAATACTTCTTGTAGACGCGCCGCACCACCTCGGCCCGCCAGGCCGGGGCGTATTTGGTCAGGGGCATGGAGGCGTAGGCGTGGCAGGCCTCGGTGCACAGCCCGCACCGGGAGCAGGTCTCCAGGTTGAGGAGCATCTGCCGGGAAAGCTTGCCTTCGAACAGGGCGAGGAGTTTCTCGCGAACCGAATCGTCCATGGCTAGCCCCGCCTGACGGCGTTCAAGGCGAAGGTGAACATCGCGTGCATGAGCTTGGTGAAGGGGAAGACCATGAGCAGCACGTTGGCCAGGAACACGTGGGCCACCAGCATGAAGGAGTGCCCGGCCCCGGTGACGCCGCCCATCCCGGCCATGGGCCTTAAGGCCAGAAGCCCTTGCAGCCAGGCCCTGTAATCGACAACGGACATGGTTTCGTAGCCGAACCAGGCCCTGGCCCAGTCGAGCTGGGACCCGAAGAGCACCGTGAGGAACAGGAGCGCCAGGAGCAGGTAGTCCTCGGGCACGGACAGGTCCTTGGTGGGGGACACCAGGCGCCTGGCCCCGAAGAAGAGCAGGCAGGCCAGCATGGTGAGCCCCACCAGCCCCTTGCCCAGGAACACGGCGTGCGGCCCGAGCGGGAAGGCCTGCAGGGCCTTGATCTCCGCGAATAGCTCCAGGTGCCCGGCAGCGAGCGCCGCCAGGCCCACGTGGAAGAGCGCCAGGGCCACCCACAGCCGGGCGTTGTGCCTGAAGACCGTGGGCAGCATCAGGGCGTCGCCCGCCCCCAAAAGCCAGGAAGGCAGCCGGGAAGGCGACCGCCGCGGCCCGGGGCGATAAACGGCCAGGGTGGGCGCAAAGGCCGGCCGCTTGAGAACGCGAATGATCCGCCAGGCCGTCCCGGCCAGAAACACGCCCACGGCCAGGTACACCATGGGCCCCAGGATCAGGGAATACAGGGAATACTGCATGGACATTTATTTCAGGCGCTTGATGAAGAAGCTGGTCTCGTCCCCGGCCTGTTCGGTCTTGAGGATCTGGTTGCCGCTGGTCTTGGCCCAGGCCGGAAAGTCGGCGAGCGCCCCCGGGTCGCTGGTCACGGCCTTGACCACCTGGCCCACGGCCACGTCCTTGATGCCCTTGCTGATCTTCACCAGGGGCATGGGGCAGGACAGGTTCCTCAGGTCCAGTTCCCTGGTCACGGTGATGTCGTCGCTCATTTTCTTTCTCCTTGAAGTATCCGGCGGGGCCGGATCGTTGCGCGTCAGATGAAAAGCTGCACCTTGCTGCCCATGGCCTGCTCCAGGAAGGTGGCCACGCCGCAGTACATGAGGTCCGGGTAGTCGAGCATCTCCTCGCGCTTGAAACCCATGAGGTTCATGGACAGGTCGCACACGCAGATCTTCACCCCGAGTTCGGCGGCCAGGTCGATCATCTGGGGCAGGGAGGCCACGTTCTTCCCGGCCATGAGGTCCCGCATCATTTTCGTGCCCAGGCCGGCGAAGTGCATCTTGGAGAGCCGGGCCTTGGCCGCTCCCTTGGGGAGCATGGCCCCGAACATGGTTCCCATCATGTCCTTGCCGGGCGCGGATTTCTTGGGATCGCGCAGAAGGGGGGTGCCCCAGAAGGTGAAGAACAGCATCACCTCCATGCCCATGGCCGCCGCCCCGGTGGCGATGATGAACGCGGCCAGGGCCCGGTCCAGGTCCCCGGAGAAGACCACCATGGACAGCTTGTTCTCCTGGCCGCCCCGCTCCAGGCTTTCCACGCGCGCTTCCAGTTCTTCGATCCGGGCAGCGAAATCAGGTTGCATGAGAGGTCCTCCGTGACGTTGGTGATGCTGTTGCCCGCACTATTGGTTAACACTGTGTACTTTAAGGTCAAAAAAAGGGGCGGCCCTACTGCTCCACGCCCAGGCCCGCGCGAAGGGCGGTCTTTCCCGGGACCCCATCTCCCGGGACCCCAAGGGCAGCGCCCGTGCGCGCCGTGACTCCTCCCGGGCTCGGCGCGACTTCGCCGGCGCACGCCGCCTCCCCGCCCGTGTGTTCCATGGCCTGGCCCACGCGTTCCATGGCCGCCTTGAGGGTCTCCAGGGATTCCAGCACCTGGTCGCGGCGGGCGGGCTCGATGCGTTCGAGCATCTGGTCGCGCAGGGAGTCCATGCGCTCGGCGATGGCCTGGCGCGTCTTCCTGCCGGCCGGGGTGAGGCCCAGGAGGGTCACCCGGGAGTCGACCGGGTCGGGGGTCCTGGCCACCAGGCCCTTGCCCGCCAGGCCCTCCACCAGCCGGGTCACCCGGCTCTTGGCGATGCCCAGCCCGGAGGCGATGCCCTTGGCGGTGAGGTAGCGCTCCTGCCCGAAGAGCATGAGACAGCGCATCTCGGCCTGGGGGATGGCGAAAGCCTCGGACAGGGCGGCGTGCCGGTCCGAACAGCACTGGTACAGCCTGTCCAGCATCCGGCTGAAGCGTGCGCGTTGGGCCGGGGTCAGCCCGGGATGGCGCTCGCGGCTATCGTTGCGGTTATCGTTCATGATGTGAATCATATTCATGGCCGCCCGTCCTGTCAACGCCAAAGAAAATCTTTCGCCCCACCCGACCGGACCGGACCGGAGAGGGTCGCCAAGCAGCCGGGAGGCCGTGCGGAAAACCATGCACAGGCTGGGGAAGTCCCCTTGGCTTTGGAACGTTAGGAGAAAATTCACAACCAAGCCGCACCAGAGACAAGGCTTACCAAGTATCATTCGCACATACTGTAAAGTTTGTTGAAACAAAGGAATACAAAATAAACACAGCTAGTTACCGATTAACATCCACGGGTTGCCACCAGCGGCGTCAGAAAAATTTACAACTTGTCGTCTGAAACGGACCTGGAGCACAGTGCTTCCGGAAGGGGGGATCGTGTTGAGGCTTGATAAAAAAATAAACAATTACATGATGTTATCATGAAGGTCCAGGCCAGGGAGACCACTTGGAACCAGTACCATGGCACCACTCTTGCTTAAGTGTCAGTAAAACATATTTTACCAACTCCGAAAGACTCAAGTGCCCGTGTCGGCACTCTTACTGAGTGCCGACAGTTCTTTCCTGAGAAGAGAACGATATAACACATTTCTATGGTCTTGGCGCAACTCTTTCGACCACATGGAAATAACAGAGTATTTTTCTCTTTTTTAGGCGAAGTTCATTTGTATTGAAAATGTTTATTCAAACATTCCCGGAGAACGATGGTGAAAAATTCCTGCAATGACCTCTTGATAAATGGTCGTGGAGGAAAAGTTGTTATCAGCGTTCCACCCAAACCGAGCAGTTTCTTACTGACAGCTTTAAACGAGTGTTTACCTGGAGCTGTTTGGTGCTTAATTATTGGGTTTATGCCCATGGTAGTCAACTTCGAACCATTCAGTTCAATTACTTTTGAAGACTACTGGGCATACGCCTGGGCAGGATCGGCGCTCTATATTATTATATCCAAGCTTTTTACAGCATATAAGCACAATTATTTACGCTGGAAAGTTAAAATACTTGACGATGTCATTGAAATAGACGGCAGGCAGTTTGAAAAATCCCATGTTACGGCATGGCATACTGATTGTAAGACTGCACCGAATTTGAGTCATGTGGGATTTAACTATAAGAACAAAATAATAGCATTGTCTCCAGCCCTGACAAAAAACAATTCCAGTCATTTTTTGCAATTATACAATGATCATGCCTGGCAAAATATTTATTTCGCGTAGTTAATCGAAGCCAGTCGCACGGATGGCAAAGACGGTCGACGGACATGTCTTCATGGTCACCGCCACTACAGAGACGGCCTCCGTCCATTCCTGCCCATCGTTTCCTTGAGGAGCTCCAGCTCCATCGTTTTCTTGCCCAAAAGCCGCTCCAGGTCGCGCACGCGCGTCTCAAGGTCGCGCACCTCGGGGACCAAAACCTGGTCGTCCGCCGGTAGCGTCTTTGGCTCGCTCTCGCTTAAAAGCTTCCTCCACCGAAAGAGGAGATTCGGCGCTATCCCATACTTGCGGGCCACGAAGGAAAGGCTCACCCCGGGCTGCCTCGCCTCCTCCACCATCCGGACTTTATCCGCCAGCCGCCACCGGCGTCGCTGCGCGCCGGCGACCGCATTGTCGTTGGGCAACTCATCTGCGCTTTGTTCGGACATGCCCTGCACCCCTATTCATTTTGGGAGGTGATCGGTCCGATCGGGGAGCCTCCTCATACCCGCCACCACTCGACCGTGAGTGCATTTTAGCAAAATTTACGCCAAGTAAACCCCGGAGGGTGCTCTCGACCACCGGTGGCGACTCTCGTCCTCACGCGCCTATTTGCCCGGTTCCCTAGCCTTCCGGGTGGTCATGCGAAAAGCGCCGTGCAAAAAAAAGAAGCCTTCCGACCTGCCACTTCTTCTTTTTGTCTTGAACCGTAACTTATTTTTACACTCCCCCCCTCGGGCTTTACAAACAAAAAAGACGATAAAAATGGTATGATTGCATCCGTGGCTTTTGGTCCGCTCCCAAGTTTGTCGACCAAACTTACACTCGTCGCTGGAATACAGCCTGATTAAGGCCTGGTTCTCCCACGAGCCCGGCACCTATTCAAAAATTATTTTTAATAATTACAGCCTGTTATTATGCAATATCTTTTCTCTTCCTCGTTATCTCCTCTTAAGTTGTGCCGTATCAGTCTCAAAAACCGCGCCAACCGGGCTGGTTCTTCCGGGGATCAGTGAATGAACCATGCCCTGGGGCCTTGAGTTCGCGGCTCGCAGCCCCAGCGTCCTCCCCGCGAAACGCCTTGCCAACCGTCGCCGCCGGTACTATGGAAATATGCTTTCCCATCATCTTCCGGCGGTATCCCTAGCCATGCCAGAAAAGAATCCCCACATATCCATTCCCCTGGAGCGCCTGGCGCCCCGCGTCCTTTGCATCGGCCAGCGAGAGTTCGACGCCTGGCCCGAGGACGTCCAGGAAGTGGCCGTGTCCCTGGCCAGCGAGCTGTTCCTGGTGCGCTACAACCCCTTCGTCAACGCCTCGGACGTGCGCGAGTCCGTGGAAAAGCGCCTCACGCAGTCCGGCACCATTCTCACTCCGGAATATTCCGGACAGCTGGCCAAGTCGGTCAGGGATTTCTGGGCGGACTTCGACGCCGACACCCAGTTCAGGGCCGACCTCAAGGCCAGGGTGTCCCAGTTCCTGGACGACACGGCCATCCTGGACGGCCCGCACAATCTGGTGGAGTGCTCCACCGACGCCACGGACCTGCGCATGGAACTGCCCCTCATGGTCCTGGCCCCGGACACCACGCCGGACGTGCAGCGCATCATGCAGCTGGCAGGCGAAATGGGTTTCTCCATCATCCCGCGCGGCGGCGGCTCGGGCGCCACGGGCGGCGCGGTCCCGGCCAGGCGGCGCACGGTGGTGCTCTCGCTCACCAGGCTCAAGAAGATCCTCTCGGTCACCCCCGAGGACAAGACCATCTGCGTGCAGGCCGGGGTCATCACCCTTCAGGCCATCCAGGCGGCGGCCGCCCAGGGCATGGTGCTCACCGTGGACCCGGCCTCCAAGGCCGCCAGCTCCATAGGCGGCAACATCTCCGAGAACGCGGGCGGCCCCTACGCCTTCGAATACGGCACCACCCTGGACAACCTGCTCTCCTACAAGATGGTCACCCCGGACGCCCGGGTGGTGGAGATCAGGCGGGTGGACCACCCCCGGCACAAGATCCTCGCCCACGAGACCGCCCGGTACCTCATCGTGAACCAGGACGGCGCGGTCGTGGACACCGTGGACCTCAAGGGCAGCGAGATCAGGGGGGCGGGCCTGGGCAAGGACGTGTCCAACAAGTACCTGGGCGGCCTGCCGGGCATGCAGAAGGAGGGGGTGGACGGGGTCATCACCGAGGCCTGCTTCATCTGCTACGAGAAACTCGAGTATTCCAAGGTCCTGGTGCTGGAATTCTACGGGCGCTCCATGCACGACGCCATGCTCACCATCCAGGGCGTGGTGGGCCTGCGCGACCGCATCCGCGAGGAGGGCGACCTGGTGAAGATCTCCGCCCTGGAGGAGTTCAACGCCAAGTACGTCAAGGCCATCGAGTACCAGAAGAAGTCCTCCACCTTCGAGGGCGACCCCATAAGCGTGCTCACCCTGCAGCTGGACGGCAACGACCTGGCCGCCCTGGACCGGGCCGTGGCGGACATCCTGGCCATCGCCGGGGACCGCAAGGGCGTGGACGCCTTCGTGGCCAGGGACGAGAAGGAGGCGGAACTCTTCTGGGAGGACCGGCACAAGCTCTCGGCCATCGCCAAGCGCACCTCGGGCTTCAAGATCAACGAAGACGTGGTCATCCCCCTGCGGGTCATCCCCGAGTTCGCCGACTTCCTGGAGGAGCTGAACCTCAACTACCTGGCCAAGGCCTACCGCAAGGCCCTGCAGGAGGTCACCCGGCTGCCGGGCTTCCCGGACTCGGACGAGTTCGTGTCCATGGAGATGCAGTTCGCGGCCGAGATCCTGCGCCACATCCGCACCACGGCCGAGCTCAACGAACAGGAGCTGGAGGTCCAGGCCTACTACTTCTTCACCGACCTCAAGACCCGCTACCCCAAATTCTACGGCGACATCGAGGCCATCTACCAGGACATGCTGGCCACGCGCATCGTGGTGGCCAACCACATGCACGCGGGCGACGGCAACTGCCACGTGAACCTGCCCGTGAACTCCAACGACCCCGAGATGCTGGCCCAGGCCCACGAGGCCGCGGACAAGGTCTTCGAGAAGGTCATGGCGCTCGGCGGCGCGGTGTCCGGCGAGCACGGCATCGGCATCACCAAGATCGCCTTCCTGCCCGAGGACAAGATCGCGGCCCTCAAGGCCTACAAACAGAAGGTGGACCCCAAGAACATCCTGAACCCGGGCAAGCTGGTCAGCCGCACCCTGGACAGCGAGCCCTACACCTTCTCCTTCAACCGGCTCATCCGCGACATCAAGAAGACCGCCCTGCCGGACAAGGACAAGCTCATCGACCTCCTGACCAACGTCCAGGTCTGCACCCGCTGTGGCAAGTGCAAGCAGGTCTGCCCCATGTACCAGCCGGAGCGGGGGCTCATCTCTCATCCGCGCAACAAGAACATCGGCCTGGGCGCCCTCATCGAGGCCATCTACTACTCCCAGGTGCACCACGGCCGTCCCTCTCCCGAGCTCCTGCAGGCCCTTCGCAAGATGACCGACCGCTGCACCACCTGCGGCAAGTGCACGGCGGCCTGCCCGGTGAAGATCAAGACCGCCGTGGCCATCCTGGACATGCGGGCCTTCATCGAGGAAAAGGGGGCCGGAGGGCACCCCGTAAAGTCCAGGGCGCTGCACTACGTGGCCGACAAGCCCGACGTGCGCGCCCCCAGGGCGGCCAAGGTGGCGGCCCTGGGCCAGGCCGTCACCAACCATCTGGTGGAGCTGCTCCCCGGGCCGTGGCGTTCGCGGTTTTCCAGCCCCATGCTCCAGGGCTCCGGACCGGTCACCGGTTTCAAGAACCTGGCCGAATCCTTGAACCTGGACAAGGGCGGCATCTTCATCCCCGAGCGTTCGACGGGCGAGGCCGTGTTCTACTTCCCCGGCTGCGGCGCGGCCCTCTTCTGGCGGACCGTGGGCATGAGCGCCATCCACCTGCTGCTGCGCTCGGGCGTGAGCGTGGTGGTCCCCGAGCACCACATGTGTTGCGGCTATCCGCTTTTGTCCTCGGGCTACCAGGACGCCTACCGCAAGAACCGGGCCCGCAACATCGAGGCCCTGGGCGAGATCTTCGTCAAGGCCGGCAACGAGGGCGTCAAGCCCCAGGCCGTGCTCACCGCCTGCGGCACCTGCCGCGAGGCCCTCTCCGGCTACGAGACCGAGGTCATCGCCGGCGGGCGCATCCCCCACTTCGACGTGGTCCAGTACCTCATGACCCGCCTGCCCGGGCGCTCCCCGGCCGGAATGGTCCCCCCGGCCAGGCTCGTGTACCACGCGGCCTGCCACGCCGAGTGGGAAGGGGTGTCCCTGACCCGGGCTCCCGAGATGTACCGCCAGGCCCTGGCCGACCTGACCGGAGCCAAAGTGGACATCTCCCCCGGCTGCTGCGGCGAGTCCGGCCTGGGAGCCCTGACCAGCCCCGACCTCTTCAACCGCATCCGCCTGCGCAAGCAGGAACAGCTCCAGAAGGACCTGGGCCAGGCCGCGAGCGAAACCCAGCCCATCCTGGTGGGCTGCCCCTCCTGCAAGATCGGCATCAAGCGCTGCCTCCTGCGCATGGGCCGCAAGCAAAGCGTCTACCATGCCCTCGAATACCTGGCCGCCGTGCTGGAAGGACCGAAATGGAAGCGCCATTTCAAGAAGGCCCTGGCCGGCGCCAGGCAGGACGGCCGCAAGCGCGTGGTGGCCTACGCCGACGCGGAGACGGTGAAAGGCTAGGGAGCGGGTGAGGCGATGATGCGCGGGGAAGGCCTCCGGCGGCCAAAGGGCTGCGCCCTCCGGACTCTTATACCGGGGGTGGCCGCGCGGGGGATGCCGTGAAGGTGCTGGGCGTCGATTTCGGGCTCAAACGCGTGGGGCTGGCCCTCTGCGACCCGGGCGGGAGCATGGCCTTCCCGTTCAAGACCGTGGAACGCACGGAAAAGGGCGGGCGCGACGCCCTGTTCGCGGAAATCAAAGACATCGTGGCCCTTGAGGGCGTGGAGGCCGTGGTGGTGGGCTGGCCCGCCCCGGCCGAGGGCAGGGACAGCCTGACCGCCAGGCAAGCCGCCAACTTCGCGGCCAGCCTGGCCCGGCGCGTGTCCGTGCCCGTGGCCCTCATGGACGAGACCCTCTCAAGCGAAGAGGCCCTTGACGACCTGCGGGCCGCCGGTGTCAAGAAGTCCAGGCGCAAGGCGGTTCTCGACCAGCAGGCCGCCGTGCGCATCCTGCAAAGCTATCTGGCCGCGCCCGGGGACGCCCGGGTGATCGAGAAGAGCTGGCAGGCCGGGCCTGACGGGCCGGGCCGCCGGGCCGCACAGGCGGCGGACCTCAAGACCGGAAGGGATTCGTAATGTTCAAGCGGGCCGTAGCGGTCATGGTGCTCGTGGTTCTGGCGTGTTCGGCCATCATGGCCTGGCGCGTCCACCAGTTCCTGACCGTGCCCCCGGAAACCCCGGGGCGCGAGGTGATCGTGACCATCGAGCAGGGCATGTCCTTCGACCAGATCGCGGGGCTCCTGTACAAAGAGAGCGTGGTCAGCGACCCCCTGGCCTTCAAGCTGCTGGCCCGGTTCACCAAGCAGGACGGACGCCTCAAGGCCGGGGAATACCGGCTGAACACGGGACTTACCCCCATGCAGGTGCTGGACCTTTTGGTGAGCGGCCAGGCCATCCTGTTCAGGCTGACCGTGCCCGAGGGCCTGACCATGCGCCAGATAGCCAAGCTCGCCGAGCAGGTCGGCATCGGAAGCGCCGCGAGCTTCGACAAGGCGGCCAGGGACAAGGAACTCCTGGCCAAGTACAACATCCCCTCGGACAACGCCGAGGGCTTCCTGTTCCCCGACACCTACCTGTTCACCCGCAAGCCCGGCAACGACGCCCGCCAGGTGGTTGAGGCCATGCTGGCCCAGTTCGTGAAGCACGCGGCCAAGGTCTGGCCGGACGGCCTCCCCCAGGGCAAGGACCTCTTCGACGCCGTGACCATGGCCTCCCTTGTGGAAAAGGAGACCGCCCAGCCCGCGGAGCGCGCCAAGATCGCCGGAGTGTTCGCCAACCGCCTGCGCCTGAAGATGCTCCTCCAGACCGACCCCACCGTCATCTACGGCCTGGGCGAAAGGTTCGACGGCACCCTGCACCGCGTCAACCTGGACGACCCGAAAAACCCCTACAACACCTACCAGCACCCGGGCCTGCCCCCCGGCCCCATCTGCAACCCCGGCCTCGAATCCCTCAAGGCCGCCGCCGACCCCGAAACCCACGACTTCCTGTACTTCGTCTCCAAGAACGACGGCACGCATTTCTTCTCCAAAAGCCTGGAGGAGCACAACTCGGCGGTAGCCAAGTATCAGTTGAGGAAGGGGAAGTAGGCCGGGCAACGGGCCGGGACGGTTTCCTCCTAGCTCGGGTATGACCGTTGCGCCGCAGGCACCCTGAAAGCCTTCTGGAGCCAGCTCGCGGACTGCTTCGCGTCGGCCGGCATGGTACTGGCCCGGGATTCCATGAATCTCACATAACTCCATATGTTTTTCTTGTTGTTCGCGAGGTTCTGGTCGTCGAACCCCAGGAAGGCCCGGGGATTGCCAACGCTCATCAGGTCGAAGTCTACGGGGGCGAGGGCGTCCCTGCCGTCAAAGGACTCCCAGTAATCCTTCTCCATGCTCGCCATGCGCACCAGCCAGGTATCCGTCCCCCAGAGGACCTGGGTCCGGTAGCCGTCATACTGCATAATATTCTTCAGGCTGTTCATGTAGGCACTGCGGGCAGGCGACCCCTGGACCCCTTCCTGATGGTACGACACGTCCGCGAACACCCGCCCGTGGTACGCTCCTATCAGGGCCAGGATGTGCTCGGTGAACGAATCCTTGGCGATGACAGACTGGAAGGTGTCGTCATCATTTTTTTGCACGAAGTTCTCCGAACCGCCAAAGTGCCCGAAACTGATTTTAAGCCTTGTAAACGTGTCTAGATATCCGTCGCGGTTGCTGCGCAGGCCCCACAGTGCAGGGTCGCAATACTGTGCGGTGTCATCTGTCTGTTTGAACCCTCCAAGATTGCAGTGCATCAGCATGGGGATGTCGTTGTCGTTGCAGTACTTCATAATGTCGGCCATGGTCTTGCCCGCGTCCGTGTTCGGATTCAAGGCCTGGTCCAAGGTGTAGCCTAGGGAAGGATAGAGCTTGACCCCCACGAACCCGCCTTGCGTCAAGGCCGTGATGGTCCGGTTGTAGCAGTTCCAGCGGTACGGATTCACGGCGTAAAAGGGCAGCACCCGGCCGGGGTATCTCAGCATCTGTTGCTGGGTGCCCGCAACCTGGGCATCGAACAATTTGTCAGGGAAGTCGGACTCAGCCTGATAATCCGTCAGGATGTCCATCATCAGAGGAGTGACGGCGATGTCCGGGCCCAGCTCTTTCAGTTCGGCCAATTGCCCCATCATGTTGTCGGTGACCAGGTCCATGGTGGATCGCAGGCCAAGCATCAGGGCATCCCACGGGCCTTTTTCTCCCCAATCAGGGGGGAGAGGTTTGGTATCGCTGCCCACAAGACCACCGACGCCCATCATTCCCCTCAGAAAACCGACTGCGGCCTCGGCACCGCCAGCGGAGAGCTTGTAGTCCTCCTTCAGCCGGTCCTCCAGGATTTTGAGTGTACCCGAATTGAACACGGTCTGCAGATTGAAAATGTGACAATGAGTGCTGAAGCGCATGGCTCTCTCCCTCCTGTTTTGTTGACCGGAAGCCCTGGCCGCTCTCTTGCGTGCGTCCCTCCGCGCGTTTCAGAACACGAAGGCCACCCCCATCACCGGCCCGTTCAGGGTCGCGTGGTATTTGAAGGCGTTCGCTCCGCTGCCCTTGTCGTAGGTGTCGCCCACTGCCCGGTAGCCCGCCAGCACGGTCGCACTGCGCAGCCAGCCTGTATCCCCATGGTCTTTCCTGTCCCAGAAGGTCCAGCCGAGCAGGCCCATGGCGTCCCAGGTGAAGGCCGAACTGACTCCGAATCCGCCCACCCCGCCACGGAACTCCAGGAGCAGGCCATGGGGCAGATCGATCAAGGCCCGGGCGCCCACGATGGGGTCGGCCCAGGTGGCCTGCTGGAAGCCCGTGCTGGTGCCCAGGCCGGTATTGACGTTCATGTGCAGGGCGAAGTCCCAGATCCTGACCCCGGCCAACAGGTCGAAAAAGGCCCGGGAGCCGCTGTCTCCCAGGTCCACGTGAGGGAAGCGGTAGAAGGCGGCGACGTCCGTCAGTGCGAGGTACGTCTGGCGGTCGATGGTCAGGTTCTTTTTCGTGTTCTGGTCGCCCAGCCAGGCGTAGTTGAACTCGCCCAGCATGCCCAAACGGTCCTGGTAGATGACCTCCACGTGTCCCGTGGCGGCAAGGTTCACCCACCTGGCCATGTCGGCGAAGCTGTAGTCGAAATTGGACTGATTGCCCTTCACGCCGAGCGTCCCGCTCATGCCGGTGAGCCAGGCGTAGAAGGGCACCACGACGACCCGGAAATCCTCAGTGGAACCAACGTGTTGCACCGCTGTCTGCGCGGCCGCGTGGCCCGCCAGGGACCAAACGAGGATGGCCGTTACCAGGAATTTCGTCACGAGTCTGCGAGTCATGGCGCCTCCCTTGCGCAGGCTGTGAGAGGGTCACGTAAGACCGGCCAAAGGGCCGCACGCCGACCGGAACCGCAAACCGTGCGCGCGGGCGAGACCTCAGACCACGTCCTGCGTTCCGTAGCCTGCCGACAAGGTGCCATCAGGCTGATAGAGAAGGTTCGCGGGATGATACGGCGGCGGATCGTTGCCCACCATCATGCCCACGTCGTTGGCCAGGACCGCGTCCGTCGGCACGTTGCGCAATTTTGGAGGAGCAAGACACTTGGTCAAGGTTACCGTGGCCTTGGCAGGGTTGAACGGAACGCCGGTGATGTCGCTGAAGTTTTGGGGGTTGAACTGGACTCCGTATCTTTTGGCTTGCAACACCATCCACTTGAGGGCGATTTTTGACAGTTCATCGCTGGGCAATCCCCCGCCCACGTCGCTGTGCCCGCCGGGGAACCAGACCTGCGCGAGGGCGCTCGTCCCGTTGGGCTGCCAGAGGGTGGGGGCGAATTCCTGCCGATTTTCATCGATAGCCAGCGCGTGGCAGGCCGCCTTGATGTCCTGGTGCAGATTGGTGTCCAAAAATCCGTACAAGGCGCTGTCCAGCGTAGCAAACAGGCTTTCCGGGATGCCCAGCGCGCCAACAGTATCCCAGACCCCCACCATGACGATTTCGATGTTGTACGTGTTGTTGCCGTATTTTTGCTTGAGGGTGTCCAGCAAATGATCCCGGTTGGTGCGGGTGCGGTAGGCGACGAATGCGTCGCTGACCGACTGGTTGGTGACCTGGTCGTGGTCCGGAAGGCCGCACACGGCGATCATGCCGGCCAGGCTCCGCGCGGTATAGGCCCCACGGCTGAAGCCGAAGATAGAGATCTGGTCCCCGGGCTGGTAGTTGCCGGCGATGTATTTGTAGCCGTCCTTGATCTTGTCCAGCAGGCCGGCGCCGGATACGCCCCCGGCGAGCCAGTCGATGGGGTTGCCGTCCGTGCCGACGCCGGGGTCATACTGCGTGACCTGGCCGGGACCATTCGACGCCGCACTGTACATCTTGGCCACGTTGGTCGGTGTCTTCTGATCCAGGACTTGCCAGGTGCCGTCCGCGAAGAAGACGATATTCTTGCCCATCGACAGCCTCCTTGTGGTTTGGTCGGTTTCCAACCACGATCGCCGCATTTTCTCCTGCCGCGCTGCACCTTGCGTCGTACTGGGTGAAGCCGCCGATGAAGGGCACCGACGAGCAGATGCAGATCCGAATTGCTTTTGGGTGCATCAGACGTGGCAAGAAAAAGGGACTCACGCACCCGACAGCGAAAAGCACACGCGACCGAATAAGGAACCAGTATTGAGGAAGATTTTAGAAGCTTACCATTATTATCTGTTCTGAGAAAAAGGTGCAAGAATAATATCGCAATCCTGCCTCCCGCGATGCCGGCTCGCCCCTTTTTCCATTCAATATCCCGCATTGATTGAATTTGTTTTTTGATGCTCCCTCCTGTCTTCCTGTACGCCGTAGCCACTGGGCAACAACGACAAAAAAAGAGAGCCCTCGAAGGGACTCTCTTGCATCATCCGGCTCTCACCCGGGAAAGCTCGGGCTTTCCGACTTACGACTCTGGCACGCGGCCTGCCCTCACACCCACAATCCCTTGGCCCGGCGGCGGGCCTTGAGGTCCTCCAGCGCGGCCGCCGGCACGGCCAGCTTGCCCCGGCCGACGCCGACCTTGATGCCGGGCTTGATCGCCCCGTGGAAGTCCGAGCCGCCGCACACGCCCAGGTCCAAGCGGCGGGCCAGTTCGAGGTATTCGCGGGTCTTCACGACGGAGTGTTCGGTGTAGTAGGCCTCTATGGCATCCACGCCAAGATCCGCGTAGCGCCGCACCAGCTCCTCCAGGGCCTTGCCGTTCTCGCCCAGCAGGTAGGGGTGGGCCAGGGCCACCGTGGCCCCCTCGGCCTTGAGGATCTGAACGGCCTGGGCCAAGGACAGCTCGCTCTTGGGCGCGTAGGCCAGGCCCTGGCGGCCCAGGTATTTCTTGAAGGCTCCGTTGTAGTCGCGCGTCAGTCCGCGCTTCACCAGGATTCGGGCGATGTGGGGCCTGCCCACCGTGCCCGGGGCCATGTCCAGCACCTCGTCGTAGTCGATGGACACCCCAAGGGTGTGAAGCCTCTCCAAAATGACCCTGTTGCGGACTTCACGGCTGGCCCGGAGCCCCGTCAGCACCCCCTCCAGCCCGAGGGAGCCGGGGCGGGTCCACAGGGCCAGGAGATGCAGTTCCTTCTTGCCGTCCACCACGGAGAGTTCGCACCCCGGAACGACCTCGATGCCCTCCTCCCGGCCCGCCTCCAGGGCCTCGGGCAGACCGTCCAGGGTGTCGTGGTCGGTCAAGGCCACCGCCGCGAGCCCGGCCCGGGCGGCCAGGCGCACCACCTCGGCCGGGGGGACCTGGCCGTCGGAAATGTTGGAATGGGTGTGAAGGTCCACGTTGGGTATCATACTTCTTAGGTAGGGGCTCTTCCTGGTCTCGTCAACGCAAGCCTTGAGGGACTCGCGTTCCTGGCGTAGGATAACCGAAAATGTTTCAGGAGGCCTTCTCTATGTCCATCGCGCCCGAACTGCTGGAAATCCTGGCCTGTCCCAAGTGCAAGGGCGACATCGTCCTGACTCCCCAGGGGGACGGCCTGGTCTGCGCCGCGTGCGCGCGGGTCTATCCCATCCGCGAGGACATCCCCATCATGCTCATCGACGAGGCGGTGGAGCTGGCCCGCTGGGAGGCCGGCGAGCGCCAGGCCAAGTCCTGACAGCCCACACGGTCGATCGCCGCCATCCGTTCGAAAACCGCGCCGGCGCGGCTTTCACAACGGACGGTTGATCCTTGACATACCTCGCGAACTTGTTACCTAGCCTGAATGCTGAGACATCCCCACGCAGATCGAGGTATACCCGGATGGCGAAACTGAACTGGAATCCGTGGATGGGCCTGGCCGACATGAAGGCCGAACTGGAGCGGGTCATGGGCGAGGCCGCCCGCAAGGGCCGCGCCCCGATGGCCATGTCCGAGAAGGTCTATTTCTGGGCTCCGGCGGCGGACGTCCTGGAGACCGGCGACGCCTTCGTCATCACCGTGGAGCTGCCCGGCGTGGAACGCGAGGACGTGGCCGTGGAGGTCAAGACCCGCACCCTCTGGGTCTACGGCGAACGCCGTTTCGTGAAGGACTGCAACGGCGATGGCGTGTACCACGCCCTGGAACGATCCTACGGCCCCTTCGCCAGGCGCTTCACCCTGCCCAAGGGCGTGGACCGGGCCGGGGTGAGCGCCGTGTTCAAGAACGGCCTCCTGGAGATCTCCCTGCCCAAGGAATGCCGCGAGGCCCGCTGCCGGCGCATCCAGATCTTCTGAGGGTTCCCGGAGGTTCCCGGCCGGAGCTTCCGCAAACGCCGACCGCGCCGGCCGATTCCCTTCGAGAGGACATCATGGCCAATCAAATCAAGACCGGTCTTCTGCTCGGCCTGCTCACCGCCCTGCTGATCCTTCTGGGACAGGCCCTGGGCGGCCGGGGCGGGCTGATCATCGCCCTGGCCTTCGCCGTGGTCATGAACGTGGGGAGCTACTGGTTCTCGGACAAAATCGTGCTCTCCATGTACCGGGCCAGGGAGCTCGAGCAGGCGGACGCCCCGGGGCTCTTCGACATCGTGGGCCAGTTGGCCCGCAACGCCGGCCTGCCCATGCCCAGAATCTACCTGCTCCCTCAGGAGCAACCCAACGCCTTCGCCACCGGGCGGGACCCGGCCCACGCCGCCGTGGCCGTCACCGAGGGCCTGCTCCGGATGGTCTCCCCCGAAGAGCTGGCCGGGGTGCTGGGCCACGAGATGGCCCACGTCAAGCACCGGGACATCCTGGTGCAGACCGTGACCTCCGTGGTGGCCGGGGCCGTCACCGGCATCGCCGGCATGCTCAAGTGGGGGGCTCTTTTCGGGATGGGCGGCATGGGCCGCGACGACGACGAAGGCGGCCGGGGGGCCGGGGGGGCCATCCTGCTGGCCATCGTGGCCCCGGTGGCGGCCCTGCTCATCCAGATGGCCATCTCCCGCTCCCGCGAGTTCATGGCCGACGAGACCGGCGCAAAGCTTGCCGGCACCCCCCTGCCCCTGGCCGGAGCGCTCACGAAGCTCGAGGCCTACGCCCAGACGGCACCCATGCGGGACGCCAACCCGGCCACCGAGAACATGTTCATCGTGAACCCCTTGAGCGGGGCGGGCGTGGCCGGCCTGTTCTCCACCCACCCCCCGACCGAGGAGCGGGTGCGCAGGCTGAGGGCCATGGCCGGGCATTAGCCCGGGGGAGCCGGAGCGTTTACAGGGTTCCCCTGAGCATGGCCGGGGTGGACCGGGACCTGGAGAATACTCCGCCCCGACCGTATGTCTGCTTGCAAGGCGAGAGCTTCTGCTTGAAGTGATTCACGTAACCGGAAGACAGGTCGTACAGGGACTGGGCCAGAATGTGGCTCTTCTCGGCCAGCTTGGCGCAGTCCTTGTCCAGGTTGTCGATATTCTCCAGCAGATCCCTTACCTGTTCCCACCCCTGGCCGAAAATCTCAGCGATGTCCGACAGAGCGGACGCGGCGGGGTTCAGGCTCTTGAGCATCAGGCGCATGTCCGAGCGTTCCCCGGATATCTGCCCCATGAGATCCTTGATGGAAAGTTCCACCACGTGCACCGATTGAGCCCTGAATCCCATCAGGTGGGAAAATTCTTCCAACTGGAGCGACTGGAGCACTTTCAGGGCCTTGTACTGCCTGGATAGATTTTCATGGATCCGCTTGGTCATGGCGAACTCGGTTCAGCACCGGAATCTCCGTCCGGGCGGCCTCGGCGGCGGCCCACCGAACCGGACGAGGCCCCCGTTCCTGGTGCTTATTGAAGATTATAACCGGTAGCCTGGAAACTCCGGTCCCGCTCCTTTTTGCCCCGTAGTGCCCGTCATAAATTCAAACCCGTGTTTGCCGAGGACGCAGTGTATGTGGACAGGTTGCTGGCCATCAACTGCTGGATCTGCGCGTTCAGGGCCTGAGACATCTGCAGCGAACTCAACTGGGCGT
>Ga0326727_10013444_pt1 | contig 18222 bp, 17 predicted proteins | sample MB2enrmetagenome_FD_207643 | JGI IMG/M metagenome (GOLD analysis project Ga0326727, IMG submission 207643) | Lab enriched peat soil microbial communities from McLean, Ithaca, NY, United States - MB29MY | ecosystem: Environmental > Terrestrial > Soil > Wetlands > Peat | place: USA: New York...
ACCACGTGGCGCGCGTCGCGTCCTTCGGAACGCTCGCCGCGACCACGACGACCGGCAGGTGCAACTCGCTGGTCGCGAGCGCGAACATCGAAGCGGCCTCTCCGCCGAGTTGCGGCGCCCAAATAACGACGGCATCCCGCGCACCATCCGGTATTCGTTCCGGCGCGGGAACGCCGGGATCGCTCAGGAAGAGCACGCTTGCATGCGGATCGGCGTTCAGCAGCTCCACGATGCGCCGGCGCTCGGTCTGGCTCGATACCGCGAGACCGTCGGCGAGGCGAACCGCGGCCTGCATTGCGCGTAGGCCCCCGGCGCCGTACGCTTCGAGGTCGCGCAACAGGCTGCCGTTGATCTGTAACGTTCCGGCGAACGCCTGCTCGAAGCCGACGCGACGATCGTCGATCGGTCCGAAGGTCGAACAGATTCCCGGCGCAACCGCTTCGGTCAACACCGCGATTTCGCGCGGCAAGACGGGCCGCACGAAGAACTCGCTCCCCGCAAAACTGCGCCAGACGCCCTCGCGCAAGGCCTCGCCGGCACCGGTTCCGTCGAAGACGACGACCGGATCGGTCTCCGCAAACGACGATGCGTAGCGCTGCGCAAGGCGCCCAAACGCCGCCCTCGTCCTCACGGCTGCGCCGTTCCCGCTGGCTCTTGCGGGTACCCGGCGCGCAGGGCGGCGAGCTGCCGGTACACCTCGCTCACGGACCGCTTCGAGTGCTCGATATTCAAGTGCAGGCCGTCCAGATAGAAGGCGGGGTCGAGAACACCGTCCTTCGTGACCAGCGGCCACATGTCGATGAACCCGACTCCCAGCTCGCGGCACACGTTCGCATATAAGAAGTTGACGTACCTCGCGAGTTTGTAGCGCAGGCGCACGGGGCTCGGATGCTTGAGCACGCGTTCCGCGTCGGCGTCGTCCACGGCCGGAGGTGGAATCGAGTGTAGAAACAGGCTCTTCAGTCCGGCCTCACGCAACATCCGCAGCGCTCGAAACAGCGGCGCGAACTCCTCGGCAAGAACCTTCATCATCTGGTCCGCGCGAAAACGCGCCCGCACCGGATACGAGGCATCCAGCGCGTCGAGTTCGGGAGCCGGGAACGGAAGATCGAAGTCGATGCCGTCTTGCACGAGCCAGTGTAGGAGATAGCGAGTATTGATCTCCCCTATGCAGAGGACGTAAGGCGCGTCGTTCGCGGCCGCATTGAGCACGTAGTGTTCAGCCTTCTTCTCCCGGCCGTAGGTGATCATGGCCGACGGAAAGCCCGCAAGTTGCGGGGCATCGAGGACGGTGCGGAACGCGCCCGAACGGCGCAACGCGGTGATGAGTGACTCGCCGATACGTCCCTGCTCGTCCAGCGCGTCCGCGGCCACGAAGCGCCAAATCGGCACGACGTTGGTCGTGATGTGGGGACCGCCTCGCGGATCTTCGAAGAGATGCCATCCGATCGCGCCCGCGTGGCTATCGCCGATGTATGCGAACGGAACGATCGGCCCCCGGTAGGGGAGCAGTTCGCTAGGCGTTTGCACCCTGCGGGCCGGCAACGTTCGAAAGGTATGGATTCTGTTCAGCCCTGTTATGGTGCGGGAAGGCAATCGGCGGTACCGCAACTCCGAGGAAGGGACAGAGCCGCTGCCAGCCGTCTTCCTTCGAGAGGTCGACGACGAGCAATTCTTTGTTTCGGTTGCCGAAGTATTCTTTCACCCTGTCGTTGTGCGCGATATACTCCGCGATGATCTTGTCCTTGTTGCCCGCCAGCTTGTCGATGCCGAACCGATGCTCGAAAAAATAGCCGGATCCCCACATGCCGTTGACGTGGTACGAAGCAAGAGCCGTTTCCAAGCTCAAGTCGAACATCGTGATGAGTTTCTCGAAGGAACGGTACCAGCTCTCGGGCTCCCGCTCCGTCAGAACGTACTTTGCATCGGGGTATGCCCGCAGCAGCTCGACGTAGAGGTCGGTTCCGCCCCACGGCGTGTCGGCAAAGGCGTTCCAGTACGTCGTCATCCGCAGGATCTCTTTATAGTCGCGGTTTACCCACAGAGCCTGCAGGTACATGGTATGCCGGTTCCGCCAATCGCCTCTGCACACGTTGAATCCGAGAATCTCCAGGGCGGTCTCCATGGAGGTCGTCCCGGTCTTCGAAAAGCCGATGCAAAAGACTTTGTGTTGATCGATCATGAGCTCCCACCCGGGCCCAGGCTGCTTCCCAGTACCCGCAATGCCCTAAGTATAGATTTCGGCACGTTTGACCGAAACCTGACAGGAGGTGCCGCCCGACAATGACTGCCGACGAGTTTAGAAGCCAAATACTGCAGATCCTATTCCAGGATCTCCATCGGATCGAAAGCGACAACTACGCCCCCGAGCGCTTCAGCATGGACGGCGTCGACCGCTCCGGAACCTTCGACGTCGGAAAGCACGCCCTGTTCCTCACGTGGTTCATCGAGAACTACGAGAGCGTCTTCACCGCCTTCATGCGGCTGAGCGATGACGCATCGCGAAATCTCTTCGTCGACGTCATCCGGTATCGCCTGGCGGGCCATCTGCACGTTCGCATCCGCACGCACGTCCACCAGCTCGCCGTTGCCGCACTGCAGTTTCAGCAGGCCTTCCAAGCCACACCGTCGGCCATCCCCACCTCCGGCATGTTCGGGGGGCTCGTTCACATCGAGGGCACGTGGAACGGCATTACCTACGAAGTCGACACGCTCAAAGACTCACTCAAATACTTGCTCCTGTACCGGCAGTATTTCTTTGCGCGCGACGGCGTACGGATTCAACCCGAGCCCGGCGATCACGTGATCGACGGCGGGGCGTTCACCGGAGACTCCGCCTGCGTGTTTTCGAAGGCCGTGGGTCCGTCGGGGCGAGTCTACAGTTTCGATCCGGTTCAAAATCATATGGACATCATCAAGACGAACATCGGGCGCCCAGGCTATGAGAACGTCACGCTGTTCGGTTACGGGCTCTCCGACCGCAGCGTCGAAGCCCCGCCGATTCGCCTCGGAGAGTATCAGCCCGGCTGGCGTGTCGACGATTCGCTCGTTCCGCTTTTTCGGATCGACGATCTGGTCATCGACAGGCGCATCGAGCACATCGACTTCATCAAGATGGACATCGAAGGTTCGGAGATGGCGGCGCTCCGCGGCGCCGTATCGTCGATCTGCCGCTTCAAGCCGAAGCTCGCCATCTCCGTGTACCACAAACCGAACGATCTCTTTGAAGTCGCGAACTTCATCCACGATTTGAATCTCGGCTATCGGCTGTACTTCGATCACTATACGATTTGGGACGAGGAGTCGGTCCTCTACGCCAGCGTCGCATAACCGAAGCCGGTTGCGCCGAACCCGTTCCCGTTGTAAAACAACAGGACGCGATCGTCGACCCGCACGACTTCGGGATAGCAGATCATCTGCGCGTCCCATCCGGAGGCTGAAACGTCGATGCCGGCAGCCGCGTCGTCGCGGCTCCAGGTCATGAGGTCGTCCGACCAGGCGTATCCGATGCGGTAGGTCTCACCGGTCGTTCGGAACGCGTGCGCGCCCCGATAACAAAACCACATGTGGTACTGCCCGGCGATGCGAATGACGGCCGGCTTCGTCTGCGATTCCATCGGGAGCCGCTGCGGGATCACCGCTCGATTCGTACGCGTCCACTCGATTCCGTCTTCCGAATGGGCGTACTTCAGCACATAGACGTGTTCCAGCTTTCCTTCGATCTCGACCCAATCGGTGCCTGACGAATACCACATGTGCCACGTCCCGCCGTCGCGCAATACGGTCGGAGACGTCGCCGACCACGGTTCGCGAGGCGCCCGGTCGAGGATCGGACCCTCGAACGCGCGTTCAAACGTCGCCCCGCCGTCACGGCTGATCGCGAGGCCCGTCGCATTGTTGTAAGGCGCGCGGCCTCCGAGCCGGGACCAGCCGCTGTAATAAAGATAGAGCGCGCTTCCGTGCCGCACGATGCTGCTCGGCATGACGCCGTCCGCATCGAACGTCCCCGGCCGGCCGCACTCCAAGATGGGGCGCTCGCAAACCCCGAGCACGCGCGACGGGTCGTCACGAGCGAGATCGACGTATCCCGGCAGGCTCAGATCGGCGCGCGGCCGAGCGGCAAAGTAGATGCGCAGCCGGTCGTCGAGTACCAGCGCCGTCGGGACCTGCGCGTGCGTGTTGATCCACCCGCCCTGCCCGCCCGCCGAAAAGACAAGCCCGGCTTTCTCCCAACGCACGCGGGCTACGACTGCGGGTCGTCTTGAAGATCGCGCAGCGCGGCTTCGCGCACGGCGGCATCGAGCCAATCGTGCATGCTCAGGTTCTTTCTCGCGCGCGCTTTGTGTGCCAGCTCCTTGGTTTCCGGTTTCACGCCTTCGAGTTGGCCGTAGAACCTCGTGCGACGCGTCCCGCCGCGAGGCCCGGGAATCACGAAGTCGAAATCGGCCGGCGGCGTCCCTTCGCCGACCGTGAAGTCGATGAGATAGAAGGTCCCGCCGATAATCCAGCGCAGGTTGACGTTTCTCGCCTCGACCGGCAGATGCTCGAGCGGCAGCGGAGCCGCGTATTGCGGATTCGTAAAGGTCAGCAAGGCGGCAAACTCCGTCTCCCGCAACCAGACCGGCATGCTCTCATCGCCGACGACGACGCGCGCTCCAACTTTCGCCACTCGAACGATCTCGCGGAAAAAGCGCTTCACGTCGCTGAACTCCCCGACGCCGCCGAATTGGAAGATCGCATCGAACGAGCGATCGGCGAACGGGAGATACGAAGCGTTCGCAACCGAGCACTCGACCTGCGCGCTACTTCCTTTGAGCCGCTCGCGACAAGCGGCCAGCATGGCCGCCGAGATATCCTGCGCGAACAGTCGGCCCTGTGGGATGCGGCGGACGATGTGCTCGCTGTCGCGGCCGCTGCCGCACCCGATTTCGAGAACGCAAGCATCCGGGCGAAGTTCGAGTCGCTCCGCCATCGCTTCGCGCACGTCGTCTTCACGTTCGCCGAACGTTTCGAACGTCAGGTGAAGAAAGCGGTCGTAGTCGTCGACGCGCCCATCGTAAAATGCGCGCGCGTGCGCATCGCGGCCGGCTAAAACCGGTGGGAACGAGAGATCCGGAATGCCGTTTTCGACCGGATAGCGGCGGCCGGCGGCCGTTACGAGCGCGCCCGAGATAACCTCATCTCCGTCTTTTGCCTGCACCTCCGGACGGAGAGGTTCGCGAGTCTCCGGGTCGTGGTAGAACGCGGCGGTGGATTGGCGCATGCCGTACGGGTTTGCCCCGGAGGGTACGGCACCTGCAAGCATAACTGAGGCAACAGATGAAACCTTACGTCTTCAGCATCGGCGGTGCCTTCGGAGAGCTCGCGGCTTCCGATCCACATCAGCCGGCTCTGCGACTCGCATCGGGAACGATCACGACGTATCGAGAGCTGGACGACGATGCGAACCGCCTAGCGGCGGTCTTTTCCTCGCGTGGCCTTCGCCGGCGAGACGTTCTCGGAATCGTTCACACCAAGACGCCGCTCTCGTATGCGGCGATGCTTGCGGCCCTGAAACTCGGCGCCGCCTACGTGAACCTCGATGACCAGAATCCGCCGCCGCGCCTCGCGCACATCTTCGAGACCGCTCGCCCCGCATTCATCTTTGCCGAGCACATGCCGGGCACGGTGCGGAACGTGGCGACGCAGCTTGGAGCGGCCGTCATCGAGCGAAACGACATCGCCGCCGAGCTGCACGAGGCACCGGTCGAGGAGCCGGCGCAAACGCGAGACGTCGTGGGATCGGATCCGGCATACATCATGTACACGTCGGGCTCGACCGGCGTCCCGAAAGGCGCGCTCATGACGCACGCCAACGTCTTGAACTTCGCGCGTTGGGCGGGCGCTCGCTTCGGCATCGGCCCGCAGGACACGCTGACGAACGTCAACCCCATGTACTTCGATAACTCCGTCTTCGATTTCTACGGCGGACTCCTGAACGGCGCCGCGATCGCGCCGATTCCGCGCGAAACGCTTGCCGACGGCGTTGCGCTCGTCAATGCCGTCGAAGCCGCCGGCTGCACGATCTGGTTTTCCGTCCCGTCGCTCCTGATCTACCTTACGACGCTCAAGTTGCTGCATGCGTCGCGCCTGCCCACGATCCGTACCTTCGCATTCGGCGGCGAAGGCTATCCCAAGCCGGAGCTCCGCAAACTCTTCGAAACATTCAGCTCCCGCGCGCGCATCGTCAACGTGTATGGGCCGACGGAGTGTACCTGCATCTGCTCGGCATGGGACGTTCGCGGCTCAGATCTCGACGACATGAACGGTCTGGTAACGCTCGGCCCGTTAGCCGACAACTTCTTCGGCCTGGTTCTCGACGGCAACGAGCCGGTTGGGCCGGGGGAGGTCGGCGAGCTCTGCCTGCTCGGCCCGCAGGTCGGGCTCGGCTATGTGAACGACGCGCAGCGCACCGCCGACGCCTTCGTGCAGAACCCGCTCAATGCGCGCTTCGCGGAACGCATGTATCGAACCGGCGACCTGGTCAAGCTCGGAGGCGACGGACGAATGCTCGATTTCGTCGGTCGGAAGGATAACCAAATCAAACATATGGGATATCGCATCGAGCTCGAAGAAATCGAAGCCGCGATCAACCAGCTCAAAGGCGTATCGCAGTCTGCGGTGCTGCAGCGCGAGGGGCGGCGCGGGCAGCGTCTGCTCGTGGCCTACGTTGCGAGCGAGATCGAGACGAACGAGGCAACGGTGCGCAATGCTCTTGCCGAGTTGCTACCGCCGTATATGATTCCGCAACGCGTCGTCGTTCGAGAGGCGTTGCCGAAGAACGCGAACGGAAAGGTCGACCGTATCGCCTTACGAGCCGAGGAGCTGGAGTAGCGCCACGTCGACGAGCGCGACAAGCATCAGTCATCACGCAAAAGAGGAGCCCCATGTCCAATCTGCCACCGCCCCAACCCTTTGAAAAACGTGGATTCGAAACGGCGAAGTTCGATCATCGCCGTGAGTCATACTGGGCGGGGATACGCCGCATTCTCGAGATGGGATACGAACCCGCGGATTTGATTCATCACGCTCCCGCGTTTGCGGGACACATGAACCTCGGCCGATACCTCGCCCTCTACGAGGCGTACAAGATGACGCTGCCGTACGCCGGCCACATCGCCGAATGCGGAATGTATCTCGGTACGGGAACGATCTTCTTTGCAAAGCTCGCGCGCCTCTTCGAACCCGAATCCCTAACGTTGGTGTTCGGTTTCGATTGGTTTCAAGGGGGGCATAGCGTCGGCGTTGATTCCGGAATCGTCCACGAAGGGGCGTACGGAGAGTCGCTGGAGCGGGTCGAAGAACTCGTCCGGGTCCAAGGGCTCGACGACATCATCCGCATCAACGACATGGATCTCTCCAAAGACCTCGACGGATACTTCGAGAAGAACGAACACCTGCAGTTCAAACTGGTATTCTTAGATGCCGGATACTACGAGGTTGTCAAGTCTTGCATTCGCAACTTCTGGCCTCGCTTGACGCCCGGCGGCGTGATGATGTTTGACAACTTCAATCACGAAACGGCTCCGGGCGAGGCCCGTGCCGTTCGCGAGTTACTCCCCGATCAGCGCATCCTGACGTTCAATCATGCGTTCCAGCCGACGGCGTATATCGTAAAACCAAGCGCTTAGCACGCGCTCGAAATCTCCGGGCTGCCGGTCGCTACAATTTCTCGAGCAACGTCAGGGCATCGGTGTGCGGCGCATCCCAGTCCATGACGTCGGTTTCGAGAACCTTGAAGCCCGCGCGAGCCGCCGTGTGCTTGAAGAGCTGATGGTTCATGAAGTTTCGCCCGCCCGGATTCAAGCGGTGATCGCGACCGGGAAATGCGTCGAGAATCGAATGATGGAACAAGGCGCGGCCGCCGCGTTCGAGGACCCGCGCCGCGTCGCGGACGTACGAGAGCGCGACGTCGCACTCGAAATGAACCATCGCATCATAGCAAAAGATCGCGCTGAGCGCGTTGTCGGGAATCGGCCGGAACGTATAGCCGTCGTTCTGGAGCACGACGACGTTCGAAGCTCCCTCGAAACGCTGCTTGCAGTACGCCACGTTCTCAGCGACGACATCCATGAGAATCAGCGCGGGGACCTGTTGGTAGATCTGGGCGGCATGACGGCCATGGCCGCAGGCGAGCTCGAGCGTGGTTCGCAAGTTCAGCGCCTCGAACATCCGGCGGAACGGGCGGTAGGGTAAGTCCGCCTTCCAAAACGCCCCGAGCCAGTCGGCTTGCTCCGCGCGATCGTAATACGGGTCCTGATGCCAATAACGGGCAACCTCGTTGACCGAGTTTACGATATCCGGAGTGCTGACAGACTTATCCATAACAAAACCATCGACCCCGCGACGCTCGGCCTTTAGGAGCAAGGACCGGCCGTGTTCCGACGATAACCCGGAAGACACATGCCCACCACACGCTTCGACATCTCGGCCTCGACCACGAAGCCTGCGCCCTGCAGATGCTGATCGACCTCCACCTGCATACGCGCTGCTCGGACGGCATTTGGAGCGTGGAGCGCCTCCTCGAAGAAGTTCGGGAGCGCTCGCTCGAGCTCTTCTGCGTTTCCGATCACGATACGCTCGACGCATATCCGCTGCCGCCGCCGCTCGCCGCTCGCGCGATACCGGGCCTCGAGGTCGATACGCACCACGGCGGGCACACCGCCCATGTGCTCGCATACGGCGTCGGAGACAAGCACGGCCCGCTCTTGTCCGCGCTGCGGGCGCAGCGGCTCGCACGCGAGGAGCGCATGGCCGCCATGGTGGACGTCGTACGCTCGGCTGGAATAGACGTGACGCTCGACGACGTGCGGGCTCAGGCGACCGGAAGCGTCAGCCTCGGGCGGCCGCACCTTGCGCGCGCGCTCGTGGCGAAAGGCGCGGTTGGAAACGTGCAGGAGGCGTTCGATCGCTACCTCGCCGACGACGCGTCAGCCTACGTTGCTCTCGAACGCCTAACGGCCGAGCGGGCCATCTCGCTGATCCACGAGTCCGGCGGCGTGGCCGTCGCCGCCCACCCCAAGCGACTCCATCATGCGAGCGACTTAGGGGAACTGATCGCGCTCGGCCTCGACGGCATCGAGATCGTGCATCCGACCGCCGATGCGTCGGACGAAGCGGCGTTTCTCGAGGTGGCGCGCAACCACGGCCTGCTCGTTACCGGCGGCACGGACTTTCACGCACCCGTGGAAGGGCGCCCAATCGGGATTGAGTTCCCGGAGCGCGAGATCGAACGCCTTCGATCGGCGATCGAGTTCAGGGCGCGCACGTGAGCGCCCCGCCGGCCTCGGCGTATATCGATCCGGCAGCGCTTCCCGAAGAGCGTGCTGCCATCGAGGGCTTGGCAAGCGCCGGGTCCGCCAAGATTTTCGCAATCGACATCGCTGCGCCGGCGGCGGGGCTGGCGGAGTTGATCGCCGCTCGGCGCGCAGGCGAGACGACGGCCGTCTACCCGATCATCGTCGATCCGTTCGAGCACCTGCTCTACTCGGTGTACGCAACGATCGATGCCAGCCCCAGCAGAGAAGCGTACATGACGAATCTCAACGCGCTTCGCTCCGGCGGGCTCAAGGTGAACGGACGCGATCCGGCCGACCTCGTCGCGGTTCCCGAGCCGGAGAAGCACGCGTTGATGCTTGCCTTGCGACTTGCCGACGTATTGCTTCTCGGCGCGCCCGCCGAGCGCGATCGCTACGTCGGCCTTACGACCGCGCTGTTCGATCGCTTTGCCCTGCTCCCCGTCGCAGCCGCACCGGCCGCGACGGCGCTCGATCCGGCCGCGGTCACGCTCTACGCACCGTCCGTACCGCACGAGGCCGTGGCACCGCTTGCAAAACAACTGGCGCTCGCCGGAATCGTGCCGAAGATCATCAGCAGCGCAAACGCGGGCGAGCCGATTACGTCACGAACGGTGCTTCTGCCGGAATGGCGCGCGATGCGCGCGCGCGCGCTCGCGGCGGCCGGCCACCACGTCGCAACGCCGAACGTGCGCCGCGTCGACGAGTGCGATTCGCGCATCTTCGGCTACGACCCGGCCGACTATCGGGCGATGCTGCGCGCCGTCGACGCCGCTCTTGCTTCCCCGGGCGGCAAGCAACGCTTCTTCGTTGACGCCGCCGCGGTCCGAAGCGCCATCGGCGCCGAACGCGTGCAGTCGCTCGAGGGCCCGCGTATATCGGTCATCGTTCGCACGTTCGACCGCCCCGCGCTCCTAGCGCGCGCGGTACGCAGTATCGCGCTTCAGTCCTACCGGAACGTCGAGATCGTGGTGGTCAACAACGGCGGCGACGACGTCCGCAACGTCGTCGAATCGGCTGCCGCCGGACGGCCTTTGCGATACGAGGTGATGCCCGAGCGGAGGTTCATCAGCGCCGCCTCCAATGAGGGAGCACGCGCCGCGAGCGGCGCTTACATCGGCTACCTTGACGATGACGATCTGCTCTACGCGGACCATTGCGCGCGCACCGTCGACGTACTCGAGCGAACGAGCAAGGACATTGCGTTCACGCTCTGCGTGGGCGAGTACGCCCGGATGTCTGCAGAAGAGAAGCACGTGCTCGGCTATCAGATCTATCTCGACCGGACGTTCAGCCTCGACGACCTGCTCGTGAACAACATCTCGCCGATCCACAGTATGGTTCACCGCCGCGAGCTCTTCGACCGGTTCGGATTCTTCGACGAGGATCTGCCCGTCACCGACGATTGGGAGTTCTGGCTGCGAGCCGCGGCGGGCGGCGCGACGTTCATACGCATCGATCGCGCAACCTGCGAGTACTCGTGGCGCTTCGATCCGGATCGCGGCAACATGACGATCCAGCATCAAAACGATTTCGTCGTCTCCTACGAGAAGATCCGGGCTCGCTACGCGCATCTGTGGGCGAATCGCACGCGCGTCATCGAGCGCCAAGAAGAAACGCTCGATGCACAACGCGACCGCGCGCGGCAAGCCGCCGACCCAGCGCTGCGAGCGTCGCTCGTTATCAGCTCGATGAACAAAGAGATGGTTGCCGTCGCGCCCATCTCGGAAGAGCGCTTCTTGCCGTGAGCGATCGGGTCGCGATCCTTCATATCGGCACGCATAAGACCGGGACGACGTCGCTACAGCTCTTTTTTGAAGCAAACAAGCCCCGCTTTGCTCAAGCCGGGGTCCTGGTGACGCAGTCGGGGAGATACGAGACGCTTGCCGGAAACCACCACATTGCCTGGGAGCTGCTCTACGGCCCGCAGAGCGAGCACCTCGACGAGCTCGTCGCCGAACTGCGCGCATCGCCGTACCGTACCGCCTTGCTCTCATCCGAGGACTTCTGCTTGCTGTACGCCTACGAGGCTTCGCTCGTCGCCTTGCGCGACGCGATCCTCTCGACCGGCTACACGCCCAAGATCGTTTTGTACCTGCGGCCGCAAGGCCCATACGCGGAGTCGATGTACGTAGAACGCGTCAAACACGCATACGTCCGTCCCTTGCGCACGTTTCTCGACGCGATCTTCGAACGCGGCGTCTATGAAGTCGACGACTCGCCGATTCGCTTGGAGTTTCGCTATACGCGGCTCGTAGCACCCTTCGTACGCGTCTTCGGACGCGAGAACGTGGTCGTTCGTCCCTACGTCGCGTCGGCCGAGCAGTTAACGATCTTTCGCGAGTTTATCGGCATCATCGGCATGCTCGACCCGCTCTTCGCCAAAACGCCGCTCGACCTCGGAATCGCCGTTCCACGGGCCAACGAAAGTATCGAGTTCGGATCGCTGGTCACCTCGGCCGCAACCGCACTGGTCGGCCCGGCGGTGGACTTAGCCGCTGAAGTGCGGGCGCACGCACCGGGGCTCGACGAGGCGACGTGGCGCTCGCGTTACCGGCTCCTGACGCACGGGGAGATGCTCCGGTTCGCCGACGCGTTCGCGCAGGATAACGAAGCGCTGGCCACCACATTCGGCGTTCGGCTTCCCGGCGGGGGACGCGACGACGTCGCCCCCGTCGGCGACGCTCGCTGGCAACAAGCCGCGGCCCAGCGGGCGACGTACGATGCGTTGATCGAGGCATGGACGCGCCGCGATACTTCGCGACCGTAGGCAGGCTCGGGCCCTCGGGGGTCTAACCCTGAAGCTGTCAGATGTCAACGTATTACCGCTTCTTCGGCCTCGAGCGCGACCCGTTCTTGGATACGGCCGACCCGTATTTCTATTGTGAATTCGGAGCGCTGCGAAAGGCCAAGGAGCGCCTCTCCGCGTCGGTCGACGCTTCGCGCGGGCTGACGGTGATTCTCGGCGAGCCGGGCACCGGAAAGACGAGCCTGAGCGGGGCGCTCGAAGCCGAGCTGCTTGCCGACGATCGCGTTGTGCTCGGCAAAGTGCTGGACCCCAGCTTCGCAACCGACGTCGAATTCTTGGTTGCGATCGGGCGCGTCTTCGGCCTGGCGCTTCCGCCTCGTTCCAGCGCCGCGCTCAAGAACGCGCTCAAGAACTTCTTCTTCGAGACCGCGATCCTGGAGAAGCGCACGCTCGTCCTCAGCATCGACGAAGCGCAGAATCTGAGCGACGAAAACCTCGAGGCACTGCGCCTGCTCCTGAACTACCACGTACCGCAGCGGAAACTGCTCAACATCCTGCTCTTCGGACAGAGCGAGCTCGAAGACCGCATCCGCTCCAAGGGCAACCTCGAGGACCGCGTCGACGGATGGATACGTCTGTCGCGCCTCGATGACGCGATGACCGCGGCGATCCTCGACTTCCGCCTCACGCGCGCCGGCGCGCCGCCCGGCGAGCGCATCTTCACGCCCGAAGCCCGAGCGCTGTTGCTCGAAGCAAGCGAAGGCCTCCCGCGCCGCCTCACGATGGTCGCCCACGTCGCGATGCAAGAGGCGGCCGATCGCGCGTCGACGCTGGTCACCGAAGACCACGTCCGCGCGGCGGTCGTGGCGCGCGGCCTGCGGGTTCGGCCGAAGGTCGAGCCGGCACCCGAACCGGTCGCCGCGCAGAACGGCGACGTCCACGAGCCCGCCCCGGCACCGCAAGGCTTCTTCTCCCGGCTCTTCGCGCGGCGCGCGACGTGAATCGCGACCCGGACTTCGAGCTGAGCGCCGACATGCGGCTCCTGGAGCTGCAGCGAAGCTCGCTTGGCCTTGCGACGCCCACCCGCACCGCTTGGGAAACGCGCTTTGCGGGCGATTCCTCGGCCGGAACGGGCGACGAAAGCCTCCCCGAGCGCCGCGGCGCCGTGCTGGCGGTAGAGGCGGCCGCGACGCCCGCCGCCGGGGTCATCGCCGGGGCCGTGGTTACGCTGACCCTCTCCATCGTCAACGAAGGCGCCGAAGCCGCGGCCGGGATCCTCGTTTCCGTCCCGCTTCCGGCGGCCGCCTCGTATCGCGCAGGCTCACTCCTGGTGGACGGCCGAGCCGCGCCCGACGAGCGCGCCGAGGCGCTCTTCGGCTTGGGCTTCCCGATCGAAGCCTTGGCCGCCGGGGCACGAGCCACGTTCGTCTGGAAGATCGGCGTGCGCCTGGGCACGAAACCGCTCGTCGTCGCTCCGGCAGTCAAGGTTGCGAAGGGCGCCGTCATCGGAGCCAAGAGCCTGGCGATCTCGCGCAAAGACGGCGCCCAGGCGGTCTTCACAAGCGAGGTCAAACTCGCCGAAGCCGTCTTGGATCCCAAGCCCCTGATTCCGGTAGAAATCCCGGCCGACGATCTGCCGTTCTACGAGCTCGACGAAGAGGAAGAGCTCGTCTACGAAGCCGCCGATGCCGCGTTGTCGGATGCCGTGCAGCCGGCCGAGACGATCGCCGAAGCGCGCGCCGAGACCGAACCAACGGCCGAGGTGCTGAGCGAGCCCGAGCCCGCCCTCCCACCGGAGCCGGTGATCGAAACCGAGCCTTCCGCACCGCCGCGCGAAGCGATCGTACGCTACGGCCGATTCGACCGCACCACGCTCGCCTTTTTTGAACGCACGTTCAACGGCAGTAAGCCTCCGACGCTGCTCTCGCACTGCATCTTTGCCAGCGCGCTGGCCTGCACGTCGACGCGCACGGGCGCCGACGACGTCGGTCTCAAGCGTCATCTCGACGCGCAGTCGCAGATTCTACACCGCATCTCGCTCCACGAGAAACTCGGGAAGAAAGAGCCGATCGGGGAGTACGCCGGCACGTTGCTGGCCGAGGTCGGGCGCTTCGCCCCCGAACCGATCGAAGCGCCTGAGGTTCCTGCGGACACGCTGGTGCTCTCGATCGAGATCGGCGGGCCGACGCTGGGCGTGCTCCAGCAGATCGACGCCGAGCGCGAGCGCTGGGATTTCGTCAAGGCGCGCCAACTCACGCTCGCCCTTCAGGCGCAGCATGCCGAAATCGACGACGCGGCTCGCTCGGCTTCCATCGACAACGCGCTGCGTCATTACGCGCAAGTCGCCATGACGACGCTGCAAAAGCTCTTCGTGCGCATTCGCATCGACCGGACGACCGGGATTCTCTTCGCGAACGAACCGGCGCTCGACGCGGCCGCGCGCGCATTACTGACCGCCATCGGGAGCGCCCTGCCGCGTTGAAGATTCTGCTCGGCATTCCGAGTTACGGCGCCCCGTCCAAACCGTTCCTCGAATCGCTGGCCGCTCTCGAACTCCCGGCCGGGACCACCGCCTTCAATCACGTCACGGTGACGGGAAACTTCGTGCCCGCGCAGCGCGAACTCATCGTCGAGCGCGCCATCGCGTCGTCGGCCGACATCCTCGTCATGTGCGACGACGACATGGTGCTGCCGAAGGACGCGCTCGTACAGCTCAGCGCCGTCTTCGACGCGCAGCCGCGTTGCGCGCTCGCCGGCGCGCTCTACTACTCGCGTGACGGCTTCCGGCCGATGGCCGTCGACGACTGGGACCCGTCCGACACGACCACCGCAACCATCCCAGCCTTCGACGACGCGCCCGTTCGGGTCGCCGGCGTCGGTTTTGGGTGCATCGCGATCCGCATGGCCGCCGTACTCGAACTGGAACCGCCGTATTTCGAATCGCACGTCTACGTCGAGCCCGCCGCCGGAAGAGTGCGCGTGTGCAACGAGGACTATCTCTTCTGTCATCGGCTGCGAGCGGCCGGTTGGGAGATCGCGTTGCACGCCGGACTGCGCTGCGGACACTACGACCGCGAGCGTAACGCGGTTATGCCCCACCAATGGGAGCCGCGCGAACGGACCGCGATCAAGCGGATGGCCGTCGTCCGCGACGGAAGACCGGCGCTCGTCCCGTTTGCGCCGGCACCGGCACACGGCGAGCATCACCGGGCGGTGCGCGTCGACTACGTCTCCCCGAAGGACGAAGCTACCGAAGGTCGCTGAAGAGGCGCGAAGGCGTGCGTCCCACGTCGGGGCCGCCGATCGAACGCGCATAGCCCTTCCAACGCGAGATAGTTCTCAATCGCTTGCCGACGTCATCGTGGTAGGCCTGAAGGCGCGCGAGCTGTTCGGCGCGCACCGAGTAGACGCGCTGCAAGCGCGCAAAGATCTCGCGGTCGAACTCCGCGGTTCGAACCGATTTCGCCTCCGCCATCGCCTGCTCAAACTCCGCCATCGTGCGGCGCGAGCTTGAAATCGCCGCGCCGAGACGCTTCCAGTCGCCCTCGCGCAAGGCGAGCTCGAGCTCGTTACAGAGCTGCTCGAGCGCGGTCATCAACGTGCGCAGGCCGTCGAGCGATTCAGCTGACGGCGGCAAAGGTACTCGTCCCGGCCGGGTTGGGCGCCGTTGCGCCGGCTTGCGCATTCGACGGAGCAGCCGCCTTCTTCTGTTCCTTAAACTGCGTTACGGCCTGCTGCCACGTCACGCGATACTCCTTGGCGAATCCGAGGATGCGCTGCACGCGCGACGGGTCTTTTTGCATGTTTGCAATGACCAGCTCGTGATGCCAGAACTCGTAGACGCGCAGGAGGTTCTTGGCAAGCTCCCCGCCGACTTCGAGATCGAGCGCGCCGATCAGCAGCGTCACAGCGCGCTGTGCGCGCAGAAGCTGCTTATGGATGCCCTCGATGTCGGTGAGGTCGTTCTGCATTTTTTCCAGCGCCTGCTGGCACGCGACGATCAGCACGTCGAATACCTTGACGATCAGATCTTCTTTCGCTGCCGTCGCAATGGACGTTTCCAGATACTTCTGACCGGCCGTCGGTTTCATAGATGCGTTAGCTACCCGATGACTTGAAGAAACCTGAGAGTTGGGATTGCAAGGACTGGTACTCGGCAATCTGCGTCTCCGAGCTCACGAACTCGGCGCGCAATTGGTCGGCCTGCATGTTCGCGTTATCGGTGATCTGTTGGATCGACGCCTGAATCGACGTGATCTCGTCGTTGTTGGAGTTCTCGAACCCCTGCAGAATCGCCGTATTCGGAATCGTGCCGACCGTTCCGCTGTTCAACAGGGTCGGCAAGCCCGTCACGCTCGTAAGGAAGCTGCCGACGTTATTGGTGACGCTGTTCGAGCCTTGGAAGATCGCTTGCACGGCCGAGGGGTTGGCCTGCAGCGCATTCAGGAACTTCGTCGTGTCGAGCGCCTGGAACGTGCCGTCGGTACCCTGATACGTCGTGGTCTGCACCGCACCGGTCCCGCTCGCCGTACCCCCCGTGTCCGTCGTCCCATTGTCGCTTGTCGTCAAGACCGAGAAGCTATCGCTCAAACTCAAGCCGATCGACGCAAGCGAGTTGTACGACGAACCCGAACCGAAGAAACCGCTTACCAGCGACGTGAGCTGGCCCTGAAGCGTTTGAACGCTCGTGTTCCCCCAGAGGACGCCGCCGCCGACCGCCTGGCTCGTGTTGACGCCGCCCGTTCCGGGAGGCGCCGGTACGATCGTCGGCGCCGCCGTCGCGGTATTGATCTCCGTCACGACCGCGTTGTAGGCCGACACGAACGTGTTGACCGCGTTTACGAGGCTCGACGTATTTTGAGCGACCGAGATCGTATATGGTGAGGTCGATGCGCTCAAGAGATTCAGCGAAACACCCGGGATCGCGGACGTAATCGTATTGCTGTTGCTGTAATACGTGCTCGTGCTACCGTCGGAGTTTTGCAGCTTCAATACGGCCTGCTGCCCGATCGTCGATGTCGCGCCGCTGGCCGTCGTGAGACCCGCAGCGGTAAGGAAATTGCTCGTATCCCCTGCACGGCCGACCACGATGCTCTGTGCGCCGGTCTGATTGCTGGTCAGCGTGATCTGATTCGTCGCCGAATTGTACGATGCCGTGACGCCGGCGGCGCTGGCGTTGATCTTGGCCAAAATCGATGCCAGGTTATCGCCGCTGGCCGAAACGGAGATCGAAACGCCGTTGATCGTGAAGGTTCCCGAGGTTACGGGGGTGACGAATCCGGCGGCCGTCGTGGAGTTCAGCGCCGCGGCTTGGTTGAGCCCGCCGACGCCCGACGTGCCGGTGACCGTGTAGGGGCCGGGGCCGCTGTCGTCGACCTGCGCCTGGTCGAGCTTGAGAACTTGCAGCAGATTCCCTTGATCGTTGGCGCTTCCGAGCGTGATCGGCTTGCTGCCGCTCAACTGAATCGTGCCGCCCACGTCTTGAATCGTGAACGATGCGTCGTAGTTCGCGTCAACCGCGGTTTGAATGCGGGCGAGGACGGCTTGCAGCGAATCGACGTTGACATTGTAGGATACGGTGACGCCGTCGACCGTAATCGAGCCGGCCGAGCCCGAACCGTTCGAGGGCGTGATCGCCGCGAACGAGTCCGCCAGCGGCACCGTATTCGACGCGTGGCCGGCATACGTTCCCGAGGTGATCGTGTCGTCGATGTTGTGCCCTGCCGCGGTGTTGCTGGCAACCGACGTAGCGGTCGCGACCGTGGAGCTCTCGATCGTGTACGTTCCGGCGACGGCCGGCGTCCCGGGGATCCCCGAAGCGGTCGCAAACGTCGAATTGCTCGAGGTCGCATCGTACGACGCGAACAGGTTCGGGTCGGACAGCGCGCCGAGCGTGTTCTGCACGCAGGCGAAGAGGTTATTGATCTTGACCAGCTCGGTGTTCGCCGCGTTCAACGTCGCGATCTGCGCGTTGAGCTGAACGTTCGGGGCGAGCGTCAGCGACGTGAGTTTGTCGATGATCGAGTTGTAATCGATACCCGAGGCGATGCCGGGGAAAGAGACCGGTGGGACGTTGGTTCCGGGAACTGAACTAGACGACACGTTGCCCTCCTTGGCAGACTAGGCGGTCTTGTCGAG
>Ga0326727_10013445_pt1 | contig 18222 bp, 10 predicted proteins | sample MB2enrmetagenome_FD_207643 | JGI IMG/M metagenome (GOLD analysis project Ga0326727, IMG submission 207643) | Lab enriched peat soil microbial communities from McLean, Ithaca, NY, United States - MB29MY | ecosystem: Environmental > Terrestrial > Soil > Wetlands > Peat | place: USA: New York...
CTCTCTTGTCCTCGTTCTTTTTCAACTTTTGGGTCATGGTTCTGCCTTTCTTTTACTGGGTTCTTTTACACACCCCAGTGGCTACCATGACCCTCTTCCTTTTTGCAGAACTTTTAGGACACTACCGTCAACCGGCCTCTTGTGACGAATTGGCGACAGGGCGCATCTCGTTTTTTGCAGATTTCGGCTATATCCCCCTCTCCTCCACACACTTGTGGAGGAGAGGGCTGGGGAGAGAATTCCCCGAAAGCATTCGCGCATTGACCCCATGAACCCGTGCGCCTCGTTCCATCTCCCTCTCCTCCACATACTTGTGGAGGAGAGGGCTCGGGAGAAGAGGCTGCTTTTTCGATGTGAGGTTCATGGGGAGGAGGCCCTTTCTCCAGTCCCCTCTCCTCCGCGCCGCAGACGCCACTCAGCCTTTAGCATTTAATACCATTTGCAGCACGGAACTGCACTGTCAACTGCGGCCCATAGCTCCGTAGCGGCATAGTGCAATTGCGAACTGGAGCTGGTATAAGTCCGGCAGAAAGTCGCGGCAAGCCAGCCTCCGCGCCTGCTTGGAGGCCGAGCGCATCTCAAATTCTCGCCAGAACAGTGACAAAGCGGGACTTTCGTCCCCTCACCCCGTGCGCGCGGGGAGAGGGAAAGGGAGAGGGGAATCAAAAAAGAATCTCGAAAAGCTCAAACCCCTCCACTTCGATCCGTCCGATGCGTCCGAAAAGTCCAATCTCCGCCCCCAAATTGAAGACACCATTCACGAACTGACCAACGGCAACGAGGCTCCCGGCGCTGGCTTCAATCCTCCGCCCGCGCATCCGCCCCGCGTAATCCCGCTGGTACGTCCACACCCCCATGTCCGGGTCCGACATGGCGACCACTTCGCCCATCAGATTGTTCGAGTGCCTTTGATGGCGCGGGACATCCGCCAAAACGACGCATGTCGCCAACAGCCAATACACAATGACGCGCCAGATCATGCGGCGGAAACTCAATCACTTGCCCCGTCCATTGCAATCCCGCAACATGTTGCCAGAGCCAGATGCAGTCGCGCCTCTAAATCGGTTGGCGGCGAATCGGCGGTGATCACCGCCGCAACGCCCTCGGTTGACCTGGACAGCACTGGATGTGGGTGGCCCTTGTGTTGAGGCGTTCGGAATGATAAGTGAGAACTCTCCCCATAGAGGTGAGGCAGGTGAGTAACGTGAAACTGCGTCTGGCACCATTATCACGGGTGGCATCAGCCATGCTGTTGGTTGCCTACTGATCAACGAAAGCGGCTTTCGACCTCCATCGGGATTTCGGGTTGGCCCTGCTTCTGATAGTTACCCCCATATTTCGTTCCGTTTGCAGGATCAAAAGCCGCCCATAGCACTGAGCGAATGAACAGCCCAACAATGTTTTCGCCGTCAGTCCATCGGATTGAAACATCTTTTTGCTCGAAGTCAGGCGCTCCGCTAAGGATGTGAATTGCACTAACAACTTTGTGGTTGGGGGGGGCGCTTTCCCGGTACAGGTAAAAATACCCGGTTTCCCCATTGAATTCGAAGACACCAGCGATGTCACCGGCGCTACGCAGCACACTGTGCCAGATTTCATTATTGGCCATTGGTCTGTGGTAGAGGTTGATTTTGGGCAGGCGGTTGATTCTGGGCGGGAGGTTTGTCTGCCGCAGGAGGATGGTTCTTCCTGTAATTCTCACCCAGGCGGTGTTCGGTCTTGGTCATCGGTTTAACGCCGCCTTCCGGCGTTCTATCGACGTGATGCAATTCTATCGGATGGCCGTCTGGTCCAATGGGTGCCTTTCCCTGATTCATCCTTTCGAGGTTCTCCGGACTGTATTTGGAGGCATTCTCCGTCGCTTCTTTTTTCCAAAATGCTGAGCGTTCACTCGCAAACGCAGAACGGTCAATTTGTGAAGCAGTTCTTCCGGCATTCGGCGCAGCGGCTGCGGCAGTTTGGCCTATCGTTTCCTGCGCTGCCTGTTTTGCCCCAACTTGCTCCACCCCTTTTAGCGCCTCTTTCTCGCCCACCGTCGCAAGCGCCTTGCCCGCCTCAAGGGCCGAGGTGCGCGCCATTCCCACAGGAATATCAATAAACTGCATCGGGTTCCCCGTAAAGCCGTTGTAGGCTGGGTTTGCCGCGTCCTGTGCGTTCTCCGGTGCCACCGCGTAGTTCTCCATGCTGAAATAAAGGGCAAGGGCAACCGGTACGGCAAGCCACACGACATGCCCGCTGGGGTCGGTGTAACGCAATGGATTATCCAACGCATAAGCATACCGGTCGTAAGCCTGCGGATCGAAGTGGTTGGGAATAAGGGTGTCCGGCTGGACAAACCTCCCCGCCACCGGGTCATAATAGCGCGCCCCGTAATAATACAGCCCCGTCTCCTCATCCAACGACTGGCTCGTGTACCGCCGCGTCACCGGAAACGCGCTCGTGCTGTAGGTGTAGCGGCTGTTGCCGTAGGCGGCGTATTCGTAGTGCTGATACAGACCGCCGCCGCTCGTGCTCATCACTTGGGCTGAGTGCAGGTGGTCCGGATGATAATACTCCCCCACACTCCCGTCAGCAGAATACGTATAAACAATTCGGTCGCCAGCGGAGATATGAAAAAGGACTTTCCCGTCCTTTTCCTCGTAATTGCCGTCAATCCACACCTGCAGCGTGTTGCTGGGCACGCCTTGTTTCCACAACCGGTTCCCCGCCGCGTCATAGCCAAACGTCGTCATCTGGTTGCTCACCGCGGACGCAATCAGCCGGTTCTCCGGATTATACACCAGGGCCTGACGGCCGCGCGTGAGCATGTTCCCGCAAAGATCGTAAGTGTAATTCAACCCATTAGCCGTCTTCACCGCGTGCGGTAAATCAGCCCATACCAAACTTGCCTGGAGGACCAAAAACAGAATGACGCGCCAAATCATGCGGCAGAACATTTACAGCTCAGTCCGAATCTGAAACAGCCAAATCAGGACGCAGTTCAAACTTAAATCCATACCCTGCTTCTTCAATTGAATTTTGGACTAAACGCAAAAACTTAAATCCTTCACTGGTTGGCTCATGTTGCGCGACGATGTTAATCGAACGTTTTCGTCCAATAGCATCCGGATAACTTTGTTCAATCTGACCGTTCTCAATGAATTGGAGATAGGTGTTTATCTTGTCTTGAAGCAAGACAAGGTGGCGTCCTTCGTCGTTCCAATCCATAGGGTCAACCAATGTTAGATTAACAACACCGGTTTTCTTCCCAATGCTAACAAAATCAATGACGTTTATCTGTTCTAAAGACATAAGCAAAATTATGGTGAAGGTGGTGTGGGACGCACCACATTAACTTTCGTCGGCGGAATTTGGGTTCCACCAGGAAACCCTGGTTTGCCTTTTCCGACAATCGTTGCTCCCGATGTTTCAATTTCTGGATGAGACCGCGTTTGTCTCGGCGTCAGTGGAGCCGTTTCGGATGACTTTGCCTCCGTCGCATTGATCTTTCCAGTTTTCTTATCTTTTGAGAGAAAATCCATTCTGGTCTTATTCCCAGTAGGAGTTTTTAGCGTGACTTGGCTAGCGATTGACTCATCTGTCTTTTGTAATCCGTTTCCAACCTGTTTTTCAAATGCTGCTCCCTGTTCAGCATTTTTTAAGATTGTGGCTCCCGCTTTTTCTCCTCCTTCTTTTCCAAGCTCTTTGACGCCGACCTTAACTCCCTCTTTTATTCCGCCCTCCAAAACACCCTTCTCGCCCACCGTCGCAAGCGCCTTGCCCGCCTCAAGGGCCGAGGTGCGCGCCATTCCCACTGGAACATCAATAAACTGCATCGGATTTCCTGTAAAGCCGTTGTAGGCAGGGTTTGCCGCGTCCTGGGCGTTCTCCGGCGCCACAGCGTAATTCTCCATGCTGAAATAAAGGGCAAGGGCAACCGGTACGGCAAGCCACACGACATGCCCGCTGGGGTCGGTGTAACGCAATGGATTATCCAACGCATAAGCATACCGGTCGTAAGCCTGCGGATCGAAGTGGTTGGGAATAAGGGTGTCCGGCTGGACAAACCTCCCCGCCACCGGGTCATAATAGCGCGCCCCGTAATAATACAGCCCCGTCTCCTCATCCAACGACTGGCTCGTGTACCGCCGCGTCACCGGAAACGCGCTCGTGCTGTAGGTGTAGCGGCTGTTGCCGTAGGCGGCGTATTCGTAGTGCTGATACAGACCGCCGCCGCTCGTGCTCATCACTTGGGCTGAGTGCAGGTGGTCCGGATGATAATACTCCCCCACACTCCCGTCAGCAGAAAACGTATAAACTATTCGGTCGCCAGCGGAGATATGAAAAAGGACCTTCCCGTCCTTCTCCTCGTAATTGCCGTCAATCCACACCTGCAGCGTGTTGGTGGGCGCGCCTTGTTTCCACAACCGGTTCCCCGCCGCGTCATAGCCGAAAGTGGTCATCTCGTTGCTCACTGCCGAGGCAATCAGCCGGTTCTCCGGATTATACACCAGGGCCTGATGGCCGCGCGTGAGCATGTTGCCGCACAGGTCGTAGGTGTAATTAAGCCCATTAGCCGTCTTCACCGCGTGCGGCAGATGGTTCCCGGCCGGCGTCATATACGTGTAGTTGCTGGTCCCATTCTCGCTGTAGGAAAGCATGTTGCCAATGGCGTCATAGGTGCAGGAAACGGCCTGGCTTGTGGCAGGCCGGGTGAAACCCAACAGCCGATGCAGCCCGTCGTAGCTCACGCCGCTGATCGAGGCCGATGCCCCGTCGCCATAGACGCCATCGCTGATCGAAAGAATATCCCCCACCGCGTCATAAGTATAGCTCAAGTTCTGCAAGTTGCCGCTCGTCTGGGCCTGTTGCAGCCGTATCGAGTTGCTGTAATAGGAATACGTCGCGCTGAGGCCGTTGCCGTAGCTGATCCCCGCAATCTGATCCAAGGGCGTGAACGACGTCGCATGATAAAACGTCGTCCCCCCGACCTGCTGCACCTGCGACAAGTTCGCCCCCGTATCATAAATGTCCTTAATCGTCGGCCCGTTGTTCGGATACACAATCGACGTCACTCGGTCCAGGTCGTCGTAGGCGTATTGGTTGGTGTAATAACGCCCGTTCTTGGCCAAATACCGCCGCGTGATCGTCTTGCGCCCCCGCACGTCATACCCATACTCCGTGAATCCCTCGCCGTCGATCGTCTCGTACAGCTGCCCCTTGTACACCGGAAAAGTCGTGTCCCCGCTGTTCGCGTCATAAATGTTCGTCACCCCGTAGTAAAAATTGCCCTTCAAATCATACACCTGCCGGCTCACCAAACGCCCCAGTGGGTCCGACGAATAGTTGTAATGAATGGCCTGCCCGTCCCCATCGGTCTGCACCCGCAGCCGCCCCGCCGCATCCCGCTGGTACGTCCACACCCCCATGTCCGGGTCCGACATCGCCACCACTTCGCCCATCAGATTGTTCGCGTACTGGATCACGTTGTTCGACGCATCGGTCACACTGAGCAAATCCCCGGCCAGGTTCCAACTCAATGCCGTAGTATAGCTCTGGCTGCCGTTGACCTCCACAATCTGGTTGGTCCTGCCGTAGGCGTCGCGCTGGTAACGGTGGACGTTGGTGGTTTCGTCGGTGGCGACCCAAGTCCACGGATCGTTGGTGTAAGAGTAAGCGAGACGGGCCGTGCCGATGGGAGACCCGCTGTCGCCTCCTGTGGCGCTGGTGCCGGTCAGCAACCCCCCGCTGAACGAACCGCTGACCGACGCCGTCACCTCCGTTTGCCGCCCAATCGGATCGTAGCCGTGCAACGTCCCCAGCCCGCTCCCCGCCCCCGTGCGGCCGGTGCCCGACGAAAAGTAGGGCAGACTGACGAACTCCAGGTTGCCCCGCTGATCATAGACCGTATCGATGGTGCGATACTGGCCGCTTTGTTCAGATTCCACCCGCGTCTGGATGGGCCGGCCCAAACCATCGGACCAGGTTATCGTCTGATGCCCATTCGCCCCATCAACCCCGTCACTCTGCTGGCGCAAGACCGAGTTTTGCGGCCCGCTGGAATCCCCCAGCGTATAGGTGTACTTATCCAGCCATTCCGAGGTCGAACCGTTGGGCGTGGTGGACACATCCGTTTCCGCCAGCCGCAAAAATGCGTCATACCGATTCGAAGTCACCAGCCCCGCCGGATCGGTCGAAAGGTAGAGTTTTCCGGAGCGCGGATCGTAGGTCGTGCTCGTCGTGAACGAGCCGCCCTCGGTTGTGCTCGTCGGAAACGTTTCGAAGGTGGAATCATACTCCGTCGTCGTGACCACATTATCCGGGTCGGTCTCGGAATTTCGGTTGTTGTAGCTGTCGTACCCATAACTGGTAGTCCGATAAGCGGCGGAACAAATCAGGTCATTCTCCTGCGCTGTCGTCCCGGTGCTGCCGTTGTACGTGTAGTTCTCCTGCCGCAGAATATTATTGGCCCCGTCGGTCAGGGTAATGCTTTGCGGTTTATCCACGATGTTTGTATTGGAAAGCGACGCATACGTGATCAGTTTGTAAAGGGTGTCGCCGGAAACGTCCGAAAATGTCTGCCCCGAAATCGTGACACTGCCAACTTGGCCCCAGTTCGTCTCTCCAAGGAGGTTGCCGTTGATTGGGTTGTAGGTAAACTGCTGCGCCGTCGCCTTGTAGGTGCTGGACGTCGCCGGATAATCAATATTTATGGTCTGCGCCACGTAGGCAAAGTGCTCTCCTGTGTGTGGGGTCGTTTCAACCACCTGGTTCAGCACCGTTCGATACGGATTCCCATCCGAACCGATGGTGTCAGCGCGATATTCCATCCCCGTCTTGCCGATGGCGCTGGTCGAGTCCTGGTATTCCCCGAACGCGGAATTGTTCCGCCCTCCCGCCTGGTGGAACCAATGAACGGTCTGCATGTTCAGCGGGTCGGTGACGAATGCTTGCGCGAACCCATCGAATTGATGCAGCGCGTAGCTCCAGTAACCGCCCGTGTAACTGTACGTCGTGGTATTGGCGGGATAGATTCCATCCGTCACCGAGACGGACGACACGGTTTGAAGCGGGAAGGGCAGCAGGTACTGCGGCGTGGAACTATTGGTTGAGGCGCGGTTGTCCCAGTGCGTGGCGGGTTGGTACGACACCGTCACCACGCCCCCCAGCCCGTTGCTGGCCGCGATCAGCAAATCCGCAATCGGCCCGCTGCTCAATTGCACTTTATAGTAAGTCGCATCGTCTGAGGACACCTCCTCCACCCGGTCCGGAAGCCCGTCCCCGTTCATGTCCAGAAGCATGGTCTGTCCAGTAAGATAAATATTCATATCGACAATATTTGTGACGCTGCCTTGGATGCCACTAAACGCCTCGCTGCTTGTTTGTCCCTGATTATCGACGTTGGTCCAATTCGTCAGCGGGCCAAATCCTGTGCCCGTATTGAGCTGCACCATCCAGGTGCTGCGATAGGGGGCGCATTGGCACGCGATGATGCGATCGGGCAGCCCATCGCCATTGATGTCGCGGTATGCCACTTGGTAGTCGTCGCCCAAATCACAGATGCCCGCTGTGGAATACGTCCCGCAATTGACGTTGTAGTACGGATTCACATTGGTCCAGTTCATAGCCGGCTCGAAGCCATAGCCGTTGTTCAGTTCCACCACCAAGTTTGTCTGGTACTGCGCCTGCAGCGTAACGGGGTTGCCGCCGGTAACCGTCACAATCGTCATGACGCGGTCTGGCAGACCATCCCCATTGATATCAAGCATCCGCATGGTCATTTGTTCGAGGTTCCCTACTACCGCCCCAGACAAACCGTCCCAGCCCAAACTATTGGTCACGCCTTGAGCTCGGAACGGCCCAAATAGGTTCGTGCCAGCGTAGCCGCTGCCGGTGTTGAACTGCACCAGGTAATTCGTCAGATATCCCCCCGGCAGGGTCATGACCCGATCCGGCAGCCCGTCCCCGTTCATGTCCAGCATCCCCAAATACGGATAATCCTCCACGGCGCGATAAGCGTATTCAAAGCTGTAGTACGGATTGCTGTGTTGGTCTATGACATTCGTCCATGCCACTTTGCCCGACAGCCCCGTGCCGTTGTTTAATTGCACGACATTACTCGTGTAAGGCCCGCTGTTGCTGACATACGCCGCGATCGGATCCACCACATAATCCGGCCAGCCGTCGCCGTTGATGTCCAACACCCGCCCGTGCGTCCCGAATTGCGCCCAAGTCCAATCGGGCGCCGTGCTGAGTGAACCGTCCGTTTGCGAGGCAAGCGTCCATACGACCGCGTCTGCAAAACCGCTCCCGGTGTTGTGTTGCACCCACCACTCCGTGGACTCGGTTTCATCCGGGGCGATGACCCGATCCGGCAACCCGTCGCCATCGATGTCCACCAGATCGCACATCGGATTGTTGAACCCACTATAAGCGACTTGGTCCCCCGAGTTATGGTCTGTAGGCGTATAGAGCGTTCCCCAGTCCACGGCGGATTGAAAGCCGAAATTCTGCTGCGAATAGCCGAACGTCAACGGCGGCAGCGTGCTGCTCAAATCAGACCCATAGCGGGTGATTGACGTGAGCAATGAGCGCATGGTCGATGGCGACGTCGTGTAGTTGAGCTTGTTGCTCCAGACCATCTGGCCGTTGACCGAATGCGTGATTGCGCTAAGGAGATACTGGTTCGTCACCGCGTATGCCGCGCGGCAGGAAATGGTGGTGTCCGTCCGGTTCGTAGTTGTCAAATAGAACTGAACGGTGGCCAGTGGATTGATGCCGGCGGTGTGCCCATTGTAACTGTACGTCTGCGGATACAGCCGGCCCCCGGCTGAAGTGTAACTGATGGTTGCCTTGTCGCCCGTTGCCGTAATGATCGTGTCCAGCGCCCAGCGAAAGGTTCCAGCGTCGCCGGATTGCGACCAATTTGGTTTAGGATTCGTCATCCGGCTGCCGCTGCCCGAGCCGAAATAATACTGGTTGCCGCTCTTGTCCGTGACCACCCATTCGTTGGCGCTGGTGTTGAATTGAAATTGCAGAAAATCGCTCTCAATTTGCGCGCGGTACGTCCCGCTGGAAATCTGCGCCAGGTCGGACATCTTGTTCTTGAAGCTGAACAGAAACCCCTTGGAATCATCATAAGCAAGAACGGCTTTTCCACCCGACCACTGCACCGGAATCCCGTACTTTGTCTCCCGCTCGATGTAGCCCAAATCCAGGTCCCATCCCACCCCGCACCAACTGTTGCCATTGGCCGAATTATAGATCAGTTCCAAATTCGGCGCGCTGCCGTGACGCGCCGGGGCCAAATCCAGGGGCACCGTGTACCCGAATCGTCCCGTAAATGGGTCCGTTTGAAAATCGGTCTGGCCGGAGGGGCTTGGCGCCTGGCTCTCCGAGGACAATGGGGCCAACGTGTTGTTGCCCGCGGGCGTGGATTGCGCCAGCGCGCTCGAGGCCATTGCTGCTCCAATTAGAGCGCAAATCAGAAGCGAGTTTTTTTTCATTGAATTCTGGGGGATGAAGTTGTTACTGAACCGGGCACGTCGGAATTGTCACACCGTTCAACGATGGAAAGCTGACCGGGTTCGTTAAGGACAAACCGGCCAAATATTTGAAACCATTGGCGATCCCGTCGCCCGCCAGGTCAGGGTCATTCGGATTGATATGAAGGATCAGCGATTCATACGCCACCGTAAACCCATCCCCGTCATAACTGAGCGGCGTCCCCAGCAGAAGATACACCGCCCTATTGGTCAGCCCCAATAGGACATTTGTCTGACAGGGATAGGCCTGCCCCTCCCACGCCCAAACCGAATTGGAGATAAGGCAATTGCCCGTGGCAAAAACGTCGTAGGGCCAATCCGGATTGCCGCCTCCCACCATGAACGTCAGGTTGACCGAATTGTTCGTACCCGGCGCGACGCTCATGTTCGTCATCCAGACATTGCTGTTGCTGACGCATCCTGCCTCGTTGGTGCCGATAACTTGCAAGTTCCCGGGCCCGCTAATGATGTCATACACGGGTGAATAGAGCGTCGAGGATGGAGTTCCCATTGGAAGGGCCAGCTCAATGACTGGATTCAAAAGATAAAAAGCTTCGTATAGTACAAACACGCCGTCGATAGTCCCGTCATCGAGCGGATAATTGTAAGTCGAGATGTCCCCCACAATGCCGTGACACTGGTTGCTTCCCGTCCAATCGCTTCCCAGCCAGAATCCGTTAGAAAGCACGTCGGAACTGGGAAAGATCGTCACGCCCGGACCGTTGGTCACGAAATTCCCGTCAATGTAAAGGGCGGTGTTCGTGCTGCAATACGTCAGCGCCACGCAGTGGAAGAGGTTGCTCGTCCAGGAAAAAGGTGCGGTGATGTAGTTGGTCTCATTCCCATTTCCATCTTGAGCCGAAAACAGGATGTTTGAACCCGACGGGTCAATAGAGAGGCCCCACCAGCCATACGCGGCATTCGTGGTGTACGCGCCGGTTTCGATGAGCGGCGCCCAGCACTGCGGACCTGTGCCCCCTTGGTCCTGGCTGGACCAACTGCTTGGGGCAAACCACATTGCCACACTACCCACATCCACGGTCAAATTGGTTGTGCCGTCGGCCTCCCACACATTGTACTGCAACCAAGCCGCATTTGTGCTGTCATCCACTACAACGGCATTTCCGTCCCCAACAACCCAAACCGCCAGATTCGTAAATGACACTGCCGGGTACCCCAATGCGGTTTCCCAAGTGTTGGTGTCCTCGAAGGACCAGTAATCCAACCACGGATTTGGATTCGAGTTTGTGGACGGGGCAGGCTGGGCGACGGCGTTTAGGCTCGCCGCTACCCCGAGCAAGGCCAAGATCCCCGCCGCAAGCCCTCGACGGACGCGCACCAAGATTTTATTCATAATTACCTTTCCTCAGAATCCGAAGATGACCCGCACCAAAACAAATCACCCATCAGCTTCGATAGCTATTCCGCTTGACGGCAAAAAGTCTTACTAATGCCCCCATTTCAAGGTCAAGCGAATAAACGCACAATTTTCACTTTCTTTCATTTTCGTCGCCTGTTGTTCACCAAATCGCCATAAAGCGGTGGTGAACAATGGTGTCTCTTTTCGGCGACTATATGTACACTTTAAGTGACACCGCATCGCAAATTCTCGCGAGAACAGTGACAAAGCGGGACTTTCGTCCCCTCTCCCCGCCCACGCGGGGAGAGGGAAAGGGAGAGGGGAATCCAAAAAGAAACTCGAAAAGCTCAAAACTCTCTACTTCGATCCGTCCGATGCGTCCGATCCGTCCGGGAAAGCCGCGTTGCGGCGTCAGAAAGTTCCGCTCCAGGCCTCCGGCGCCGGCCTCAATCCTCCGCCCGCTCGCCGCTCGGGGCCATTTTCACCAGCTTGGGATCAAACTGCCCCAGGATCCTGACCAGATCGCTTTGAGCCGCCATCACTTCGTGGATGTCTTTGTAGGCCATCGGGACTTCATCCAACCCGGCGCTCAGGAGCGTGACGCCGCGCTCATCAAGAAAACGATTGATGTCCTTCCAATTGAACTTCCCCCGCGCGGCTTTGCGGCTCATCGCCCGACCCGCCCCATGCGCCGCGGAATCCAGCGAGGCCGGATTTCCCTTGCCGCTCACCACAAATCCCGGCGAAGCCATGGAGCCTGGGATGATGCCCAGCACCCCCTCGCCGGCAGGCGTGGCGCCTTTGCGATGCACGATGACCTCGCGTTCCGCCCCTTGGATGACATGCTTCTCCTTCCATGCGAAATTGTGGTGGTTCTCCAGGCCGAGCAGCACCGTCGCGCCCAGGTTCCGGGTGATATGGCGGTGGATGCAGGCATGATTGGCCGCCGCGTAACGCCCCATAAGCTCCATCGCATTCCAGTATTCCCGTCCTTCCTGCGAATCAAGCGGAAGCCAGGCCAGGCGTTTCAACTCGCGGGGCAAATCAGGAAGGCGCGCCACGGCCAGCTTGCTGTAGTAATCGCATACCGTCGCCCCCGTCCCTCGACTGCCGCTATGCGAAAGCAACGCCACATAAGTCCCCGCTTCCAGATCGCCGATCTTGGAGTGCGCGGTGAAAAGGCCAAACTCGACGAAATGATTGCCGCTCCCGCTGGTGCCCAGTTGCGACCAGGCCCGGTCCCTGTTCTGCCGCGTCACAACGCTGACCGTCCAGTCCGCGTCCATGACCTCGTGTTCGCGGCGGTGCTTGAACGAGGCGCCGACGCCAAACCGGGTCTCCGCCTCGATGGCCCGCGCCAGCCGGTCCTGCTTCTGCTCCAAATCACCAACCGGGATGTCCAGCACGCTCATCTTCATGCGGCAGGCAATGTCCACGCCGACCGCGTAGGGAATCACGGCGTTATCGGTGGCCAGAACGCCGCCAATCGGCAGGCCGTATCCGACATGGGCATCCGGCATCAATGCGCCCGCCACCGCGACCGGCAGCAAGCAGGCGTTCTCCATCTGCTTAATGGCCTCAGGGTCGAGCCTCTCGCCCCACTGCAGGTACTTTTCCATGACTGCATTCTACGCTTTTGCGGAGCAGCATTCCAGCCGCTAAAAGGCAATCTTATTGGCTGTTTCCGGCGGAAACGAACGTCCCAAGCACAAGACATTGATTATCAATCACTTCTGCTCTGGCTGCAAATTGACCCAAATACCAACGTGACCGGGCGCAATTCACACCAGATTTCGACCCAAAAGGAGACTCGCCAAGGCTGGATATTATGGTTTTTGCCCACTTGGAAACCTTTTGGCAATGAAAATATATGCGATAATTTGATTATTCTATAAGATGCTGTGGTTCAGTGTGTTATATCTGCGCATTTGTAACATTTTTGAGGCTTTTCTCGTCTTTTCTTTGACACAAAAGCCCCGAATATGTATCCTACATCGAGGCGGTATTCCGGTACTTGGAGCTTTGACTCAAACGAGAAACCAAAACAGGGGAAGAATATCCGCATATGTTCATCCGTCGCCGCGGACATTTTTCCCGCGGTTATTAATGAACCTTAACACCGAATCGGTGTCCGAATATTATGTTGAGAAAGAGAGTCATTCGGGTCAACGGAAGGCGAAACGTTCCTGGCGTCCTGCCCAGGAAGGGGGGAATCCGGGAGGCGCGTTTTACCCTTCAAACCCCAATCAAGGGCGAATCCAAGTCCAACAATGGGGGGAGTCATCCCTCCAATGGCGGGCTTCGGCCGCCACAACCTGCCGTGCCCGTCGTCGCTGCGTCGCCCGACGCCATCACGAGCGAGTCTCCGATTATCGTTGAAAAGATCAAGGAGCTACTCCGCCTGGCCCAGGACCAGGGCTACGTCACCTATGACGACATCAACGACGCCATCCCGGATGAGATCGTTTCCCCGGAGATCCTGGACACTGTTTATTCCAAGCTGCGCGGCTTTGAAGTCGAAATCGTGGAAGCGCCCGACTTGGAGCGCCCCAAGGCCCCCGAACCGGAGGAAGAAGCGGAGGAGAGCCGTCTGGACATTTTGGATGATCCCGTCCAAATGTACCTCCGCCAGATGGGCAAGGTCCCTCTGTTGACGCGCGAACAGGAAGTGGAGATTTGCAAGCGGATCGAGGAAGGGGAAACGGAGGCCCGCCGCATTTTGTTTGGGTTTGGTTTTACCGGCAAGGAACACATCGCGCTGGCCGAGAAGCTGCTCTCCGACCCGCCCCGGGAACGGTTTGACCGGGTGATCGTGGATAAGAAGGTGGAAAGCCGCGCCAGCCATTTGGCGATTCTGCGGCGGCTGGTCCGGCGCGCGCGCGAGCTGGATCAGAAGCTCGACCGGGCCTATGAGCAATGCCGTCCGTCCGGTGGCAAGCCCGCTCCGCCGCGCTTTCTGAAGAATTTTCAGCGTCTGCACGGCGCGCTCCAGGCCTGTTTCCCTAAGTTCTATTATAAGCCGAAGGTGGCTGAGGAAATCATGCTGGTGTCTGACAACGCCGCCGACCAGCTTAAGACCACACTGCGCTCCATCGACGAGCTGGAAAGACGCCGCAAGTCGGCGTCCAGAAGCGCCCAGTTGACGGCCGAACGCGCCAAGCTGGCCGCCTTGGAGAAATTTGTCCGCATGCCGCATCGCCAGTTCCTGGCCGAGCACAGCGCCATGAAAAAGGCCGCCACCCGGGCGGATGACGCCAAGTGCGAAATGGCGGCGGCGAATCTGCGCCTGGTCATTTCCATCGCCAAAAAGCACACCAATCGCGGCCTCTCGTTCCTGGACCTGATCCAGGAAGGCAACATGGGCCTGATGAAGGGCGTCGAGAAATTCGAATATCAGCGCGGCTACAAGTTTTCCACCTACGCCATCTGGTGGATTCGCCAGGCCATCACCCGCGCCGTGGCCGACCAGGCCCGGACGGTCCGCATCCCGGTCCACATGATCGAAGTCATCAACCGCCTGATGCGCGTGCAGAAGCGGCTTATGCAGGAACTGGGCCGGGAAGCCGAGCCGGAGGAAATCGCTGACGAATTGAACCTGCCCGTGGAGCGCGTGCGCGCCATCCTCAAAATGGCGCAACAATCCGTTTCCCTCCAGGCGCCGGTGGGCGACGGCGACGACGCCAGCGTGGGTGACTTCATCGAAGACAAGAAGGCGGCCAACCCTTCGGACGTGACCAGCTACAGCTTGCTGAAGGACACGTTGAGCGACGTTCTAGCCACCTTGACGGAGCGCGAGCGCAAGATCGTGGAAATGCGCTTCGGGCTGGTGGACGGCTACGAACGGACGCTGGAGGAAATCGGGCGGCAATACAACGTGACCCGCGAACGCATCCGGCAGATCGAAGCCAAGGCGTTGCGCAAAATGCGGCACCCCACCCGACTCCGCCATTTGCAGGGCTTCCTCGAGAACGAGGAAACGGTGTTTCAATGATGGACCCGCATTGGCGGGGCTTTCAAGGCGACGCCAATGCTTGACTCCCGCTCGGGTCCTGGGTTCAATCCGCCGCGGAAGAAGGCAACCTCGTATTTGGCCAACTGTTTATTGAGTCCCTTGATGTTGATGCTCTGCGGCACAATACAGGCCGTCCAAGCCGGTCGCAGCGGCATCCGGCCGATGGCGCCGAAAAGGGCCGTGGACCCTTCGATGCCCAGGGCGCAAGTGAGCGAGTTCAGGGTGGCCGCCTTGACGCCCTTTTCCCATTCGGCGCGGGTGAGGAGATTGTTGACGAGAATGCTTTTGCCGGGCGGCGTCCCGGCGGCATATTTGTTGACATGGCCCAGGTAATGATGCGAAAGGTTGATGGCCATGCACATGCCAATCATCTGGTTGAAACAGCCGGCCTGATCGTTCATGATGTCATCGGTCCAATAGCGGTCCTGCGTGATGTCAGGCGGCACGGGCAGTTTTCCGTTTTCGGTTTCATGGGCCAATGCGCCCATGTATTGGTTGAAATACCCCGGCTCGGTTTTGTCAATCGCCTTGGCATGGGCGATGTGGTTGATCAAATTCACAAAGTCGGCAGAGACGCAGGCTTCGCAAAACGTCTTGTATTCCTCGCTCTTCGGCGCCACGGATGCATCCGGGGCAGCCATGCCTTCCGGTCGTGTTTGCAGCTTATCCCGGTATCTGGCGTCCAGTGAATCGTACAGGTCGTTCTCCAATTGGAGCGCGGCCCTGACGCTGCCGGGGTAGATATGCGGCGAGGAATTGGTCAGGGCAAAAGCGGGCGTGCCGAGAAAAAGCCACGTTGCGGCGAGGAGGTTCTGAACTCGTGTCCATTTGTTCATCATACGCCATCGGTGGTTGCATCTCCCATGCCAGAGCCTTCAAATGCCTCCGTAAGACTGCCTTCATTCCCGCGCCAGCCGGAGCCGGACACCCACAATCATCAATATTTTCAATGGTTTTGCGCATATTCAATTTTTAGGAGCCGGGCGCGGATCAGAAGCCGCCCCAGCCGCTCGCGGACCAGGCGAGTGTCCGATTGTTGTTCAGTCGGGACAGCATTTGGACACGTTCCGGGGATCGAATTGGAGCGTTATCAAATCTGCGAAAATCGCGTCCAGACCGGTGGTTGGCAACGAAACTGCGATGCCGATTTATGTGACGCCCCAAGCCGGCGTCCTCTCGCCGGGGAGCCAAGACGATCAACCTGGCTCGTTCGCGATGAATTGCTTGAGCTTTTGCAGGGCGCGCGCTCGGTGGCTGAGATTGTTTTTTATCTCATCCCCCAATTCGGCAAACGACCGCGCATGGCCGTCGGGCACGAACAGTGGGTCATAGCCAAAACCGCCCCGGCCCGCCGCAATCTCCCCAATGCGCCCTTCGCAAACGCCGTCCAGCAGGGTGATCTGCCTCGGAGAAACAGCTTGTGCGAGCCGGCCCCCAGGGAGGAAAACCAGGCGAAGGACCGCCAACACGCAACGGAACCGGGCGATCCTTTGGCCCTCCGGCTTGTCCGCCAGCAACCGCAGCAATTTGGCGTTGTTGGCGGCATCGGGGGAGTTGGCGGCGCTGGACGACTCCGCGGCCGCAAAGCGCGCCGAGTGGACGCCGGGCGCCCCGTCGAGGGCGTCCACCTCCAGGCCGGAATCATCGGCCACGATGTAAAACGGCGCAGCCGCCGAAACCGTCGTGGAGAGCAGAACCGGATTTTTCGCCAGCCATTCAGCCAGAGCCAGCACTTTCCTGGCCGCGTTGCCGGCAAAGGTCGGGGCGTCCTCGACGGCGGCGGGGGCGTCGGGGAAATCGTTCAACGTGAGGCACCGCAAATCCCCGCCCAGAATCTGGCCGATCTCCCGGGCTTTGTGCGCGTTGCGCGTGGCAATCAGCAGGGTCATCATGGGAGCGGTCCTCAATCACCCGGGACCAAGTTGCAGTTCAAAGCTGCCGGTCTGCCCTCCGGTTTCGGGAATAAAACCGGAACCGCCTTGTGAGGGCCCCAGGTAAGCGCCCTTGAATCGCAGTGTTTGGTTGTCATTGGTATTGAGAAAGGATCCGGTGATAACGCCGTAGGCTGAGAGGGAAATCTTCAATTTATCGGGCGGGTTGTTGGACACCACAAACTGGCCTTCTTCATTCACCGTCAGGAGATTGGTCAAGGGCGGCACGATGGTTCCGCCTTCAAAAACAATCACATACTGGCTGCCGGCGGCGGGCCGCGCAGAATTTGTTCCCGGCGAATTCAGGAACATGTTGCTCTTGACGCCGATGCCGCCAGAATAATAGGCGCCGACATGCGGAGGCTTATACCAATACAACTGGCCGTTGCATTCTCCCGAAGCGTTGTTGGTTTCCCAGCCCAGCAGAATTCCTCTGTTGTTGTCACCGGCGATCACCGCATAGAGAGGCCAAATGCCCTCCCTGGAAATTCGAGCCGACTCGGAGAAGGTGGTGTTGTCCGGCAAAGCGCCGCTTAACGCGATGCCGCCGCCGCTGCCGATCGTCAAGGCGGCGTAGCCGTTGGCGCTGAACTCGTTCGTTTCGTCCCCGGGCTGGAGGCTGAGGATGTATTTGCCCGCCGAGGGCATGGTGTTGGAAGAGAGTTTCGCCGCCGCGCGGTGGCAAATCAATGGAGAAGACCACGCGGTCGAGGAGAAGCTTCCAACGGCCAAATCAGTTTTGCCGGTCAAATCCACGTTGATGGTGAGACTCAGAGGCTTCCCGTAAAAATCCGGAATGGTTTCCGAAACGGTGGCGACGGTAAAGTAGATGTTCTCCAGGGGAAGGGAGTAGATGGGCACTGTCCCATAGGCCGGGAAAACGATGTTTCCGCTGATCGTGCCGGAGGGCGTCAAGGCAAACGACACGAAGCCGGAGTTGGTCGGAGCCACGGGGCCGTCCGAGCGAATGAACAGCCCGGAGTAGGAGCCAACCGCCTTCGTAAAGGGCAGAATCGAAAATTTTTCGTAGATATTGGCGCCTTGGCCCCCTTCATTGGTGCTCATCGCTTCGACCACATAATTGTCGGGCGGAAGATTGCTGACCGCCGCCGACCAAGTCGCCGTGGCATTGGACGCCAGCAGCGGGCCAACCTGAAAACCGGTTGTGAGGGAGGAGATCAGACAAAATATCGGCGCGGATTTGTAATTGGCCCCCATTCTTCCCCTCAATTTGAAGCTGGTGGCGCCCAACCCGGCATTGGGCGGTGGATAGGTAAAGGCCAGGCCTTTCCCGGCGCGGCTTGGCACGAAAGTCGCAGTCCATAAGAGGCCTTCGGCAGCCTTGAAGGAAATCAGCCGCTTCGTCGTGGTGTAAGCGCCCGCACTCCAGCCGAG
>Ga0326727_10013446_pt1 | contig 18222 bp, 13 predicted proteins | sample MB2enrmetagenome_FD_207643 | JGI IMG/M metagenome (GOLD analysis project Ga0326727, IMG submission 207643) | Lab enriched peat soil microbial communities from McLean, Ithaca, NY, United States - MB29MY | ecosystem: Environmental > Terrestrial > Soil > Wetlands > Peat | place: USA: New York...
AGGAACAACGCAATAAGCGCAGAAATTATTGCATCCCTGCATGATAGTAACAAAAGAACAAAGAGCCCCTCCCTGCGGGGGAGCATAAACACCTATGGAATTTAATGATTTATGAAAGTTAATTTCAGTAATCTTTTTTCTTTTCTTTTCAATTGATAAAACTATTTGAGGCAAAAGATGAATGTTATGCGTGCCGAAAACAAAGTCCAGATGACCAACTTTTTTATGAAATTTTGTTCCCAGCTGCTGAGCCAGACAACCGCCCGCACCAATAATCAATTCCTTATTTTCTCCTTTTAGTTTTCCAATTCTTCCCAGTTGACTGTAAACTTTTTGCGCGGCCTTCTCTCTGATTGAGCATGTATTTAAGATAATTAAATCGGCCAGTTTTATATTTTCTGTCAACTTATAACCTTGATCTGCGAGCAATGCGGCCATTTGTTCCGAATCATGAACATTCATCTGGCAACCAAACGTTTGAATATACAAGTATTTATTTCTCATTTTCTCACTCATTAAAATTGCGAATAGCCTTATTGTTTAAAAATAAATTAGTCAATAAGTTTTTCCGGACTAATCGGAGAAATTCCTAAAAAATAAAGAAATATTGTAAAATATTATTTACATTACTGTAATTTTGTAGTACATTAATACAGCTAAATATTAATATTGTGTTGTTACTACAGTTTGGTGAAGGATTTCTTGGTTTATCAGAATAATGCGTTGAGTTATTTTGTGCACAAGAAATTTATTGGGGGTAACCATCAAAAAGGCTTTAATATTAGCATTCATCACCGCATTTTTTATTGTGCCGTCCATATCTTCCGCCCGATGCGTTATTATCACCGATGGTGATCTGAGTACTATATTTGCTAAAGATGGTTTCGTTTCCATTGCTCTTACAGATATTGCAGTAAACAATACAACTAAATTTGTTTTTACCGATGGATGGAATTATTGGGACCCGAATCACTATTATGAACCGAGCCCACACCTTAAAAACGCAGCCTGGTTCTTGCATGGAACGCCCGAAAACAATCCCCCAAAAAACCCCGGTTCCGGTGTATTCGATCAAGCAGGTTATCTTGGACTTGGCACTTATATAACGGATTACGTGGTTAAGCAATCCCGTTACTTAACAGTGGAATACCCTAATTTGACGTTTTCATCCGATCAGTCGGCATGTTATTTAAGCATGTATTTAAATTCTATATCCATCAACGAGCAGATAGGTATTGATCTTGAATTGATGATTGGCGCAACTCCTGAATCTCCCAAAGGGCAAATAGTATTGCACGCGTATGCTGGCAACGGCTCAAATTATAATATAACTGGTTCGATTGCAGTTTATACCCACAACTAATTTTCATAAAAATCGGAAATATCTTAAAAATCAGTTTAAAGTAATTTTTTACATCACTTCAAACCCGGCATCCTTATTTCATCCCGTCTTTTAAAATATTGCTCAAATGTCCAAATTCTTCGATGGAAAGAGTTTCACCCCTTCGCCCGGAATCAATTCCAGCCATTATCAGCGATTCTTTCAACAAAGATTCCGGTGCGCCTTCCAGCAATTTTGATTGCTTTAAATTATTAATCAGCATTTTCCTGCGTTGGGCAAAAGCATCTCTGACCAATCTTACAAAGAAATCTTCATCAATAAGATTAATCATAGAGGTCTCTGGAAAAAATCCCTTCATGACCGATGATTCTACTTTAGGGCGGGGATAAAAACAGGCAGCCGGAACATCAAATACTTTTTCTACAGTGGCGAACATCTGTAAAATTACTGAAGGCACACCATAGCTCTTGCCTCCGGGAGATGCAACCAGACGATCAATTACTTCCTTTTGCATCATCAATACAAATGAATCTATAACGCTGCGGAAAGATAATAGGTAAAACAATACCGGGCTTGAAATATTATAGGGAATATTGCCGATGACTTTAATTTTTTGCCGCCCGGTCCTCGCAATTGTTCTGAAATCAAACCGAAGAATATTTCCGTGATATATTTGAATATTATTATATCCGGATAATCTGTCCTTTAATACTTCAACTAATTTATCATCCAGTTCAACAGCAATAATTCTGGCGGCATTTTGCGCTAAATATTCCGTCAGGACGCCGATTCCCGCGCCGATTTCCACGACAATATCATCCCCGGTCACATTTGCTTTTGCGGCTATATTTCTGATGACATTATCCTCCATCAGAAATGATTGTCCCAGGTTTTTGCGCGGTTTAATCGCGTAACAAGTAATTATTTCCCGAGGTGTTGTCATGGTTATTCCGCTCATATGAAAAAAAGATTAATGCTATGCCAAAGGCCAGCGCGAAACGGCGTTTAAATCCAGCGAATCCCTATGGCCGTTTTTCAGCATAATTTCGCCGATTGCCCCGATCATTGCCGCGTTATCCGTGCATAGGATGACCGGAGGAATAAACAATTCTAAATTTCGCGCCGCAGTTTCCTTTGCGAATCTTTCGCGCAGCCTGCTGTTGGCGGCCACACCGCCGCAGACAACTATCCTGTTGACGCCGTTATCTTCTGCCGATTTAATTGTTTTCTCCAGCAGCACATCCACTATCGCTTCCTGATAGCTTGCCACTATATCGGGCAATTCCTCCGGGGCGAAATCACGCCCGCGTTTTTTCAGCATTGTCAACAGAGAGGTTTTCAAACCGCTGAAACTGAAATCAGGAGAATCCTTCATCGCCCGCGGAAAGGCCACCGCTTTCGGATTAGCGCCCTTGGATATTTTATCAATGACCACACCGCCCGGATATCCGAGGTTTAGCAGTTTTGCCGCTTTATCAAACGCCTCACCCGCTGCATCGTCGCGCGTTTGTCCCATTAATTCAAAATCATGATAATTCTTTGCCAGATAAATACTCGTATGACCGCCCGATACAACCAGAGCCATGAAAGGGATGGCCGGAACTTTTTCGGCGAGAAACGCAGCGGCAATGTGACCTTCCAGATGATTGACGCCGGTAAGCGGAATATCAAGGGCAAAGGCCAGAGCTTTGGCCGTTGATAAGCCGATTAAAAGAGATCCGATTAAACCGGGACCGCGGGTTACGGCAATACCTTCTATATCCCGGAGTTTCACATTGGCGTCACACAAAGCCCGGCTAATGACCGGATTGATCGCCTCAATGTGTTTTCGGGAGGCAATTTCCGGGACAACTCCGCCATATGGGGAATGAACTGCTATTTGCGAGGCGATAACATTGGAACGCATTTTTCCGTTGTTGATTACCGCAGCCGCTGTTTCATCACATGATGATTCAATTCCTAAAACTAACATGATATCCTTCTTTCATTTTTCCCTTTGCTAAATAAGATAAATATCTATATAAAAGCAATGACAATTTGTAAACAAACTTTTGTCAGCTGTGATCTGACAGGAAAACTGTGATGGAATTTAAGACAGACTTTTTAATTTTGGGCAGCGGCATAGCGGGGTTGAGCATGGCAATCAAAGCATCCACCCTCGGCAGTGTCGCCATTGTGACAAAAAAAGAGAAAAACGAATCAAATACGAATTACGCACAGGGCGGAATTGCAGCTGTAACGGACAAAACCGATAGTTTTGAAGAGCATATTCAGGACACACTGATTTGCGGCGCCGGTCTTTCCAATCGGGAAGTGGTCGAATTTATCGTTAAAGAAGCCCCTCCGCGGATTCAGGAACTTATCGACTGGGGCGTAAATTTTACAAAATCTGAAACAAACCCCAACATGTACGACCTCGGACGTGAGGGAGGCCACAACCGCAGGCGTATTTTACACGCCAAAGATTTCACCGGCCAGGAAATCGAGCGGGCTCTCAACGAAAAAGTTTCCCATCTGGAAAATGTCTCTATTTATGAAAACCACATCGGCATTGATCTGATAACGCAGAAAGACACAAAAGGCGTTACGATCAATTGCCTGGGAGCTTATGTTCTTGACATCAACAACAATGAAATTTACACCTATCGGGCAAAATATACAATCCTGTGCACGGGCGGAGCAGGAAAGGTTTATCTTATTACGACAAATCCCGATATCGCGACGGGGGACGGTCTGGCAATGGCTTACCGCGCCGGCGCTAAAATTGCCAATATGGAATTCATTCAGTTTCATCCTACATGCCTTTATCATCCCGACGCCAAGGCTTTTTTGATCAGCGAAGCCGTGCGCGGCGAGGGAGGAATTCTTAAATTAAAGAACGGATCGACATTCATGGAAAAATACCATCCCATGAAAAGCCTCGCGCCGCGCGATGTTGTGGCCAAAGCCATCGACAATGAAATCAAACAGGCCGGCGATGAATTCGTTCTTTTGGACATCACGCATAAAGGCCGTGATTTTCTAATCAAACGATTTCCAAATATTTACAATAAATGCCTCGAATACGGAATTGACATGGCCCTTCAACCCATTCCCATCGCCCCGGCCGCTCACTATATCTGCGGCGGCGTCGCGGTAGACCATTACGGCAAGACTTCCATTGATAATCTTTTTGCCTGCGGCGAAGTATCCTGCACGGGATTACATGGCGCAAACCGTCTGGCCAGCAACTCTTTGCTCGAAGCGCTTGTTTATTCTCATCGCGTCTATTTAAAAATTGCCAAATCATTCAAGCAGACGCCGCATCGCGACATGCCTGTTTCCCCCTGGGATTCAACCGGAACCACAAAAAGCGACGACAGCGTGGTTGTCACACACAACTGGGATGAAATAAGAAGATGTATGTGGAATTATGTGGGCATTGTCCGCTCGGATAAGCGATTGGAGCGGGCCGAGCGCAGAATTGATATGGTTTTGCGTGAAATCCACGAATATTACTGGAATTACAAAGTAACAAAAGATCTTGCCGAATTACGCAACATCACAACGGTGGCCAAATTGATCGTCATGAGCGCGCGCGCAAGAAAAGAAAGCCGCGGACTGCACTACAACATTGATTATCCCGACACCAGCGACGAATTCAAAAAAGACACTATTATCGTCAAAGAATAATCTCCCTGCTTTCCCGTTGTTCTCACCCATGTAGCTGGGCAGCTGCGCAGATGTGCAACATCAAAGGATAATGCTTTCTCTTTTTATCCGCCCATTTAATATCATTTTTCACAGAACAATTCGGGTGGTCAGTTTATCGAGATTTTCTTGACATATACGATTGCTTTTCCTATACTCCCATCATAAAAAAACAGTTGTTATAAAAGTTTACTATTTTCAATCATGCCTTTTGGGGTCTGAAATTGAAAAAGCCCCTCAAGATAGCCGCTAACCTTCTGCGCGATGGTTTGAGAAGACAACTTATAAAGCCATATGATGAATTCAATCGTCTGAAAAGTTCTTTGATGACTATACTAAATCCGGGTTGATAAAGGTGATGATATGGGCGAGAAAGGGAAAGTTCTTAAAAAATCAGCTGCGATTCTGGTGCTGATTCTTCTGGCGGGAGTTCTTGTTTTTTACCTCTATACCAGCAAAGACAAGAATGCCATTCCAAAAGGTTTTGCAATGGGCAACGGCCGCCTTGAGGCAACCGAGGTGGATGTCGCGGCAAAGCTCGCGGGGCGTCTCACGGAAGTCCTCGCGAAGGAGGGAGACCTCTGCAAAAAAAATCAGATCGTGGCCCGAATAGACACAAGCACGCTTCAGGCGCAATTGAAACAGGCCGAGGCCGAGGTGAAACGGGCAAAGCAGGCACGGGAAACCGCCCTGTCCAGGATGGAGAGCATCCGCCTGAAGCTGGTGCTCGCGGTAAAAGAACTTGACCGGTCCAATAAACTTTTCGCGAAAGGTATCTTCACGCAACAGCAGCTCGACCGTGATCAGACAGTCAAGCAAAGTTATGAAGCGGAATACGCGGCGGCAAAATCATCCATCACCGAGATCGATAACGCCATTGAGTCCGCGCTGGCCCAGACGGAAATATTGAAATCGGAGATCAATGACTGCATCCTGAAGAGCCCCATAAAGGGACCGGTGCTGTCGCGTCTGGCAGAACCCGGCGAAGTCATACCCAACGGAGGCAAGGTCCTGACCATTCTTGACCCCACGGATATTCACATGAATGTGTATCTATCCGAGCAATATGCCGGCGTCATACCTTTGGGCGGGGACGCCAGGGTTGTGCTCGATGCCATACCGGATAAACAATTTCCCGCGACTGTGGCGTATGTTTCTGAAAAGGCACAGTTCACCCCCAAGGAGGTTGAGGCTACCGAAGAGCGCGAAAAGCTTGTTTTCCGCGTGAAAATCAGCCTTCAGGAATTTGATGATCCACGCCTGAAACCGGGCATGCCGGGCGTCGCGTATATCCGGTTGAATCCGTCCGCGAAATGGACGGAACTCTTTAAATGAATACCCGCATGAACGGTCATGATTCCATCGCTCGCATTGAAGGAGTGAAGCATCGCTACGGTAAGAAATTCGCCCTTGATTCCATTGATCTTGACATACCTGCCGGATGCCAGGTGGGCCTGATCGGGCCCGACGGCGTGGGCAAATCAACCCTGCTCGGCCTTATTGCCGGACAGAAAAAAATACAGAAAGGCGATATACAAGTCCTTGGCAGTTCCATGCGTTTGTACACGCACCGCCATGATGTCTGCTCGGAGATTGCCTATATTCCCCAAGGCCTGGGCCAGAATCTCTATGCCACGCTTTCCGTCTATGAAAATGTGGATTTTTTCGGACGCCTCTTCGGATTCACCCGCGTCGAGCGGAAGGAGCGCATCGAGCGTCTCCTGAAAGCCACAAACCTCGCTCCCTTTGCCGAACGTCCCGCGGGCCAGCTATCCGGGGGCATGAAGCAGAAACTGGGTTTATGCTGCGCGCTGATTCACAACCCTGATGTGCTCATTATGGATGAACCCACGACCGGTGTCGATCCCCTTTCACGGCGCCAGTTCTGGGAGCTGGTCAAGGATATGAGTGTCCACCACGCGGGAATGAGCATTATCATCGCGACGGCCTACATGGATGAGGCCGAACATCTTGACTGGCTCATCATGATGGAAGGCGGCCGCGTCCTTGCCTCGGGAACGCCCGCGGAGTTAAAACAAAAGACCGGCAAGACGACCATTGAAGACGCTTACATCGCCATGCTTCCCGAAGAAATGCGGTATGGCCACAGGGTCTTTACGACACCGCCCCGGATCGCATCGAATGACGGCTCCGCCATCGAGGCAAACAATCTCACCAAAAAATTCGGTGACTTTACCGCCGTAGACGATGTCTCCTTTACCATACCAAAGGGCGAGATCTTCGGTTTTGTGGGGTCCAACGGCTGCGGCAAGACCACGACCATGAAGATGCTCACCGGGCTTTTGCATCCCACGCATGGTCAGGCATTTATCTTCGGCAGATCCGTCGAAACCGGGAGCATCAGGCTGAAAAAGCGTATCGGATATATGTCGCAGAGCTTTTCTCTGTATGGCGAACTAACCGTCAGGCAGAATCTGGATATGCACGCGCATCTCTTCGATATGCCGAATGAGGACGTTTCTTCAAGGGTTAAGGAAATGGCAGTCAAGTTCGGACTTACCGATGTCATGAACGACCAGACGGAACGCCTTCCCCTGGGCATCCGCCAGCGTCTGTCACTTGCTGTTGCCGCCATTCATAAACCCGAAATTCTAATCCTCGACGAACCTACGTCAGGTGTCGATCCTGTGGCCAGAGACCACTTCTGGGAGCTGCTCATAAATCTCTCCAGAGAGGACGGCGTCACCATTTTTGTGACCACCCATTACATGAATGAGGCAGACCGCTGCGACAGGGTCGCCCTCATGAGCATGGGCCGCGTCCTTGCCTGCGACGCGCCCAAAGAGCTTGTCCGCGCGCGCGGATGTTCCACCCTCGAAGAGGCCTTTATCGGTTATATGAAGGATGATATTGCCAAAAATACCGCCGCCGGAGCGGATGATGAAAAACAAACGGTCCCGTTCATGCTTAAATCTGAAAATGTCAAAAAACACAGCCGCCTTTTTGATATTTCCCGGCTGGCAGCCCTGGCCCGCAGAGAATCCATCGAATTGCTTCGCGACCCGATTAGACTTATTACTTCATTCATTGTCTCGCCCTTTCTCCTCATCGTCTTCGGCTTCGGCATATCAACCGATATTGAAAACATCAAATACAGCACCCTTGACAATGATCGAAAACCACTTAGCCGCGAATATCTGGAATCCTTCTCCAGCTCGCGGTACTTTAGCGAACACAAGCCGATAACGTCGCCTGCCGGAATTGACAGGGGCTTTCAGAGCGGCGAATTCAATGTAGTGGTTCAGATTCCTCCCGGTTTCGAAAAAGACGTGAAGCGAGGCCAGAGCCCGTCAGTAGGACTCTGGATAGACGGCACCATGCCGTTTCGGGCTGAGACTACCAAAAACTACGCTGAGGCCGTGCACCTTTCCTATCTCATGACTCTTGCCGGCCGGTCCCCCATGCCCATGCCCCCTTCATCCACACACGTACAGCCCCGGTACTGGTATAACCCGCTGATAAAAAGTAAGTATTCCGTCGTGCCCGGCCTGCTGGCCGTCGTGCTCATGCTCGTACCCTCCATGCTCACTGCTATCGGTGTGGTGAGGGAAAAGGAACTGGGCTCTATTGCCAACTTCTACTCGAGCCCCATGACCAAGCTTGAATTCCTCTGGGGAAAGCAGATCCCCTACATTGCGATTACGGCCATAACCTTCATTATCCTTCTGGGGGTAATCAAATTCCTGTTTGACATCCCCTTCAAGGGTAGTTTCCCCGCCCTCGTTTCCGGGGCGCTGCTCTATATTATTATCAGCACGGGACTTGGCCTGCTGATCTCGACCTTCACCCGGACCCAGATCGCTGCCCTGCTTGCCGCCTTTGTTATTACCCTGGTGCCCTCTTTCGATTTATCGGGACTCACCTCCCCAGCCTCAACGCTTGTCGGCGGGGCAAAATTCATGTCAAGGATTTTTCCCGCCCGCTATTTACTGAATATCAGCGTGGGCACCTTTACCAAGGGAATCGGTTTTGCGGAACTTGTGTGGAACTTTGTTTCTCTGATTATCATCTATACGGCCATTCAGACCATGACCGTCCTATTGCTGAAAAAACAGGAGAAATAGCATGATCAGAAAACTCTGGCACATATACCGGCTCGGATTAAAAGAACTCATCAGCTTCCGCTATGACTATGTGCTGGTGATCATGGTCATCTATTCTTTCACCGTCATGGTCATCGTCCCCGCGAAAGGCACAGGTGTGCAGGTGCGCAACTCAACGATTGCCTATGTGGATGAAGACCAGTCTCCCCTGTCCCGGAGAATCATCGACGCCATCCAGATGCCCTTTTTCCAGAAACCAAAGCCCATCGCCTACCACGATATAAACCGGGTGATGGACAGGGCCGAATATGTCTTCGTCCTCCACATACCATCGGGCTTTCAGAATGACCTGCTGGCCGGAAAGAATCCGGATATCGGCATCGACGTCGATGCCACGGTCGTCGGCCATGCCAGGCTCGGCACGACCTACCTAAGCCAGATCATCAATCAGGAGATCGACACATTTCTGCAGGGCTCCCGGAAGCCTGCCCCTCCGCCCATTGTGCTCAATACCCGTATCCTGTATAACCCGAACAACGAGAATGCCTGGTTTATGAGCATTGTATTACTGGGCCACATGATCACACTTCTTTCCATTGTCCTGCCCGCCGCGGCCCTCATCAAAGAAAAGGAGCGCGGCACCGTGGAGCATCTGCTAGTCATGCCCCTGATTCCTCTGGAAATCACCATCGCCAAGGTCTGGGCTAACAGCTTTATTGTGTTAATGGGCACCATGTTCTCGCTGTATTTCGCGGTGAAGTGGGTTATAGGAGCGCCCATCCACGGCTCGACGATCCTGTTCATGTTCGGCACTATCGTCTTTCTCTATGCTACAACCGAGCTTGGCGTGTTCCTTGCCACTGTCGCCAAGAATCAACCCCAGGCAGGCCTTTTGAGCATACCCATCATCGTGCCCATATCCATGCTAAACGGCGGTACAACCCCCATAGAGTCCATGCCCCGATTCCTCCAGATCATTATGCAGTTCGCCCCAACCACGCACTACATGGAATTCTGCTCCCGCGTACTCATCAGAAACGCGGGTATCGGCGACGTCTGGCAGCAGCTTCTTGCCATGGCAGCCATCGGGACGGTGCTGTTCACAGGCGCCATGATGCGTTTCCGCGCGACGTTCAGGTAAATGATTTTTTCGCCGCTGTTTTGGCGTCTGTTTTGTTAAAGGTTTGACTTGCGTGATTAAAAGAAATTAAAAACCGGATATGCTAAAGAAGATAAATATCAGTCCCGGCAAACAGAAACTTATCGTTTATATCGTTCTGACAGTAGTTACACTGGCTGTTTACTGGCAGGTGAATCAATATGGTTTCGTAAATTTCGATGATCATGTTTATGTCACCCAGAATATTCACATTCAATCAGGAATCACGCCCGATGGATGTCGCTGGGCAATGGGCACACATTTTTTTGGTTTATGGAATCCCCTCGTTTGGCTTTCCTTCATGTTCGATTATCAACTTCATGGCCTGAATGCCGGCGGTTATCATCTAACCAACCTTATCCTGCATATATTGAGCGCTCTTTTGCTGTTCTGGCTTTTTAACCGCATGACAGGAGCGATCTGGCGCAGCGCCTTTGTTGCCGCTTTTTTCGCCTTGCATCCTCTTCATGTCGAATCGGTAGCCTGGATTGCAGAACGCAAAGATGTCCTGAGCGCCTTTTTCTGGATGCTGACCCTGTGCCTGTATGTTTATTACACGGAAAAACCGGTTATAAAAAGATATTTGCCTGTTCTTTTCTCCTATGTTTTAGCCCTTATGAGCAAACCCATGGTACTCACTTTGCCTGTTATTATGATTCTTCTTGATTACTGGCCCCTTAACCGTCTTGAGTCACGTAAAATTGCAACCATACCGGCAAACGATATGTCAGTCTCTACAAAAAAGAAACCCAAATCCGGAAAAGAAACCCTGAAAAAAAATATATCTCAAGCCAATTCCCATAAATTATCCCAAACCCGGATTGCTGGAATAATTCCTTTATGGCAAATATGGGAAAAAATACCTTTTTTCATATTGTCGGCAGTTCTTGCTTTCATCACGCTTAATAATCCGAGTGAAGTGGATACATCGTTAAAAATTTTTCCCCTTCTTTCCCGGCTTGCCAATGCGCCGGTTGCTTTTGTGACTTATCTGGAAAAAACATTTATGCCACATGACATGGCTTATTATTATCCTTTTTCCGACCAGCTTCCTTTATGGCAGGTTTTAGGGGCCACCTTTCTGATTATAGTTATCAGCGTTACTGTTATTGTCATGGTAAAACGTTTGCCCTATCTGTTTGTCGGATGGATGTGGTATGTGATAACTATTCTGCCGGTCATAGGGATAATTCAGGTGTCGTTAATAATGCCATACTCTATGGCCGACCGCTACCATTACCTGCCCTCTATCGGCATTGCTGTTATGCTCGCATGGGGCATTACGTTTTTGATTAAACGTGAAGACACGCGCAAAAAGATTTTATTACCTGTATCCATTGCCGCTCTATCCATCATGGCAGTTTTAACATGGCAGCAATGCGGTTACTGGAGGAACAGCGCCTCCCTCTTTAGTCATGCTTTGCAGGTAACAAAGGATAATTATTTTGCGCATAATAGTTTAGGTACCGACCTGTTTCAAAACGGAAAACTCGAAGAGGCTATGTATCATTATAATGAGGCAATCCGGCTAAATCCCAATGCAACCGATTTCTACAACAACAGAGGAATTTGTTACTTTGCACTTGGCCAACCCCAAAGCGCCGTCGAGGATTATAATAAAGCAGTCACCCTGAACCCTAAATTCGCCGATGCATACTACAACAGAGGGGTTGCTTACGTTAAACTTGGCCGGAATCAAAGTGCATTTGACGACTTTAGTGAAGCCATCCGGTTGAAAGCGGATTCTGCCGATGCCTATAACAACAGAGCGATTATTTATTTAAATCAGGGAAATATAGAGCCCGGCTGTCATGATGCGCAAAAAGCGTGCGCATTGGGAAATTGCAAACTTTTAGAAGCGACTAAAGACAAGGGATACTGCCGTTGATTCTTTAAGTGCACTTTGTTTGAGAAGCTTTGGCCTTTCTTTAATAATCATCATATATAGCCCATTGCTCAAATGGCCTATCCTCATCATATTCTGATAGCGGGGCTATTTCCCTGATAAACCGGGAAGGAGCCATATTTAAGACACCTGAAGACCGGTTGTAATCCAGGGCGGGATAACACAGGTATAGTTGGTCCCTGGCTCTGGTTACGGCTACATAAAAGAGTCTTCGTTCTTCTTCTTCGCCATCCGGTTCTTTCAACGCCCGCTGCAACGGAATCATACCATCCGCGCACCAGATTATGAATACATACGACCATTCCAGCCCTTTGGCCTGATGAATTGTGCTTAGGGCCACCTTATCTTCGCCATTTTCTTCCCCGGCGCTTTCTTCCCTTGACATGTTGGTAAGCAACGCCAGCTCATTTAAGAAATCTTCCATTTGTAAAAACTGGGCGGAAAAGTTTCCCAACTGAATTAAATCTTCTTCACGTGAAGAAGTGTCGGAATAATTATCCTGCAAATAAGTGCGGTAGCCGCTTTTATTGAGCAGGACATCTATTATTTTTCCCGGCAGGCGATCCTGCGGCTGCAGGTCAAGAAGCAACTGCATTGTTTTACGGAATTCCGCCAATCCCGCAATCGAGGGCTTTGGCGTAAATTTAATAAAATCCTCCGTAAATATCGCCTCCAGCGGATTTTCCTGCTTTGATAAATATTTCCAGATTTTATTGAATGTTACCTTGCCCACTTTCGGATACATCAAAAGCAATCGCTGCCAGGCCAGTTCATCGCCGGGATTGACCATGATGCGCATATAAGATGTCACATCTTTAATATGCGCCTGCTCAAAGAAACGGATACCGGAACGAATATCAAACGGAATATCGCGCCTGACAAATTCCATCTGCATTTCCATAGAATGGTAATGCGCCCGGTAAAGGACAGCTATTTCTTTCAGCGGTATACCGGAACGAACCAATTCCGTGATTCTCTGCGCCACAAAGTTAGCCTGTTTCACAACGTTTTGCGCTGAAACCATAACCGGCCGCATGCCCTTGTCGCGCACGGCTCTTAGTTCTTTAGGAAATTGTTTTTCATTATTATTGATGCTCAAATTCGCCAGATGCAGTATTTCCGGCGTGCTGCGGTAGTTCGTTTCGAGTTTGAATATTTTACAATCGGGATAACGCTCGGGGAAGTTTATTATATTGCTGAAATTGGCGCCGCGAAATGAATATATACTTTGCGAATCATCACCGACAACCATCAGATTCCGGTGGCATGAAGCCAGCAGATCGACAATATCCGCCTGAATAATGTTCGTATCCTGATATTCATCCACCAGCACATACTTAAATCTTCCCGCAACGTTTTTTAAGACATCCGGATGATCAAGAAGAAGTGAGCGGCAGTTGAATAACAGGTCATCAAAGTCCATGATGGAGAGATCTTTCTTCTTTTGAATATACAGAATTGCTACCTGCGTAATTTCCTCAAGCAGATGAAGGAAATAGGGATATTTTGATTCAACAATGTCTTGCAGTGTGTTTTGGGTATTCATTGCCAGTCCGATGATTTCGGCAAGAATATTGCTCTTGGGGAATTTACTTTTTTTGGTATCAATTTTAAGTTCGGCCAGGCATGTTGATATAAGCTGGCGGGAATCTTCGCTGTCAACAATGGAAAAGTTGCTTTTATAACCGAGAAGATACGCATTGCTTCTCAACAGCCTGTGAGCGATATGATGAAATGTGCCGCCCATAATCCTGCCGGTATAGGAATTGATCAGGCTCTCCACGCGATTGAGCATGGAATTTGCGGCTTTGTTGGTAAATGTCGCAAGCAGTATGTTTTCGGGGGAAACACCACTCTCCAGAAGACGGGCAACCCTGTATGTCAATGTGCGGGTTTTGCCGCTTCCCGCTCCGGCAAGTACCAGGAGCGGACCACCCTCTTCCATTACAACACGATATTGTTCGGAATTAAGCTCTTTTTCATAATCAATCATCTATAAATTAAACCAAAATAATATTTTTTATTTTTTTATATAGGCATTTGATGAGCGTTTATAAAGTAAAACGCTCATATATACAAGCCGGAATCAGTGATTAATTCTATTTTCAGAAACAAGATGGCAAAATGTCCAAATTTGATAAAATATTTCCTGTTAGTGAAAATGTCATTTTCATTGTAATATTGAACTAATTCCCTGCGCTTCCCGGCAATGATCTTGGAATATCATGTTTAAATTTATCTTGATTTTACTTGCCGGATACGTTAGAAGCCTGCATTTAAATCCATCTGCTTTATAGAATGGCACGGAGGCATTGAAAGGAGTTTTCATGGCAAAATACGAATCAAAATCTCTAAGAAATTTAGCTGTAGCCGGACACGGCGGAACTGGTAAAACATCCCTTTGTGAATCTTTTTTATTTGTTTCAGGGAAAAGCGAACGATTAGGAAGAGTTGATGACGCGACATCCTGTATGGATTTTGAACCCGAAGAGCAAAAAAAACGGATATCCATTAGCTCAGCGGCAAATTTTGTCGAGTGGGAAAAACATAAAATTAACTTTATTGACACACCGGGAGATTCTAATTTTACCTTCGATACAAAATGCTCAATGAGCGTTGTTGAAAACGCTGTTATCGTAGTTGACGCTGTCGGCGGTGTTGAATTTCAAACCCAAAAAGTCTGGGAATTAGCCGACGAATTCAAACTACCCCGCATCATTTTCATCAACAGAATGGATAAAGAACGCGCGATTTTTAAATCAGCGATGGAAAGCATCAATACCAAATTAAAGAAAAAAGCAACGCCGGTTTGCCTGCCTATCGGCTCTGAAGATAAATTCAACGGCATTGTTGATTTAATCGAAATGAAAGCTTACTTATTTGCCGATAACAAAGGCGCGGGAAAAGTTGTAGATATACCTGCGGATATGAAAGAAGAAGTAAATAATTTACGCGGATCGATGGTGGAGGATATTGCTGAAGCTGACGACGATCTGATGAATAAATATCTCGAAGCCGGTGAACTCTCGGCAGATGAACTAAAAGCAGGTTTGAAAAAAGGCGTTTCCTCGGGAAGCCTTATTCCTGTCATGTGCGGTTCGGCGGTTAAAGGCATTGGAATATCGATGTTGATGGACTTAATTGTCAATGCCTTCGTGTCGCCTGTCGATCGCGGAGCCAAAACAGGTAAAAAACCGGGAACAGAAGAAATTGAAGAACGGCAGCCGTCCGAAGACGCTCCTTTTTCAGCTATTGTCTTCAAAACTATTGCCGATCCATACGCCGGAAGGCTGACTTTATTCCGCGTTTATTCAGGCAAACTCAACCCTGATTCATCCGTATATAATTCAACCAAAAAAATCACTGAAAAATTCGGTCATATCTTTTTTCTCGAAGGAAAAACACAGAAACAGGCGGAAGGCCTTATCCCCGGCGATATTGCGGGTGTGGCCAAGCTCAAGGATACTGTGACAGGCGATACGCTTTGCTTTGAAAAAGCGCCGGTCATTTTTGACAAGGTGGAAATACCTCATCCTATCATGTCTTTTGCCATCGAACCGAAAACCCGCGGTGATGAAGACAAGATTGCATCTTCAATTCACCGCCTGACGGAAGAGGATCCCACGATTGTCTTTTCCCGCAATACTCAAACGAAAGAAATGATTCTTTCCGGTATGGGCCAGGTGCATATTGAAGTTAATATCGAAAAGATGAAAAGAAAATTCGGCGTTGAAGTCAATCTCAATACGCCGAAAGTTCCCTATCTGGAAACCATCAAAGGCAAAACCAACGTTCAGGGCAAATACAAGAAGCAATCCGGCGGACGCGGTCAGTTTGGCGATTGCTGGATAGATATCGAGCCGTTGCCGCGCGGCGGCGGTTTTGAGTTTAATGATAAAATAGTCGGCGGCGTTATTCCAGGCCAATACCGCCCTGCTGTCGAAAAAGGCATTGTGGAAGCGGCAGCAAAAGGCGTGATCGCCGGTTACCCTGTGGTGGATTTCAGAATAAATCTTACGTTTGGATCTTACCACACGGTGGATTCGTCAGAAATGGCTTTTAAAATTGCCGGATCGATGGCCTTTCAAAAAGGCGTGATGGACTGTCAACCGATTCTGCTGGAACCGATTGTCAACATTGACATCGAAGTCCCCGACGAATACATGGGAGATGTGATCGGCGATCTCAACAGCCGTCGCGGACGGGTTCAGGGAATGGATACCAACGGCACCAATCAGGTTATTAAAGGACAGGTTCCTCTGGCTGAAATCCTCAAATACGCGCCTGATTTACGTTCGATGACGAGTGGTCGCGGCAACTTTACCTATACAGAATCTCATTATGAGGAAGTTCCCGCCTATATCGCTGAGAAAATTATCGCCGAATCGAAAAAAGAAGAAGAATAAAATGATTGAAGCTCTCCGTGACAAGCCGCGGAGAATCTTCGATTCTTAAAGTAAATTATAATTCTATATTCGTTCGCTTACCCCGCAGCAAGCGAAGGTGTATGCGCTCGCTGCCGAATTCACATTCCATGGTTTCCCGCGCTATAGCGGGAAACCATGGAAAAATGTCTGATCATTAATCTTCCCGGAAGCCCAAGGGGCGCAAAAGAAAATCTTGCTGTATTTTACCGGCGTTTAAAATACGCTATTGAAAAAATCAAGCCAGATGATTCGGAATGTGCTTCTCCATAAACCACAAAGCGTTGCGCTGATGCGTTCCCGCCCAGTAAATTTTAAGACAACGGGGACATCGATTATATTCAGTGCAATTTTCAAAAACAAACAACGGCACTAAATCATAAACATCTTCCCTGTTGACAGGATTTAATTTCCTGTTGCACTCAAGACAGATTCCGAACATCCTTTGCCTGTCTATTTTCAAAGAAAACTTTTCAATAACTTTATTGAGCTGAGTACCGACATCAATATCTGTAATGATGAACAAAGCGCCTGAAAATTGGCGCTGGATCATATCTTTTCTTCTGGTAAGAACTATTCTGTTTTCCGCGGCAGCAAGTCGCAACAAAGCCCTGCCGGCTTCTTCAGGAAACACAACCGTATCGTAACCTAAAATGCGAAGCCACTTAGCCAACCTTCCTAAAGATGCGTCGGTAATGAATTTGAAATCTTTAAATAAGGGAGGGGCGATATTATTTGGGAATTTTTTGTTCATCGATTATCGGCGGCGCTTCATTGGCATGAAGTTCCTTTCGCAAATCACGAACGAGTTTGTTCAAACGTCTGATTGTGCGATTCAAGCGAAAGCGTTCTACAATACCCCAAAAACCTGTAATGATCACTCCCATCAGAATGGATATAAAAATCAGCAAATAAGTTGGTACGGGCTTTAAATTACCCAAAAGATTATGATCCAGAATATTATAATGCAACTGTATTGTCGTTAAATTCTGCTGAGAGAAAGTAACGATAAATAAAGAAAAAATTATAACAAGAATTAAATAAATTATTCTCATTACATCATTCCCCCTTATGATATTTTTTAAAAAGAGGCGCCAGATTAGCCGCGGTCGTTGCCACAGCTTCGGGAATAACCCGGACATTCGTCACAACACTCATAAAGTTCGTATCACCTTCCCAGCGCGGAATTACATGGACATGAAAATGTTCTTCAATACCGGCGCCCGCGGCTTTGCCAATATTGACGCCTATATTAAATCCATCAGGATTCATCGCTTCTTTCATAACTTTGACTGACATTTCCAGAAGATCAAATATGTCTTTTCTTTCCTCTTGAGTCAAGTCTTCGATGTTTCCTACGTGTCTCTGAGGTATTATCATTAAATGACCATTGACATAAGGGTATCTGTTCATCATGACGTAGGCGGTTTTACCTTCGTACATAATATAATCATCACATCTGACCGAACATTTGCAGAAAACACAACCGTCAGATTTTTCCCCCTTAATATAGTCCATGCGCCATGGCGCAAAAATCGTTTCCATATTTAAAACCAGCCGTTTTATTAATTATATTTTTATTATCCTACCTGTTATGTTTTTGTCAATTTCTAATATGCCTATGGTTTTAGAAGAGG
>Ga0326727_10013447_pt1 | contig 18221 bp, 4 predicted proteins | sample MB2enrmetagenome_FD_207643 | JGI IMG/M metagenome (GOLD analysis project Ga0326727, IMG submission 207643) | Lab enriched peat soil microbial communities from McLean, Ithaca, NY, United States - MB29MY | ecosystem: Environmental > Terrestrial > Soil > Wetlands > Peat | place: USA: New York...
AGCACATTCTGGTTAAACTTCGGCAGCGAGGTCAGCGATGTGCAGCCGCTCAGATCCACTTGCAACATGGCGTGCTGAAAATCAGGCAACGACGTCAGCGAGGTGCAGTTGCGCAGATCCAGCCGGCTCATGCCGCTGCTCAACGTCGGGAAGCGGGTCAGCGCGGAACATCCCGCCAGCGACAGTTCGATCACCGTACGCGGGATCGGCGGCAGACTGGTCAGCGCGGCGCAGCCGCCGAGATCCAGCCGGGTCAAGCCGGAAGGCAAAGCCGGCAACTGTGTCAGACTGATGCAGCCGCTCAGATCCAGCCGGGACAAGCCAGGCGGCAGTTCGGGCAGTCTTGTCAGCGCAGCGCAGCCACTGAGGTCCAGCTGGCTCAGGCCAGGCGGCAATCTGGGCAAGGACAGCAGCGCGGCATTGTTGCCGAGCGACAGATGGGTCAGGCCACCCGGCAGTCTTGGCAAGCCGGTCATCCCATCGCAATGACTGGCCGTCAGCTGCTCCAGCCCGCGCGGCAGATCAGGCAGTGCCATCAGGGACGAGGAATGACTGATCACCAGTTGCGTCAGGCCATCCGGCAGTGCCGGCAACGCACGGATCCCCTCGCAATTGCTGACGGTCATGTGCGTCAGGCTTGCGGGAAGCGCCGGCAAGCCGTCCAGCCCACGGCAATGATTGACAACGAGATGGGAAAGTTCAGCGGGCAGCGCCGGCAGCGATTTCAACTCGGGACTATTGCTCACCACCAGGGAGTTCAGCCCGGTCGGCAGATCGACTAACCGGGTCAAGCCGACGCAGTTGCGCAAGGTCAGGTGGGTTAACGCTTTCGGCAGCGCCTCAAGCTCGGTCAACCCGCTGCAACCGCTCAGATCCAGCAGGGTCAGTCTGTCAGGCAATCCGCTTAATCGGGTCAAGCCGCTGCACCCCCGCAGATCCAGCAAGACCAGGCTGGCGGGCAAGGCGGGTAAAGCGGTCAACGCCGTGCATTTGGACAGCATCAGGCATTGCAGACCGGCAGGAAGCGTCGGCAACTGCGTCAGGCGGGTACTGCCTTCAAGGTCGAGCCGGGTCAGGGTATCGGGCAGATCCGGCAGCCCGGTCAGCCCGGTGCATCGGCGCAGGTCCAGTTCACGCAGGCCGGCGGGCAACACCGGCAACGCGCTCAGCCCGGAACTGTTGCCCACGATCAGGTGCCCCAGTCCGGCGGGCAATGCCGGCAGGGCAATCAGCGACGGGCAGTTGTTGACGAACAGATAGTTCAGTCTGGGAAGCACCAGGTCCGGCAGGCGGGTCAACGCGGACAATCCCGATATCGACAGGCTGTCCCCCCGCTCCCGGATGACGTGGCGAATGTCCTGCACCACGGTTTGCCGGTCGGCATGTTCGGCGGAAGCATCCGCGGCACGCGCCCAGGCGGCAACCGATGCATTAAACGCCACATCCTGCAAATTGACCTTGTAGATCAGCGCCTGGCGCAGGGCCGTCACACTGGCATGACGATCTCCCGCCAGCAGCACCAGCCAGCGATCGACATAAAACCCACCCGCATCGCGCAGCACCGGCGTGTGTACGACATCCCCCCGCTCGGAGAGATGGCATAGCTCCATCGTGCCCCCCTTGGAAAGGTTCAGCAGAAAATCTCCCGCATCCTTCAGTCGGGATCGGATTTCCGCACCGGACAAGGCCACGATAGTCGTACTGGAAACAGAAGCGGATGACGAATTTTGTAGCGTATCTGGCATCGCAAATCTCCTGGTGGCGACATCAAAATCGGAGTTTGCTTCTGTTTGAAACGCATAAAACTCAGAATACGTCGGTGATACATGTAGGATATTTCTGATTTATTTTTTGCAGACGGTAACGGATTGAACAGGGCATCAGCGGGGGAGTTCGCTGCGCGGACGATTTGCATGGCCGGTTCCGCCCGGCCTACCCCCCCGCCAGCAGCCCGACCGGACTGGACAGGTTTGCCCGCGACGCGATCCCCCCTTCCGGGGCATCGGTAAACAGCGCCATGCGTTCGATCAGCCGGTCGACACGCATGGCACGGGTGAGGCGCCGGCTTTCAGGGTCAACCGACCAGTGCAGTTGCTCGTCTCTGGCATCGACGGCGAACAGGGGCGCAACATCGGCCGCACCGCTGGCACCGCGTCGATGACGCACGGTCTGCGTCGCACCGGCTCGTGTCATGCCGATCAGGACATCGTCGCCCTCTATCCGAAGCCGCACCTGATCCAGCGCCACCGGCAGCACCAGCACGTTGTACGCCTCCGACGTCGATCCGCCGGTATCCACGGCGATTTCACCCGTGCCGGCATCGATCACGAAGACATCGTTGCCGCCATTGCCGATCAAGGTGCCGTTCTCCGCGCCGCCGCGCAGCATGTCCTCACCCGCGGTCCCGCGCACCGTAGCGCCATTGCCGCCCCCCTCTCCCGCCAGGCGATAGCGTGCGTCGAGTCTCACGCGCCGATCCCCTGCGCTCAGCGAACGCGTCGACAGATCCAGCTCGAAGACTTGGCCCGCAATGTGATACATGTCGGCATCTTTCACATAGCGCGCGTCGATCGACCAATCGTTTTCAGGTCGTGTGCCGGGAGGGGTATCAGGCAGCCGGGGCTGCAACACAAAGCCGTCGCGGGTGCTGAATACCCACCCCTCCGCACGCCGGTGGCGCTGCCCGTTGCGATTGTCATAAACCCCCTTCACGGAGATGCGCCCGCCGGTATGCAACCGGATCAGCAGATCGTGCTCGGCAATCTGCCAGTCGCGGATCGATTCAACGTCTGCATCCAGACGCACGGCTTGTCCCACCCCGCCCCGGCCGCTATCGCTCAGCGTGACGTGGTCTCCCTGGCGCAATGTGCCGACCAGATAGACGTCATCTCCGTCACCGCCATCGGCCGAAGCCGAGCCCGATACCCGTAGCACATCGTTGCCGCCACGGCCGAGCAAGCGGTCGCGGCAGGCGCCGACCAGCGTGTTGGCGCCATCATCGCCGTACAGCTGATTCTCCGTGCCGGTTTCGCCGTCTCCGGCCAGGTGATAGAGATTTTCGATATGACGCACCGAGCCCAGCGGCGTCAGCGTCCCTGCTTCGCCGATGGCATCGATGGCCTGCAAGGCCAGATCGACCCGGTAGCCAAGCAGTCCGGTATGCGCCAGTCGCGTCGACAGCTGCAGGCTGTCATTCCCCGCGCCGCCGTCCAACGCGTAGCGATACGTCGTGAGCTGATGCGATGCGCGGCAGATGACCGCGTTGCCCGAGACATCGTTCCATTCCGGATGGGGACGCAGATTGATCACATCGTCGAGTCCGCCACCGGTCACGGTCTTGCTGCCGCTGCCAAGTTCGATACGATTCGGGCGCGAACGCGCCCCCGCAACCCGGTCATTTCCGTTGCCGGCCAGGATCATCAACGGCAGGTGATCGGCTTGCATCGAACTCACCACCGTGGTGTTTTTCGCAACGGAGGATCCGGTTTCCCCATCGATATCATCGTCACCGGGCTCGACAAAGAGTTCATAGCTTGCACGCGCATCGCCGGTTCTGACCTTGATCACTCGCTGGAGGCGTCCGGCATCCAGATACTCGGTCGTGCCACCGCCCTCCGACAGAATGTCGGACGCTCCGCGCTCGACGACGTGCTGATGCGTATGCGTCGAGTCCGGAGTATGGCGCCACAGCCTGAAACGGATGAGCGCATTGGGGTATAGCACCGCGCCGAGCGTCGGCGCTTCAAGCAGGCGCAAGGCGTCGTTTTCGCGCTGCTGGCGCACTTGCTGCGTATAGCGCGCTTCCAGTACCTGCAGCTCGGTTGTGCTGTCGATACCGGCACCGATGAAACTGCGCCAGCCCAAGCGGAAACGCTCGCTCCCGGACAGGGCGATCCATTGCTCCACCTCTTGCACCTGACGCACCGCGGCATAGATCTGCGTTGTCGCGATCATCACCGCGCCGACAGCCAGCCCGAGCGGGCCGACCACCGCGACGACACTGGCACTGGAGGTCGCGGCGACGGTCACCGCCACCCCGAGGCCAATGGCCGCGCCCAGCGTCGCCATGCTGCCATGGAACAAGGCATCCTGGCGCGCCAGCCCTTCGGTTTGTCCTGCTTCCTGAAACCGGGAGACCGCACTATAGAGGTCGAACGGCAGGGTGAGCAGATTGCCGAGCATGCCGGCGCCGCGTGACAGCAAACGGCCGACGTTGCGACCGGCATTGGCGGCGCCCGACAGGGCATGTTTCAGACTCCGCGACATGAATGCGCCCAGATGCGCGCTCCCCCGTTCCACGCCCTCGCCCACGCCGTCGGCGACCAGAGAGGCCAGGTCGATAGCGCCCTCACGATAATTGTCGTCCTTGAAATTCCAGAAGGACGAGGACAGCGCGCTATATGCGCCGTAGAGTCTCAACCCGCTCCCGGCCGGGCCGACGGCCGCCTGAAGCCCACGGCCGGGAACCGGGCGCATGCTCATCCAGCCGGCATCGCTCCGTAAGGCGCTGGAGGCGCGCAGCCAGGCCGCATTGACCGCGCGGCCCGTAGCGGGCGCGTGCACGGCAAAGGCCCGGATATCCCCGTTGAAGACGTAAAGTGCCCGCAGCGCGGGGGTGAAGTGGGCATCGAGCGCGCGGCACATCCGGTCGGCATCCGCAATATTCAACCAGGCCCCGGCATTGGGGTCGTAAAAAGCATAGCGAACCTCGGCCCCGTCACCTTGTGCAGCCAGCGCCACGCTATGGTTCCCGACATGAATCAGCAGCGAGCGCAGCCCGGGCTGGCGCGCCAGATGCGTCAGCGCCTGCGCCTGCGCCCAGGTAACGATATCGGCAAGCCGCGACATTGCCTCGCCGGCGCCCTGAAAATGCAGGGAATCGATGTCCGCTCCAAACGCCAGAACCGCCGGCGCCGCAGGGTGCGCGGCGGCGGCGAATACATTGTCGAACAGGGTCGTCGACGCCGGATCGAAGGCCCAGGCCAGCGCCAGACCGGTGCACCGTCCGCGTTGCACACGCTCGGAGACGGTTCCGAGCCAGATGCCCTGCGGCGCATGATGCACCCGTGCGCCCAGGCTTTGGCCTGCCTCGGAGAAAGGCACGGCAATGCGATGGCGGACCTGATCCCAACCGAGCAGGCGCTCTTGCTCCGGCGCATTCAGCAACTCACCTTGCGTCAGATGCTGTAGCAAGGAGGACGGCTGATACCAGGGATCATCGGGCGGTGACAGACGTCGCTGATGCAGGGAGGCCAGATCGCTGAGAATGGCGAAAAAACCTTCATCGACCGTCGTCCCCGGCACCGACGCCAGTCGGGCTTCGGTTGGTAACGTCGGGTTTAAATGCGTCAATTTACGCGCCAGCCGAACCTGATCCGCCAGCGCCAGCGTCGCTGAGGCGCGTAGCACCTGCACCGTGATATCCAGTTGCACCGAGAAGGTTTGCAAACCGGGCACCCGGGTGGAACCGGGGTGCTGGGCGATGTAATCCAGCACCCGCTGCCGCAGGTGTTCGACGCGGGGGATATAGTCGGCACTGAATGTTCGCAGCCGCTCGGCCCAGGCGGGGTAATGCAGCGCCTCCTCGGTCTTTAACCGCAATACGTGATTCAGCGCCGCCTCGCGCCGCCGACCGATGTCATCGTAACAATCCTTATAGGCCTGGTCAGTCAAGCGTTCGGATTCCGCCAGTGATGCCTGGCGCGTCTCAAGCGACTGTCCCTCTTGCTCATATTGCGCACTCACCCTCGCCAAAGCATCCGCATGGCGGCTTTCCAGGAACTGACGCCATAGCGGCTGGGCCAGTACACCGTCCACCATCGCCCCCAGATCCGCAAAACGCTTGCCGACGTGGCGCAAAGCAAACTTCAGATCATCGATATTCAGTGCCGCAATCCCGATGTATAGCCCGCCTGCGGCAAACGGCAGGTTGAGCGCCCGGCCCAGGTAATGACGCAAAGCCAGCTGTACTTCGAGCGCTTCGGCAACGTTAGGACCATCGCCAGCGGCATTACTTTGTCTTCGCCGGTTAGCGGCGGACAACGGCAAGCGAGGATCAATGGGCTCACCCCACTGCTTGCGCATCACCACCATCACCGTTTCGTCCAGCAGGCTTTGCCGGTACGCGCCGCGCACCAGTTCCAGCAAGGCGGTCTCGTCACGCCCGTTGCGCAGCAGCAGACTTCCCCGTGCCATGATCTGAATATCATTGAAGCGCACCAACGGTCGGTCATGGCAATCACAGTCGGCATCTCGCGCTGCGGCAAAAATCATATGTCGCGCCTGAGACGATTGCAAAACCTCTTCAATCACCTCCACAACCTGCGCGGGATGCTTGATCTGCGCGCGAACCGCCGGTTCGGCAATGCGCCGCAACATCGCCTCGAAAGCACTGCCGCCAGGGCTTGCGCGCACCCGTGTCCAGTCCGCGTCAAGCGGTGCGATCTCGGCCGCGGTTTTCCCCCCTTGCCGCAGCCAGTATTCGAATGGGGAGGCCGCGGGTTCGATAGGGCGGTTGCGGCTTACGACAGCGACTGTCGCGACCCAGTCCGGCAACGTCGCGGGCAAAGCGATGCATCCGGTCAGATCAAGCATTCGCAGAAAAGCGGGACGCACCTCGGGCAGCGCGATCAGCGAGCGGCAACCGCTGAGATCCAGCTCCTGCAGGTTGGCGGGCAAATCGGGCAGGGTCGTCAAAGCGGTGCAATCCACCAAGACCAACCGCGTGATTTGCATGGGCAGTGCCGGCAACAGAGGGAGCGCAGTGCACCCGGACAACGCCAGGCTGACGAGGCTGGACGGTAACGCAGGCAAGACATTCAGGGCGGGAGCATCGGACAGTCGCAAGAAATGTAAACGGTCCGGCAAGCGCCCGAGAATGGACAAAGAACGCACTCCCGAAATATCCAGTTGCAGCACTCCTGAAGGCAGATGGGGCAGACCGGTAAGCCCCAGGCAATCGCTCAGCGTCAACTTGAGCAGACCGTCGGGCAGCGATGCAGGCAATTCGGACTGGCAGCGGATCAGATGAAGTTTGCGCAACCGGACCGGCCACAGCGGCGGCAAGCCCTGCACGACATCCACCTGTAGCGTCAGCGCAGATTGATAACTGGAAAACATTTCACGCATATCGCGCACCAGCTGCCCTCTTCTGAGCTGCACGGCGGGTTCCGGCGCGGCCTGTACCCACATCCGCAATACGTCGTTGCGGCGCACATCATAGAGCCCCATCGCATCGGTCAGGATACGGCGCAGCGCCGCCTCATCCGCGTAGTCATGCGCCTGACCGGCTTGAGTCATCCGATACCCTCCATCCGGGTCGCGCCGGATCGGGATATAGCGAACATCATTGAAAATCACACTGCGGTACCAAAGCTCCATATTCCCTGATGGTAAGGGATGAAGCAGATAATCATAGGGGTCACGCAGTTGGAGACTGATCGCCGCGATCTCGGCACGGGATAGCGAGGTGGGTGTCGGAAACTCGGTATTCATGGAGAGGCCCGAAGAAATAAAAGACTAAAGTTTCCCCGATCCGCCTTGAGCGGTTAACGCAATCCCGCCCCGTTCAACGCCGATAAACGCCCGAACTTCATCAGGATCCGCCTGCGCGGGCGTACCCGGGGGGCCGCCCGCAACGATGGCAAGAGGGGGATGCGTCCCCTAGCGCTCCCGCAATCCTTCAGACATATGCTCGATCACCGGGCTGAGGAAATACGCCAACACCCGCCGTTTCGACGTTTTGATCTCCGCGGTCACCGCCATGCCCGGCGACAGACGGATCCACTGACCGTCGATCAGGATGCGGTCTTGCGGCAGCTTGATATGCGCGCGGAACACCAGTCCCCTTTTCTCGTCGTCGACCGCATCCTGAGACACGTAGTCCACCGTGCCGCTCAGATAGCCATAACGTGTGTAGGGGAAGGTTTCAATCTTGACGGTCACCGGCTGGCCCGTTTTCACGAAGCCGATATCCTTGTTTTCGATCGTCGCTTCAATTTCCAGGGTATTGTCCGGCACGATGGCCATCAGCGGCTGCGCACTGGTCACCACGCCCCCCTCCGTATGCACCGCCAGTTGCTGCACCGTCCCCGCAACAGGCGCTCTTAACTGTGTCAGTTGCTGACGCTGGATCGCCTTGTTGCGCTCTTCTCCGGTCTGCACCAGCTGCTGTCGGGCCTGGTGGATACTGTCCCACTGCTGGCGAAGGAACTCGGCGCTCAACCCTTGCAGCAACTGCTGCTGAGAGACGATGGCCGCCTGCAGCTCGCTGACCCGGCTTTGCTGAACCGCCAGATCCTGCTCCTGGGCAATGCGTTCTTTTTCCAGGTCGAGATAACCATGGCGCGAGACAAAGTTCTGATCCAGCAGGCGTTGATAGTCGGCCGCGCGCTCCCTGACATAGGGCAGGGTTTTTTCCAGCTTGGCAATCAGCTGGCGCGTGGTAGCCAGCTCCGCCTTGCGTTTTTCGAGCTCGGCCTGCTGCGCAGCGCGTTTGCCACGGTATTCGGCAAGTTGGGTCGTCATCAATTGTTGTTCGATTGCCAGCCGCTCGGGCAGCACGCCTTCCAGCCCCCCCAGCCGGGGCGTGATACCGGTTTCAAACGCGGAGAGCATCGCCTGACCACGCGCCATCGCCAGTCGCGCCGACAGATTGGCGTCTTCGCTCTTGACCAGATCGGCCGCACTGACGGTGGCATCCAGCTCGATCAGCACATCGCCGGCGGCGACCGACTGACCGTCGCTGACCTGAATCGAGCGGATGATGCCGGGTTCCAGGGGCTGCACGATCTTGACCCGGCCGTTTGGCACCACCTTGCCGGACGCGACCGCGACAATGTCGAGCTGCCCGATCAGCGCCCAGAGCAGCGCCGACGCCGCCAGAAGCATCAGCATGCGCAAGGTCCACCGGGGCGCGGCGCTGACGGGGGTATCCTGTAACTCAAGGTGGGCGGGCAAAAAGGCCAGCTCGTGCGGCAACCGTTTGGGCGGCTCCATTTCGTGGCGCACCTTCCACGCCTCGCGCCAGATCTGCGCATAACGCTGCAATAATTCGGACAAAGCCGACAGGGTGGGTTTCATCAAGCGTCCTCCAGTCCGTTTTGCAGCGCCACCAGGTGGGCATAGTAGCCGCCCGGGATCGCCAGCAGCGCATCGTGTGTTCCTGTCTCTACGATCCGCCCATGGTCCATCGCGACGATACGGTCGGCATCGCGCACGGCGGACAGGCGGTGCGCGATGATCAGGACCGTCCGACCGGCACAGATCGAACGCATATTGCGTTGCACGACCCGTTCGGATTCGTAGTCGAGCGCCGACGTCGCTTCATCAAAGATCAGAATGCGCGGATTCGACACCAAGGCGCGCGCAATCGCGATACGCTGACGCTGGCCGCCGGATAGTCCGGATCCCTGCTCGCCGACAAGGGTGTCGTAGGCTTCCGGCAATTCGCAGATGAACTCGTGCGCCCCTGCCAGCTTCGCCACCTCGATCACGTCATCCAGCGGCAAGCCGGGGTCGGTCAGCGCGATGTTGTCGCGGATGGAGCGGTTGAACAGCCGGTTTTCTTGCAGCACCACCCCGACCTGGCGGCGCAGCCAGGCCGGATCGGCCAGCGCCAGATCGACGCCATCGATACGCACGCGTCCGCGCTCGGGCAAATACAGGCGCTGCAGTAATTTGGCCAGCGTGGACTTGCCCGAGCCCGAGCGGCCGACAATGCCGATCACCTCGCCACGGGCGATCTCCAGACTGATGTTTTTCAGGACCTCCGGACCGTCGGGTTTGTAACGGAAGGCAATGCCGTCGAACTGAATGCGCCCGTCGATTGCAGGCAGGGTCTGCGCGCTGGGCGGCAACTCGGTGCGGGCATTCAGAATGTCGCCCAGACGCCGCATCGACAGTCCGGCCTGCTGTAACTCCTGCCACAACTGCGCCAGGCGGATGACCGGCGAGGCCACATGCCCGGAGAACATGGTAAACGCCACCAGTTGACCCACCGTCAATTGGTTGTCGACCACCATGCGCGCACCGAACCACATGATGGCGACCGTCACCACCTTGCTCACCAGTTGGATACCCTGCTGACCGATCGTAGCGAGCGTCATTACCCGGAACCCGGCGGCGACGTAACCCGCCAGCTGTTTGTCCCAGTGCCGCGTGAATTGCGGTTCGACCGCCATGGACTTGATGGTTTCCATGCTGGAGACGGTTTCGACCAGAAACGCCTGATTGTCGGCCCCGCGGGCAAATTTTTCGTCGAGTCGCGTGCGCAGCACCGGCGTGATCAATGCCGATATCAGGGCATAGCAGGGCAGCGACGCCACAACGATCAGCGTCAGCCAGCCGCTGTAGATTGTCATGACCGCAAGAAAAACACCGATGAATACCAGATCAAGCACCGAGGTCATCGCCTGCCCGGTCAGAAATTCGCGAATGTTTTCCAGCACGCGCACCCGCGCCACCGAGTCGCCGACCCGGCGGCTGGTAAAATACGCCAGCGGCAGGGCCAGCAGATGTCGGAATAAGCGGGCCCCCAGTTCTACATCGATGCGGTTGGTGGTATGCGAAAAAATATAATTCCGCAGTCCCCCCATCGTCACTTCGAACAGGGCTACCAGCAGCAGGCCGGCGGCCATCACATTCAGGGTTGAGAAGCTGCGATGCGCCAGCACCTTGTCGATCACCACCTGGAAAAACAACGGCGTCACCAACGCCAGCACCTGCAGCACCAGCGATACCGCCAGCGCTTCGAGCAGCAGCTTGCGGTATTTCACGACGGCGGGGATGAACCAGGTGAAGTCGAAATGCGCCAATTGCCCCACCAGCGAGGCGCGGGAGGCGACCATGATGACCCGGCCCTGCCAGCGTTCGGCCAATGCGGCAATCGGGACTTCGCTCGTCTGGTCGAGAATGGGGTCGTGAATCAGGACACGATCCTGGCTGGCCCGGGCCAGCAGAAAATGCCGGCCGTCCGGCCCGAGCGCCAGCGCGGGCAAAGGTGTGGAGGCAAGCCGGTCGGCGCGTATCGTCAGCGCGTTGACTTTAAGCCCCAGCGCCCGCCCTGCCAGCAGCAACTCGCGCTCGCCAAAGGGACGGCCCGACTCGCCGAAGCGGTGCTTCAGCTGCGCGGCGTCCGTAGCGATCTGGTGATATTGCGCAAGCAGAACCAGACATGCCAGTCCGCTATCGACGGAAGGAAAAGTAGAATCAGAGTCAGTCATGTATAGAATCAATCCAGTCGCGAGCAGGGGGACGCCGTCCCCCTCTTTGCTCAGTCTTCAGGCGGCATTCAGTAATACCGGGGGACGCGCCATTGCGGAGGAGAGGGATGCGCCGGCGGCCTCGCCGCCCCCCATCTCAAAACTCGCCATGTGCTGAACCAGACGGTCAAGTCGCCCCGCATACCCTGGCGGGGCGGATAACACTCGCGTATCCGGGCTCAGCGCCCAACGCGCAAGCTCGCTGTCGCTGATCGTGGTGGTGACGCCGGCTGCATTCAGCTCCAGCGCCAGATGGCGTTGAGACGATTGCCGGTAGTAGTCGAGCACCACGATCCCGGGCTGCACGGCAATCCCCTCGGGCGTCACACTCAGCCACAGGTCATCGTCCACCCGAGACAGCGCAACGCGCTCCCGACCAAGCGGCGTTGAAATCGCCAGGGTATCCAGCAGGCCATCTTCGGCATGATTGTTCACATACACGGCGTCTTGCGCGGCCTCACCAAGGTCGGGCAAGGCAATCTGGTAGCGATCGGCGCCCTCGTCGCCGCTCAGCATGGCACCCGGCCGGGACGCAATCAGACGATCGTCGCCGTCCCGGCCCAATAGCAGGTTAAAAGCGCCGTCCTCTTCCGAGGCGGTGAGGACATCGTTCTGTGCTGTACCCACCCCCATCAGGCGGTAGCGCCGGTCAAGCGCCAGGCCCCCCCCCAACTGCCAGGCTACCGAGCCTGGCTCAACCCGCAGTTGGGGACTGACCTCATATGGATTCATATGATTGAAACGGGCGCACTGATCAAGATAGCGGACATGGGCAGGTCCGCTGCCGCGCTCGCTGTCGATGACATTCAGCCGGCGCAACCGCAAGGCCTCGTCAATGTCATCCTGATGCGTGGACGAAGGATGGAACACCATGGCGTCGTCCACGATCCAGCTCAGACGGTCGCCACTGCGCGTCGTCAGCAGCGGTTGGCTGCCGGGCTTGAAATGCAAGGTTCCCCGGCCATCGCTCAGCGTGATGTCTTCGGACATCAGCCAGGGCATCGCGTCGAAGGTCCATGTCTGGCGTCCTTGCTGGACGATGAATTCGAGGGAGGAGAACACCACGGATGGCTGTTCGCTACCGGCGATCAGCCGGGTATGCGCGGCATAGCGCAGGCTGAAGCGCACGGCATCGGCGTTGCCCTCGATCACGATGGCCGGTCCTGCAGCGGGCAGCACGGCGCTCAGGGTACGTTGCCCCAGATCCAGCCCGATGCCGTGCGGCTCGCCCGTATGGATCGCATCGGCGGAGTCGGTGTAGTGCGCCGCGATCGGGAACTCGGGTTCCGCCCCGTCTTCGGCGGGTGAAAGAGGTAGCAGCGGGTCGAGGAAGAAACCGTCCCGGGTGGTCAGCCCCACGCGCGCGCGCGTCCATCCATTTTGCCCGTCGCGGGCGCGATAGAGATCCTTGACCGTCAGTGTGCCCCCGGAAACCAGCGTCAGGACCAGATCCCGTTGTTTCAGCGTCCAGGCGTGAATCTGCCGGATCCCGAAATTCAGACGCACCGCAAGCGCTTGGCGGCCGGAGGCGTCATCCTGTCCGGTATCCTGAATCACCGCATGGTCATTGGCCGCCAGATACTCGACCTGATAAAGATCGTTGCCGTTTTCTCCGTCGGCAATCGCACTTCCAGACAAGCGCAGAACGTCATCGCCCTCCCCGCCCCAGGCCTGCGCGCGGCCCGAAACATGGAGCTGGTCATCGCCCGCACGGCCATAGAGGCGGTCCTGGCCGGCACCTGTCAGCATATTGTCCCGATCGTCGCCAAAGAGCTGATGGTGGGTGATTTCCGTCCCGCCCGCGCCGGCGGCGATGTTTTCGATATTCTGCACTCGGCCGACGCCGACCCGCCGCTCGCCCTCACGGGCGATCATTTCAATACGCTGCTGTGCGAGGTCGATCCGGTAGCCGTGATAGTCGGTTCCGGCAAAAAGCGTTTCAAGCAGCAGGGTATCGTTGCCGGCGCCACCGTCGAGATCATGGCTGAACGTGGCAATGTGTTGTGCCATCAGACGGCGCGTCACATCGTCGTAGGCCGCGATTCCCGATGCGGCATAGTGCGGGGAGAGCCTCAGGTTGAACGCATCGTCCCCGGCCCCTCCGGTTGCCGTTTGCGTCCCGCGCCCAAGAACAAAGATATTCCGGCGCGTCGTGTCTCCCGTGAGGATATCGTTGCCGTCGCCCAGGTTGAACAGCACGGCTTTGTCCGTCTCCTGATTCAGCCGGATCAGGCGTTGCACGCCGGGGGTATGCATCAGTTCGGCCAGAATGCCGGGGCGAAGACGCGCGGTAAAGCTGACGTCCTGATCGTGGTTCAGTTCAACCGGCAGGGTCGGGTGCAATGACCAGCCTTCGCGGGTGATCAGTGCAAACCTTGCGGCACGCAGCGATGAAGGGGTGCCGTCGGCTTGCTCGTACAGGTAGCGGAGTGTCAGCGTTGCGCCAGACACGAAGCGCACCACCAGCGTGCGGTCGACGATGCGCATGCTGTGCAGCGTGTTGAGCCCCATCCCCAGGTAAACGACGTTCTGATCGTGCGCCTGTCCGGCCGGGTCGCCACTGTCGTCGATGGTCGGGTGGTCGTTCTCCCCGAGCGGTTCGACCAGATAAAGGTCATTGCCCGGACCGCCGTCCGCGCAGGCGCTACCGGACAACTGGAAGGTATCGTTCCCGCCACGGCCATACAAACGGTCGGCCCCGCCGCCCACCAGCAGATTATCGTGCTCATCCCCATAGAAATGGTGCAGGGTTTCGATCGACCGTGCGCCCCCCGCCGGGAGGGGGCGCAAATACAGGTTTTCGACATTGGCAATCCGCCCCAGCGCTACACGTTCGAAATCGTCATGAATCCGTTTGATGCTCCGGTCCGCCAGGTCGATGTGATAGCCGATGGCCCGGGCCGCTTTCAAGTCAGCCTCGATCATCAGGGTATCGTTGCCGTCCCCGCCATCGATGCGGTAACCCGCGGACAGCCCGGCACCGGGCACCGGGTCTGGATGGGCGTTGAAAAGCAGAATGTCATCTCCCGCTCCGGCGGTCTGTACCGGGGTGGGGGCAGCGATCACCGGGCCGCCGAATACGGCGCGTACGCCGTCGGCCAGTCCGTTGCCGACCGCTCCGCCCAGACCGGAGCGGGAGATATCGACGACATCGTCGCTGGGCGAAAGATGAATTTCATCGCCGTGATACTCGCTATGCACGTGTCCCTCCCGATAGCGAGGGCACGCCAGAGCCTCGGTGCGTTCCCGGTCAGGGCGCCCCTTCCATTGCGTGGGCTTGAAGTGTCCGCTCACCAGCAGGTGTTCGTGCAGATGGTCATCATTGCAGGCCGTCCGCAGTGCTCTTGATTTCAGCCGAGGCTCGGCCACCAGCATCATGGCAAGCGATTGTCCGCCTTGTGCGCCCAGTTTGTGTCGTATCTCCTGCTGCTGCAGCGATTCATACCGGGCTTTCTGGACTCGCAGGTCAAGATCGGCGCCCGCGCTTTGGCCAAAAAAGCCTCTGAATCCGAGGGCGGCCTCTTCGCCCGTCGTCAACCGAATCCATTGCTTGACCTCTTGCACCCTCCGGACAGCCGAATAAATCTGCATACCGACGAGCATGGCGGCGCCCACGGCCAGCCCGACCGGCCCGGTCGCGGCAAGACTCGCTCCCGCCGCCATGGCACTGGCCAGCAACAGGCCGCTGGCGGCGCCGATGGTGGCCATGCTGCCGCCAAACAGCGCATCCTGCCGCGCCAGCCCCCTCAGCAAGCGCGCCTTGCCGAAATGACTGATCGCAAAATAGAGATCGAATGGCAAAGACAGCAGATTTCCGGCGAAGCCCGCTCCCCGGGACACCATCGCACCGAACGACATCCGGCTCATCCCGGCCGGCAACACCGAAATCGCGCGCTGTGCCACGCGCTGTAATTCAGAAGACAGCGATGTGCGTTGCAGAGCCGCTCCCAGACGGCCCAGGCCGCGTTCTGCGCCCTCTCCGGCCACTTGCGCCCCCAGATTCCCCAGTTCGAGCCCGAGCTCCACGCCGTTACCTTGGCGGATGGCATCACGGATCGAAAGCAAGGAGCGGAAAACGCCCACCATGCGCAAACCTGTTCCGGCCACCGCGACACCGGCGTGAACACGTGAGAGGGTCGCGCGCGGCAGGCCGGCCTGCGCGCCGGAAACAGGCGACGGCGCAGCAGGATGAGGCGCGTCGCCGGCCGAGATCGGGTTCAGCGCGAGCTGCAGCACGCGTGCGTTGAAGGAGTCCGCCACCGGTACGCCGATGACATGGGCCTGCAAGCTTCCATCGAACTGATACAGCTGGCGCAGGACGGGCGTGAAGTGTTCATCGAGCACACGCCTCAGTGCGGAGGCATCGGCAATCGAATCCACCAGGCCGAGATTGGGATCGAACACGGCAAAACGCCTGGCCTCGCCCGCTCCGTGCGCGGAGAGCCCGACACTGTGATTGCCGACATGAACCAGCAAACGCGACTCGCCGGAGCCGGATGCCAGATAGTTCACCGCCTGATCCCAGTTGCCGACGTCCTGCAGACGGGAACCGGTTTCGTCGAATCCACTCTGGTGCAAGACCGAAATGTGCTGGCGGAACGCCTGAGCAGACGGGTCGTCCGGATGGGCGGCCGCAGTGAACAGGTTATCGAACAGCACACCGGATGCCATCGCTGGCGCCAGGGTCCATGCCAGCGCCAGCCCTGTGCATAATCCACGCCGCCTGAGCAACGTATCGTTTTCCAGCCAGATGGATTGAGGCGCATGTCGAACCCGGGCGCCCGCAGGCTCGGCAAGCCGCGAAAAGGCCTGGGCCTGGCGCTCGCGAATTGCGTGCCACGACAGGCGTCGCTCTCGTGGTGTCGAAGGGCCGGGCAAGTGCGACAGCAGCTCCGGGTAGTACGGAATCGCAAACGAATTCGGCCGCGCCCGTTTCGCCGCGGACCCGTCATCCGCGGGGGGCATGAGTCGAACGACGGGTCGGATGCCGCCAACCGGAAGGATGGTCTTGCCGGCCGCGTGAGGATCGTAATTGGTCACCACGTGATAGTGCGGATCGGAAACCATCGTACGGAATCCGAAACTGTTCAAATGATCGACCAGAACAGGGTCTCGTCGGTTGATGATGATGAACCTCGCCTGGTTTTCCCATGCGGGGAGAATCGACTGGATGATTTTTTCGGAAAATTCATTCAGCGTCTGGTAGCGGTTGCTGAAATGACCGCTGATCAGTAGCAGCGCATTCGGTTGCGCGTTTCTTGCAAGATTGAATCCGTCCTGACTGGAAAAAAAAGTGCGCTCAAGTTTCCCGTCGGCATAAAAATCGGCAATGATCTCCGATTTTTTTTTGAAAAACGGTAATTTGTTTGTCAACAAGCTGATGTTGCTTCGCTCCTTATAGGTGTTGTTGCGTCGCAAAATGGCAAGCGGCAGCTGATAGGCCTGTGCATCGGGGTAATGGATTCTGCTTTTGATCAGCGCGTTATGCGATATCACGCCCGAGGGTTGGGCGCCCCATTGCGCCATATAAAACAAGGCGGCGGCCCTGACCTGTTTGTCGTTTTTGATCGGCGTCTGTTGCGCGCCGTTGACCCCGGGCTCATGGCACGCAACCAGTTCCCGGTTGAAATACGCCCGGATTTCATCGCGGAACTGCGAGATGGGATGGAGACGGGACGGATCGTTCGGCGCTTTTATTCCAGGTTTCTGATCGACGTGAAAGCGTCTATCCCACTCCTCGTCCGAGATTTTGCGGCTGTTTTCTTGACCCGGCTGGTCTGATCGTACGATCAGATCCTCCGGATTGAAGACGATGCCATATTTGCGTGCGATGGAGTCCAGTTCCCCGACAATGGTATGCAACGCTTCGAGCATCTCACCCGCATTGCCCAGCATCATGCTTTGTGTCAACGGGATCAGCGGATTGATGTCGTTGAGGATCACATCACCGCTGAAGCCATCCCCGTAAGAGCCGATCACCCGCACAAAATTGGCATAGGCGCCCGATCCGGAAAACACATCGATGAATTGGTTGATGATCAGCTGGCCATATTCATTTCTGGCGTTCACCGTACGTGCGATCAGTGCACCGTTGATCTCGATGATTTCCTTGATCTGGCTGCCCGCCGTCGGAAAAAACAAGAGCGCCTGCATATCCAGCCGGTTATCGCCGAGCCGGCCACGCTGCGGAATGAACGGATAGTTCGGCGCGTGATCTTTATGCGTACTGTGAAGACTGAAATAGCGTTCGAATTCGGAATGCCGGAGTCCGGTGACCATGGCCGGCGGTGTGCGCACCCTGGCGGGGTGGGGTTGGCCATGCGGAGGGTCGTCATTGTGCTGCGGCATGTCAGGGCTCCTCGATTCAGTCGATCCTGCAAATAAAAACGCCCCACAGTGGGAGCAGGGATGCAGTATCGTTGAGGCGCCTGATGCGGGTTAACCCGACGCGTTCTGATTATTGGCGGTGATATTTCTGATGATTCGTCGCCATGGAAATGGCAGATATAAAAAACGCGCGCCGGCGAATCATCGCGAGCGCGCGTTCTGGAGATTGATCCGCTTACTTCAGCGCATGAATCGCCGGCAGGTTGCGCCAGGCGCCGCGCACGTCCATGCCGTAGCCGAAGACATAACGATCCGGTACATCGATGCCCACGAAGTCCGCCTTGATCGGCTTGGCCTTGGTGATGAGCTTGTTGGCGAATACGCCGCTGTAAAACTCTTTGGCGCCCATCGCCATGACTTTGTCGCGGATCGCGGCCATGGTGTGGCCTTCGTCCAGGATGTCGTCCAGCACCAGCACCACGCGGTCCTGCACGTCTTCTTTCGGCGCTTGCTTCCAGACCAGTTCGCCGCCATGGGTCTTGTCGCCATAGCGGGATACATGAACATAGTCGAAGTCCAGCGGGAACTGCAGACGCGGCAACAATTGGCCGGTAAATACCACGGCGCCGCCCA
>Ga0326727_10013448_pt1 | contig 18220 bp, 22 predicted proteins | sample MB2enrmetagenome_FD_207643 | JGI IMG/M metagenome (GOLD analysis project Ga0326727, IMG submission 207643) | Lab enriched peat soil microbial communities from McLean, Ithaca, NY, United States - MB29MY | ecosystem: Environmental > Terrestrial > Soil > Wetlands > Peat | place: USA: New York...
CGATGGGCGTTTGGTCCGCGATGTAGTAGAAGTACGGCACCGCAGACGTGCTGAACGTGAACACGACCTTGTTGGAACCCACCTGAGAGACGCTCGAGAGCACAGACCAGACGGCGTTCAGATCGAGGGCCGGGTACTTCTTCAACAGCTTGAAGGTGAACACGACGTCTTTCGCGCTGAAAGGCTGCCCGTCGGACCACTTGACGCCGGAGCGGATCGCAAAGGTCAAGGTCTTGTTGCCGTTGCCCCACGCGTACGACGACGCCAGCCACGGGGTAGCGGCGCCGCTCTTCAATACGTTGACGAAGGTTAGTTCCTCGTAGATTGTTCCGAAGGAGAGCGAGTTCACCGTTGCGTTGAATGGGTTGAACCCGCAGGTCCACGTCGTGCCGCTCTCGTTGGAGATCGTCAGTGAGCTGGTGGCCGCGGCCTTTGCCGTGCTCTTGAAAGTGCTTGCACTGCTGCTAAAAGCAGTAGCGACGATAGCGAGCGCCGCCGCTGCAAACAGGGCGACGACACGACTGGGTCCGATATGTCTCATGGCTGTTCCTCCCGCGGCCTTGGGCCGCCACAATTTTCCTTCTCTTTCGGTCGCCTTGCGGTGCCTCTTGCCTGTTTCTCTCGAGGCGGCGTCATCTCGCCGCTCGATCTGCCGATGAGGGTTCCTCCAGTGCCACGTCGTACCTGGGCTGCCAGTGACTGCCGGCTCGGTCTCTTACGCGAGGCTGGACCTGTCCGCCGATAGTGAAGCCTCCGAACTGAGCGTCGCCTTCTCCTCTGGCAGACGCGAGTGCCAGATTGAGCGCTCCCACAAGGGGCGCGTCGAACGGATAGGCCCCTACGACCAGCTCAGGTGGGAAAGGCACTGTCGTCTCGAGGGCGTGTCGGATGGGCGCCTCAAGTCGCTCCCACGAACGCACCATCCCGCCCCCGACGGCGATGCGCGACGGGTCGAGCGCTATAGCCAGGTTCGCCAGGTGGAAGCACAGCTCCCGGACGAACTGCTCTATGACCTGCGTCAGCCTGGGATCGGTTGCCTCCGCGGCGAACACCTCGGCAGCGGTCATTGCATGGCCTGTCACGAGCGCGCCAGACGCCGACAGCCCCATCCCACTCACAACCTGTTCGAGCATGACGCGTTCGGACGTGTTGAAGTCGAGGTCGCTCGGCACTCGAAGGTTGTACCCGATCTCGCCGGCCGCGCCGTTGACGCCCGAAACCACCTTTCCTCCGCAAACGATCGCCACTGCCAACCCGGTCCCGAGGTTCACGTAGAGTGCAGGGTCTTGCCCCACCAGCGCTCCCGACCAGACTTCTGCCGCCGCCGCGGCTTTTACGTCGGTCACCACACGCACTGGGCTACCTTCGAACATCACAGCAAGCTCATGGCCGAGCGCCAGCTCCTCCCATCCAACGATGGCAGGGGCGAGGTCGACTCCGTAAGCAGCGGGAATGCCGAACGTGCAGGCACCGACCGCGGCGAGCTCACGCCCCTGCGCGACCTCGTCGAGCAGGGTGCGGGCGGCCTTCAGGCCGCGGTCGAGATTCCACCGTGCACCGAGTGAAGGAACGGTCCTGACCGTTGTCTGCGCTAGGCGCTCGCCGGAGAGATCCGCCACAGCAACAGCGATCTTCGAGCCTCCAAAGTCGACACCCAGCACAACAGGCGCGCTCACGTTCTCGGCTGCCCCTCTGTTCGGCTCCAACGGCGAAAACCTAAACTAATAGGAAAGTATCCTACTATTTCGCGCTTGGCAAGCATCTGGCAGCATCGATGTGCATGTGGCTAGCGTCAGTGAGTCGGACGGAGGAGCATTGATGCCGCGAGCCATAAGTCAGCGCGCTGCTCGCCCCCAGCTGATCCGGGCAATGAACGAACGGCTCCTGCTCGAACAGGTGCGCGACGACGGTCCTTTCTCGCGCGCTGAGCTGGCCCGGATTTCCGGGCTCTCCAAACCCACCGTGGCTCTTGCGCTTGCCAACCTCGAGCATGACGGCCTCGTGAGGGTCGCCGGTCAGCGAACCGGTGTGCGCGGCCCTGCTGCCGTGCTCTACGAGATTCGCCCGGAGGCCGGCTACGTGCTCGGGCTCGACATCGGTCGGGAGTTCGTCCGGGGCGCCCTAGCAGATCTCTCTGGCGCTGTTCGCGCTAAAGCCAGCCAGAAGGCTCACGCTACGACAACTCAGGGTCGACTGGCGGAGTTGGCGCTGCTGGGTGACGCTCTAACGGCATCGGCCGGCCTGACCCGCGCCAGAGTCACCCAGACCGTGATCGGGAGTCCCGGGGTCTACGACCCCCAACGAGGGGCCCTGAGCATGGCTCACAACCTTCCTGGGTGGGAAAAGCCGATCGTCTTGACTGAGCTACGACGGCTCTTCGGGCGCGCGACTGTTGTCGAGAACGATGTCGACGCCGCTGCTTTAGCCGAGAGGGACCACGGACACGGCCGCGGTGTGGAGACCTTCGCCTTCGTGTCGGTTGGGACCGGCGTCGGCATGGGACTTGTCATCGATGGCAAGTTGCACCGAGGAGTACATGGCGCCGCGGGCGAGATTTCGTACTTGCCCCTTTCCGACGGCGACGTCGACACCGCGGAGGCCAGGCGCCGGGGAACCTTCGAGGTGGCTGCGTCCGCTTCTGCGGTCGTCCGAGCGGCTAAACGGGCGGGCATGCGCGGAAGTCTCTCTGCCCGCCGCATCTTCGTCGACGCCTTCCAGGGTGACCCCGTGGCTCAATCGATCGTGCGCCAGGAGGCGGTGCTGATAGCCAAGGCACTCACGTCGATCATTGCCGTCGTCGATCCGGAGTTGATCGTTCTCGGCGGTGGTGTCGGCAGGGCGCCTGGCTTCGCAGCCGAAGTGGGCACGGCCCTCGGGATGCTCGCGCCCGTCGTGCCCGAGGTCCGCGTGAGCGCCCTGGGAGACGACGCCGTCGTCGACGGGTGTCTCGCAGCCGGCATGGAGCGCGCCTGGCGTCGCGTGCTGGAACGTTCCTGAACGAATTGCCCGCGCCCTGTGCGAGCCCGCCTCAATGTCGGAGCCCCTGGCGTAAAAGGCCAGACGGCTACGATGCCCAAAGCGATGGCTCATTTTTCTACGAGACTAGATGGGCGTGGCGTTGCCGCCGCTGTTCGATCTTGGCAGGTCCAATCGTCGGCCGCCGACCCAGTCGACGGGGCGACCGTTTCCCGGCCCGACTACCGACCGAGCGGCTGGTTCGACGCTCCGCCGCGGTCGACGGTCATGGCATCGCTCCTGCACAACGGTCTTTTCGGTGACGTCAGTTACTCGACCCGCCTGCGCGACGAGGTCGATCCGTCCATCTTCAAGGTGCCCTGGTGGTTCCGCACAACCTTCCGCTCGGCAGCCACACCGGGAACGCGCACGACGATCCGTTCCGACGGGATCATTGCCAAGGCCGATCTCTGGGTGAACGGCGCGCGTGTCGCCGGACACGACGCCATTGCTGGTGCATACTCGTCAAACTGTTTCGACGTCACTCACCTCGTTAGCAGAGGCGACAACGCCATTGCCTACCTCGTCTACCCAGGTAGCCCGATGACCGACCTGTCGATCGGCTGGGTGGACTGGAACCAGTGGCCGCCCGACAACAACATGGGTATTTGGCGCGATGTCATCATCCGTGAGGCAGGCTCGGTCTCCCTCTCGAATCCGCGGGTCACAGCGGAACTGTCCAAGGAGCTCGACACCGCACGGCTGGTGGTCACTTGTGATGCCACGAGCCCGTTGGGCGAGAGGCTCGCATTCGGCGTGGGTGCGACGATCTCGGGGCCAACCGGCACGATCGAGTTAGAAGCAGGTACCAGCGACAGCGACGTCATCGCACCGACGACACGGTTCCGATTCGAGACCAACCTCGTTGACCCTGCGATCTGGTGGCCTGCCGGTCTTGGCAATCAGCCGCTATACGACCTGGAGCTCGTCGCGAGTGTCGACGGCCGCCTCAGCGACCGCGTTGTGACGAGCTTCGGCATCCGTTCCGTGAGAAGCGAAATCGCGCCCGGAGGTGGGCGGTGGTTCGTGGTGAACGGTCAGAAGATCCCGATCCGCGGGGGCGGCTGGGCGCCGGACTTGTTTCTCCGATGCGACCCGCAGCGCATCGCCGACGAGCTCGCCTACACACTCGACGTCGGGCTCAACACGATCCGACTGGAGGGCAAGGGGGAGAACCCGGAGTTCTTCGAGATGGCGGACGAGGCCGGCGTCCTCGTGTTGGCCGGCTGGGAGTGTTGCGACAAGTGGGAAGCACACGCCGAAACGGGTGGCGCGCCTTGGGACGATCACGACTTCGACGTCGCCGCGCGATCGATGGAGGCCGAGGCGTACAGTCTCGGAAACCACCCGTGCGTGATTGGTTTCGTAATCGGGAGTGATTTCCCACCCGATCCGCGTGCCTGCCGAGGATATCTCGACGCCCTTGCCCGGGCGCGATGGGATCTACCTGTCATCTCCTCGGCGACCGTGCTCGGCTCTGACGAAGCCGGCCCATCCGGAATGAAGATGACCGGCCCTTATTCGTGGGTGCCGCCCGAGTACTGGTACCGGGGCGATCGCGAGCTGGGTGGAGCGATCGGCTTCAACTCCGAGACGAGCGCAGGCAACAATGTCCCGCGTCGCGCGAGTCTTGAGAAGATGTTGTCGCCACAAGAAATGGAGTACCTGTGGCGCCAGCCTTCGGCGAAGCAGTTCCACGCTGCACCACCGTCGGAGTTCGACAACCTCGAGATCCTTCATCGGGCACTCGCCGCCCGCTACGGCGACCCGAAGAGCCTGCGCGACTTCCTTGCCAAGGCGCAACTGGTCAGCTACGAGGCGACTCGGGCGCAGTTCGAGGCGTACGGCAGCCGTACGCACCGAAGTGAGCCGGCCACCGGCGTCGTCTACTGGATGCTCAACAGTGCATGGCCGAGTCTCAACTGGCAGCTGTGGGACCATTATCTCGATCCATCTGGCGCCTACTTCGGAGCAAAAAAAGCAAACGAACCGCTTCACATCCAGTACGACTACGGCGATCGGCTGGTACAGGTCGTCAACCGGACACAGACGGCCAGCGCCCCACTTGTGGCGACAGCCCAGATTCGCTCCGCCGATGGTGTCGTCGTCGGCTCCGCCAGCTGTGAGCTCCCACCTGTGGGACGCTGCGCGACGATCACGTTGGGGAAGTTGACCGTCGAGCCTCCTGGCTGGGTTATCGGCACGTATCTACTTGAGCTCATCCTAAGGTCAAGCATCGATGACATCGTCGTCAGTCGGAACGTCTATTGGCTGTCCACCAAAGCCGATGTACTAGACGTCGAGCACACTACATGGCAGTACACGCCAACAGTCGAGTTCGCCGACCTGCGCGGTCTCGAGCGCCTTGGTGCGCCCGAGCTCGCGGTAACTGCCGGGTACACGCGCCGCCCCGGACGAGCACATGTCTCGGTCACTGTACGAAATGTCTCACCAGCCGGCACACCTGCCCTGGATGTACATGCCTCCCTGCTGTCGTCCGGCGGGTCCCTCATAGTCCCTGTGATATGGACCGAGAATGACGTCGCGCTCTTCGAGGGTCAGTCGGCGACCGTGACGGCCGCGTGCGCGGCGGCATCGGTCGCGGACGGTCCACCGCGGGTGGAGGTCGACGCCTTTAATTTGCCGGCCCCACTCTCGGTCATCGCCACCTCATCCTCGGGAGGTGGTACTGCGAACGGGTTACTGCCGACATATTGAACGATCCAGCAATTCGCACCTGACAGAATCCTTAAAACGCGCAGTAGAAGGTCCGGTCTTGTGCGGTGAAGAATGCAACCGGGCGTCTCGCCGTTGCGCCCAAATCCATCTGCTGAGGCCGAATGATCCCGGGACGGCGCCGTCTTCGGAGAGCGCGCTTTCGTGTGCCCCACTACGGACTCCCCAGGGAGCGGACGCCGGGATTCAAACCGCGACCCGAGCCTTGGCAAGGTGATGAGGGCACCAGCTCTGCCCGCCAACATGGCCTTGTAGCTGGGGAAGCGACCCACGCTCAATGACGGCAGCTCACGTCGCGTTGCGGCACATGTCGGTGCTTCGGACCAGCCCGCACAGGCGGTCCTTACGGAGTCGGCCTTATCATCCCGCGCCGTGATCGGTGACTCGGCGAACGACCGCCTCTACCGCCATTTTGAGTAGCGCGACATCTTCAGCCGCGGTCAACATTTGGGCTCCTGCTTCGCGCCACTCAAGCGCCATTTCCGGAGACGAACAGTGAAGCCCGGCGACTACGCCGGCGCGTCGACACGCCTCCACCACTTTCTCGATCGCATTGCGGACCGTCTTGGATTCCTGGTACGTCACACGTCCTTGGCCCAAGCCCAACGCCAGGTCATTGGGGCCAATATAGACAGCATCGATCCCAGGAACCGCAAGAATTTCGTCGAGGTTCCCCATGGCGACTTCCGTTTCAACCATGATTACGCAGATCGTGTCGCGATTGGCGTCCGCCGGAATGACCTGCCTTCCATCGATACCCGCCCGCCGAGGGCCCCAGCTGCGGATGCCGTCAGGTGGATACCGGCACGCCGCTACGGCAGATCGTGCATCGTCAGCCGTGTTCACTAATGGTACGATCACTCCCGCTGCCCCTAAGTCAAGCGCACGCATGATCATTGCCGGCTCGTTCCATGGCACCCTGACAAGGGCTTCGGTAGTGGTTCCACTCACGGCTCCGAGGAGCTTTGGCAAGCTGTCGGAGCCGGCCAAGCCGTGTTGCAAATCAACAACGAGGTAATCGAAGCCGCCCCTCGCGATAACTTCTGCCGTGTCCGGATCCGTTAGTGTGATCCAGACGCCGGCCGCGGCTCGTTGCTCGCGCCAGAGCGCTTTAAGGCCAGTTTTAGGCGCAATCGTGGAAACGGCTGACGGTTCCATCGCTGTCTTCCTTCGGTGATCTATTCGCCTGCGGCTCGGTGCCATGGCGAGACATATTCATCAACGTCTTGATCGCAGCTTATACATCAGGTACGTCGTTGCTGACAGTAGACGAATCTGCCGCGAGCATCAAGCTGAGCGCTGCGCGGTCGAACCTGCCGTGCCGTCGAGGACGCCGCGCCCACCAGTTCTCGCAGATCGCCAACAGTAAGGAAGAAGGGGCGAGACTTTTCCCCGTCCTGGAGTGTCCCGACCTCCGTCACTGAATTCCCTCGTACCCGTTGCCGAGCTCGCGCGTGAACTGGGCGGACGCCTCTGGGCACAGCCTAAAGTTTCTCTCGGAACATGGGGGCTGACCTAGACGGGTTCACCGCCAACGAGACCAACTCAACCTGCCCTTAGTCACTGCGCCAGAGAGGGAGTTTCCCCCCGCAGGTCCGGGTCACGGCCAAAGCTCACGGCATCCAGAGTTCGCTCGGATCGATAGCGTGGAACCTGAGACCTGCCAAAGCGCCCGTCCGCTTGCACCGGTTGCAAGGAGCCGAATGCCGGTTCCCGCTCCAATCTCGATGGCGCGATCACCGGGGCACAGCCCGCCGAGCTCAAAGATGTCGTCGAAGAGACTCTCGGGATACCGAGGTCAGTATCGGTCGTACGCGAGCGCCGGCGCGTTGAACTCCAACGACCGTTGCCTCGCCAAGGTCAAGCCACAATCAGATTCCCGTCTTCGCGTCTCGCATGGCATCGTTGCCCTGGCGACTCTTGACCGCTCTGATCAATGCGGTTGCCATGCGGTGCTCGCCTATCCCCTGTTCAACACGCGGACGAAGGTGCTCTTCAACCAGCGCGGCTTCCTCATTACTCAGAGTCCGCGAGATTGCCTCGCCGACCGTTGGCACCAGCGGATTGCCGGAGCTGGCTAGGTAGCGTTCCCAGGGCTGGGGGTCCATCCTTGGCTCGATGTCAGCACGCAGCTCCAGGTGCACTTCCTCGAAGCCCGCCATAGTCACGAGCCTGAGAAGGTCTCGCTCATCGAAATCGACCATGGGGTCGCTCACCGGGTCCTGGATGTTGTCGTAGAACTCATCGAGTTTGGCAACGATGTGAACAATGGGTGACACGTCGTAGCCACAGAAGGCCCGCCCGTGGCCGGCGATTATGAACCGGTTGATCGGTTCGAAAAGCGCAAGTCGCCCACCAGGTCGAAGGACCCGGTAGCACTCCCGAAGGCTCGCGGCCTTGTCCTTGACGTAGATCAGCACCGAGCGGATCGTGACCACATCGACAGACGCCACGTCGATTTCCACAAGATCGTCCACAGAGCCGAGGACGAACCGGCATCTGTCCAGGACACCCGTTTCCGCCGCGTAGTCCCGGCACAAACCGAGCAAATCGGCAGAGATGTCGTTAAAGATCGCCCGACCGGATGGGCCCACGCGCTCGAGAGCGCCGAAGCCAATCAGCCCGTCACCTGTCCCGAGGTCCAGGACGACATCTCCTTCTCGGATGTGTGCAGCATCGAGCAACCGGTCCCTCATCGGAACTAAGGCTTGAAACAACGCACGCCGAAACCCATCGTCACCGCCGTGGCGATGCCGCACGATCCACTGATACCAAGAGTCGCGGCCCGGGTCATCCACCATTCGGGCATCGTACGCACGATTACACCTCGCCCTAGCAGCAGGGTGACGGCTCAGCCTCGCAGGCGAAGATCGAAATGCTACACAGGTGGTAGCGACCGTCGTCGTCTCCAACTCGCCAACGGCGGCGACGCCTGTCTACGACGAATCTTGCGCGGCGCCTAATACAGAGAAGACAAGGCGCTCATCCGTCTGGACGGGGTCGGGTGCGAACGCGGATCCACCCAAGCACGAACCCGAACTTCTCAGCAACTGCCACACTTTTCAGATTCGCCCGGTACCAGTAAGGCTCCTGCGTCATGGGAGCTCGGTCCGCTCCTGATCAGTCCTCACGACTTGGAGCGGCTCCGGCGCAGTAGACCGCCACAACTCTCGCACGACTACCTGTATGACGCCGGCGATCGGGATGGCGAGCAGCGCCGCTACGAAGCCCCCAAAGAACCCACCGATCCAACTGCCGACCGAGGCCCCGACCATGATCGATAACAGCACCAGCAGGGGGTTGACCTTTACCGTCTTGCTCATGACCACCGGGTCAAGCACATGATTCTCGATCTGCGTGTACACGAGAAAAACGACCAAGGTGACAATTCCCGCCGTGAGTGAGTGCGCGACGGCGAACAACACGGTCGGGATGCCGGCAAGCGCGCCACCAATCATGGGGAGAAAGTCGACGAGGGCCACCCACAGTGCCCACAGAAAGGGAAAGGGAACGCCAAGGATCGTGAGAGTCACGAACACCACGATCCCGGCAATGAGCGACGTCATCAAGTCCCCCAAGACGAAACCCGTGACAGACCTACTGACCTGGCTAGCCACCTCGGTGCAGCGGGCGGCCCGCTCGGGAGACATGAGTCCCAGCAGCCCGACCCGCAACTTTGGACCCTCGAGGAGCAACAGCAACACGAGTACGAAAAGGGTGAACAGCGTGATCACCAGCGTCGCGGCTCCCTTGCCCAGGCTCAGGGCCGGCTTGGCAAGTCCTTTCGCGAAGGACGTGAGCTTCGGAGCGTTCTTCTCGACCCAGGTTTCGACGTGATAGCGGCGAACGACGTGCCCGATCCAGCCCTTGCCGTGCTCCGCCTTGTTCACGTACAAGGGCAGCCGATTGGCTAGGTGCGTAAGTCCGTTGACCAACGGGTATCCGAAAGCCACCGCGAGTGCGATGAAGATGACCAGCGCCCACAATGTCACAACGGCCACCGCCCATCCGCGTCGTCTTACGCGCCAGCGCTGCAGCGCAACGACCAGTGGGTCCAATATGACGGCGACAAACGCAGCGACGACAACGATGAGGATGAGGTCTCGTAGCCGGTAAATGAGCTTGCCCGTCAGATAGGCCAGGACAACGACTGCGACGCTCGAGAGGATTGTCCGCAACGGTATCCCTCTCGACTCTGCTGCCGCCCATAGGCGACCCCGTCGCGTGTCCGGTGGAACCGAGTCTTCAGGCACCCATCAAGCATGACCTCACGTCAGCACAGAGGCCACTGGATCCTCTTGGACGATCGCCGCCACAGCCTCGAGCACCTCTCGACTCGCTGTCGAGTCTCCTGTCGGCGCACCCTGTCGGCACATACGCGACGAGAGAGTAGACGAGCAGTGCTGACGTACTTCATGTCGAACGGGTTCTTGTCATGTGCTGCGCCAGGACTTCGGAGCGGACGACGGGATTCGAACCCGCGACGGCTCAAAAGCCCCCTGACGCCGCGGGAACGGCGACGCAGGACCGTGCCACCAGCTCCCTGAGCAAGGACTCGCCAACCCGAATTGTTTGTCCCACGCAGTGAGTCTCAGTGGTACGATAGATTTATGAATGGGACGTATCCGGTAACGATGGGCGATCGAGGTCGCCTGGTGATACCCGCTGAACTCCGAGCCAAAACGGGACTCACAGAGGGCACGCCTGTCGTGCTCATCGATACCCCAGGTGGGGTCGTGCTCGTCAGCCGAGAGCAACTCAAATCGCTCGTCCGAGCCGATCTCGCCGGGATCGACCTTCTCACCGAACTGCTTGCCGACCGGCGGCGCCAAGCGGACAGCGAAGACGCTGCGTGAACGTCTTCGACGCTTCTGCCCTGATCGCTTTCCTCCAGGGAGAAGCAGGCTCTGCTGCAGTCGAGCAGGGTCTCCAAGAGGGCGGTGCCTGCAGCACTGCGAACTGGTCCGAGGTTGCGCAGAAGATACGAGCACATGGCCGCGACTGGCCGTTAGCGCGCGCTTTGTTGGCGAGCTACGACCTGCAGCTTGAGCCTGTCACGATCGAGGATGCCGAACAGGCCGCCATCACGTGGACTCGGGGTAGCGGCATGTCGCTTGCAGACCGATTGTGTCTCGCGCTCGGACACCGTTTCGACGCCATCGTTTGGACAGCGGACAACAGCTGGGGAACGAGCGAGTCCATTCGTCAGATTCGCCGAGGAGCGATCCGGGACTGACGAAGTCCAGCGTGTGCTCGGGCTGCAGTCCCGAACGACTCCAACACGATCTGCGCTACCAGCGTCTCCCGTTCACTGATGTGGCTCTTCGGAAGTGAGCGGGGTCTGGCACTCGTGAGAGCAAGCACGTGGCGCTGCGCGGGCTAGAACGGTGTCCCACCGAGCCGGCGATCAGGGCCGAGCAGAGCTAACGTGCTCGGCGTAAAGACCGCTTCAAAGGGTCGGCGTGCACAGGAGGTGTGACCATGCGGGCGGTGATCGTTTATGAGTCGATTCTCGGTAACACGCACGCAAGCGTTGCATCGAACGGCGTCACCAATACGGATTGGCCGGGACGACCGCCCACGTCCAAGGAGACGTGATGGCCGAGGTGATGCTCCCCACGCCTGGCGAGCTGCCCTCCTACCTGGCGACGCCTGCGGGCGAGGGTCCCTGGCCGGGTGTCGTCGTCATCCACGACGCAATGGGGATGAGCCAGGACTTACGGAACCAGGCTGACTGGCTTGCGGGCGAAGGGTACCTCGCTGTAGCACCGGACCTTTTCTCTGGGAGAGGGATGGTGGCCTGCATGATCTCGGTCATGCGCGACGCGCGCGCTGGACGAGGACGGTCGTTCGACGACATCGAGGCAGCGCGTGTCTGGCTGCAGGCCCGGGATAACTGCACTGGCAGGATCGGCGTGATCGGCTACTGCATGGGAGGGGGGTTCGCCTTGATGCTCGCAGCCGATCGCGGGTTCACGGTGTCGAGCGTCAACTACGGCACCGCTCCGAAGGACACCTACACGGCCAGCTTTCTGAGACGGGCTTGCCCGATTGTCGGAAGCTACGGCGGCAAGGATCGCTCACTGCGAGGGGCCGCCGATCGCCTGGAGCGGGCATTGACGGCCGTCGGGGTCGAACACGATGTCAAGGAGTACCCGGAGGCCGGGCACTCCTTTCTCAATGACCATGAAGGAGCCGGAGACAAAAATCCGTTCCCGTTCTCCGTCCTGGAGCCGGTCTTCGGGATACTCTCGCCAGGTTCGGGCTACCACGAGGGATCTGCGCGAGATGCACGACGGCGCATCCTCGCGTTTTTTGACGTTCACTTGACGCCGTAGGGGGCGCGACCGAGTGGCCTGGCGCCGCCCACCCGACTGCCCCCGAGGTCTCGTTCGGGGTGCATGCAGCTTTCGCACCCTGTTGGCCGACGTGCCGCAGCCCGCTCTTTTCCGAAGAGCCACTGATGTTGGGGTTCGTCCGAAGAAGGCAGGCAAGGCAAGCCCATTTTTGGAGCGGACGACGGGATTCGAACCCGCGACCCTCACCTTGGCAACTTGTTGGAATCCGTGCGTCCAGCTCCGTCCGTCGACGTGGGCTCCGTCCGTCTTGCCGTCCGGGACGTGCTGCCAAATCCGCCCCGTAATAACACGCGTTACTACCGGTAGGTCGGCCAGAGACCCCACATGCAGCCCCACTAGACAGCAACGACCGTCAAGGAATGGAACATCGATGCTCAACACACCGGACAAATCAACTACGTGCGGCCAGTCGAAGCAGTCATCCCCGGAGCCACGGGTGGGCTCCTAACGGCTCTCCGTCGCGTGGAGGGGAATTGGTCGCTCTCTACTTCGACCACATCGCCGCAGTTGGCAAAAGCGCGAAGATGTATCACCGGTGATACACTGCGTCATGACCAACGTTTCGATACGTGACCTCCGCAACCACGGTGGTGAGATCATCGACCGTGTTGAGCACGGCGAAGCCGTGCGAGTCACCCGTGACGGTCGACCGGTGGCGGAGCTGCGACCCTTGGAAGCTCAGCGGCTCACCCTTCCTGCGATCCTCGAGCGGTTCCGCTCCCTACCGGCGATGGACCCGACTGCACTGCGCGAGGACATCGACTCCGTCATCAACACGAGCCTTTGATGCGTCCCGGCCCGGGGGTTCTGGACACGTCAGTGGTTATCTCGCTAGATCAGCTCGCCGCCGATGCCGATTTGCCTGAGGAGCCACTTATCACCACGGTCACTCTCGCCGAGCTTTCTGTCGGTCCGCTCGTCACCGATGACGAGTCTGAACGCGCCGTTCGCCTGGCGCGGTTACAAGTTACCGAAGCAACCTTTGAACCGATCCCGTTCGATGCGCCAGCGGCTCGCGCGTTCGCACGCGTCGCAGCCGAGCTGCGAGGTAGCGGCCGCCGCACGAAGGCCCGTTCCTTCGATGCGATCATCGCGGCGACAGCCCTATCAAGAAACCTGCCGATCTTCACAGCCAACCCGGAAGACTTCTCCGGAATCGAGGGGCTCGAAGTAGTTCCGATTGGGGCGAACTGAGACCTCGCCAACCGGTGTCGCTCCGCGGGCAACAATGGCGGTCGTGACCGTCACAACCCGCACCTGGCTCGTTCTCCTCCGCGACATCTCGCACGCCGTCCGCATCCCCGATGAGCCGAGGATCGTCGCCAGCCTCGTTTTCGACATGGAGACGGGCGTCGTTCTCGCGTCTGCCATCGCTGGACACCAGGAGAAGGCGCTCCAACGGGCCTGTGGGATGACTCTCTTGCGGCCAGCGGGCGGGCTTGGTAACGATCACGTCCTCTGCAACCCCGGCCGCACCTCGCTTCTGAAGGCCCAGCTCGACAATATGAGTCAGGCCGCCCCGTTCCCACCTACGCCGAGATGCCGACCGTGCACGAGGCGGAGGACATCTTCGATTCTTTCGTCGGCCACATGGCCGGCCGACGTGACGCCGAGGAATTTGCCGCGCCGCGCGACTGGCAGCTGCTTTTCGCCTACGTCCTCCGCTTCTACGAGCACAAGGTTTGGAGCAGGTGGGCAGACGATGTGGACCTGCTGTTCGAGGTCACGATCGGTCCGCGTAGTAGGAACTACGCCACCGCCGTCCTTGGTCGTGAGGGCATCCAACATGGAGTCGTCCTCTACCCGGGCACCGGACCGCCGGCCGGTCTCCCGAGAAGGTCACTCAACTCGTCCGCCGACCATGCCCGAAGGCACGCTCCTGCTCAACTTTGACCCGTCCGAGGACGTGCCCGCGGAGTTCGTGATGAAGGCGGGCCGTTACGGTTGGCCGGCCGCCTCGGAGCTCGTGCCGGTCTTCTTAACCGTCGACGGGATCGAAGCCGGCGAACCTGGCAGGGACGACGTCAGGGTGCTTGCCGTGGCGCTGGCGGCACTGCTCGAGCATGACGCGGCCGGACCGACGCTCGTTGAGATCGGGCCGAAGGTCACTAGCGGGAAGCTTGAGCTCGCCAAGAGTGGACTGGCCTCGTTCAGCATCCGGCAGCTGCCCCGGTCCGAAGATGATGCAGACGAGTTGGCCCGGGAGGGCAATCGGGAACCGACTCTTTCTCCGGCGCGGCCGGCTCACACCCGAGACACCGGCTCTTCGGACACGCACTCCCGGGCGCGTCGTCAGGCTACGACAGCCCGCCGAACGTCGTCTCCACCGAAGGCTCGAGCACGGGCGAAGACCGTGGCAGCTACACGGAGCGCGACACGAAAAGCGCCTTGACAAACAACAGGGACCGTCTTTCGGGGCGTCCTTTGCCGCCGTTGGAGTGAGGTTCGACGCTGGAATCACCAGTGGCCGAGACGGCCGCGTCCGACTTTCACTTCCAGACCCAAAAGATGAAGTATCCAAGCAACATCGAGACCAAGCCCCCTGCGAGAGCCACATAGGGGAGCACACCGGCCTTGGTTGGCCCCAACTCAGCCTTGCCTTCGGGGATCAGGTCGGAGAACATGTGTCGCGGGAACTGACCCTTATCAGTGACGTGGTGCCGGTACAGGAACACCGGCACCGCAATCAGTGCTGAAACCCAACCCGCGTAAAGCGTGCCCTTGCCCCAGACGTTGGCTCCTGCTCCCAGCAGGAACACATTCACGTAAGCCATACACACGCCCGCAATCAGGAGGGGCTTCGGGGCCTTATACGGCCGTGGAACGTCGGCGTTGTCGACACGATGGATCCAGCCGGCGTTCAGGTTGAGGAAGTTGAAGATCATGTAGTTACAATTGGACACCGCGAGCACAAAAATATAGTTCGACATGAGCAACAGGACCAGGTTGACGATAAGGTTGGTCCACATCGCGTAAGTCGGCACCTTGCGTTTGTTCAGGTGCGAGAGGTACTTGGGCAGCCAGCCGTCTTGTCCACCCTGAAACAGAGTGCGAGACGAACCTGACATGGCCGTCATGATGGCGAGAATGAGGGTGAAAAACAGCAAGACCACGAAAAGCTTGGTCACGAAGGCCCCGCCGTGGAGCATGCCTCCCAGGGCATCGCCAACGCCGGCTCCCGAGTTAATGCCGGGTTCAAGCATCGTCTTCGTACCCAGCACGCCCTGAAAGACGAAGGGCACGAGGAAGTAAGCCAGGATGCAGAATCCACCCGACCACAGGATTGCCCGCACCATGTCTCGGCCGGGATTCTTGAACTCACTCATGTAGCAGACGGTCGTCTCGAACGCATAGGCTGACCAGCCGGCAATAAAGAGTGCTCCCAGGAAGAGGGTCCAGCCACTCACGTTCCAGTGACCATTAATGGGCACGAAGGGCGAGAAGTTCTTCGCCATCACATCGCCGGTGATGAGCGGGATCACCGTCACAATCAGCAGCGGTGTCAGCGTTGCCACGGTCAGGATGGTTTGAATACGCGCGGTCTGCAAGATCCCACGACGCTGGACGTTCCATACTACCAAGACGATAGCTGCACCGATGATGAAGGTGGCGTTGAGTCGCAGCGTCAGGCCCGTCTTAAGAAAGCCCAAGTTGACTAATGTTACCCGCCACGTATTGATGCGCGCCGTGGGCCCATAGAAGATCGAGAGCAGGTAACCGGCTCCGAGGCCGCCGCCGATGGCTAACACCGGCGTCCAGGCCAGCCAGTTGCACCATAAGGAGATCGGTGCCGCTATCTGCGTGTACCTGATCCAGGCGGTCGCTCCATGCACAGCCACACCGCCCGACTTCTTGGGGTGCAGTCCGGCGATCTCGGCGTATACAAAGGCATCGACAAAGCCAATGAGCACGGAAATAGTCCATACGAGCACGGCGACTGGGCCGGTGAGGGCTGAGATGGCCCCCATCGAAAACAGGACCAGCGCCGGAACGCCTGCCGCCACGAAAAAAGCGCCTATCCAGCTCAAGTCTCGGCGCATGTTTGTGACGCGGCGGGATTCCAGATACGCCTCGCCTATCATGGCTTCTTTATCTGCCACAATACCTCCCTCAGGTGACCGACGCCATCAGCTCGAATCGGTCCGGCACGTCATTGCGTCACCAAAAGACGCGGCCACTCCACCCATTTGTACTATACACGAACGAGACACGCGCCCTGCCGAAAGATCCAGTTCCCTCCTCTTAATGATAGAACTCGTTGATCATCATGTCGTTACTCGCGCGATGCCATAGAGAGTCCGGAGGGCATCCGCCGCCGAGGAGATCAATGATGGCCGGGCCATACTCGGACAAACGCATTCCGCGGTGGGTGAGTCCGTCCGGGAGTCTGCGGCTCTTAAGCTGCGAGGCGCTCCCGAGCCCCCTAGCTCTCCTTATCACCGTAGCTTGTCCTTTGCAAGACCCGACGATGCAGGCTCGATAATCACGGGGATCCCCCCGGGGTCGGCGCCAGCCTCGGGGGCCCAGGACCTCGCACGATCGTCGGGTCCCCCAGTTGGCCGCTTCGTCGACGATGCTCACTGTGGCGTCCAACGAGCTGGTCTTGCACGCTAGCGCTCGCGGTAATACGGCACAAGGAACCGACAACGCCTCCTCGAAGCAGACGGCGTCATCCGTGCTCTCAATCTCGCAAGGTGCTCGCCGCGACCTCCTCGCCGCCGAAATGTGGCTAGTTAGACTTGCGCCCTATCCGTTTGCATGCTGAACCGTTCTGTGTCGGGAGTCGTCGAATGGTTCATTGCGCGCAGTGAACCCAGCCACGGGTTATGGCTGGCTACCGTAGGAGAAGGGTGGGGAAGGTGCTCCTTCGCGCTAAGAGAGTGTAAAGGGTCAGCTAGCCTGAGGTATTCTGTCGGTCGTTTGGTTGGAGAGCAGCTCGAAACTGATCCCCAGCAGGTGGGCGTTACGCGCCCCGGCCGCGCCTATGGCACAGCCGAGCTAACGAGATGTCATCTGGAGCGGACGACGGGATTCGAGCCCGCGACCCGCACCTTGGCAAGGTGTTGGAATCCGCGCATCTGGTGCTGCTCGGCCCGCCTACGTGGACTCCGTCCGCCTCTTCGTCCGGGAAGTGCCGAATCCGCCCCGTAGTAACACGCGTTACTACGGGTAGATAGGCAGGGCTCCACGTGCAACCCCGCTAGCCAGCGACGACATGTCGGCTAATGGGACATTGGTGTTCGACATAGTGGACATATGGACTACGTGCGACCGGTCGAAGCGGTCATCCCCGGAGCCACGGGTCAACTCTTAGCGGCTCTTGCTCGCGTGGAAGCGGAATTACCGGACTCCATGGTGGCCAACATCGCAGGAGTGGGCAGAACTCGCGCATCGGGGATCATTGCTGAGCTTTCGGCCCTAGGCGTAGTCGAACGGCGAGAGGTCGGCCGCACGGTACTAGTGTCCTTGGCGAGACATAGTGCCGCAGGGGAACTCATCGATCGCCTCGCGCACCTCGGCTCGGAGGTGACTGCTCGGCTTCGCTCGCTTGCCACCAAGATCGAGCCGGCCCCCGAGACGCTGCTGATCTTCGGATCGTTTGCGCGAGGCGAAGCCGACGCCGACAACGACCTCGATGTGCTGGCTGTCCGCTCGCCGGCAGCCAACCCTGACAGATGGGCTGCCTCGCTGTCCGGCTTCGCCAAACAGGCCCAGGCCTTCGCCGGCAACAAGGTTCAGCTGCTCGACTACGACCTCGAGGAACTGCGTCGCAAAGCGGGACCGAGAGCCAAGGAGGGGCGAGAATTTTGGCGCGCACCCTTCACCTCCAAGGTCTACCCAAACGGGCTGCCTGCGGTGTCCGAGCTCGACCTCGACGTCGCAGAGGGGAGCTGATGGTCCTCGTCGGACCGTCCGGCTCGGGTAAAGACGACGGCTCTTCGGACGGTGGCAGGCCTGCTCACTTTTTCCAGGGTGATCGGCTATCAGTTCTCCTTCTGGAAAAAGCCCGGGCACCCTGGGCTTCAGGCGGTTAGGTCGGAACCTCACCCTGGTACAAGCGGTCAGGGGTCCTCGTCGACGCCCGGACGACGAGTTGGCACGGCACGAGC
>Ga0326727_10013449_pt1 | contig 18219 bp, 12 predicted proteins | sample MB2enrmetagenome_FD_207643 | JGI IMG/M metagenome (GOLD analysis project Ga0326727, IMG submission 207643) | Lab enriched peat soil microbial communities from McLean, Ithaca, NY, United States - MB29MY | ecosystem: Environmental > Terrestrial > Soil > Wetlands > Peat | place: USA: New York...
GGCTGGCATAAGCGGCAGGCTCAGGCGCGGACCGGACGTTCGGTGCGGCCGCGCAGTCGCTTGACCTCGGGTGGAATCTGGAGCGGCGTGTCCTCGGCGGGAAATTGCGCCGGAGCGGGAGACGGTGGAGGCGGTTGCGGCGGAGTCAGGGGCGTGGCCGCAGCCTGGGCACGCAAGGCCGCCAGGCTCTCGACCGCCAGCACCGGCTCGCCGAAGACCTGCCCGAAGTTTCGCGCCGCTCGGTCCGCAATCGCTTCCAAAGCGGGCAGCGCTTGCTGATTCTGGACTTTCTGGCGCTGCATCTCTTTTTCCAGGCTGGTGACCGGGTGGTCGGCAATGCCGCAGGGGATGATCAACTCGAAATCGCTGAGGTCGGTGGTGACGTTGAAGGCAAAGCCGTGCGAGGTAATGCCGCGCGCAACGTGAATGCCAATGGCGGCGATCTTGCGCTCCGGCTCCGCGCCGCCACTCTTCTCTAAAAGCCCGCATTCGTCCAATGCGCCGCCGCCCGCCGGGCCAGCCTCGCCGCACCACACCCCGGTCAGCCCGGCAATCCGTCCGGCGCGCACCCCAAAGCCCCCACAGAGCCGGATCAGCGCCTCTTCCATTCCGCGCACAAAGTCCACCGGCCCCATACGGCCGCCGCCCGGCCGGTGCAGGCTGCGCAAGTCGAAGACTGGGTAGCCCACCAACTGCCCTGGCCCATGGTAGGTCACGTCGCCACCGCGGTTGATCTCGTGAACGGTGACACCGCGCCGCTTGAGCAGCTCCTCCGAAGCCAGAATATTCGCGCGATGCGCGTTGCGCCCCAGCGTCAGCACCGGCGGATGTTCGAGCAGCAGCAGAACATTCTGCACGCGCCCTTCGGCGAGCAGCCCGGCCATCTCTGCCTGCAGCCGCAGCGCCTCGTCGTAGTCCACCCGCCCGAGATAGAGGTACTGGATCATCGTCAGCTTGATTGTAGCGAGCACCTTTGAAAACCAGAGCCGAGCAAAGCCGAAATCGTACCCTGAGCGCGTCTGAAGGGGACGGGGTGACCGAAATTCATCTGTTGCTCAGAGAGCTGGATCAACCGAGGGAGGAAGCCCTCCCCTGAGCCCTCTTTGCTGTTCCCTGTTCCCTGCTCTCACCGCTGATCGACCAGCCGGATGGTCTCCAGAACCACATCGCCGTCGATGGTCAGGCTTTTGGCGCTGATTTTGTCCATGGTGTCCTGGGCCGTGTGGTGGAAGCTGTTGTTGGGCCCATAGTCGAGATCGATCAGGTCGATTGACGGCACGCCGCGTTCGAGAAAGGGCAGATGATCGTCCTCGATCGGCTCCTCCTGCTTGAAAAAGTAGCGCTCGTCGCCGTATTTTTTGGCGGCCTGGCCGACCAGGTCAACCAGCCAGCCGGTGGATTGCGATTCGCGCTGAATGTCCAGGTTTTTGTCGCCGATCATGTCGGTCAAAATGAAGGCCTTGATCTTGCCCAGCGTGCCGTTGCCACCCCATTTGGCGGCCAGGTGGCGGCTGCCGTAGGTCGAGTCGGAGCGCGACCAGCTCTCGATGGCCTCTTCGCCGTCGAAGAAGACCAGCCAGACCGAGTAGCCGTCGAGCTTCCTGCCGCCCGCCGTTTTTTCCCGCAACTGGTCGGCGATGGCCAGCAGCAGGCCGGTCGTCGAGCCGCTGTCGTTGGCGCCCACGTAGTGAATGTTCTTGAGCCAGTAGTTGGTCTCATAGTGGGTGGCGAGCACGATCACGCCGTTCCTTTTACCAGGAAAGCGCACGATGAAGTTGCGCATGGGAACCGGTCCAATGGGCGTCGAGGCGGTGAACGCATCCTCTTCGAGCGCGTCGCGCCGGAAGTGGTTGCGCAGGAACTCTTCGGCCTTCAGGTGCCCCTGGCTGGTGGGCCAGCGCGGGCCAATGGCGACAAACTGACGGGCGTACTCCAGCGCTTTGCCACCGTTAAAATGCGCCTGGGCCGGAGCGGCCAGGGGAGCGGCCAGAATCAGCGCCACCGCAGCCCTCTTCCAAAACGTAAACCAACTCATAGTGCGAACTCCTTGAGGATCTCCGAACAAATTTTATTGCAGAGCGGAAAAGGCTCTGCTTGAAGGGGGCCTCTTCAAAATGCCGCTTATTTCGACGCCTCTTTGGCTTTGCGGCGCGAGGGGTGAACCCACCAGGCCACGCCAATGCCGATCAGATAGAGCGCCAGCATCGGGATCGCATAAATGCACATCGTCCAGGGGTCGGGGCTGGGGCAGATGATGGCCGCCACGATGAAGACCGCCAGAATCGCATAGCGGATGTTCTTCCACAGAAAGCGCGGGCTGACAATGCCCAGCAGCGCCAGAAAAAAGATGAGAATAGGCAGCTCAAAGCTGATGCCCAGCCCCAGGATGATCGACAGGAAGAAGCCCGTGTACTCCTCGATGGTGACGATGGGCTGGAACTTGCTGCCGAACTTCACAATCAGGATTTCCAGCGCGCCGGGCAGCACCCAGAAGTAGCCGAAGGCCGCGCCGGCCAGGAACAGCCCCACCGTGGCCGCCATGAAGGGCACAACAAACCGCCGCTCCTTCTGATAGAGCCCCGGCGCAATGAACAGCCACACCTGGTAGAGGATGAAGGGCGAGGCTAGAATAGCTCCGCCGATCAGCGAAACCTGCAAATAGAGGTTCAGGGGGTCCATCGGGTGGGTGTAATTGAGCTTGATGTGCAGGTGATCCAGCGGGGCTTGCACAAATCCGTAGAGCTTTTCATGGAAGCAGTAAGCCACGATGAAGCCCAGGCCCAGGAAGATGGCCGAGCGGACGATGCGGCGGCGCAGCTCGTCCAGGTGCTCCATCAGGCTCATGCCGGGCAGCTCCGCGCGCTCACTCACCGCGGCCCGCGCCTTGCCGATGACCTCCGCGGGATCAACCATGGTGGGCCTCGTCCGCGGCCTGGGCGGTTTTGTTCGCCTGCGCCCAAGCCGTCGGTTCCGAGGCCGCAATGCCTCCAGGCCGCGCCGCGGCTACCGGTTCGCCGGTCGAGGGCGGCAGAATGCGCGGATAGGACGCCTCTGCCGTGGGCTCGGGCGCTGCGGCTGTCGCGGCGGGGTAAGCCGCCTCGCTCGTACCCTCACTTTGCGTCGAAGCCGCCAGCGCCGCTAGGCGCTGCTCTTCCGTTTTCTGCCGCCCGGCTTCCTCGGCCTTGCGGAACTCCTCTTCCATCTGGAACTTGAACTCGTTGGAGAGCTTGCGAGCCTCGTACATCAGCCGGCCAATCTGGCGGCCTATCTCCGGCAGCCGCCGCGGCCCGAAGACCACCAGCGCCATCAACATCAGAATCAGCGAATCCCACATTCCCAGACTGGCAAACTCAATTGTCGGCGGCATCGTCATGAAGGGTTATGATACCTGCCCGCGCACGGCGCTCACAAATGCAGCTTTCACGGGAGAACCGGTTGCGGCCAGCTAATTCTCTGCAAAGAACTTAACCGGCGGGCATATTTTTCTTTGTCTCCACTGTTACAACTGCGTTACACTATTCGCCAACGGAAGCGGCTTTTGTTGAGGCGGATTTTCCTTGAATCCTCCGCTCCGGGGGCGCATCCGATTGTTAAAGGGCTACAACAACCCCGTGGGTGGGGGAACTACCGATCGAGCCGGCCTGAACGCCGATCACCTTTCGGAGCGCCAGCGCATCCACTGCGGCCACGTTAGCTTTCAACATCCCCGTCCGCTGTCCTTGCTGAGAAAGGGAGGGCGAGCGGACTGAAGGCGGAATACCGTGAACCTGGTTCTCGATGATCTTACGGCGGCCTCGCCGGAGGCTGGCAGCACTTGCAGTCTCGAAAACTACCTGACGCTTCCCGACCACACTATGGACGGACGCATTGCGGAAGCGCGTGCCCGGCTGGGCTCGACCACCATCCTGCTCGGCCACCACTATCAACGCGACGAGGTGATCCGCTTCGCCGATGCCACCGGCGACAGCTACAAGCTCTCCAGAATCGCCGCTGAAACCGACGCCAAGTTCATTGTTTTCTGCGGCGTCCACTTTATGGCCGAAAGCGCCGACATACTCGGCCACTCCGGTCAGCAGGTGATCCTGCCCGATCTCAGCGCTGGCTGTTCTATGGCCGACATGGCCGAAATCTCGCAGGTTGAGGCCTGTTGGGAGGCGATCGAGCGCATGGGACTGGCGGACGAAACCCTGCCGCTCACCTACATGAACTCGGCCGCCGCCATCAAGGCCTTTTGCGGCGAACGTGGCGGGCTGGTCTGCACCTCCTCGAACGCCCGCGCCGCCTTCGAGTGGGCCTTCGCCCGCCGCAAGCGCATTCTTTTCCTGCCCGACCAGCACCTGGGACGCAATACCGGCTATGCCATGGGCATTCCGCTGGACCAGATGACCGTCTGGGATCCGTGGGCCATCCAGCTTGGCGAAAATTACGGCGGCCAGACAAAAGAGAAGTTCGAGGCCAGCCGCGTCCTCCTCTGGAAGGGACATTGCGCCGTGCATCAGCGCTTCCTGCCCAGTCACGTCGATCATGTGCGTTCGCTCTATCCTGGCATCCAGGTCATCGTCCACCCCGAGTGCCGCTGGGAGGTCTGCCAGAAGGCCGACGCTCTCGGCTCGACCGAAAGGCTGATCCAGCTCGTCGATCAGGCTCCCAAGGGGCAGATGTTCGCCGTGGGCACCGAAATTCACCTGGTCAACCGCATGGCCAAGCGTTTTGCCGAGCAGGGCAAGAAGGTCATCACCCTGGATGACACCGGCTGCCTCTGCACCACCATGTACCGCATCAGCCCGCAGCACCTGGCCTGGGCCTTGGAAAACTTGGCCGAGGGCCGCGTGGTCAACCGCATCCAGGTTCGCCCCAGCGTCAAGCACTGGGCCAAAGTGGCGCTGGACCGGATGCTGGAAGTGTGAAAAAAGCAGGGAGTAGGGAATAGAGAGTTTTCGGTACTGGCTGAAATGTGATTGGCGCTGCATTCTTGACGCGGGAATCCAGCCCGTGCGGCAAGAATGCAGAATGCTTTTGACAAGCTGCCTAGAGCATTTTCGCTTTTACTGTAGACTCCCGTGCCCCATCCATTTCCGCGTTTGTTGCGGAAATGGGTGGGATACCAATGCAATCCAGGTCTACACAATTTCCGAAAATGCTCTAATCCGCCTAGCATTCCCTGTTCCCTGTTTTCGTCGTATGCTATGGGAGAGGGATGCGGGATGAAGACCTTCACGCTCGAGGAAGCGCAATCGCTGCTACCGGTGCTGGAATCGCTCTTGAAGCGCGCCATCGAAGGCAAGCGGAGCGCGGACGAAGTGAGTTCCGGCCTGTCGGAGCTGGCGCGGCGCATCTATCTCTCCGGCGGCATGAGAGTGGATGCGAGCAAAGCAGCCAGGCTGCGCGCGGAGGTGGAGGCGCACCTGCAATGCGTCCGCGAAAGTGTCGCCGAAATCGACTCGATTGGCGCGCAGGTGAAGGATCTCGAAGCCGGGCAGCTCGATTTCCCCTGCCGCCTCGACGATCAGGTTGTGCTGCTCTGCTGGCGCATGGGCGAACCAGCCATCGAGCACTGGCATACCGCCGAATCCAGCTTCAAGGACCGCCAGCCAATCGATGAGCGCTTCCGCCGCCGCTCCACCTCCGGTGGCCGGCCCAATTGAGCGTTCTTCCGGCAGCGGCAATTCGTTAAAACCAGAAGATGCAGACGGTTCCGAGTTTTACTCCGGGTTTCGGCCTGTGGAGGCGGTCTGGTCCCGGTTTGGAGCGGCGCGCCTGAGCCTTACCTGAGCAGTAGCCCCAAAACCCCCGCCACAATGCCGGCAACTGAAGAGACCAGCCCGACGAACCAGTAGATCCGCCTGCGGGTGAGCAGCGTAATCGAGATGATGACCAGGCCGATCTCCAGCAGCGCCTCGGCCAGATCGAAGCGGTCGGCGCGGGCCTCGGCCTTCCCGACCTTGGCCTCCAGCCCCTCGGCCTCTTGCTGCTCTTCTTTCAGGCTGTCGGCCCACTTCGTCTCATGGTCGGTGTAGCCCTTGAGGAGCTTCTTCGCAGCATCCTTGTCGCTGATCGTCACCACACTTAGCAGATCGGCAACCAGAGCCGTGTCGTTGGCGCGGATCTTGTGCGCCTGGTAGTAGTTCCACTGGTCGGTGGCCCTGTCCTGGTAGAGCACCGCCTCGGTGTGGGTGCGATGGCCGAGCACTGTGGTCACGGCCACCAGCACGGCAACCACGCTCATGGTAAAGGCCACCGGCCGCAGTGACCGCTCGTGCCCGGCGTCTTCGGCACGCTCCTGCAACTCCTGGGCTTCGTTGGCTTCCATAGGGCAAACCTCCTCCGCTTAAATTTTCTTGGGCTAACTTCGGGCTTACTTCCGCTTCCAGCGCACGCCGTCCTTGGAGTCTTCGATCACGACGCCTTTTTCCGCCAATTCGTTGCGAATTTGGTCGGCGCGGGCAAAATTCCGCTGTTTTTTGGCTAAGGTCCGCTCGGCCACCAGCGCATCGATGGCCTCATCGGTCAGCGCCTGGCTGGCCACCAGTTCGGGGGCCACATCGTTCATCCGGCCGGTCTCGGCGGCCCACTCCAGGGCGCGGCGCGTGGGCTCGGCATCGTGGTCCTCGATCACGCAGAAGACCGCGTCAAAGCTGGCCAGGACAGCCAGAATCGCCTCCCGGTCGCCAGCCTTCAACTGCCCCTGATCTATAGCCGTGTTGGCCGCGCGAACTAAATCGAAAATAGGTGCGCGCGCCTCGGCGATATTCAGGTCGTTCTCCAACGCGGCCAGGTAGTCGGCCTGCGCCTTCTTCGCGGCCTCCTGCATCGCCGGATTTTCGCCTGGAGCGAAGCTGCCCGCGGTGAGCCGCTGGTGGAAGGTCCGCAGCCGCTCGATGGCGTTGGTGGCCTCGGTGAGCCCCTCGAAGGTGAAGTTGTACTGGTGCCGGTAGGGCACCGAGATCAGCGCCAGGCGAATGGCCGAGGCCTTGTAGCCCTTCAGCAGCAGATCGCGCAGGGTGTAAAAATTGCCCTCGCTCTTGGACATCTTGCGCCCGTCCACCAAAAGGAAGCGTACGTGCATCCAGTGGCGGGCAAAGGGCTTGTGGGTCACGCACTCGGACTGTGCAATCTCGTTTTCGTGGTGCGGGAACATCAGATCTTCGCCACCGCAGTGCAGGTCGAAGCTCTCGCCCAGGTACTCCATGGCCATCGCCGAGCATTCGATGTGCCAGCCGGGCCGGCCGCGCCCGATCGCCGTATCCCACGAGGTCTCGCCCGGTTTGGCCGCCTTCCACAGCGCAAAATCACGCGCCGAGTCCTTCTCGTACTCATCCAGGTCCACGCGGGCGCCGTCCTCCATCCCGCTCAAATCCTTCTTGCTCAGCTTGCCGTAGGCAGGGAAGGCCGCGAGGCGAAAGTACCAGCTCCCGTCCTCGGTCTGGTAAGCCGCCCCGGCCGCCGCCAGCCGCTGAACCAGTTCCACCATGCGCGGAATGTGCTCGGTGGCCCGCGCGATGATCTCCGGCCGCTCGACTCGCAGGGCCTCTAAATCCTCAAAAAATGCCTGCTCGAAACGCTTTGTGTACTCGCCGATGGGCAGCTTCGCTGCCGTCGCGTTGCGGATAATCTTGTCGTCCACATCGGTGACATTCATCACGTGGCGGACGCGGATTCCGGTCAGTTCCAGGAAGCGCCGCAGCACGTCCACTTGCAGGAAGGTGCGGAAGTTGCCGATGTGACCGTAGTCGTAGACTGTGGGCCCGCAGGCGTACATCCGGAGGGTTGCGCCGTCGGAGGGCGTGAGCGGGTCTATTTGTCCCGTGAGGGTATTAAAGAGGCGCAGGGTCATCGGTTGGAACTTCTTGCTCGGGAAACAGTTGAAATCGCCACAGTTTCGGCCCTTTCCGATTGTAGCAGCGGGAGATAGGTGCGCAAAAACGGGAAAAAACCGCCGCCGCCGCGTCCTCCGTAATCAGACCAGTACCTCCGGCCTACAACGCCAGCCCCTTCAGGTACGCGCGGAACGGCGGCCCAAGATCGCTGCGCTTGAGCGCAAACTCGACCGTCGCCTGCAGCATTCCCAGCTTGTCGCCGGCGTCGAAGCGCTTGCCCTCGAAGGTGTAGCCAATAACCTTTTCCTCCTTGAGCAGCGCCCGAATACCGTCAGTGAGCTGAATCTCGCCCCCCGCGCCGGGGGTGATCTGCTCCAGCAGCTTGAAGATGCGCGGCGTGAGCACATAGCGGCCGATGATGGCCTGCTTCGAGGGCGCATCTTCAAACTTCGGCTTCTCCACCATGCCGGTGCAGTTGTAAATCCGCCCGTTCTTCGGATCCTGAGAACCGGCCAGCACGCCGTAGGCGCTGATCGCCGGCCCCTCGACGGTCTGCGTCGCCAGCACCGAGCAGCCCCGCTCGTCGAAGACGCCGATCATCTGCTTGAGGCAGGGCACCTCGGCGTCGATCACATCGTCGGGCAAAATGACCGCAAAGGGCTCGTCGCCCACCAAATCCTTGGCGCAGAGCACCGCATGGCCCAGCCCCAGCGGCTCCTTCTGGCGCACGTAGCTGATCCGCGCCAGCGACGAGACCCCGCGCGAAACCGCCAGCAGTTCGTGCTTGCCCTTCCGTTCCAGCGTCGCATTCAGCTCGAAGCTGTGGTCGAAGTGGTCTTCCATCGCCCCTTTGCCGCGGCTGGTGACGATGATGATGTGCTCAATCCCTGAGGCAATCGCTTCTTCAACGCCGTACTGGATGAGAGGCTTATCGACCAGCGCCAGCATCTCCTTGGGAATTACCTTGGTGGCCGGCAAAAACCGTGTGCCCAATCCGGCCGCCGGGAAAACTGCCTTTCGTACCTGTTTACTCATTTCTGTCTTCCTCATTTCAAATCGAACCCAACTTGGCCGGACAATTAAATTACCCTTCGCCCCGCCGGTGCCCCACCCTCGCCGCTGTCATTCTGAGCAAGCGCAGCACAGTCGAAAGCCTGCCCTGAGCGTAGTCGAAGGGAACCTGCTTCTTGCAACTCTTGCGGCCAGGAGTGGAAGAGAGCGCGGCTCACAACGCTGGCGAATCGTCTCCCAGCATCGCCTCCCGCACAATTTTGATCGGCGGAAAGCCCTGTTTCAAGAAGTTATTGTGAAACTCCTCCAGCGAGAAGGCCGCGCCCTGCTTCTTCTTCATGTCCTCGCGCAGCTTCATGATCTCCAGCTTGCCCAGCGTGTAGTAGAGGTAAGTCGGGTCGCCAGCGCCGCGCTTGGCCTCCACCGTGGCGGTTTCCTTCGACTGGTAGCCCTCTTTTTGGAAGAACTCCACGGCCTCGTCGAAGCTCATCCTGCCGGTGTGCATCTCAATACCCACAATAACTCTGGCATTGCGCAGGAGCGCGTCCTGCAACTGGCCCAGGCGGAGGAATTTGGATTCGCGCTCGTCCTTCGCACCCACGCCGGGCTGGCCGTAGCCCTCGTCGAGCATCATCTGCTCGCAATAGTGCGCCCAGCCCTCGATGTCGGTGTTCGCGCCCAGCAGCTTGCGCACCCGGCTGGGCGCCTGCGGCAGCCAGAGGAACTGAATGTAGTGTCCCGGATAAGCCTCGTGCACGGCGGTGGAAATGATCGTGCCCGCATTGAAGGAATGCATATAACCCTCAACCTCTTCCGGCTTCATCGACGGGTCGGGCAGCGTTACGTTGAAGTAGGCTTCAGTGGCGTGCGTCTCGAAGGGCCCCGGCGTGTCCATCGAGGCGAATGTCGTGGCGCGCATGAAGGCGGGCGTCTCTTCGACGATGGGCCGCACATCCGAGGGGATGGTAACAATGTGGTGTGACCGAATAAAGCCGATAAGTCCATCGAAGGTGGCGCGGAAGGTCGTCAAAAGCTGATCGGGTGCGGGATGATCTTCGCCTAACTCATTGAGCACCGCGCGCGGCGTTTTATCCGGCTCCAACTCCTCGGCGACCTGGTTGAAGTGCGCCTGATTCTGACGCAGATCGGCCCAACCAATCTCCAGCAACTTATCCAGCGGCAGGTCCACCATTTCGTCGTATTGAAGCTTCTTCGAGAAGGTTTCCGCGCCGATGCGGAAGTCTCCATTCGACTTAGTCAGCAAATCCGTCTTGAGCCAGCCAAGATAGCTCTTCAAAGCCGCGACGACGGTCGCGTTGGATTGCACAAACTCGGCCTTCAGTGCCGGATCTTTGGCGTCGGCAAAGGCCAGCGGCACGTCATGCTCAAAAAAACCGATAATGTCCGGCAGTTGCTCGATGGCGATTTCGGTAAAAATCCGCGGCGGATTCTTTAAGTTCACGCGCGCTTCACCTAGCAGCGTGGGCATCTGCTTTTCCCGCGCCACGAGCGAGCGCAGACGCTCATCGGGCGAGGCAAACTTGCGCTCCATCAGCGCGAAGGCTCCGCCCGCGCAGGTGCTCGAATACTCGTCGGCGTTCTTCTCCCAGGGGCGAATGGTTTCCAGCGTCAGTAACTGCGAGCGAATGTTCGCCAGCACAATCTCGCGGTCGCTGCGCGGAACAAAATCGGCCGCTGCCGCATCGGGATGAATCGCCTCGACGCGTTTCTCGAAGAGCTTCAAATCGGCAATCTCGGCGTCGATGTTCTGGCGCGAGTAATCCTCCAGTTGCGCGTCGTATTGGTGATAGCCGGTCAGTGTTCCGTTGGTCGGCCCATAGTGGAAGTACACCTGATCAAAGTACTCGTCCGAAACCTTCTGAAAGTTCTGCTTCCAGTTCTCATGTGCGGCATGGGCGCTCATCGCGGAAGTCATAAAAGCTCCAATCGCAAGCAAAACGGAAAACTTCTTCATCGTCTCTCTCTTCGCTCTTCAACTTACTCTAAATCTACCCCCAAAAACCGCCGCGCCCCGCGCCTTTCGCTCCGTGCCCCATCCATTTTGCGTTCTCTGCAAAATGGGTGGGAGACCACTACTGCTGAAGATTCGTGCTTTCCCACCCTTGCGCCAAAAACGCGCAAGGATGGGGCACTGAAATGTAGTGCCCCTATGCACGCTTCTCACGCGTTCACCACCGCGGGCGGAGTCAAGTTGGCCAGCAACTCGCCAATCTCCAGCAAAACCTCGTCGGACCGCGTCGCAGCCAAAGGATACTTCAACAGTCCCTGTGGCGTGAACTGCGCGCCGCGCTTGGCGTTGCGCGCCACCAGGCGCATCAATTTCTGTGGCTCCACAGCCGCATTCTCCGTGAAGCGAATCTGCAACTCCGAGCGCTTGCGATCCACCTGCGCAATGCCGATGCACTCGCATTCGAGCCGGATCAGCGCGGCCTCCAGCAGGTAAACCGTGGCGTCGGGCGGCGCGCCGTAGCGGTCTTGCATCTCGGCGCGCACCTCGTTGACCGCCGCTTCACTCGTGGCTCCGGCAATCTTCTTGTAGAGCCGCAGCCGCTGGTTCTCCTCCGGCACATAACTTTCGTCGATGCGCAAGGCAATCCCCAGATTTAGCTGCGTGGCCGGACGCTCCTCGCTGGTCTCGCCCTTCATCTCCTTCACCGCGGCCTCCAGCATCGAGGTATAAAGCTCGAATCCCACCGCCTCGATGTGGCCACTCTGCTCGCCGCCCAGCATATTGCCCGCGCCGCGCAACTCGAGGTCCAGAGCGGCGATCTTGAAGCCCGCGCCCAGGTCGCTGAACTCCTTCAGCGCAGCCAGCCGGCGGCGCGCAATCTCCGTTAATTCCTTCTCCGGCGGAATCAGCAGGTAGGCGTAGGCCCGGCGGTTGGAGCGGCCCACGCGGCCTCTAAGCTGGTATAACTCGCTGAGCCCATGCCGGTCGGCGCGGTTGATGAGCATAGTGTTGGCCAGCGGAATATCCAGACCGTTCTCGATGATCGTGGTGGCCACCAGTACATCGTACTCGTGGCGCATGAAGGCCAGCATGACCCGCTCCAATTCCTTCTCGCTCATCTGCCCATGGCCCACGGCCACGCGCGCCGCCGGCACCAGTTCCTGAATCCGCGCGGCGATTTCGTAGATCGTCTCCACGCGGTTATGCACAAAGTAAACCTGCCCGCCGCGCTCCAGCTCGACCTCGATGGCCGAGCGCACAATCTTCTCGTCGAACTTGGCCACCACGGTCTGAATCGCCATGCGGTCCTTGGGCGGCGTCTCGATGACGCTCATGTCGCGCAGGCCCACCAGCGACATGTGCAGCGTGCGCGGAATGGGCGTGGCGCTCATCGCCAGCACATCGATTTCCTTGCGCATCTGCTTCAGCCGCTCCTTGTGGCGCACGCCAAAGCGCTGTTCCTCATCGACAATCAGCAGGCCCAGGTCCTGGAACTTGATGTCCTTGGACAGAAGCCGGTGCGTACCGATCAAAATGTCGATTTTGCCGGTTTCCACCTGCTCGACGATGATTTTTTGCTCTTTTGGAGTTCTGAAGCGCGAGATCATCTCGATGTTGATGGGAAACTGCGCAAATCTTTTCTTGAAGGTCTCGAAGTGCTGAAAGCTCAGAATCGTCGTCGGCGTCAAAACCGCGACCTGCTTGCCATCCTGCACGGCCTTGAAGGCCGCGCGCATCGCCACTTCGGTTTTCCCGTAGCCCACGTCGCCGCACAAAAGGCGATCCATCGGGCGGGTGGATTCCATGTCGTACTTGATGGCCCGGATCGCCGACAACTGGTCCTCGGTCTCGTTATAGTCGAAGGAATCCTCGAACTCCCGCTGAAATGCATTGTCCTTCGAGAAGGCCGTTCCCTGCGCGGCCGTTCGCTCGGCGTATAACTTCAATAACTCGCCGGCCATATCCTGCATGGCCTTGCGCACCCGCGCCTTGGTCTTGGTCCACTGCTGCGAACCCAGCCGGTTCAAGACGGGCGCGGGGCCAGTGTCGGTGGAGCGGTACTTTTGAATCAGATCCAGCCGAGTTAGCGGCACATATAACTTGGCGGCTTCGGCAAACTCCAGGATCATGAACTCGACCGGCAGCCCGTCCTGCTCGATCTCCTTCAGCCCCTGGTACTGCGCGATGCCGTGCTCCACGTGGACCACGTAATCGCCGACGGCAAGATCGCGGAAGTCGGAGACAAAGGCCGCCGTCTTCGAGCGCCTGGGCTCGGGCCGCGCCGCCACATCGGCGTCGTCGGAGAGATCGTTGGCCCCGAAAAGAATCAGATTGGCGTCGCTGAAACTGACTCCGGCCGACAGCGGCGTCCGGACGATCACCGGCACGCGCAGGTCGCCGGCCAGGTAACTCGCCTCATCCACCACCGTTTCGCCGGGGCGCGGATTGCGGCTGCCCAGCCGGTACGGAATCTGGTACTCGCGCAGCACCGTGGCCAGCCGCTCGACGTCGCCCTGGTGGGGCGCGGCCAGCACAATGCGGGTTTCAGAGGCCATCAGCGCGCGCAGTTGCTCGGTCAAGGCCGGAATCGAGCCATGAAACCTGAGCGTGGGCCGCGTGTTCAGTTCGATTTCGCCCAGCGTATGATCTTCGTCGAGCACGTCCACCGCGCCCAACTGATCGAGATCCAGCCCCATGTGCGATTCAAGCTGCGCCGCCAGTACTTCGGGCCGCAAATAGATGTCCTCGGGCGTAATCAGCGACCCCATCGCCGAGCGTTCATGCCGCTGCTCGACCTTGTTCCACCAGCGGTCAATCTGATTGCGCACCATGGCCGGCTCATCGACAAAGAGCGCGCACTTGGGGCAAAGAGTGAGCAAAGACCTATCCGCTCCAGCCACTGCGGAAAAGAACTCCCAGCCCGGGAAAACACTCACTCCGCCAGCGGCCGCGGCCTCGATGGCCATTTCGCGGGCTTCGTCATCGTCTTCTGCCGCGCGTTCATACGCGTCTTCGGTTTCAGCTTCGCCCCTGACACCGGCCCCAGCCTCGCCGCTGTCATCGAAGCCCTCCCTGCCGCCAGATTCGGCACCGTCTCCGCCGCCAGCTTCGACGCCAATCTCACTGTCGCCTTCAAGCTCGCCGGAAATCCCCTCGCGAAAGCTGATCCGCTGCCGGCTCAGCCGCGCGTGCACGGCGGCCAGCAGGCGCTCGGTCACTGGCGTCTCGGTCAGCGGCAGCAGCAGCGCTTCGTCCTGAGCCGACTGGGAGCGCTGCGTCTCGGGGTCGAATCGGCGGATGCTCTCAATCTCGTCGCCGAAGAATTCCAGACGCACCGGCCGGTCGGCCTCGGGCGAGTATACGTCCAGAATTCCGCCCCGCCGCGTGAACTGCCCCGGCATCTCCACCAGGTCCATCTGCGTGTAGCCGACCGCGGCCAGGTGGCCTGTGAGGGTCTCGATGTCCACCTCTTCGCCGCGCTTCAACGCCACGGCCAGGCCCGCATAGTAGTCGCGGTCAAAGAGCCGGAGCGCCGCGGCCTCGACCGGCGCAATCAGGATCGAAACCACCCCGGTGGCCAGCTTCCACAAGGCCGCGGCCCGCTGTTCCTGCACGTCGGGGTGAGGGGAGAGATTTTCGAAGGGGAGCACATCATGGGCCGGCAGCCGGACCACGGCGGCAGGGTCCACGGCGCCAGTCAGCTCGCATCCGGCGCGCAGCATCGGCTCCAGCGCCTCGGCGGCCTTGTTGTCGGCCACCAGCACCACCACCAGCTGACGGGCCGCGCGCGCCAGCAGCGGAATGTAGATGGCCCGCGCCGTCGCCGTCAGCCCGGAGACACGCCTCCGCCCCGCCGCAAGGCTCAGATGCCTTCGTACGCGTTCGAAGCCCGAAGAGTGCTCCAGCTCCGCAAAGATTTCGCGGACAAACGGGAGAATCATGTGCTCTCAGTTTAGCAGCGGAGGCGCGGCCCAGGCCGGGACTGCGTAATCTCGGCGCTCAGCGGCGCTTCGAGAGGTAGAAGTAGCCGTCTGTCCGTCTCAAGCTGTAGCAGCTCGTAATAAAAGTCCCTCTTGTGTCAGGGCACGACTTTAGTCGTGCCGCAAGCCCGAGTAAAATCAAATGGCCTTCAGGCCCTGAGATGAAAGCAAGATGACTGCAACATTCTCCGTTTCAAATAGATAGATTCCCTCAGTGGCTAAAGCCCGTGATCCCTTGGACAGACTCCACGGCACGACTAAAGTCGTGCCCTGACACACTGCCTATCAGCGTGAGACTTTTACCATGAGCAGTTAACAGCCTTGAATTTGCCAGCCCGGAATCTACCAGGACTCGAAGGCAACCTGCCCCTCGCTGGTGAAGAGCGAGTGCTTCTGGAAATTCACGTCGTCGCGCTGGGGATAGTCGTTGCGGAAGTGAGCGCCACGGCTCTCAGTGCGGGCCAGGGCCGAGGCCAGAATGGCGTGGGCCACGCGGCTCATGGCTTGCGCCTCGCAGAGGCGGCGGCTGCGCTTGCCCCGCCCGGCCAATTCAGCCAGGGCCGCGGCGCAGGCCTGTTGCGCGGCAAATCCCTGGCGCAGCGTGGCGTCCTCGCGTAAGAGGCCGGCGTAGGCCCACATCGAGGCCTGCAGGTTGGCAATAACCTTTTCCAGGTGAGCCTGCTCGTCCGCGTTGGGAGTTGGGGAGATCATTTCGGGAGCATCAGTAGCCACAATCGGCAGGCCATCGGCGAGCATCGACTGCGCCGCACGCGCTCCGAAGACCAGGCCTTCGAGCAGCGAGTTGGAGGCCAGGCGGTTGGCGCCGTGAACCCCGGTACAGGCGGCCTCGCCTGCTGCATAGAGCCCCGGCAAGCTGCTGTGGCCGGATAAATCCGTTTTGATGCCGCCCATCAAGTAATGCGCCGCCGGGCGCACGGGGATCAGATCGCGGCCAAGTTCCAGCCCGTAGCGGGCCAGAAAAGCGCTGATGCTGGGAAAACGCTGCTGCAGGTCGATCTTGATGTGGCGCAAATCAAGATGCACGACCCTGAATTCGCCCGGCTTTGCACCCATTCCCTCGCGGGTAATGGCGCGCGCCACCACATCGCGGGGGGCAAGTTCGAGCAGCGGGTGATAGCGCTCCATGAAACGCTCGCCGCGGTCGTTCAGCAGGATTGCGCCCTCGCCGCGCAGCGCCTCGGAAAGTAGAAAGCGCGGCGCGCCGGGAAGCGAAAAAGCGGTGGGGTGAAACTGATAGAACTCCATGTCGGCCAGCGCGGCGCCGGCCTCTGAAGCCAGCGCGATACCGTCGCCGGTGGCCACCGCGGGGTTGGTAGTGTCGGAGTAGACCTGCCCTGCGCCGCCCGCGGCCACCAGCACGGCGCGCGCGCCAACGCGCTCCAGACGCCGGTTGCTGGAAGCTGGATCGGCACGGACCATGTCGGCGCCGATCACCCGTCCGTCTGCCACCACCAGGCCGGTGACCGTGGTCCACTCGGCAAAGTGAATGTGCTGGTCGAGGTGGGCAAAGGCCGCCAGCGAGCGGCTGATCTCAGCGCCCGTGGCGTCGCCGTTGGCGTGCAGGATGCGAGGCAGAGAGTGCGCGCCTTCGCGAGTGCGCTGCAATTCACCGTTCTTACGATCGAAGGCCGCCCCCCACTCGATCAGCTCGCCCACCCGCACCGGCCCCTCGGTTACCAGCACCTGAGCCGCGGGACGGTAGACCAGCCCGTCGCCGGCGTTGACCGTGTCCTCAAAGTGCAGCGCGGTGTCCTCATCGCCACTCATGGCGACGGCGATACCGCCCTGCGCATAGTGGGTGTTGGACTCGGCCACGGACTCCTTGGTGACCACCAGGACCTCGCCGTGGTGCGCCAGTTCGACAGCCGCGCGCAACCCGGCCACGCCTGCCCCTATCACCAGAAAATCCACCTCAGATGCTTTTGCCATAACCCTACAAGGCTACCACCGCCGGGCTGACGCTGCTCCACTTGCGCGGCTTATACAGTTTGCACAGCTTGCAGTGTGCATTGCGTGGCGAAATAATACTCCCGCCCCACCCCGCTGTGGCAACCTAGAAGTCAGGAGTTAGCCCACCATGCCCGATCTGAACTCAGCCTCCACTGCCGCAAATGAAGAACTTCACGCCTGGGAGGCGGGCGGAGCCGATTCCGCCCAGGCGCTTTCCGTCTGGGTGGGAGCCCGTCTGGAGGCGCACGAGGCGGCATTGGCGGCGTTGCTGGCCGTACAGGGCACACGTACGCCGGAAAACTCGCTGCGGCTTTACGATGCGGCCGTCGAGCAGCTCAGCCTGGCGGGCGCGCAGGCCGCGGTGCTGAACTCCGTCGCCGCCGATAAAGCCGTTCGCGACCAGGCTCAGCATGAGGCGCAGCGCGTGGCGGTGGCCGCCAGCGCCCTAAGCCTGAACCGGGCCGTCTACGAGGCTCTTAGGGCCATCTATCTTGACGGGCCTGGCCTCGACGGATCTGGAGCAGTTGGCGAGGCCAGCCCGGCCACCAGGCACTACATCGAGCGCACGCTGCTCGCCTACCGGCTGGCTGGCGTCGATCAGGACCAGAAGACTCGCGACCGCTTGCAGACCTTGCACGAGGAGGCCACACGGCTCTCGCTCGAATTCAACTACAACATTCAGGAGGGTGCGAAGACCATCGAGGCCACCGAGGCCGAATTGGAGGGGCTGCCAGCCGACTATATCGCCCGCCATCCGGTTAACGCCAAGGGCCGCGTCACGCTCTCGACCGACCAGCCCGATATGCAGCCAGTGATGACCTTTGCCTCGAACGCCGCCTTGCGAAAGCGAATGTTTTTGGCCTACAACACCCGCGCCTACCCGGCCAACCAGCAGATTCTTCTCGATTTGTTGGCCACGCGGCAGGAAATTGCCACCATCCTCGGCTTCCGCAGTTGGGCCGATCTGGCTACCGCCGACCAAATGATGGAATCGGCCGCCAACGTGCGCACTTTTTTGGCCAAACTCGACGCGGCCAGCCTGGAGGGCGCTCGCCGCGAGCACCAGCTAATTCTCGACTTTGCCCGCCAGCGCCAGCCGGGGCTGAAGACCATCGACATCGTCAGCCGCAGCTATTGGTACGAGCAGTTCCGCCGCGCGGCCTTCGACTTCGATTCGCAATCCGTGCGTCCCTACTTCCCCTACGCGCAGGTCGAGGCCGGTGTGCTCGAAACCGCGGCGCGGCTCTTCAAAATTGAGTTCCGCCGCGCGTCGACTCCGGCCTGGCACCCGGACGTTTCCGTCTTCGAGGTCTTCGATGGCGGACGGCTGGTGGGCTGCTTCTATCTCGACATGCACCCCCGCGAGGGCAAGGACAAATGGTTTTCCGCCGCTCCGGTGGTCACCGGCGTCCGCCACCGCGCCCTGCCCGAGGCGGCGCTGATCTGCAACTTTTCACGAGGCGGCGAC
>Ga0326727_10013450_pt1 | contig 18219 bp, 14 predicted proteins | sample MB2enrmetagenome_FD_207643 | JGI IMG/M metagenome (GOLD analysis project Ga0326727, IMG submission 207643) | Lab enriched peat soil microbial communities from McLean, Ithaca, NY, United States - MB29MY | ecosystem: Environmental > Terrestrial > Soil > Wetlands > Peat | place: USA: New York...
CGAGTGGCGCCGTGTCGAAGCCGAATTGGGTGGCGGCGATGTGCGCCAGGAAGCTCGCGCAGGAGGTGTAGTTGGGATCGAAGAACTTGCGGCTGCCGCACTCCGGGTTCTGCTTGCAGTCGAGAAAGTGCTGCTGGTCCTGGGGCGTCAAAAAGGCCGACAGGTGGTGGTCGAACCACCAGGTAATTCGCGGCGAGGACGAGTACTTGAAATCGACGATGGCGTTCTCGTCGCCGGTGAAGTCCTGCTCGTCAAAGAGCGCGCCCGTGCGGTGCACCAGCCCGTGGTACTCGTAGCTAGCTCCCTGGGCGATGCATTCGCGATGGAAGCGCGTAAACAGCGAGGCCGAGCAGGCTCCGTCGAAGCATTTGTCGTGATAGAAGACGCGAACCCGCAAGGCCTGTACTCCCTCGTGCAGTAAAGAATTGAACAGCCGAACTGTTAAGAATCAATGGAACGGCTGATTGTGTCAAGGCGGGATAAGACGGAGTGGGCCTGCCCGGCGCTGAATCCGGGTTCATGCCAGCGGCGCGCCAGGTCTCCGCGCAGAAGTGGAAATGCGCCTCCGCGGAACTCTCCCAACGGAGACTGCGTAGAATATCTTTCCAGCAGTGCTCTTCAGTACACGAATTTGTTTCTTTTTGAAGGAGGCTCGATGGAGCCGGAGATTCCGTCCCCCCTGCCAGAGGCATCGCCAGCCAAGTCCTATCCAGAAAAGCCCCCAACGACCGACTGGAAGCCAATTTTTGCACCTGGTCTCGCGGAGCCCGAGAGCCAGTTCTGGGTCTTCAGCGGCAGCCAGGGGCTGCGCGCCGGCTGGTCGGTGCTGTTGTTTGTCCTTCTGTTCAGCATTTTCAGTGTCGCGGCGGGATTCGTATTTTTCCATCTCCATCTAATCCCCAATAAGAAAGATTTCACTGCCACCGGTGCCTTCTTCGGAGAGCTGGTTGCTTTCCTGGCGATGGCCGGGTCCGCCGCTCTGGTGGCGCGCATCGAGGGCCGGAGAATCTTCGACTTCTACCTGACCGGTCCACGGCGCTTTCTCCACTTTTTCAGCGGACTGACAGCGGGCTTCGCAGCTCTCTCAGTGCTGATTGGGACTCTCTACTGGGGCGGCTGGCTGCATTTTGGGCCCATCGCGCTTTCTGGAGCAGCGATCTTCCGGTTTGGTGGACTGTGGGCCGCCGCGTTTCTGCTGGTGGGCTTTTTTGAGGAAGGCTGTTTCCGCTGCTACCTGCAATTCACCCTAGCCCGCGGCATCAACTTCTGGTGGGCGCTGGGAATCGTCGGAGCGCTCTGCCTGGACCTGCTGGTCGGAAGCAAGGGCAGCAGCCTCTGGGGCGTTTACACTGCCGCCCTGCTGGGGCTTGCCCCTTGCTTGATACTCCACATTCGCAAAACGCCACGAAGTGGCTTCTGGCAGGCCTCCTGGGTCACCTCGACGGTCTTCGGCTTTATCCACACCAGCAATAACGGTGAAAACTGGATCGGAATCTTTGGCGCGGCCTTCATTGGCTTCGTCTTCTGCGTCAGCATCTGGGTCACCGGCTCGGCCTGGTGGGCGATCGGCTGCCACGCCGCCTGGGATTGGGCGGAGACCTTTTTCTATGGCGCCGCCAACAGCGGCAACCTCGCCACGGGTAACTACCTGACCACCAGCCCCACCGGCAACGCGCTGTGGAGCGGCGGCGCGGACGGCCCCGAGGGCAGCCTGCTGGTGCTGGGCGTCACTCTGCTGCTGCTGGTGGCGCTCATTCTGATCTACGGACGCACGCGATCCGCAGCAATTCTCGCAGCCTCCGCCTCAGAATAGACGACAGGCTGAGAAAAACAAGATTTTCCAACCTCATCTGCGTGTAGAACGATTGTCGATCGAGGAGGAAGGAATCCATGCAAAAGGCCATCTTCTTCGCCGTGATTTTGTTGACTCTGCCGTTGCCCGTATCCGCCGCTCTGCTTCCCCAGGGCGTTCGCAAGGCGCTCGACCGGCCGGCCATGATTCAGGGCTATCCCTGCGCCAAAGGCCACGCCTGGTTTTATGCCAACGGCCATCTGAAGCAGTGCAGCCTCTGGCGGGAGACGGCCTTCGGAGAAGCGCTGGCGCCCGCCGGGTCGATCATCATCCTGCGCCCCGACGGCAAGCCGGCCTTTCTCCTTTTGAGCCACGCTGCGTGGATTGCCGGCAACCAGTGCGCCGGCGGCAGTTGGCTGGGCCCGGCCGAGGGTTCATCGACGGCCTTTTATCCCAGCGGCAAACTCAAGCAGTGCTTCCTTGCCGAAGACCAGCTTGTGCAGGGAGTTCCCTGCATGAACGGCGGCTTTTTCGGCGATGGCCGCGGCGGCGGCGTCAAATTTTACGAGAGCGGAAAGCTCCAGTCCTGCAAGCTGACGAAAGATTTTGGTTCGCAGCGGCGGGGAGAGCGGTTCGTTCAAGGTCAATAAGTCCAACGCCACGAGCCGCAAGTGGGTTTCCAAATTATAGGTAGAATCCGCGGCCGCACCGGCCCGGCCGTGGCGTTATCCTGTGGATGACCCATGCTCAAGACTGAATCCCGAAATCCAGCGCCCGCGACGCCTGTTGCGCCTGCCGCTCAAGGCCGCAAACGCCGCTGGCCGCGGTTTTTGCTCGGCTCGGCTGGCCTACTGCTGGCGCTATTGCTGGCCGCCTCCGGCGCGGGTCTACTCTGGCTGCGCGCTGCGGCCAACTCCGCGCTGCCCGTGCTGGACGGGGAGATTCATCTGACCTGGCCGGGTTTGAAGGGCCAGGCTGCGTCAGCGCTCTCGGCCCCGGTCATGGTTCGCCGCGACGCTCACGGCGTCCCCCACATCGAGGCAGCCACCGAGCACGACCTCTTTCTGGCGCAGGGCTACGTGACCGCGCAGGACCGCCTCTGGCAGATGGACGCCTTCCGCCGCAACGCCAACGGCGAGCTGGCGGAGATTCTCGGCCCCGCGCTCATCGGCCACGACCGGGCGCAGCGGGTTTTGCAAATTCGCAATACTGCCCAAAGCATCTACGCCTACCAGCCAGCCCAGGACCGCGCCCGGCTCGATGCCTATGCGCGCGGCGTGAATCTGTTCATCGCGCAGCATCAGGACTCGCTGCCGCCGGAGTTCCGTCTGCTCGGCTACCGCCCCCGGCCCTGGAGCGGCGTGGACTCGGTGAGTATTAGCCTGATGCTGGCCCAGATGCTGGACACGCACTGGGAGGTAAAGCTTTCGCGGGAGATCATCTCCGCCCGGCTGCACAACCCTAAGCTGGAGACCGACCTCTACCCCACCGGCTCGTGGCGCGACCATCCGCCCACCGGCATTCGGCCGCAACTGAGCCAGCCGCGGCCCGCGCCGCCTCCAGCCACCGGCGACGACGACAATGACGACGACGGCTCCAGCCAGGCCAGCATCGCTGCCCCGTCCGCCAGCCCACCGCACAATCTCGTTCAAGCGCTAACTCGCTATCCCAGCGAAGCGGAGGCTAACTTGCTGCTTTCGTCAAAAACCGCTGCCCGCGCCCCGCTCTTGCGCCGGTTTTTCGCTGAAAAGACGGACACAAGGGCGGGAAACCACGATTCCTGGCCGAGATCCATTCCAACTGCAAACGAAGACATCAGTGCCCTTCGCGCCCTGCTCGGGCTACCCTCGTGCATCGGCTGCGCGCCCGGCTCCAACAACTGGGTTATCAGCGGAAAGCACACCGCCAGCGGCAAACCGCTGCTCTCGAACGACATGCACCTGCTGCTCACCGAGCCGGACATCTGGTACATGGCCGACCTGAAATCGAATGGCGGCAGCCAGGCGAACGGAGGCCACGGCGCGCCCGGCTTCCACGCCGCCGGGGTCACGCTGCCTGGCGCGCCCTTCGTGGTCGCCGGACACAACGAGCACGTAGCCTGGGGCTTTACCGCCCTCCACGCCGACGTCCAGGACCTCTACGTGGAGAAGCTGGACGGCAAGGGAAACTACCTGGCCCCTGGAGGCGCATGGAAGCCGCTCGCGGTGGACCATGAGGTGATCCACGTGCGCGGCGGCAAGGACGTGAGCCTCTACCTGCTGTCAACCGCTCACGGACCGCTCGTGAACCCCCTCTTCACCAAGGAAAAGCGGCCCATCGCCCTGAAGTGGACGCTCTACGACCCAGCGCTGAACACGCTGCCGCTCTACCAGCTCGACGTCGCCTCCGACTGGGTGGAGTTTTCCAGAGCGCTCGGCGCCTGGTGCTGGCCAACGCAGAATGTGGTCTACTCCGACGACCAGGGCCACATCGCCTATCACGCCATCGGCCGGGTTCCGCTGCGCCCTGGGGGCCTGATGGGCGTGCCGATCCAGACGGGCGAAGATCAAAACGCGGCGCATGAATGGCGGGGCTACATTCCCTTCGGCGCCATGCCCGGCGCGGTCGATCCGCCTTCGGGCTTTCTGGCCACCGCCAACTCCCGCGTCACCAGCGCCGCTTCGCCCTACCCGCTGACGCTCGAATGGGCCGACCCCTATCGCACCGAACGCATTTACAAGGCTCTGGAAGGCCGCGAGCAACTCAAGCCCGCTGACCTCTTGGCCCTCCAGACCGATGTGTACAGCGAGGTCGATCAGGAGATGGGCCACCGTTTCGCCTACGCCATCGACCGCACCCCCGGCGCAGACGCGCGGCTGCGCAAGGCCGCCAGCCTGATGCGCGCCTGGGACGGCCGCCTGACCACCACTTCGGCGGCGGCTTCCCTCGTCACGCAAACCCGACGCGCCCTCTGGCCGCTTCTTCTGGAGCCCAAGCTGGGCGCCGACGCCAAACAATACCGCTGGGCCGAGCAGAACTTCGCCGAGGAAGAGATCGTAATGCGCGCTAGCCCCGACTGGCTTCCGCCCGCCTACAAGAACTGGGACGCCCTCTTGGCCGACGCTGTCCGCAAGGGCATGGACGAGGGTAAGGCTCCCGCCGACCCCGCCCGCTGGAGCTACGGAAGCTGGCACACAGTCAAGGTCGAGCATCCGCTGGCCGTATTCCTGCCCCTTGCCAGCCGCCTGGCCGGAACCGGCCCGCAGCCCCTCAGCGGCGACGCGACAACCGTCAAGCAGGCGGGCCACTCGGTCGGACCCTCGCAGCGTTTTACCATGGACTGGAGCCAGATCGACGGCGCTACCGAGAACATTGTGCTGGGCGAGAGCGGCAATCCCCTCTCGCCCTACTTCCGCGACCAATGGAAGGACTGGTGCGGCGGCACAACCTTCGCGCTGCCTTTCAGCGAATCCGCCGTAGCCGCCCAAACCCGCCACACGCTGCGGCTGCTGCCATGAAAAGACAGGGATTAGGGAACAGGGATCAGGGAACAGGGGCCGGCTGGGCCGACCAAGTGCGGGTGCCCCAGGTCTCGCCTTTGAGACCTGGAAAAGCAAGCTCCTGGAGCCGCCTCCTCGGCCCCGCCGTCGTACTTCTTGCCGCCGCCATTGCCGTTGCGCCGCTGCTCGTGCGCGGTCCCTCCTGCGGCCACGACTTCGACTTCCATCTGGTCTCCTGGCTCGATTGCCTGAACAGTTGGCGGCACGGGTTTCCCTATCCGCATTGGACCCCCAGCGCCAACTACGGCGCCGGCGAGCCGCGCTTTGTCTTTTATCCGCCGTTGACCTGGATGCTGGGCGCGGCGCTGGGCTTCGTTTTGCCCTGGACGCTGGTTCCCGTGGCGATGACCTTTCTCGTGCTGGCCGGGACCGGCCTGGCCACGCGTGCCCTGGCCCGCCAGGCGCTCTCTGATGGCGCGGCCACGCTGGCTGGCTGCGCGGCGCTTTTTTCCGGCTACGCGCTCTTCACCTCCTACGAACGCACGGCCTTCGCGGAGTTTGCCGGCGGATTTTGGATTCCGCTGGTACTGCTTTTTATCCTGCGCGAGCGAAAATTCGCAGGCCAGGCTTCTCCCGCCTCAGTCTGGCAACGCGCCTTCGACGGCTCCGCCGCGCCCCTGGCTTTGGCCGTCGCGGGCGCATGGCTGGCCAACCCGACCGTCGGCGTGATGGCCTGCTACCTGCTCGCCGCGGTGGCGCTGACTCGGGCCTTGCTCTCGCGCTCGTGGGTGGCGCTGCTGCGCGCTTTGGCCGGCGCCGTGCTGGGAATGGGTCTGGTGGCGGCCTACCTTCTTCCCGCAGCCTGGGAACGGCGATGGGTGGACATTTCCCAGTTCACCGAGGATCCGGGACAGACTCTCGAAAACAATTGGCTCTTTGCCGTTCATGCGGATCCGTCCCTGGCGCATCACGACGCGGTGCTGCGCACGGCCTCGATCATCGCCGTCCTGATGATCGCCGTGGCGCTGGGCGGTCTGCTGCTCGGTTGGCTGCGCGGCCGTCTGCCAGGAGGGCGGCGCTGGTGGATTCCGCTGGCGCTGATCCCGTTCGCTGTTCTCTTCCTCCAGTTCCCCGCCTCGCATCGGCTGTGGAATCACCTCCCCGAACTCCGCTTTCTGCAGTTTCCCTGGCGATGGCTGCTGGTGCTGGAGGCGCCGATGGCCATCTTCTTCGCCTCGGCCCTCTGGCCCGGCAAAGCGACGCGGCCTTGGCGGCGCGTTGCTGTTGTGGCCGCCTGCATCGCGGTCTTTGTGGCGATGACCGCTTGCGCGGACCAGGTCTTCTTTCAGGGTTGCGACGAGGAGGATTCCGTACCCGGCCTGTTGAAGACCTATCGCGCCGGACAAGGCTTTCCGGGCACCGGCGAGTACGAGCCCATCGGTGCCGATAATTCCCTGGTAGCCACCGGCCTGCCAGCGGCCTGCCTGACCTCTGATCCCGCCACGGTGCTGGGCGCGCTCCCGGAGAGCCAGGACGGCCAGGAACAGGACAGCCAGGACGCGGACGAAGCCAATCCCGCATGGAACGCCGCGCAGGGAAGTTGCGCGGAAACCCTGCGCTGGCAAACCAGCCACCCCGAGCACCGGCGCCTCCAGGCCCTCATCCCCCGCGCCGGCTTCCTGATTCTGCGTCTGCGCGCCTACCCGGCCTGGCGGATTACGGTCAATGGCCAGAGCCCCGCTTCCCTGCCCCGGCGCGACGATGGCCTGATCGCCGTACCCGTGCCACAAGGGCCGATCGACCTCGCCGTCAACTGGACTACCACCCCCGATGTGATCGCCGGACGCTGGCTCAGCGCCCTGGCCGCGCTTTTGCTCGCCGGGCTTTGGCTGCTGGAACGGAGGCTTTGGCTGCTCGATCGGAAGCTTTGGCGGTTGAAGCGAAAACTGAGCCGCCCTCGTTTATCATGAGAGAAATGCCAGTCGACGTAAAATCGCTGATTCAAGAGGGCGCGGAGCTGACCGACCGGGCTCTGGATGAACTGCTCCCCGCTGCCACGGCCGTGCCCGCCTCAATCCACGCCGCCATGCGCCACTCGACCTTCGCCGGGGGCAAGCGGCTGAGGCCAGTGCTGGCCCATCAGGCCGCCATCGCCATCGCCGGCGCGCTGCCGGCTGGAATTGCCCGGCTGGGCGCGGCTCTGGAGATGCTCCACACCTACTCGCTGATCCACGACGACCTGCCGGCCTTGGACAACGACGATCTGCGCCGCGGCCAGCCCACCTGCCACAAGGCCTTCGGCGAGGCCATCGCCATCCTGGCCGGCGACGCGCTGCAAACCCGCGCCTTCGAAGTGCTGGCCGGCCTTGACTCGCCGCCCGCGGTCACGGTGCGGATCATCGGCCTGGTCGCCAACGCCGTCGGCACCGTCGAGGGCATGATCGGCGGCCAGGTGCTGGACATCGAGAGCGAGCACCTGAAGCCCACGCCGGAGCTGGTCGACGCCATTCACCGTGCCAAGACCGGCGCGCTGATCCGGGTCAGCGTGGTGGCCGGCGGAGTTTACGCCGGGGCCACAGCCGAGGATGAGGCCCGCCTGGATCTCTTCGGCCGCAAGGCTGGCCTGGCCTTTCAAATTGTCGATGATGTGCTGGACCTGACCGTCGATTCGGCCCATCTGGGAAAGACCGCGGGCAAGGATCAGGCCACCGAAAAAGCTACCTGGCCTGCCGTCTACGGCATTGAGCAGAGCCAGCGCGACGCCGCCCGGCTGATCGAGGAGGCCTTTGCCGCTCTCGCGCCCTACGGCAGCCGCGCCGACGGCTTGAAGGCCATCGCGCGCTTCCTGGTCGAGCGAAAAAACTAGGAGCCGTTCAAGAAAACTTGCAGCCAGTCAAGAAATTCGTGCCCTGGGTGCCCCATCGTTGCGACGTTCCTGTTTTTGTCGCAAGGGTGGGATTCCGGCAGCTTTCGACCTAGAACCGGCTGCGAGGAAAAAACCGCCCGATGGCCGGCAACCCGATGTGGCCGGTAAACGGACTTTTACTTGGCCAGAACCCGCCGCAGAGCCTCGCGTTTGACGGCGACTTCATTGACCGCATCCTGCACCTGGCCGAGAATCTGCTGCGCCTGGTCGATGTAGCCGGGAAGAGCATTCCACCAGCAGCACAGCGTCTCCGGCTGTTCGAGCATGGCCAGGGCCGTCCCTGAGGCAGCGGCCACCATTCCTGCGCGGCGCTTGCCGGAGAGCAGCAGCAAGGCGGCCGCGGCCAGCGTTCCACCTGCCGCAAACCCCACCCAGCTCATGGTTTCGTGCTCAGGGGCGTTGCTTCTGCACCTCTGGGAACCCAATCGATCCGCAGAGTCACTTGTCGGCCTGGAAAACGGAACTGCCTCCATCTTCTCTCCTTCCGTCCCGGACCTCGACCACCCCGGTCAGGGAGACGGTGCATTCAGTATCGCTCTAAATTGCAGTCCGTGCTCGCGCGGCCAAGAATCCGTGCCGAAGCAGAACTGCCTTCGACCAAACTACTCGCTCCGGTCAAGCAGCCTTCATTCCAGGTCGAACTCGCGCAGCGGCTTGCCCTCGGGAGCGTCTTTGGCCTTGCGCAGAGCCTCGGCGAACTTCTTTTCAAAGAGGTCTTCCTTGTTCTTCTCCGCTTCGAGTGACTGGCGGAAGATCGATTCCTTGCGCTCATCGTGCTCGCGCATGGCCTGGGCCGCCGTCTCCAGATCCTCGAAGGTTCGCTTGCGCACGGCTGGAGTGTGGCTCACCACCAGCCCGGTGGCCGCATCAACCTTCAGCATCGCCCCGCAATCCGGGCACGCAACCTCGAAAATTCTTTCCTTCACTTTGGCCATTTTCATTCCTGCAAAATTGTAAGCGCATCCGCGGCCAATTGCACAGAAGTTGGCTCGGAAACTCCTCCAAGAAGGCTGGTTCAGGGCCTGGCATTGGGCGGAATCAGCAGGGTGACAGCCTGGGGGACAATTTCGATGCGGACTGGCAGATAGCCCAGCAGCTCCCCATCGGCCTCGGCGAAGATGCGCGGCGAGGAGCCGTCTAACGGACGGCACTCGACCGAAACGGCGTCCAGCAGCTCGATTTCGCGAGAGAAGCTCTGGCGGCAGAAGATGACCGCGAGCAAAAAGCGGAAGTAGCTCAGGCGGCTGCGGGTTTTGAAGGCCACCAGGCGCAGATTGTCCCTGCGCAGCGTGGCACCGGGAGCCAGATGGTGCAGTACGCCGCCGAAGTCGCGGATGCGCACCGCCAAAAGCTGGGAGATCTGCTCGATTCGGGGTTGGCCATTGGCGCTCCGGGAGTTGCCGCTGGCGCTTTCCACAAAAGCCGCTTCAAAAAGCGGGAAGGAGTGTGTGGCCCAGATGCGAAAGCCCTCGACCAAATAGAGAATATAGCCAAAGCGCCGCTTCAGGCCGGGGTCAAGCCGGGAGAGAAACAGCGCGTCTGCGCCCACGCCAGCCGTCACGGTGAAGTAGCGCGAAGCCGCTGCTCCGGTTGTGTCCCGGTAAGAGATTTGGCCCACGGAGACGCGCACCAGCGTTGCATCGAGCAGCTTGCGGACGGTCTTCGCCGGAGAGGAGTGCAGGCCCAGGTTGGCGGCCAGCGCATTGGCCGTGCCCAGCGGAACCACGCCCAAAGCCACCGTGCTGCCCACCAGGCTTTGCAGCACTTCATGGACGGTGCCATCGCCTCCGCAGGCCAGAATCGTGTCGCAGCCCCGGCGCATAGCCTCCTTGGCCAGTTCACCGGCGCTGCCGGGCCCGAGCGTCTCCAGCGCCTCGGCCTCAACGCCCGCTTCGCGAAGGACGGCCAGCGCCTTGTCGATGGCGGCGCGGCGCCCGCTAGAGTGCTGGCCGGAAGCCGGATTGTAGATGAGCACAACATGACGCACGCAGGTTCCCCTGAAAGAGTCCGCCCCCGGCGCGAGTCTGCTAGCGGGAGCTGTGTTCTTATCTTCGCATCTGGCCGCCAGTTGGCGGGTTGCATCGAGCGTTTCCCCGAACGGCCAGGGATTCAACTCTGAAATCGCCCATTTGGGAACCGGATTTCGGAAAGCTCGATCGCGCAGGAACACTATTTTGGGGGCAAAGCCACCATCACGCCGCCATGCAGCCACAGATTATTCTCGCCGCGCGGCAGTTTCATGGGCGAAGCGCTACCCAGATCGCGCTCATAAATCTCTCCATAGTTTCCCGTCGCCGCGATTACCCGCGCCACCCAGCCGTCATCCAGGCCCAGCGCGGGGCCAATCTCATGCGACCCACCGAGCAGAAAGCGCAGCACGGGATCGGCTCCATTGGCCTGCGCGGCCTGCGCGCGCATTGCCCTCACATTGGCCTGTGTCACGCCGCTCTGCTCGGCCTGGACTAGCGCCTCCATCACCCAATCGACAATCGCCGCCCACTGCGGGTCGTCAGCGCGCACCGCCGAGGCCAGCGGGTCTTGAGAAATGGTTTCGGGCAGCAGGCGCGACCGGTGCCCATGCTGCGCCAAAGCCGCGCGGGTATCGGCCAGGCGGGTCCGGTCGCCAGCCAGGGCGCCACAGTTGCCGGAGGCGAAGGCCGCCTGCATCTCGCCCTCCTCCTGAAATGGAAAGGGCACAAACTGGAACGCAACGGGCGCAAGCTCCAGCCGTTGGCGGGCAAACCAGGCGCGGACGCTCTCTTCCACCGTGGTCTCGGCCAGAAAACAGACCTTCTTCCCGCTCAACTGCCGCGCCCGCGTTGCTGAACTGCTGGCCGGTACAAGAAAACCCACGCCGTCCCACAGCACCGGCCGCGTCAGTTCGAGGTGCGTCCCCACAGAATGAGTGAAATCGTCGGTCAAAGTGGCCACCATCTCCACCTCGCCCCCGCCGAGCCCCTGCATGGCGGCGCGGTCATCGGGATAATGCGCCACACTCACCCGCGCGTTTTCTCCCAGCACAGCCACCGCCACCGCGCGGCAGAGGTCGGCGTCGAAGGCCTCGCGATTGCCGTGATCGCCGGAGGTCGAGTACTCCGCCTCCTCGACGTCGATGCCGCAACGGAACACCCCCGCCGCTCTCACGCGCGCCAAAGTTGGAGACTTCGTAGCCGCGCGTGTCCGGAGGGCTTCCGTTTCGCTTGTCCGAGAAGCTCCACTTTCGTCTTCCGCAAGAGGAGCAACTGCGCCCGCCGTTGCGCAAACGAAGGCGAATGCCACTGCCAATGCCAAGTTGCGCGTCCAGAGGCGCACCGCCGTCGAGGAGCGTACGACCGTCCAATCTAGCACTATGGCGTCCACCCGCCCGAGGCCGGAATGCCCGGCGTCGTATCCGGCCGGGGATTGAAGTCCACGGGCACGGGATTGGGAAGGCCGCTGTCGGTCGGTGTAATCCCGAGTTCTCTGCAACCCTGGCCGTTCGCATGGGGGAAATGGGCGATTTCGGCGGCCGGAATCCGCGCGTACTCCCGGCTGAGCGGAGCGCGCTTGTCCTCCAAACGCAACGCATCGAAGCCCGAGGTCATGTCGCCCACGCCCTCAACCTTATCGTCGGCCGGCCCCAGGTTCTCCTGGCCGAATTTTTCCGCGCCAATCCGCCGCGCGCTCTCCTCGTCGGGCAGGTCGGCCAGCGGCGTGAGGCCGAAGAGTTTGTCGACAAATTTGATGATCGAGCTGTGTTCGGAGGGCACGTGGGAAACGCCATGCGCCACCGCGTAAGGCGAAATCACAATCGCCGGAATCCGCGGCCCCTGCTCGAGAGGCAGCCCCGCCGCGTCGTGGGAGCGAATCCGCGGCCGTGCGTGGTCGTAGAGCCCATCCGACTCGTCGTAGGTGATGATGATGGCGCTCTGGCTCCAATAAGGGCTGTTCACAATGGCGTTGACCTCTTCGGCCACCAGCCCCTCGCTGATCTGCGTGTCCGAGTAGCCGGGATGGTCGTCGTTGCCGTTGAAAACCCCGGCCAGCTTCGGGTTCGGGTTCTGCGGCTTCCAGCCGTTGATGTTGCCGTAGCCGCCACGCACATAAAACACCCCCGAGGAGGGCAGCCGCCGAGCCTTGATGTCAGCGAAAAACTCGCTCAGTCCGTGCAGGTGCGTCGTCGCCAGCGGATTATTCGCCACATAGCCGAAGTACTGCGGCGCATTGTGGTGCGCTATGTAGCCCTCGTGCGAGGCCTTCCCCCGGGCGTCGTTCCTTTCGTGGTCGTAGCCCTGCTGATACCAGCCCCAGTTGATCGCGCTGACGCCGTGACCGGCGATTTTTTCAATGTCCTCGCGCACATCGGGCAGATCGAAGGCCGGATCGTAATCGGCCGCCGTGGTCTTTTTGATCTCGCTGCCCATAAACGAAAGCGGCAGGCTGGCAAAGGTCAGATTCTTCGAGATGCCCCCGGTGGGCTTCACGGACTGCGGCTGCTTCAGCCGGTTTTGAGAGTCCAGGGGCGACCCCCAGTAGGGTGCCGGGTCGGAGATCATCGGCACCATCGCGGCCCTGCCCCGCCCGCCCGCCGCCGCCTCATCCGGATGCAGCACCCACTGTGTCTCGCCTCCCTGGCCGGAGATCATGGCAATCGCATTGGGTGTCGATGGCCCCACGATCGTGTCCATGAAGTGGTCGAAGAGCGTGAAGCGGTCAGCGTAACGCCAGAGAAACGGGGCCGTGTCGCAATCCACGTGCGCCATCACCAGCTCGCCAAACTGCTTGCGTTCGAGCGTGGGCGCCTTCGACGGCTTGCCATCAGTCAGCGTCACGCCCTCTTCGGTCAGCGCGTACTCGGAGTTCTGCGCCACGCCGTTGGCATCCAGCGCAATCTTGCGCGCAATTCCCCGATGCGAGTGGTTCACCGAGGCGATGTCGGCCGGATAGAGCGGCACTGTCTTGCCCGTCGCATCGACTATCGCCGCTGGAATTCTGAACGGCGTGACCGTTCCCACGCTTCCGTCAGTATTCACAATCGCCTGCGTGAATCCGGCCACTTGATCTGCGGTCGTTGCCCCATTCGGCCCAGCGTAGAGCCCGTCCGCCCCAGGATAAGTTCCAAAGTAGAAGTCGAAGGAGCGATTCTCCTGAAAGAGCACAAAAACGTACTTGATCTTGCCGCGCAACAGCCGCAGCTTCTCTTCCTCTGAGATAGCCGGCTCTTTGGCCGGATCAATCACCTGCGCGCTAACCGTCGCGCTCGACCGGGGCGCTATCGTCACCTCCGGCACGGCTGCCGCAGACTTCTGTTGCGCCGCGCGCACACTCAGCAGCCTGTGGTTAAAATCGGGAATTGGTAAAAGTGACGACAGCGTTAGCTGCAAGTGATTGAATTCAGAGGATATGGTTCCTGGATAAATCGCCATTTTCGCAGCGAAGTTACTTTTACCACAGGCTGTCAGGCCCATCGCGCTAAAAACAGTCAGCGCCGCGAAGATTGTGATGGCATTCAAACCCTTCATGACCCTAAGTTATTCCCTCCGGCGCTACATTGACAACAAAAACATTTTTACCAGCAGAGAAAGTTAAAGCCTCGTGAAAAACAGCCCATCGCCGAAGCTACAAGTTACAAACTTGCTAAAATCTGACTTATCGCCTGACTTATTCCCTGCCCTGCGCAATCCACCACGCCTTGATAAATTTCCAGTGAATATAGACGGAGTGGTTCAGGTGCAGCAGCAGGCCCTCACGGCCATCCAGAAAGCCCAGCCGGAAAAAGTAGTTATAAATGAAGGTCGCCGCCGGATTCACAATTGCATTGCAGAGGAAGGCGGGCAGCGATTTGCTGTCGCGGCCGCTCTTCACCAGCAGTTGGGCAATCTCGGAACTATAACGGTTCATGTGTTCGAGATAAATTCCCAGGGTGGGGTAGGCGTAGTGGAGCATATCGTGCCGCAGCCCGCCCCTGGGGCCCTCGAATTGCGGCGTCGAGTGTGGTCCCACGCCCTCGCTGAGCCGGGCGGCGCCGCGCCTGAACAGGCGCAGCTTGCGGTCGGGATAGAAGCCGCCGTGGCGCATCCAGCGGCCGAAGTAAAGGTTCAGCCGGGGGATCCAGTAGGCGCCAAACTTTGGCTCGGCACCGTTTTCGCCGGCCAGCAACTGGCGAATCTCGTTTTGCAGCTTCGGCGTCAGCACCTCGTCGGCGTCCAGCAGCAGAATCCACTCCGAAGAGCACAGGTCCAGAGCCACATTCTTCTGCTCGCCGTGGCCGCCGAAGGCGTGGTAGGAGGTCTTGGCGCCAAAGGCTTGGGCAATCTCCAGCGTGCGGTCTGTCGATCCCGAGTCGACGACGACAATCTCGTCGGCCCAGCGGACACTCTCCAGCGTGCGGGGAAGGTTCTCTTCCTCGTTCATCGCTATCATGGCTACCGATAGGGTTTTTCGCATTGAATGGAAGAATAAATCAACTGGCCGGGGGCCTCCGTCCCGGCGGAGAGCTTCCGCGCGGCTCGCGTTCCCTTTTGCCCTGCAACCTCTCCTTACGCTCTACAATAAGCCGGTATGCCCACCGCCGTCCGTTCCCACGCGAAGATCAACCTCGGCCTCTACATTGGCGCGCCGCGCCCCGACGGCTACCACGCGCTCACGACCGTCTACCAGACCCTAGAAATTCACGATGTGGTCACGGTCGCGGCCCGTCCCGCCTCGGCCACCCGCTTGCGGCTGAGTTCAAACGACAGCCGCGTTCCCACCGACGAGCGCAACACCGCCTGGAAGATGGCCGCGCTGGCTCTAGAGGCCCTGGGCCTTACCGCCGAGGTCGAGATCGCCATTGAAAAGCGCCTGCCGGTGCAGGGCGGCCTGGGCGCGGGCTCGGCCAATGCCGTGGCCGCGCTGGTGGGGCTGGAGGCGGAGCTGGGGATTGGAAATAAATCCCGCGGCGAAATAGCAGCCCCCCTTCGGCAGGCTCAGGGTAGGCTTTCGACTCCGCCGGGTGCCCCAGGTCCGTGGGGTGGAGATCCCGCTTTTGGGACCTGGGATTGTTGGCCCGCGCGCCGTCTGGAGATCGCCGCCCAGGTCGGCTCCGACGTGCCGCTGTTTCTCATCGGCGGCGCCGTTCTGGGCCTCGACCGCGGCCAGCAGGTTTATCCCCTGCCGGACTTTGAACCGGTCTGGTGCGTGGTGGCTACGCCCGAGGTGGGCGTCTCCACGCCGCAGGCCTTCCGCGACTGGGACGCCCTCTGCCTTGCCGAAGGTTTGACCGATGAGGCCAGTGCGGATAAACTAAGTGAGTTGAGCCGCGCCTACGCCAGCGCCTTTGCGGGAGCAATCCCCAGGGGTGGGCCGGGAGTTGGCTCCTCCGGTGTTCTTCCGAGTCGGGAGAACCTGGCCGGACCAGAAGAGTCCGCGCTTGTCCGCACCGGGATCACGAGCTGGATTGAGAACGACTTTGAACGCGTCGTCTTCGGCCAGCATCCCTCCCTTGCAGAAATCAAGCGTATTCTTGCGGCTTCGGGTAGACCGGAGGCAGCCCTCCATGCCTCGCTGTCCGGCTCCGGTTCGGCGCTCTTTGGGTTGTACCAGACCCGCGGAGATGCGGAAGCGGCGTGTGAGCGTTTGCGCGCGAGCGGAGTTCGGAGTCTTTTGACCCGCACCCTGCCGCGCACTGAATACTGGCGCGAAATGCTTCTGCCTTGAGGCGGGTTGACAGTCGGCCGTTCAGCGCGAGAGACTCGGCAGCGGCGGCGAAGTTGGGCGATCGTCTAATGGTAGGACAGTGCCCTTTGGAGGCACTTGTCCAGGTTCGAATCCTGGTCGCCCAGCCAAGGTTTTAAGGAATCAGTGGTCAGAGATCAGGGGCCGGCAACGGCATTTGCTGACAACTGACCGCTGACAACTTTACAAAAGCAGCCAAAGCCAACCAGCTTGGAGGTGCTCGAAGATGGAAGTGGATGTGGAAGCATTGACATTGACGGCGGACGAGACGCCGCAGGACACGCCGCAGGAGATGGGGCAAGCAGAGGCTAAAGAGGCCGCGCAGCTTGCCACCGTTGCGGCCCAGGACGCCAAGGCCAATGGGGCCAAGCCGGCTCCCGAGCGCAAGCGCACTCGCAACTTGAGCGAGGACAAGCGCTTCAAGCTCTTCTCTGGCTCGGCCAACCGGCCGCTGGCCGAGGAGATTGGCCGCCACATCGGGGTTCCGGTGGGTGAGGCCAAGCTGCAGCGCTTTGCCGATGGCGAGGTCTACTTTCAACTCCTCGAAAACGTGCGTGGCGTTGACGTTTTTGTGGTCCAGCCCACCTGCTACCCGGTGGACCAGCACCTGGTCGAACTGCTGATCATGATCGACGCCCTCAAGCGGGCCTCGGCAGCCAGGATCACGGTGGTCGTGCCCTACTACGGCTACGCCCGCCAGGATCGCAAGGACAAGCCCCGCGTGGCCATCAGCTCCAAGCTGGTAGCCGACCTGCTGACCACCGCCGGAGCCAACCGCGCTCTCTTTGTCGACCTGCACGCCGCCCAGATTCAGGGCTTCTTCAACATTCCCGTCGATCACCTTTACGCCAGCCCTGTGCTAGTCAGCTACTTCCGCGAATTGGCGCTGCCTAACCTGACGGTGGTCTCGCCCGACGCCGGCGGCGTCGAGCGCGCGCGCTTCTTCGCGCAGAAGGTCGGGGCTCCTTTGGCCATCGTGGACAAGCGCCGCACTGACATCAACGTCACCGAGGTGATGAACGTCATCGGCGACGTCAACGGCAAGAACTGCCTCATCATCGACGACATCATCGACACCGCCGGCACACTGGTCAAGACCGTGGATGCGCTTTACGCCAACGGCGCGGCCTCGGTTTACGCCGCGGCCAGCCACGCCGTGCTCTCCGGGCCGGCCATCGAGCGCATCGCCGCCTCGCGCCTGGCGCAGGTGGTGGTCACCAATACTATCCCCTTGCGCGAGGTGGCGCAGAAGCTGCCCAAGATCAAGGTGCTCTCCATCGCCGGCCTGCTGGGCGCGGCCATCGAGAGCATTCACATGGAAACCAGCGTGAGTACGCTGTTCAATTAGGGGTCAGGGATCAGGGGCCTTTATTAGCAACGAATAGCCGGGAGTCGGCGATTGGATAGCAGGGAGCGGTAAGCGGTTTTTACTGAACCCTGAACCCTGATCCCTGACCCCAGGCCTTAACAAAGGGAGCGGAGCGATTCAGTTTGCAGGAGCAACAAAAAGCTGAGAGCTAATAGCTAAAAGCTGTTTCACCGTGCCCGAAACCAGGAAATGAGAGACTGAATGCCAGAAGTTGTGATCGCCAAGCCCCGTGAGGGCAAGTTCAACAAGAATGCCGCTCGCCGTGTGCGCGTCGCGGGCAAGATTCCTGCCGTGCTGTATGGTCCGGGGCACGACCCGGTCGCCGTCGAGGTGGACCCCAAGCAGATTTCCCGGATTCTTTTCTCCGAGACCGGCCACAATACGATCTTCGACGTGGAAATCGCCGGCCTTCCCGCAGCCAAGGCCATGATCGTCGACTGGCAGCGCGAGCCGCTCAAGGACCAGTTGATTCACATCGACCTGAAGCGCATCGCCCTCGACAAAACCCTCCGCGTCAAGGTGCGCATCAAGCTGCTGGGAATCCCGGTGGGCGTCAAGACCGCCGGCGGCATCCTCGACCATGTGCTGCGCGAGGTGGAAATCGAGTGCCTGCCAGTGAAGATTCCTAGCCACATCGACTTGGACGTCAGCGGCCTGGAGTTGCACGGCGTGCTGCGTGTCAGCGACCTGCCTCGCTTTGAAGGCGTTCAGTACATCAATCCCGAGGAGGCTACTGTGGCTCACGTCGTCTCGATCCGTGAAGAAGCGCCGACCGCTGCCGAGGTTGAGGCAGCCGCGGTTGCCGCTGCCACTGCTGCCACCGCGGCCGAGCCGGAGGTTGCCAAGAAGGGCAAGCCGGAAGCCGAAGCGGCTGCCAAAAAGCCCGAGGCGAAGAAGTAGCTCTTGGCCGGGACAGCAGAGTCCGGCGAAGGGATTGGCCCTTTGCGCAGCTCCACCA
>Ga0326727_10013452_pt1 | contig 18217 bp, 20 predicted proteins | sample MB2enrmetagenome_FD_207643 | JGI IMG/M metagenome (GOLD analysis project Ga0326727, IMG submission 207643) | Lab enriched peat soil microbial communities from McLean, Ithaca, NY, United States - MB29MY | ecosystem: Environmental > Terrestrial > Soil > Wetlands > Peat | place: USA: New York...
GCCTGCCCGACTTGATTAGTTCCAACACATAGCTCAAGGCTTCGGCTTTGGTTGTCTTGCTCCAGATAAGTCACCACTTTCAATAGAAGTGGCAGATTCGGGAGAGTCGCCAGGCGACCTCGCAGGAGCAGGGTATTGACCAGAACTCACGGCAATGTATAAGGTTAGCGGCGAATCGAGACGCACGGGGTCTCGACGGGGGATTAGCTCAGTTGGTAGAGCGGCAGGTTCGCAATCTGTAGGTCGGGGGTTCGAATCCCCCATCCTCCAAATCCCTCCATGACAGAACGCGACGGTTCCTCCAGCTTAACCCTCCTCACGGACTTTTACGAGTTGTCAATGATGCAGGGGTATCTGCTCCAGAAGGAGAACCCCAGCGTCGTATTTGACATGTTCTTCCGCCGCCAGCCCTTCGGAGGCGGTTTCGCCGTGTTCGCCGGGCTGGAAGATCTGCTGAAATACACCAACTCCATCTCCTTCAGCCAGGAAGACCTTGCCTACCTGGAAAGCCTTGGGGCGTTTCGCCAGGAGTTCCTCGACTATCTCGCGGCGTTCCGCTTTACGGGAGACATCTGGGCGATGGAGGAAGGGACTCTCGCGTTTCCCGGCGAACCCTTGGTCAGGGTGCACGGCTCCCTCATCGAAACGCAACTCATCGAGAGTGCGCTGCTCGCCATCATCAACTTCCAAACCCTTATTGCCACCAAATCGGCCCGCGTAAAGCAGGCCGCCAACGGCGGCACAGTGATCGAGTTCGGGCTGCGGCGCGCTCAGGGGATAGACGGCGCGCTATCAGCCTCACGCGCCGCGTTCATTGGGGGAGCAGACGCGACCTCCAACACGCTTGCAGGCAAGCGGTTCGGCATCCCCGTCCGGGGGACCATGGCACACTCGTGGGTCATGGCCTTTTCAAACGAGCATGAGGCGTTCGAGAAGTACGCCGAGATCTATCCCGACGGCGCGCTCCTCCTCATCGACACATATGACACGCTCGGTAGTGGAATCGACAATGCGGTAGCTGTGGGTCGAAAGCTCAAGGCCGCAGGACATGGAAACTTCGGAGTGCGCTTGGACAGCGGCGACTTGGAGTACCTTAGCAAGAAGGTGCGCAAGCGTCTGGATGACGAGGGGCTCATTGACGCCAAGATCGTAGCCTCCAACGAGCTAGATGAGAACATCATCCATCAGCTCATCACCCAGGGGGCGCCCGTGGACATCTGGGGAGTCGGCACGAACCTAGTCACCGCGCGCGGTGATCCTGCTCTCACCGGCGTGTACAAGATCGCCGCCCGGGAAAAAACTGGCCGCTACATCCCGACCATCAAAGTTTCGAACAACCCCGAAAAAACCACCAACCCCGGGGTCAAGCAGGTCTGGCGGTTCACCAATGGAGGAAAGAGCCCCGTGGCGGACCTGATCTGCCTTGTTGACGAGGAAATCACTGCGGGCAAAGCCTACACATTCCACCACCCGTCGGGGGACTATCGCAAGTTCGTTCTCAGCGAATACGCTGCAGCGACCCCTCTGCTCAAGCTAGCAATGAAGGCGGGAAAGATCGTGGGGGAGCTTCCTTCCATTTCCGCCATCCGTTCGAAGGCCTGCCAGGAGCTGGACCTGCTGGATGACACTTTCAAGAGGCTCATCAACCCCCACGTGTACAGGGTGTCCCTCTCGGACAAGCTCGCCGTCATGAAAACGCTTCTCGTGAAGGAAAACCTTGCTGACGGGAGGCACCGTTGATAGTCTCTGATGACACGCTTCGTGCCATGATGGCACAGAAGAGCATCGTCGTGGAGCCGCTTGAGCCGTACCAGATCCAACCGGCATCCATTGACCTCCGCCTGGGGCGCCACTTCCTGAAGATCGATGAGAACTCCCTTGACGCCCTGGGTATGGATAGCGAGCTCCCCTATGTCGCCCTGGAAAAAGAGGAGATCGTCATCGCTCCTCATTCCTTCCTCTTGGCGACCACCGTAGAGTTCATAAAGCTTCCGTCGAACATCACTGCTTTCGTGGAGGGTAGGAGCTCGATCGGCCGAATCGGGCTCTTCATCCAGAACGCCGGCTGGGTCGACCCAGGTTTCGAGGGCAACATCACCCTCGAGCTGTTTAACGCTAACCGCCTCCCCATTCGGCTTTCCAGTGGCCGCCGCATCTGCCAGATCGTCTTCGCCTTCATGGACAAGGCCACGCGCACTCCCTACGCGGGCAAGTATCAAGGCCAGCGAGGCACGGTAGGCAGCCGGGTTTACAGGGACGTGGATCGAGGGAAATGAGATGATCGCGCTCGCCGACCGATTAGTCGGTCCCGGGGCTCCGTGCCTGCTCATCGCTGAGCTGGGCACGTCCCACCAGGGAGACCGGGCGCGGGCGCGCGAGCTCGTGGATGCAGCGGCGGAAAGCGGAGCGGATTGCATCAAGTTCCAGCTTATCCACGCTGATGAGATCCTCCACCCCCTCTCAGGCATCGTGGACCTGCCCACCGGAAAGGTGGCGCTGTACGAGCAGTTTCGGTCCCTGGAAAAAGCGGTAGGATTTTACGAGGATCTCAAGAGCTACACGGAATCCCGCGGCGTCTTGTTCCTCTGCTCGCCATTCGGCCTGCGAAGCGCGCGAGAGCTTAAGTCGATCGGAGTCAAGGCGCTCAAGATAGCCTCTCCTGAGCTCAACCATTTCGCGCTGTTGGAGGAGGTTGCGAGCTACGGATTGCCGCTATTTGTTTCGACCGGCGTATCCACGCTGGGAGATATCGAGCGGGCGCTCGCCATGACCGGCCGGCAAAACATCATCCTTATGCATTGCGTCACCGCCTACCCCGCGCCAGAATCAGACTACAACCTTCTGGTGCTGTCCGGATTGCGGTCGATCTTCGGAGTGGAGGTCGGCGTCTCGGACCATTCCCTCGACCCAGTGCTGGTTCCCGTGCTGGCCGTTGCAAGCGGTGCCTGCGCGGTGGAAAAACACTTCACGCTCTCGCGCGCGGGGGCGGGGTTGGATGATCCCATTGCCTTGGAACCAGATCAATACCGAAAGATGGTAGGGCGCGTACGGGAGGCGGAGCGGTCGGACCCATCCGCCGCACGCGCCGCGCTGGAAAAGGACTTCGGAGCGGATCGAGTGCGCGTAGTGCTGGGCACGGGGGTGAAGGAGCTTGCGGCCTCCGAGAAAGCAAACTACACGCGGACCAACCGGTCCATACACGCGGTGAAGCAGATCCCGCGCGGCGCGCGCATCGGTGCGGGGGACGTAGCGGTGCTCAGGACCGAGAAGACGCTTCGGCCAGGGATAGGGCCAGAGTTCCTGAACCTCGTGGTTGGAGCCGTGGCCCGCAGGGCCATCCCGCCGGGCGAAGGTGTGGAGTGGGCCGACCTTATCTAGCGCGGCCTTCGCTACGCTTGCCCCAAACTTTCCAAACTGCTACACTACGTTTTGAGATGATCAATTTAAAAGACTATATTGCACGGGAAAGGATCGCCTTTTTGGCGGCGCGGGACAAGCAGGATGCGCTTGCTAAGCTCATCGAGCTGTCGGACGACCCCAGGCATGTGATCGATTTTGACCAGTTCCAGAATGCGGTCCTGGACAGGGAGTACATCGTCACCACGGGCATTGGGCAGAACGTTGCCATCCCGCACATCAAAAGCAGGTGGGTGAAAGACTTTTTCATCACCATCGGGGTATTCCGCGACGGAGTGGAATGGCAGTCCCTTGATGAGAAGCCCGTGCACCTCGCTTTTCTGATCGCCGGTCCCGAAGAGCATGAGAATTATCTGCGGATCCTCGCCAAGCTTACCCTGATCATCCGAAACAAGGAAAAACGCCGGGCGATAATCCTCGCGGACTCAACCGACGCGGTCTACAAGCTCCTGGAAGACTCCTGAGAGCTTCGCGTCCAACCCAATAGCTTCCGGAAGGAGAGACATAAGATGGCTGCGGTAAAAGTGGGAATCAACGGGTTCGGCAGGATCGGCCGGCTCGCGTTCATGGCGCTGGTCGACAAGGGCCTGCTGGGCAAGGACGTCGAGGTGGTCGCAGTGGTGGACATAACCACGGATGCCAAGTACTTCGCTTACCAGCTGAAGTATGACTCAATCCACGGCGGGCTTTCAGCAACGCTTGCAACCGAGAAATCACCAGGGGCCTCCGAGGACGACGTGCTGGTCGTGAACGGCCAGAAAATCAAGTGCATCATGGCCACGAAAGAGCCTGCCCAGCTTCCCTGGAAAGACCTGGGGGTGGAATACGTGATCGAGTCCACCGGGCTGTTCACCGACGGAGAGAAGGCCAAGGGGCACATCGTTGCGGGAGCGAAGAAAGTCATCATTTCCGCACCTGCGAAAGGCGACGTGAAGACTCTCCTCATCGGGGTGAACGACGACGAGTACGACCCCAAGAAGCATGACGTCGTGTCCAACGCATCGTGCACCACCAACTGCCTTGCGCCGCTTGTTCACGTCATCCTCAAGGAAGGGGTGGGGATCGAGACGGGGCTCATGACGACAATTCATTCGTACACCGCAACGCAAAAGATCGTGGACGGACCTTCCAAGAAGGACTGGCGGGGAGGCCGGGCTGCTGCCATCAATATTATTCCCTCCACCACCGGGGCCGCGAAAGCAGTCGGTGAGGTGCTGCCGGCGGTCAAGGGCAAGCTCACCGGCATGTCATTCCGCATCCCGACCCCCGACGTTTCCGTCGTAGACCTGACGTTCCGCGCGACGAGAGACTCCTCCATCGAGGAGATTGACGGCCTCATGAAGAAAGCCTCGGAGAGCTATCTCAAGGGGATCCTCGGGTACTGCAACGAAGAGGTGGTTTCAACGGACTTCGTCCATGACAACCGCTCCTCCATCTACGACAGCCTCGCAACCATGCAGAACAACCTTAAAGGCGAGAAGCGCTTCTTCAAAGTCGTTTCCTGGTACGACAACGAGTGGGGCTACTCTTGCCGCACCGTGGACCTTCTCATGAAGATGGCAAAGACGAAGTAAGACCGGGGCTGGCTATTCGGCCCAAGCAAAAGCCCCGACACGCGCCGGGGCTTTTTTCTGGACCTCTCCCGCCTTGGCCCTATTTTTCTATTGGCGCGCCCACCACGTTCCCGTACTCTGTCCAGCTGCCGTCGTAGTTCTTCACGGTGTCGATCCCCAGAAGGTATTTGAGCACAAACCACGTATGGCTCGAGCGCTCCCCGATACGGCAGTACGAGATCACCACCTTTTTCGGATCGATACCGGCGTTTTTCAGGTAGATCTCCGAGAGCGCCTCGGCGGGTTTGAATCTCCCGTCCTTATCCACGGCGCTGCTCCAGGGAACATTCGCGGCTCCCGGAATGTGGCCGGCTCTCTGGGCGGTCTCACTCATGCCCGGCGGCGCGATGATCTTCCCCGTGTACTCATCAGGACTCCTCACGTCCACGAGATTCGGGTTGCGCTTTCCGCTGATTTTCATGACTTCTGCGAGGCGGGCCCGCAGCGCCTCGTTGGGGCTCTTTGCGGAATATGTCACTGGCGGGTACGAAGACTTGTCCGTGGTGAAAGGCTTGTCCTGTTCGTTCAGCCACTTCTGGCGTCCGCCGTTCATGAGCTTAACGCTTTCGTGGCCGTAGATCTTGAAAAGCCAAAAGCCGTAGGCCGCGAACCAGTTATTGTTGTCCCCATAGAGCACTACGGTGTCCTTCGGGGATATTCCGGCCCCGCCCAAAAGCTTCTCGAAGGCCTGCCGGCTAATGATGTCCCGGTTCAACTGGTCCTGCAGGTCTTTCTGCCAGTTGAAGCCAACCGCGCCAGGGATGTGCCCTGCCTCGTATGCCTGCAGGTCCACATCCACTTCCGCAAGCCGGATCCCCGGCTTGCCGATGTTTTCCTTCACCCAATCGGTCTCGACGAGAACCTCGGGATGAGCGTATGGCATGAAACCCTCCTTCCTTCAGCCCAAAGAGGCTGGACGTCCGATTTCGACGTCTGCCAACTCCGGCATATCCGCGATGCCTTGGATGTGCTTCGCGATGTGTCCGACATATTTGAAAAGTCCGTCTGGAAAAATCATGACTGCAAGGCCGCGCTCGCCCCCGCTGCGGGCACGAAGTGCACCTTCGAGAATGAGGCCCGAGCTAGGACCCGCCAACAGACCCTCCTGGCGGCACAGGTCGAGCACTCGTGTGTAGGCTAACTCGTAGGGTATCTCGACAATTTCATCGATCAGGGAAGGATCATAGAGCGCGCTTACGTCCAGCTCCGTCGTATTGCGCAGCCCCGGGATGTCGTGCCCCTCCGAGGGCTGCACAGCAATTACCTTCACCGCCGGGTTCTTCTCTTTGAGGAAGCGGCTCGTCCCAGTGACCGTCCCGCAAGTTCCCAGCGAGACAAAAAGATGGGTGATCCTCCCCTCGGTCTGGAGCCAGATCTCAGGCCCCGTGGTGCGATAGTGCGCGGTCGCGTTCTGTTGGTTTTCATACTGGTTGGGCATGACGTACCGTTCCGGCCTCGCTTTGGCGTGAGTCTTTGCCAGGTTGATGGTGCCGCCTCCGTTTTGCCCAGGCATGGGACATAGCGCATCGGCCACCACGTCCAGCTCGGCACCGAGGATCCTGAGGATCGCCTTTTTTTCCTCAGGCACCCTCTGAGGGACCACCGCACGCACAGGATGTCCAAGCGCCGCTCCAAGGGCCGCAAGACTGATTCCTGTGTTCCCCGAAGTTGGTTCGACAATCCCTTTGCCCGGTCCCAGGGCTCCCCGCTGCTCGAGATCCCGCAGCATCTCGAAGGCGGCCCTGTCCTTCACGGAACCAAAAGGGTTCATCCATTCGAGCTTGGCATACAATGGAAACCCGTCGGCAGATGCCAGACGATTCAGACGCACCATCGGGGACGGGTTTTCCACGTCGGGAAGCATTTCGACAATGCTGTCGTAAACACGCATAGTGTTATTCATTACCATTCCGATCTGTTAAGTAAACTTACTGAGACAAACCGCGAGTAGTCAAAGCGATATCCGACAGGTCATTTCGGAAGTCGGCGCGAGATTGTTGGCTCATTGCCACGCGAGCGTGACTTCCATACCCGAGGTAAGCTTTAGAGATTCGGAAGCATTGCCGCGGTTGACGCCTATCTCTAGCAGCCCGTCGCTTCCAATGTAGGCGAGGGGAGCCCCTTCTGGGACTTCAGCAAAGGTCCGTACCAGGGGAAACTCCACCCCATTGCTTATTACGACGCGCAACCGACTAGTTGGAACCTCCAGCGGCCTGCAACCGGGAACCCACGGCTGCCATCGGATAGCAACGTTTTCCGCGACCAGGGCTCCGATGCTCGTCACAAAGTTTCCAAACCTGTCTGCAAACATCAACTCACCATGGATCACGCCTTGATCTTCCACGCTGGTGAGATGCGGCCAGGGTATGGAAACAAGCTCTGCAACTGGCGGTCCTAGCTCGGCAAGATCGATCCCCGTTGCGAGAAGCGCCGCCGCGGGGGCGAAGAGGTCGCGGCCATCGAAGGTGCTGCTTTTCGCCCTAAGACGCGCGATCTGCACCGAGCGCGTCGCGCCTTTTCCTCTGAGTGCGTAGGTGAAAAGGCCGTTATCCGGGCCCACGCAGGAAAAGCCGTTGCCGCAAATGACAATGGGTTTGCGGTTCGTCCCGACGCCCGGATCCACCACGGCGAGAAAAATCGTTCCCCACGGCATGTAGGAGAAGGCCTGCCAGAGGCGAAATGCAGCTTGACGCACATCTCCCGGGGGAATGTCGTGAGTGAGGTCGATGAGCCGAGCGCTGGGCGCCTGACGGGCAATGACGCCTTTCATCACCCCGGTGTATACATCGCGTGAGCCGAAATCGCTGAGAAGAGCTATGCAGATATCTTTCATGGACGGATTCGCCTTTTCCCGACCGCCTTTCCCTATCACCAAACATACACTATCATGCAAGTCGTGGAACGCATGACCGTTGAACGGGCTGAGAATGGCTCACAGGTCTTTCAGGGCCTCGTCCACTCGATCATGACCGAGGCTGACGGCGCCACTCTCCAGCGGGTCATCGGCAAGTCGATTGCAGTCAGCTCGGGAAAGGGCGGGGTCGGGAAAACGATAACGGCGTGCAACCTCGCCATCTACTACGCCCGCAAGGGCATGCGCGTCGGGCTTGTTGATTTAGACCCCCTTTCCGACGTCGCGGCCCTCCTGGACCTGCAGGATTCCGAGCAAGTCGTAACCGGAGGTTCGCGACTTGCCACGCGGGGCAAAGCAGGGATCGCCGAATACCAAATGGCTGTTTTCAAGGGCCTCGACATCCTTTTCCCTTTCCAGAAGCTCGCCCGCGGAGAAGCGGCGGGTATGTTGCAGAAGATATATCGGGTCCACCTCATGGAGCTGGATGGGCTGTACAACCTCCTCATTTTCGACATGCCCGCCGGGATGAGCTACGAGGACAACTTGGCCTATCTCCCGTTCATGAAAAAGCTCGTTCTGGTGACAAACCCTGAGCCAACGGCGCATGCCTCCGCCGGGGCATATGCGAAAGAGGTCCAGAGGTTGTACCCGGGCACAGTCATTAACGTCTGGCACAACCGCTACTCCTCCCTCGTGCAGGACGGCTTCAACCCGACGGACGTGGCTGGCAACTACAACAGGTTCGTGGAATCTTCCGAGCGGCTCACTTCCAAGGAGAGGAAGCTCCTTTCGGACTTCGCGTTCATTCCTGAGGACCCGGCGCTCGACCTTCTGCAAGGGGAACCTAATCCCGTGCTCCACGTCCTTGCGTGCATGAAGGACAGCCTCGAACACGTCCATGGCAGGCTTCTCTCCCATGCCTCCCGAGGCCTGGATGTCCAGCGGGGAGTGCGTGAAATGCTCACTCTTTACGCCCAACGGCACCCCACCATCGGCAAACCAGCAGACTATCTGGAGCGCTTCGGCTCATATCTTAAGGAGGTTGTAGAGGCCGCGGGAGACCTTTCCCAATCAGCAGCCGCCGACATAGTCGCCACGGAGGCCGGCGCGGGCTCGTCCGGCCCTAAAGCGGCTTCCTCCACGTTCTCCCCTGCCGAACAGAACGTCCTCATGAGGTTTCTGGAGCGAATCAAGGGAAGCGCGCTTCGCCACGAGATAGTACGCCTCGAAGCACTCCTTGATGAGAGGATCCGACAGATCGACGTGTCCCGCAGGACCATGGGAGGCTTGGGAGCGTCACAGCCGGACAAGGCGGTGGACAGGGAGATAGGGCGATTTCTCGTCACCGCCAATAAGGTCGCCCCAAAAAGTGCGTTGATGCGTAGCCACGGGGCGCTCCTACTCTTCTACTTCTCTTTGTACAAACTGTACCAGTCCAAAACCTTGATGGCGTTGATCAAAGGGCTCATCCCCAGGCGCAAAAACCCGAAGGGCAGGCTCGTGAGGGACCGCTTCCGGCAGATCCGAACTCTCGTCGAGGGGGACGAGGGCTACCGGACTCGGTACCTCAAGACACTGCAGGCCCTTTACCAGGTGCTCATGAAGCAGATAGGCGGAATTTCCGATGCCCTGGCGCTTCCCGATCTTCTCTTGCGGGATCCACAATCCCGTATCAACGCAAAGGCATACCTAAGGCTGCTCACAGCGTTCCTCCACGAGACTCTCTACGGAGGACTAAGCGTGATCGTCGGCTTTGACTACAGGTCTACCGCCGTTGCTTTTCGAGACGGGGCAGAAAAGCTCCTGTCATGAATAGATGATTCCCTCGACGGGCAGCCGCCGCACCGGCGGTCCTGATCGCGGCTGCCGTGCCCGATTACCTTGTATGACCACGCGTCGCAGCAGAACCTCGCCGCATGCTTTTGGCGCTTTCGCGGAGCTCCATGTTGAGGATGAGCGTAGGCGCAGCCGGCTCGGAATTCGACGCGATCGATGCGGCGTCTGCTAAGGAACACGTCCCGGTCACCGATGACGTGCTTCGGGTCATCCAACAAGGCACTGCAATTCGCCCAGCTATCGAACGGGTGCTTTTATCCGACGGTGGAACCGCTCATCCAAGGCCTCTTGAAGTTGACGTGCAGTCTTTTTTCGATTGGAATAGAGGGCATGAAACGTACAGCGATTCTCGCAGTCTCCCTGCTCGCTCTTGCTATGACTGCTTCGGCGCAGTCAGACGCAAGCCCTGGCATCGTCACGATCTCCTACACCCTCTTTCACCCTCACTGGATTGCCTCAAACCAGCTTGCGGTTTGGATCGAGGATTCCGACGGGAGGTTCGTTAGGACGATCTTTGCCACGGACTTCATGGCACGCAGGAAGGGCTACATCAAGCGCCCACAGAGCTGCCCGGAATGGGTGAAGGCATCGGGTTTAGCGAGCCTCTCCGATGCCTCGATCGATGCCATAAGCGGTGCCACGCAAAGGCCAGGACCTATCGAACTATCGTGGAACTGTACCGACGCGAACGGAAAGGCCGTCCTGCCGGGGACCTACACCTACAAGGTCGAAGGCAACATCTCCTGGGACAAGCGCGTTCTCTGGGAAGGCAAGATCGAGGTTGGAAGCAAGCCCTTCACCTCCTCTGCAACTCCGACGTACATCCCGGACTCCGCCCGAACCGCGGGAACGCTCCTAACCGAGGTAGGGGCCAAGTTTCAACCGTCGCGCTGAACGAGGAGGACAAAATGGCGAAGAAGGCTTATGAACTGACGGCGAACGTCAGCACGGAGAATCCCAAGGCAATCAGACCTGTCCTTGAGGACCTCATCGAAAAGGGTTCGGTCACGCCTACCGACGACGGATTTCAGGTCAAGGCCAAGATGGTCGGTGAGAGCGCCCGAGACCTGAACAGAGCGCTCCTCTCCGCCTTGCGGAAAGTGGAGAAGAAGACCCGATTGCGGGCGGAGTGGGCGTTTGGGAAAAGGGTGGAGCGGTTCTTTGACTATGTGCCCAAGGGGTCGACAAGAGGATAAGGACGGCAGGGATTCATATGACGGCGTGAGTTTTCTGGGTGCTCCTTTTACAGAAAGGAAATCTGATCCATGGAACTGACAAACGAAAATGTCTCTCTTCTTTGCGACCCACTGACCCATGACGCCGTTCGTCTCAACGAAAGGGGCTTTCTCACCAACTTTTATGGAAGAAGATTCCCTATTCGCTGCGGCATCCCCGTCTTCCTTGAAGACGCCGATATCACAGGGCAGAACGAAAAGTATCAAAAGCTCTACGACAGATTCGCTGGATTCTACGACCTGGGGATAGGGCTGTTCGCCTTTTTGAAGAGCGGCGGACTTGAAAAGCGTCGCCGAGAGTACCTGAACGAGCTTGAAGTCAAGGAAGGAGCGAGAGTCCTCGAAGTCTCGGTCGGGACAGGTATGAATCTGCGCTTTCTCCCCAGAAAGGCTAGCTACTTTGGACTGGACATCTCATGGGGAATGCTGAAGCGTTGCCAGAGGAACCTGAAACGCTGGGGGATTGACGCTCTTTTGGTCCAAGGCGCGGCTGAGCATCTTCCATTTGTCGATGGTGTCTTCGATGCCGTTCTGCACATGGGCGGGATCAACTTCTTCAATCATAAGGCACAGGCGCTTCGAGAGATGGTCCGGGTGGCGAAGCCAGGAACCAAGTTCGTCATCGTGGACGAAACCGAGCAGATTACAAGGAGGTACGATAAGACACCCCTCGCAGGCGCCTTCTACGGACATCAGCACGAGTTGGCACTGGCTCCAGTAGATTTGCTCCCTCCAGGAATGCTTGAAGTTCGGGTGAAGAAGATTGCCCACGGAGACCTGTACTGCTTGACATTCCGCAGCCCATACTGATGAAGGGACAAACGCCGGGTGGTACGCGGAGGGCTAACCCTGTCGTTGCTGCCCCAGAAAGAGGTGCCATCGGACACTTCTGTTTTGCTGCGATTTAGGTGGGTGCGAGGAGAATCTCTATGTCCATTCTGTCCCTGCCGTTCATCGCCGATACTGCAGCACGCCTTTTCGGAAAGGCGGGCGCACTGGCCCCCAAGAGTCGTCGTCAATTCCCCGAGATCCAGGGTGACACCTATGTAGTGAGCGTGCCGACCCGGCATGGCGATGTCGCCTGCACGATTTACAATCCACCGGCGACATCGGGCACGAGAGTGGCCGTCTACGTGAACGTTCACGGAGGGGGATTCGTCATTGCATATCCCGAGCAGGACGACCCGTGGTGCCGCTATCTGGCAGCGCACGCCAAGGTTGCCGCAGTCAATGTTGATTACGCGATTGCGCCGAGGAGTCGTTTTCCGATAGCTGTCGAGCAGGTCTATGATGTCCTCATGTGGGCGTCTTCTGCTGATCGAGAGTGGGATGGCGGGAGGTTGTGCGTCGGCGGCCAGAGCGCGGGAGGTTCTCTGGCAGCGGGTGCAGCACGCCTCGCTTTGGAGACCGGCGGTCCTCAAATCGCATTGCAGGTTTTACACTATCCGGTGCTGGATCTCGTCACTCCGGCCAAAGACAAACACGGTGCGAGGGGCAAACCGTTCCTCCGTCCCTGGATGGGCGAGATATTTACCACCGCCTACATCCCGGAGCCGGACCGGCGGCGTGACCGCTTGGCATCGCCGGCATGGGGACCCAACGGTGACGGCATCAAGGGCATTGCTCCGGCAGTGGTCATCACCGCTGAACGGGATCGACTGCGAAACGAGGCAGCGATTTACGCCCGCAAACTCGATGCCGTAGGCTGCCTTGTTGAGTACCGCGACGTTCCCGGAGTCGATCACGGCTACAACATCATCGGTGACTCCGAAGATATCACTCGGCAGATGTACGACTTCATTGTCGACCACGTCGTCCGTGCTAGCAGTAAGACCTGATTCGTGGAAGCCGTATGACGCAGAGATGGTCCGGGTACCACTGAGTATCGGCAGGGGTGTTATGCAATGCAAAGGAAATAAGACCGACCAAGCTGCTCGGTGTGCAGCCAGCCTGTTACCTTGCATCAGACGAAATACGATCGTTCAGTCTTTCGGGGTCCCAGCCCAACAATTGAATCATTCGCAAGAGCACCAATCCTAAACCGACTTGAGGTTTGTCGAGACCTATCAAACTCGCGAAAACAATTTAAGAGACTCTGTTTCGCTACGCTGCTAGTCGCTACAAGGAGAAAGGGCAGCGATCTCTTCTTTTGACTTTTGTTCAGTGGTGGTTTGTTCTTGGCAGAGCACTTCCATGCCAAATCCTCGGGAGGGTGGGTCGCGCCCTTATAACTGAACTTGGGATCAAAGCATTTGCCTTCCACTTCTATTTTTGGGAGGCCGGTAAGGGGTTCAAATTGTAGTTTGGCTGCGAGTCTAAATATAAACACCGCGACATTCCTGAGATCTCGAAATTGCCAATCTTCTGTTTTCACTGATTCGTCCTCACAGCAACCTCGCCCTCGGCGAGGCTTTCCGTGAGCTCAGGCGAAAGTGCGCTGACTTGTTATGGTTGAGCAATTGCAAACAAGTCTTTCTGTACGTCGATCGTTCGTTCCCTTCCCTTGGTATGCACCACTAGTTTGTCAGGTCTGGCGCCATCAAGACTTGTGAGCTCCAAGTACTCATCCGATCCGTAATAAATCTTCTGCAGGTCGAACACTCCCGAATTCTTTGTGTCATAGGCTTCGATAACTATATTTCCACTATTGTCCTTCAAAACATACTCTTCGTCGTACCCATCTTCTTTCCTGTTGTAATAGATTGTAATGTACTTGCCATCCTTACTGATGATCTGCTTTTCTTCGTAAATGTTATTGTAATTCCTGTCGTAGTATTTATACCTAAACTGCCCTGTTGCTTTCATGGTTCCAAACATGGCTTTTTCCGCCGGCATCCACTTCCATGTAACGAGCGCGCTACTAGAGTAGTACTTGATCTCTCTTCGAAGATTTACGTTTCGAACAATCAGGGCGACAACTGCAACTATTAGTATCACCAGCACCGCAACTTCAGCTTTCCAAGCCACACTTTCCCTTTTTCGACCAACTACAGCAGGAGACCCGTCTTTATTCGTCGGTATACTTTCTCGGAGGTCTTTGAGTATTTGAACAATGCTATCGACATACTCATTTGTTGATTCGATGAACCCCCATGGCCCTTGTGACGTGTACAACCCATCGTAGGCACGATCTTCCATCTTTTTAAGCACATACGGAATACTCTGTTCATCAAGAATGGAGCACAGATGATTCCCTTCGGCCTCATTCTCGACTGAGCACACCCTTACTGTTTTGTCCATTTTACACCTCGCTCTTGAAATAGGCTAAGTGGCGGCGTAATCGCCTGATAACCAAAGCAATAAGATTCTATTGGGGAGACGATAATCGGCTGCGAAGGCAGAGTTCGCAGAAAACCCGCGCCATGTAGGGCCGTAAACGAACAATCTCGAGCTCGGAATTCCTATTTTTGTGCTGCCAATAGGAGAACACTGTATTGGGACCACCGACTTCGGTATAACCGGTCTTGGCAATGTTTTTTGAATCTAATGCAGATTGAATCATCGTCATTCTAACCTCACCTCAATAGCTCGAGAATATCATACCTTTTGGCAAGTTTGCCTTAGCGTGAGCGGCACACTGCCGTTTCTGAATAATCGACCTTGGAGGCGACATTTTCGTTATGGGACACGGCAAAACAGCCTGGCATAGAAGATCGGGGTGCAGAACCCTAAAGCATAACAACGGACTTTTCTTGGCATCGCAAACGTGATGAGCAAGTTAGTCGCCACCTCCGGCGTCTACGAGCACTACTTCATGAAAAACGGAAAGCGGTACCACTATCTCATGGATACCAGCACCGGATGCGCTGCTGACAAAGGCCTGCAGTCCGTAACTGTTCATCACCAACTCTTCGATGGAAGCTGATGGTTGGGGCATAGCCCTCTTGTGCATGGGGCAGAAAGAAGGGATCGAGCTGGGCAGTAAGCTCGGCCTTAGGGTCGTCATGGTGGGCCAGCTACGAGATCACCGTAACGCCGGAGACAAAAGCCTTGCTTAACATTGCGAATCCCTCCTTCACCCTTGAGAAGTTACCGGGTGCGAAATAGTCACTTCCTTGACACGGGTTGGTGCAAGGGGTAGCGTCCACACAGGCTCTCGGCGTATCGGAGGTGGACCATGGGACGCGCCCTGTTCTTCGCCTCGGCAATCGCCTCAATACTGCTCCTTCTTTCCTGTCAGAAGAGCCAGACTCCCCAACCTCCCGCAGCCGCAATCGCCGACTCGAAGAGCTGTTTCTCCCTTGTGCCTGATCTCACGCTCTGGGACATTGCGGGAACCTCCCTCACGCAGAAAGGGAGCGTCCAGATAGGGGAGAAGCTCGTTCTCCTGGGCCAGACCCGCCATGCCACGCTGAATGGCAAGGAGAGAGACCTCCTGAAGGTGCGCCAAGACTCGGGGTCTGAAGGGTGGCTCAGCGCGGACTCCGTCGTTTCGAACGCCATCCTCGCAGTCACGACCTCGGATACAGTCATCTACAGCGTGCCGCGAAATACGGCCGCCACTCCTATCAACATCCCACGGATGACGGTGCTCGCTATCCATTCGGACTCCGGCGGCATGCCGTTCATCCGCGTCAGTTACTATGACCCCATGGGCAAAGACGGCCTGAAGGAAGTCTACTTGCGAAACGAGGGGGTCTCTGCACGCCCTGACGATGTGCAGGCAGCTCTCCTCCTCCAACTTGCGGCTGCATCCAAGAGCCCGAAGCAGCAAGAGGCTTTTCTCACGTCGGGTATCACGGACTACCCGGGATCTCTCTTCCTTCCCCAGCTTCAAGCCGCGCTGGATACGCTCCGTGCGCCGCCGGCCCCGCCGGCTCAGCCAGCCGCCGCTTCCGCGATGCCCCCCCTTGGGGGTCAGGCGGCTTCCGCGAACGGCACCCAGACGCAGGCGCCTTCCGGTGCGGCGCCTGCGCAGGCTCCCGCGCCCCAGGGGCAGGCAAACGGACCCGCCAGTTCCTCCACTCCCCAGTGACCGCCAGCCGAAGCGTGAGCTTTCCCAGCACCGCGCTATCGTGTACCATGGCTCGCTAACCTACAAGGAGGTCGTAATGCCCGTAACAGCCGTTGTCGGCGCGAACTGGGGTGACGAAGGAAAAGGCAAGATAACTGACTACCTTGCACGGGAAGCGAGCTTCGTGGTGCGCTACCAGGGCGGCAACAACGCTGGCCATACGATCATCAACGAGTTCGGCAAGTTCGCCCTTCACTTGCTTCCCTCTGGGGTCTTTTACCCGAACGTGGTTAACGTCCTGGGACCGGGGGTAGCGGTCAACATCCCTGCGCTCTTGTCCGAGTTCGACACGCTGCAAAGCCGGGGCGTCCCGCGGCCCGACGTTCGCGTTTCCGAGCGGGCGCAGGTCCTCCTCCCACACCATATCCTCTTCGACGCGTTGGAGGAGGAACGGCTCGGCAAGGAGAGCTTCGGCTCCACAAAGTCGGGGATCGCCCCTTTCTATGCCGACAAGTGCCTGAAGATCGGCCTTCAGGTGAACGAGCTTTTCGATACGGCAATCGTCAAAGCCAGGCTTGCAAAAGCCTTTGTCTCTCGCAATGTCCTGCTGGAAAAGCTCTACGGGAAGCCGCCCCTCGTTTTGGAGGAAACCGTTGCGCAGCTCATCCAGCTTCGCGACAGGCTGGCCCCTTTCGTCACCGACACGACACAGCTTCTCCAGGATGCCGTGGAGGCGGGCAAGACGGTGCTCGTGGAAGGCCAGCTAGGCACGCTACGTGACCCCGACCACGGGATCTATCCCTATCCCACTTCCTCCTCGCCTCTTGCGGGATTTGCCGCTGTGGGAGCCGGGGTCCCGCCCTGGTCAATCTCCCGTGTGGTTGCCGTGACAAAGGCATACTCAAGCTGCGTGGGCGCCGGGCCTTTCGTCACCGAGCTGCACGGGGACGAAGGGGAGGGGCTGCGCAGGCGCGGAGGAGACGCGGGGGAATACGGCGCCACGACGGGCCGCCCGCGAAGGGTCGGCTGGTTCGACTGTGTAGCGACCTCCTATGGCTGCAGGGTGCAAGGGGCGACGGAGGCCGCCATCACGAACCTCGACGTGCTCGGGTATCGGGATGCAATCCCCGTCTGCACAGCCTACCGGATCGCCGGTGAGACAACAACAAAGTTCCCGGTCTCTCGGCTGCTCGACGGCGCTGAAGCGGTGTATGAGGTATTCCCGGGCTGGAAGACCGACATCGGCGCCATCCGCTCCTTCGATGAGCTTCCGGACAAAGCGCGGGAGTACGTCCTCTTCATCGAAGAAAAAGTCCGAACGCCCATCCGCTGGATTTCGGTGGGACCACGACGGGAGCAGATCATCAGGCGGTGAGGCTTCCCTCCACCACCTTGATCACCCTGTTGGGGGAGGCGAAGTGGATGCCTTCGACGCTGAACTGGGTCGTGATGCCTTTCATGATGGAGTTCTTCAGGGCGAGGAAATCCGACTGGCTGAACCACAGTCCGAACAGCACCTCGACCCCCGATTCCTTGAGATCGTTGAAAACGATGACGGGCTGCGGCTCGTCGAGGCTCCATGGATTTGCCCGCGCAGTCTCTGCCAGCACCTCGTGGATATGGCCAAGGTCCTGTCCGTAAGCCACTTGGAAAAGGATGTCCATCCGCCGGATGGGAAAGCGCGTAACATTAGTGACCTCGGAGCTAAGGATCTTTTCGTTAGGGATGCGGACGAACAAGTTGTCGAAGGTGCGGATCTTGATCGAAAGAAGGTCGATGGACTGGATGATCCCGGTTGTGGTGCCAATGCGGATCACGTCCCCCACTGTGAAAGGCTTTTCCGAAATGAGGAAAAGACCGCTGATTATGTTAGATACGCTCGTTTGGGAAGCGAATCCCACCGCAATTCCGACGATTCCCGCGGCCCCCAGGAGCGCGGTGAGCTTCACGCCGAGCTCTCCGAGCACCGCGAGCGCCACAAGCACGAATCCCGTGTAGCTGATGACCTTGCGCGCAATCATTTGGCGCTGCGCCGTGGATTTGCGCATGATGTAACGCTGGGTCACCACGGCAAGAACACGTACGAGCAAGAGTCCCAGGATGAGGGTCAGCGCGATGCGCAGCCCTCGGGCGAGGATGTCAGGGGAGAGAGAGGAGAGCCACGTACTGAACTGGTGGAAGATGACCATGCTCTTCGCTCCTCAGAAATCGGCGAAAGACTTCAGGATGCCGAATGTCTTTCTGATGTTCCATCCCGCCGCCGGTTGGCGCGCCTCGGCGAACAGGGTCAGCCCTTTCTCGAAGCCGG
>Ga0326727_10013458_pt1 | contig 18211 bp, 17 predicted proteins | sample MB2enrmetagenome_FD_207643 | JGI IMG/M metagenome (GOLD analysis project Ga0326727, IMG submission 207643) | Lab enriched peat soil microbial communities from McLean, Ithaca, NY, United States - MB29MY | ecosystem: Environmental > Terrestrial > Soil > Wetlands > Peat | place: USA: New York...
GGAGCCGCAGGCGCCGGCCTTGGGGTCGGGCGCGGCGTAGACCAAGCGGGTGACGCGGGCGTGCAGGATGGCGCCTGCGCACATGGCGCAGGGCTCGAGGGTGACGTAGAGGGTGCAGCCCTCGTATTTGCCTTCCTTATCGACCAGGCGATAGTTGGCGAGCGCGCGGGCGGCGGCGCGGAGAGCGACGATCTCGGCGTGGGCGGTGGGATCGTGGTCGCGCAGGACGCGGTTCTGGCCGCGGGCGATAATCTCACCGTTGCACACAATCACCGCGCCGATGGGGACTTCGCCGTCACGCTCGGCGGCGCGAGCTTCGGCGATGCAGGCGTGGAGAAAGTCGAGGTCGGTGTTATCGCTCATGCGGGTTGCTGCTGGGTGAGGCAGTGGAGGGTTCCGAGGCCCCAGACGAGGTCCACGGCGTGGATGCCGACGACGTTGCGGGTGGGGAAGCAGGCGGCGATGATGTCGAGGGCGCGGCGGTCGTTGGGGTCGTTGAAGGTGGGCACGAGCACGAGCGAGTTGGCGATGTAGAAGTTGGCGTAGCTGGCGGGCAGGCGCTGGCCCTCGAAGACGACGGGCGCGGGCATGGGCAGGGTGACGATCTTGAAGGGCTGGTTCTTGTTGGGACCGTGGGTTTGGCGGAAGGCGTGCAGGCGCTCGAGGTTTTCGGACAGCGGAAGGTGGTTCTTGTCGGCGGGGTTGGGCTCGACACAGGCGAGGATGGTGTCGGGTGAGACGAAGCGGGCGATGTCGTCGATGTGTCCGTGGGTGTCGTCGCCGGCGCAGCCGCGATGCAGCCAGAGGGTCTGGTGGATGCCGAGGTAATCGCGGAAGGCAGCTTCCAACTTGGCGCGAGTTGCGGCTTCGTCGCCCAGGCCTGGGTTGCGCTGCTGGACTTCGGACAGAAGACACTCCTCGGTGGTGAGCAGGACGCCCGCGCCGTTGACGTCGATGGAGCCGCCTTCGAGGACGAGACGGTGGCCGTCGATTTTGGGCTTGATCTCGGGGAGGTGGTAGAACTGGGCGACGCGGTGTGGGACCTGGTCGTCGAGATGCCAGTTGTCGTACTTGGCCCAGGCGTTGAACTTCCAGTTGGTGACGGCAAGGCTGGCAGCGGAATTCTTGGCGGAGGCGGCGGCTTGTTTTACGGAGCCGTCGGCTCTTTTAACAAAAACGGGGCCGGAGTCGCGCAGCCAGACTCGGTCGGTGGGCCAGTGGTGGAAGTGGAGGCGGGCGAGATTGGCGCCGCCGCGGCGAAGGATGGAGGTGGCACGGCGCTCGGCGGCAAGATCGTTGACCAGGATGTGGACGTCTTCGGAGCTGGAGAGATGGCGGACGATCTCGGCATAGACCCAGGGAATGGGCTGAAACTTGCCGGGCCAGTCGTCTGGATTGTGGGGCCAGGCGATCCAGGTGGCGGCGTGCAGCTCCCACTCGGCGGGCATGCGGGTTGGAGGGGTGAACATGGTGCTACCAGAGTAACAAGGGAGAAGGTGCGGGATCGGGTATTCTGTGGGCTGGAGGAAGCATGAAACGAAATCGTTCCGCCGTATCCAGCCCTGCACCGCTGAAGGCGCAGGGCGCGCCGCCGCAGGTTGGCGTGGGCCAGCCGTACACCGTGGAGTACTACTACAAGGTGCAATGGGGGCATCAGCAGGAGTTTCTGCAACTGTTCCTGAAGAACCACTACCCGGTGCTGGAGAAGATTCGGGCGACGGGGCGGATACTGTCGCTGAAGATCGAGACGCCGGCGTACCACACGACGGAGGACGGGCGATGGGACTATCGGGTGACCATCCGCTATAAGGACTCGACGGTGGCGACCACGGCGAACCCCGACGAAGAGAGATACAAGAAAGAGCTATGGCCGGACCAGAAGACCTTCGCGCAAGAAGAGCAGCGGAGGTTTGAGATCCTTCTGGCGCATTGGGACCTGCCGGTGACGGAGATTACTCCGGCGAAGTAGGGGATGCGGGGTTCGAAGCAAAGGCATCCCACCCATTCCGCAAAGAACGCTGAATGGATGGGGCACCCGGCAGGAGCCTGATGCTATTGCCGATTCAGCTTGTACATGACCTGTCCGTCGAGAGGACTCACGACTCGGATAACGCCATCGGAGTCTTCGAAGATCAGAGAGTTTTCCATCCCCCCCACAAGATGCCCCCATGCTTTCGGCAAAGGACCAGCTGGACCTGCCGAGCTATACTGCGCATGAACCACTGAGCGATTGCCCCATACATAGCCCGCCGCGATCAGAAGGACTGCTAAGCAGATGTTTAGAATCCGTGCTTTCATTGTTTTCTCCTTGGGTAAGAAATCTAACACCATGTAACCCACCACTGTTCCTCAAGACGAAAGGTACGTAAAGGGCATAATTCCGATTATTTGACAGGTTCTTAGGGCAGGAGATCCATGACGACTTCGATGTTGAGGTGACTGGTGCTGCCGGGGATGTCGAGGGAGCCGAGCGGCTGGGATTTGCCAGGAGCGAGGAAGGATTCACCCCTCAGCGAGGCTTGGCGAATGATCGGCTGCTGTATGGCTGCGTCAGGCTTTTGCGGGGCGGCGTCGGACTGATCCACGGAGGACTTAAGAATAGCGCCATCGCCCATTCCGGTCAGTGTTGCATCGATGTTCATGCCCACATCGATATAGGTGAACTGGGTCTGGTTACCGGTGCCGGTAGCAATTGGGACTCGGTTGCCCAGTTTGAGCGATGTCGTCTGGCCCGAGGCCAGGATCATGGCGTAGTGCTGCGTGCCAATCTGCTTGCCGCCGTCCATCTCAGTGACGGTATAGGTGAGGCGGTAGTTCTTCTTGGGGCGATCGAGGTCGTTGATGAGCTTCTGCGCCATCGCGATATCTCCGGCAGTGGCGCGCATTATGATGGCGTTCTGATTGGCGACAAGGTAGATTTTGTCGTCTTGCGGGAGGGAATTGCGCAGGACAGTCACGAGTTCGTTGGCGTCGGCCTGCTGGCTGACGTTGGTCAGGTAGAAGGTATGCACTACCGTATCGTCCAGGTCCCGGTGCTTGGAGGCACTGTTCTGGGCCACAAAGATGCTGTTCGCGGTGAGTGGCTTGTAGAAGGTTCCGGAGATCTCGCCGGTGATGCGCAGCGCGTCGGTGAGGCTAACGTTGGTCAGATCGACCGAAATATGCTTTCCGACGTAGTCGGAATCGAACACAACATCTATCCCGGCCGACTTGCCGATGGCCTGATAGATGGCCTTGCTGTCGTCCACCATGTGCAGGGTGATGGGAGCGTTGGAGGTTGGCTTGAGTTGCAGTGGCGCGACTGGCGCAGTTGTAGTGGGCACGGCCTGCGCGAATGAGGCTGGAACGCAAAAAGCCACAGCCAGAGTTGCGGCAAAAATTCCACGGATGAGTTTCATATTTGTTCTCCCTGTTGCGGTGCGGGTGGTTGCGTATTGGTTGGGGAATCGTTGTCCGGAGGCTGTGGCGGTTCGGGCGGCGGAGTAAAGAACTTGTTGAAGTCGTCGATTTCCTGGGTTTCGGCCTTTTCCTGCGCGTCTAAGCTGAACGAGGCCAGCTGTTTTGGATTGACCGTCTGCACGAGGCGGACGAGCGCGCGTTCCTGCGCGGTCAGTGGCAGTTCGGGCGCGGGATGGGATGGGGCAAAGCTGGCGGAGGGTAGGGTCTGGGCGCGGTAGGCGGGGACGATGTGCGCGGTACGGGGCAGGCCCGGAGTGGTGCATGGCTTGGCGCGCGAGTCGTTTGCAGCAGCACGCTGCGAGGAAGCTACGACCGGAACGAGAGTTGGCGCGGAATGCTTGGCTGCAATTTGACTGACAGCTTGTCCCGGTCTGGTTCGCAGACCATGCTGGGCGAAGAGCAGAGCGCCAACGAGGAGCATTGCAGCGGCTGCCCCGCTGAGAGCGCCTCGCCACCAGGCTGCGGCGAGCGCAGAGCCGGTCAACAGATCGCGCCAGCGGAACGGAGCGGCGGGCGCATGCTGTTGCAGGCGCAGAAGAATGCGGGCCTCCATATCCTGGGGCGGCGCGGCGCGCTTCAAGGCTGTGAGAGTCTTGTCGATTGCATTGTCGTGAGTGTTGTGGTCAAGCTGCATAACTCCTCCTAAAGTTCCAACCGCTGGCGCAGGTGGGTGCGCGCGCGAAAAAGCAGGGAACGGACACTGGATTCGCTGCGGCCCAGGACGGCGGCGATCTCCGCGGAACTCAGCTCGTCCATCGCGGAGAGAAGTAACGTCTCGCGCTCCCGTTTGGGCAATCGATCCATTGCGTCCAGGACCCGGCGGATGCGTCCGGCCTCTGCGAGCGTCTGGTCGGCGGGCAGATCGGCGGAGACGAGGGTCTCGGCGAAGAGATCGTCCATCTGCCGCGTACGGACGCGGCGGCAGCGGTCGAGGGCGAGGTTCCAGGCGATGCGCACCAGCCAGGGCCTAAGTTCAACGATTTTGTCCAACTGCCGTTGGCGCTGCAAGACACGCAGGAAGACATCCTGGACTACGTCCTCCGCCTCGGACGGATTGTGCAGGAGGGCAAGCGCGACGCGATAGAGCAGGCCGGAGTAGTCATGCACCAGCGCGGTCAGATCGGGCTCAGCCTCCACCCGCTCTGCTGCAAACCATTGCAAGCTCTGTTCCCCGATCGCGTCCATTCATTCCTTCTACTCCACAGACGCGCGAGGCGGCGATCCGCTCGGATTTATTTTTGCGACGCGGCGGACGGCGACTTGCTTCCAAGCGAAAACGCGCCAAAGGAGGGGCCAGTCCCGATACAATAGAACGGCAGCGGCAGGAGTGCGACGAGGGAAGCGCGGATGAGCTGGTTCAAGCGGGAAGACAACGAGATTGTCAACGATGCGCGCAAGACGGTGCGCACCGAGGGACTCTGGAAGCAGTGCGGAAGCTGCCGGCAGGCGATCTTCAAGAAGGACTTGGAGGAGAACCTGAACGTATGCCCGCAGTGCGGGTACCACTTCCACATCGGCGCGCAGCGGAGGATCCAGCTTCTGCTGGAGCCGGGCTACAAACTGGTGGACCTGGAGCTGCGCTCGACCGACCCGCTGGACTTTACCGACCTGAAGCGCTACCGGCACCGGTTGGACGAGGCGCGCAAGAAGACCGGGCTGAACGACGCAATCGTAAATGCGGTGGGGATGCTGGGGCCGCACGCGGTGACGATGAGCGCGATGGAGTACGGGTTTATCGGCGGCAGCATGGGCGCGGTGGTGGGCGAGACAATTGCACGGGCGGTGGACCGCTCGCTGGCGACGCGGAACCCGCTGATCATCATTGCGGCGTCGGGCGGGGCGCGGATGATGGAGGGGATCGTCTCGCTGATGCAGATGGCGAAGATCAGCGCGGGGCTGGCGCGGCTGGACGACGCGAAGATCCCCTACATCTCGGTGATGACGGACCCGACCACGGGCGGGGTGACGGCGAGCTTCGCCATGCTGGGCGATCTCAACATCGCGGAGCCGGGCGCGCTGATTGGGTTCGCCGGGCCGCGGGTGATTGAGCAGACGACGCGGCAGAAGCTGCCGGAGGGATTTCAACGGTCGGAGTTCCTGCTGCAGCATGGGTTCCTGGACGCGATTGTGCGGCGCAAGGAGATGAAGAGCTACCTGGTGCAGGCGCTGGGTTGGATGGGTGCGGAGGGGAAGAGTGCGGCAGTGGCGTAGGAAGTGGCGAGAATGATTATTTGTCGCGACGATCGGAACGTCCGGGGCTAAATCCCGGTTTAATTATTGGCTTGATTCAGGGGCTGTAGAAGGTGCTGAAAAAGTCGATGTGTCGCCTTAAACCTGCCCTCAGCGGCAAAAGCCGTATTGCAAATAAAGCATTTTACGGCACGGGTGAACCCGTGCCCTTAAGCAAAGCGGAGTTTTTCAGCAGTCTATGAAGCCCCTTGCACCCTGCGAGGAGCAGGAGCGAGAAGTTCAGAAGCAGATTTCTCCGCTATGCTGCGGAATGACAAACAAAAAAACAACCCACCCATTTCGCAAAGAACGCGGCATGGATGGGGCGCCCAGCAGCCAGTTTAATTGCGGCGCAGGATGCGGCGGAGCCAGAGGGTGCCGAGGGTGGCGAGGGCGAGGACCAGGACGGCGAGACCGATGGGAAGGCCGACGCGGCGATAGCTGAGGGCGAAGTCGATGGGGTTATGCGCCACGCTGTTGTAGATGAGGATGAAGACGATGGCGCAGAGGGTGGCCGCGAAGAAGGCCATAAAGCCCGAGGCGACGCCCATAAGGATGCTGGCGAACCAACCCAGGCTGCCGAGCGGCACTCCGAAGACGTAGCCGTTGGCGAAGGTACGCGGGGTTGCGGGCGCATTGCTGGGGGAATCCTGCATCGTACAGGTAGAATAACGTGTTATGGCAGAGGTTGTGGGGACAATGGCAGAGAGCCTACAAAGCGGACTGGTGCAGGCGACGCAGGTGGCACGGGAGGCGGTGGTTCGGCGAGCGGGCAACGGGGTTGCCTTTGCCGCATTCGGCGAGACGGGCCTAGACGATGCGGAGTTGGTGCGCATGGTGCAGGCAGTGCCATCCGCGGTTGCCGCGGGGCTGGAGCGCAAGACCTACTACTTTGTGCCGCTGGCCCTGGCCGAGGGACGCGGCAGTGAGTTCACAGGCCACCGCAGCGGCAACGAGGAGACGATGATCTCGCCGGTGTACACGGCGGAGCTTGCCGATCTGGCGATCTGCCATCGCAATGTGGCGCTGGGCGGCGGGCTCGGGGATGCGGGCGAAGAGGGACGCGAGGGGGTCTTTATATCGACGCGGCTGCTGAGTGACCGCTTTTCTCTGGCGTTTGAGTTGTTCATCAATGTGGGGCATGCGTTTGTGGACGTGGCAGGGGTCCCGGAGAGCTTCAGCGAGCTGGCGTGGAACCAGGCAGTGGCCGACGTGAGGGGCGAGACCAGCCTGGACGCGTGGGAGAGCCGTGCGCAGGCGGTTGGCGGAGGCCAGACGGCAGGGCGGGGCGGCCAGACGAAGACCGATGAGAAGGCCAAGACGGAGTACATCGAGGCGGCGTTCTCCGATGCGATTGCGATCTATATGTTGTCGCTGGCGGTGGATTTCGACTACTCGGAGCTGCGCGAGCGCGAGTACCCGCTGCTTGCTCCGCAGGCACTGGCGGATAGGCTGCGACTGGTGGCACGGCTGTTTCCGCCGAATGCGGAGTACGAGTTTGCGATCCGGTATCGACGAAGGGCGTGAGGCGATGAGTGGGGTACGCATCCCACCCATTCCGCACGAACGCGGAATGGATGGGGCACCCGATACATTTCAGTGCTGAAATCAGCCGTAGTTTTCGGGGCGGCCGGAGGGCCAGGTGAGGTTAGCGACCGGGGCGACGGTGGCGCGAATCTCTTCGAGCAGAGATGGATCGAACCGCAGATCGAGGCACTTGAGATTGCGTTCGACATGCGCGCGCGAGGACATGCCGACCAGGGTGCTGGCGACGCCTGGGTGGTCGAGGCAGAAGCGGAGGGCCAGCTCGGAGGCATCGACGCCGTGGGCGCGGCAGAGGGCGACCACGCGCTGGCCTGCGTCGCGCACCTCTTGCGGGGCGGGATGCCAGGCGGGCGCGCCGCGCTCGGTGATGATGCCCATGTGCAGCGGCGATGCGTTGATGATCCCGATGCCGTGCTGTTTGGCGAAGGGGATGAGCGAGGAGTCCATGTCGTCGATCATGAGGTTGTAGCGGCAGTAGGTGAGGATGGTATCGACCGGGACCTGGGAGGCGATGGCCATGAGGTTCTTGAGCGAGTAGCCGGTGATGCCGATGAAGCGTGCCTTGCCCTGCTGCTGGAGCTTGCGCATGGCGGGGACGGTCTCTTCGACGATCTGGCGGGCGTCGCCGAACTCGACGTCGTGGGCCTGCAGGAGATCGACATAGTCGGTGCGCAGGCGGGCGAGCGAGTCTTCGATGCCGGCGGTGATGCGTGCGGCGGAGAAGTCGAACTCGTCCGCGCCGTAGCGGCCGCACTTGGTGGCCAGGATGACCTGCTGGCGCAGGCCGACGAGCGCCTCGCCGAGGCGGGTTTCGGCCAGAGTGAGGCCGTAGTAGGGGGAGACATCGAAGTAGTTGATGCCTCGCTCGACCGCGAAATGAACGGCGGCGGCGCCCTCGGCGGGATCGGTGTGGCGAAAGACGTCGCCCAGCGGCGAAGCGCCGTAGCCAAGGAATGAGACGCGCAGCGATGTGTTGCCCAGTTGACGGTATTCCATGATTGCCCTCGTACAGGTTGAATTGCGACTTGGTTAGATTATTCCGCAGAGATGGACATCGATGCCAAGCTCGGCCATCATTGCGGCCTTGGCGGCGAGTGCGCGATCCGCCTGCTCGGCGGTGTCGGTGTACGCTACGTTGACGTGGTTGGCGGGATGGCGCGCCATAAACTGGTCGCGCGAGATGCCGTGAAGCAGGACGTGCATAATGGGCCACTGTGGGGTGACGCATTGCAGGCGGCGCTCGGTTTCCTCGGCGGGAAGCTCGATAGCGGTGGCTCGGCCGATGTCCGCGTGGAGCTTGCCGCCCTCGCTGAAGACGCGGCTCCAGACGACAGGGCCGGGCTTGCATACGCCCTTCAGCGTTCCCCCGCCGAGGCGGAAGTACATGGGCGGCTGGCGTTCGCTGCGCGCCTTGGCGTAGCCGCCGGCGATGTGCGAGGCGGGGACAGCGCCGGAGATCTGGAAGACCCAGACGAAGTCGTCGATGCCATTGCCCTTGTAGTGCTCGCCCCAGCGGACGTCGTGGAGGGTAGTGGCGGGATCGAGGTGCATGGCGGTCCAGACGCGGTTGGTGAGGATGAGGTCAAGGCCGCAGCATTCGTCGACTTCGTTGAAATGCGGCAGCGGACGGCCGGGGTAGAGTTCCTTTCCCGCGGTGTCGAAGGCTGGCGGGCGGGAGACGTTGTTCAGCAGGCCTTCCACTAAATCTGACGCGGGGACGAGGTCCTTCAAGCCCTGCTGATACTGGATGCCGATGGCGTCGCAGCCGAAGTCGTCGGCAATGCGCAGGGCGGCGATGTACATCTTGCACTGGCCGAGGATCTGCGCTTCGGTGAGGTTGGTGTCTTCGTCGGGGCCGGTAACGAAGGTGATGCCGCTCTTATCCAGCCATGCGCGGACCTTTTTTGCCTCCTCGCCGGTAACGTTCTGCATGGCGGCGAAGAGCGCGGACTGACTGAGGCGCTCTTTGAAGACGCCGGTGATATTGAGGAGGCTGTCTTCGATGATGGCGTTGAACATGCCCATGCAGCCCTCGTCGAATACGCCGAGGATGGCCTTGCGACCCTTGAGAGCCTTGGCGAGAGCGACGCCGAGCTGACGTTCGGCGGCGGGAAGCCTGGATGCATCGAGCGGATGGACGTGGGAGAGATCGTGGTCGATGCGGCCCTCGCGAATCCACTGGCGGAGGCCGTTGACGAAGAAGGGGTCGGTGAAGTCCTTGCTCCAGAGGGTGCTGTATTTAACGCCCGCCTTGCGCAGGCAGCCGTTGAGGTTGAGCATTCCGACCAGGCCGGGCCACTGGCCGCTCCAGTTGGCGACGGTGAGGATGGGGCCGCGATGGCTGATGAGGCCGGCGAGGACGTGATGGCTATACTGCCAGACGGACTCGACGACGACGAGGGGAGAGGTGGGGTCGATGGCGGCGAAGACATCCATTCCCATGCGCTGGTTGAAGATGAATCCGTGTTTGAGGTCGTCGCGGTAGGGATGGGCGCGGCGGACCTTGAGGCCCTCGGCTGCGAAAGCGGCGATGACGGCTCGCTCAGCCTCGGCCTGGGCGGGCCAGCAGACTTGGTTGGCCGACTGACGCAGGTCGCCGCTGACGATGAGGAGGACTTCGCCGGGGAGGGCTGCGATGGGGGCTTCGACCGGCGGGATGGCGTACGCGGACATTGTTTCTCCTTATATGCGAGACGTGGATGTCATGATGAGGCGGCTTCCAGTCTGGTGTAGAGGGCTCGGGCATCGGACCAGTTGACGGCAGGATGCGGGGCGTAGGTGACGCACTGGAGCGATTCTCCAATGGCGGCTCGACCGGCTGCAACGTCGGGCAATGCTCCGGTGGCGACCGCCTGTAGCATGACATTGCCCAGCGCGGATGCCTCCACAGGCCCGCTAACCACGGTACAACCGCAGGCGTCGGATGTCATCTGGCAGAGGAAGGCATTGAGACAACCTCCGCCAACAACGCGGAGAGTGCGAATGTCGCGTCCGGTGAGCGACTGCAGCGCAACGTGGGTGGACCAGTAGGAGAGGCTGAGGCTCTCGAAGCAACAGCGGGCGACGTCGCCGACAGATTGCGGCACAGGCTGGGCGGTGGATTGACAGTAGGCGCGGATGGCCTGGAGCATGTCCGCGGGGGCTAGAAACTCACTGGCGCCGGGATAGAGGATGGAGCGGAAGGGCTGGGTCTGCGCGGCGGCGGCGATGAGGTCGTCCCAGGTGTAGGCGTGGCCCGCGATCTCCCATTGGCGAAGGCACTCCTGCAAGAGCCAGAGGCCGGTGAGGTTGCGCAGGAGAAGCGTGGAGTTGCCGCATCCTCCCTCGTTGGTGAAGTGCAACTGGCAGGCGCGCGGAGTGGCGATGGGAGCATCGAGTTCGACGCCCATGATGCTCCATGTGCCGCTGCTGATGAATGCGCTGTGCTGGTCGAGGTTTGGAATGGAGGCGACGGCGCTGGCGGTATCGTGCGATGCGACGGCGATGGCAGGGAAGGTCCTGCTGAATCCGCAGAGGTCGAGCAGATCGCGGCGTACTTCGGAGAGGACGGTTGCAGGGGCCACGACGGGAGGCAGGATGCGATCAGGAATGGATAGGGTGCTGAGAAGTTCGCGGTGCCAGTCGAGGGCGGCGGGATGGATCATTTCGGAGGTGGAGGCTTCGGTGAACTCGACAGCCTTTACGCCGCAGAGGAAGAAGTTGAAGAGGTCGGGGATCATCAGCAGGGTTTCGGCGGAGTCGAGTTTGGGGTCGCCTGCCAAGACCATGGAGTAGAGCTGGAAGAGGGTGTTGTAGGGAAACGACTGCACGCCGGTGGCGGCATAGAGATCGGCTTCGCTAACGCGCTGGAAGAGGCGCTGGGGAATGCCGATGGTGCGGGGATCGCGGTAGTGGGAGGGATTGTCTAGCAGGCGTCCGCGGCGGTCGAGGAGGGCGAAGTCGACTCCCCAGGCGTCGACGGCGATGCCTGTGGGGGGGTCCGCGAAGCGCGAACGAACTTTGCTGAGGCCGTTCTGGATCTCCGACCAGATTCGCAGCGCGTCCCAGTAGATACTGCCGTGCAGACTGACGCCGGAGTTGGGGAAACGATGCAGCTCGCTGAGGGTGAACCTGCGGCCGTCCCATTGGCCGACCATCAACCGGCCACTGGCTGCGCCCAGATCGACGGCGACAAAGTACGACATAAGACCCTCATGGGCTGAAGCCCCATTAGATTTGCGGCGATTATGACATCGATTCGATTTCGCTCAGGACAGACTCTGAAGCCATGCCCTTAAGCAAGATGGATTCGCAGCATTCGACGAGGTTCAATTCTCGACAAGACAGTTTACTTCCGAGCGCAAGTATTTTGCGAAACAGTGAAGCGCCGGCCAAAGCCAGCGCTTCATAAAATATGAATTTTCATGGGTCTACTGGTCGTCGAAGAGGAGGATGGCGGCTGCGATGGTGGTGGTCCAGCGGCCATTTTTGTCGCCGACGGCGGACTGGGTGACGTTGGCGGTGCGGACGATTTTGTTGGAGATGCGGTAGATTTCCTTCTTCTCGTCCCAGCTCTTGTCGGGGTCGAAGTCGACGTCGAGAGTGGTGGCGAGCATCTCTGCGGCTAGCTCTTCGGCGTAGTCTCCGGCCTGGTCCTCGGTCTCGCCGAAGCTGTGGTGCTCAGAGAGGTATCCATAGGTGGTGCGGTCGGTGGGGATGGCGACGCCGATGGAACTGACGACGAGGCGGTGGGCCTCTCGGGTGGAGTTTTCCGCAATGACGGCGAAGACCACCTCGCCGAGGTTGAGGCACTTGAGCCCTTCCTTGCGTGTGATGAGCTTGCATCGGGGTGGGAAGATGGAGGAGACGCGGACGAGGTTCTGCGCGGCGATGCCTGCGTCGCGCAGCGCGAGTTCGAAGCTGGTGAGGCGTTCTTTATGCTTGCCGACGCCCTTGGTGAAGAAGAGGCGCGTGGGAACCATGTTCATGCCCAATTCGGAAGACCCTCCAGAGAGAAGCGAGATGCGGCGCCCAACGGTATTGGGCGGCCGCTGTTGCATAGACCGTGTCAAAGTTATCACAGTGGGGCGGGGAAATGGATTACTGAGAGGTTTTGCTTGGGAAAAAGGTTGGAACAGGAGTCAGGCGGGACGTGGCGCCGCGCTGGAGCAACAGGAAGGGACGGAGCAGAACAGAGCGCGGAAGAGGGCGATTCGCGGCGGCCGGTGGTGGAAAAAATTGAGTATGGCATGCAGAATGACGGGGGACGCACCCCATCCGGGTGAAATCTCTGTTATTTTTTAAGTACGCACTGTTCTCTCCGTTTCAAACACTATCTGTAACTTTTTGGTCTCTGGACTCGCCTACTACGATGTGGGAAGGGTGTGCCGCAGATGCCGCGTCAATTCCAAGGAACTCTATTTTAAGGAGCCGAGAAAATACCATGAAAAAATACAAACTCGAATACATATGGCTTGACGGGAAAAAACCTGTACCCGGGCTGCGAGGCAAGACCCAAATCAAATCGTTTGAAAAGCCCCCCAAACTTGCCGATCTACCGTTGTGGGGCTTCGACGGCAGCTCCACGATGCAGGCTGAAGGCAAGAGTTCGGACTGCATTCTGAAGCCGGTGGCGTTGTATCCGGATGCGAGCCGCAAGGACGCGTATATCGTTCTGAGCGAAGTGATGCATCCGGACGGCACTCCGCACCCGACCAACTATCGCGCCACGGTCAAGAACGACCCCGATTTTTGGGTTGGATTTGAGCAGGAGTACTTCCTGTTCAAGGATGGGCGTCCCCTGGGTTTCCCGAAGGATGGCCACCCCAGCATTCCCCAGTTCCCGTACTACTGCGGGGTTGGCTACAAGTACATGGGCAACATCGCGCGCCAGATCGTGGAAGAGCATCTGGACCTGTGTCTGGAGGCTGGGATTAATCATGAAGGCATCAACGCCGAGGTTGCGAAGGGGCAGTGGGAGTTCCAGATCTTCGCCAAAGGCTCAGCCAAGGCGGCGGACGACCTGTGGACGGCGCGCTACCTGATGGCGCGGCTGTGCGAGAAGTATGAGGTTGACCTGGAGCTGTATTGCAAACCGATCAAGGGCGACTGGAACGGGTCTGGGATGCACACCAACTTCTCCACCAAGCACCTGCGCGAGGTGGGGGGCAAGAAGTACCTGGAGGCGCTGATGAAGGCGTTCGCGGACAACATTGCGGCGCACATCGATGTGTATGGGCCGGACAACCATCTGCGCCTGACCGGGCTGCATGAGACGCAGGCCATCGACAAGTTCAACTATGCCTTGTCGGACCGCGGGGCTTCGGTACGTTTGCCGGTGAACTTCATCAAGAACGGCTACAAGGGCTACCTGGAAGACCGGCGTCCGAACTCGGAGGCCGATCCCTACCAGATCGTCTCGCGCATTCTGAAGACGATCAACACAGTGAAGGCGGTCTAATGCAATCTGTGTAACGCAACGAATTGAGAAGCACATGGCGTTCTTTGGGCGTGGGGAAGTGGACGGCAAGCATTGCTTTCCATCTCTCCACGCCCCTTCTATCATTGGATTGCAGGGGAATGCATCCCCACGCAGCCGAGCGGAACGGAGGAACGTGCATGGCGGGAAAGAAGAAACAAAAAGGCGGCAACGCAAAGGGGAAGAAAGATAAAGGCGGGCAACAACCCATCGACATTGCCACCGTACCCGCGTCGACCTTACACCTGGGCAAAGACTGCGACTACGACCGTGAACTGGCCCGCCTGCAGATCGAGCTGGTGAAGTTGCAGGAGTGGATCAAGCACGAAAGACTGCGCGTGGTGATTTTGTTTGAGGGCCGCGACGCGGCGGGCAAGGGGGGCGCGATCAAACGGATCACGGAGTCGCTGAACCCACGCATCTGCCGGATCGTTGCTCTGGGCACGCCGACGGAACGGGAGAAGACGCAATGGTACTTCCAGCGCTACGTCGCCCACCTGCCCGCCGCGGGAGAGATGGTGCTGTTCGACCGCAGTTGGTACAACCGAGCGGGCGTGGAACGGGTGATGGGCTTCTGCACGGAAGCAGAGTATCAGGAGTTCATGCATAGCTGTCCGGAGTTTGAACGGATGCTGATCCGCAGTGGCATCGTGCTGATCAAATACTGGTTTTCGGTGAGCGACGAAGAGCAGGAGCGGCGCTTCCAGGAGCGGATGAACAATCCGACCAAGCGCTGGAAGATCAGCCCGATGGACCTGGAATCGCGCAAGCACTGGGACGACTACTCGCGCGCGAAGGACGAGATGTTCGCGGTGACCGACACGCAACAGTCTCCCTGGTACGTGGTGAACTCGGAGGACAAGAAGTCGGCGCGGCTGAACGTGATCTGCAACCTGCTGTCGCTGATACCCTATCGCGATCTGACCGCGGAGTCGCTGAAGCTGCCGCCGCTGCGCAAATCCAAGTATGTGCGCCCGCCGATGCAGAACCAGAACTTCATTCCGGTGGTCTACCAGAAGAAGATCAAGGAAGCCAAGGACAAGGCGAAGGAGCCGGTGGCCAAGGCGAAGTCCACCGGCGCTTAGTGGAGGGGAGATGGCCCGCCACGCGCGGGCCTCTTCCGCGGCGGAATTGCGGCGGCGTTGCCATGGGTTGGGGTGGGTGGTAGGCTGCCAATGTCGCGCAACCGGTAAAACTGAGGTTTTACAGATCGCCGGCACGTGCGAATATCGCACTGTTCCGGGGGAGTTGCACATACTGAGCGGGAGGGACTGAAGCTTGCAGGCCGCGGCGCAGGTCGAGAAGCCGGCACGCGGACTCTCCCCTCTCGAAGATCCAATTCCGGTTGTACTAGAATCATCGCACAGTCATCCGCGCTGCATAGTTGTTGCATCGCTTTGAATCCACCGATGTAGTCACCCGTGAGGCAAATGATCAAGGAGAAAAAATCATGCCCAAGACTGCAAACGAAGTCATAAAACTTGCCAAGGACACAGGGGTCAAGATTGTGGACCTGAGGTTTGTCGATCTGCCCGGAATGTGGCAACACTTCTCGATTCCGGTTGAAGACCTGGAGGAGGACCTGTTCAACGAAGGGATTGGGTTTGACGGCTCCAGCATCCGCGGATTCCAGCAGATCAACGAAAGCGACATGCTTCTGTTCCCGGACCCGGAGACAGCATATGTGGACCCGATCCTGGAGGTGCCGACGCTGAGCATCATCTGCGATGTGAAGGACCCGATTTCGGGCAAGCCGTACAGTCGCGACCCACGCTTCATCGTGCAAAAAGCAGAGGCGTACCTGAAGAGCAGCGGCATTGCGGAGACCAGCTACTGGGGACCGGAGCTGGAGTTTTACATCTTCGACGACGTGCGCTACGACCAGACCGCGTTCACCGGCTTCTATCGCATCGATTCGAACGAAGGGATATGGAACAGCGGGCGGGCAGAAAGCCCGAACCTGGGTTTCAAGCTGCGGCACAAAGAGGGCTACTTCCCGGTCCCGCCGTCGGACCAGCAACAGGACCTGCGCTCCGAGATCATATTGAAGATGAAGGAAGTGGGCATCCCGGTGGAAGTGCATCATCACGAGGTTGGGACCGCGGGGCAGGGCGAGATCGACATGCGGTTTTCGCCGCTGAAGAAGATGGCGGACAACGTGATGTATTACAAGTACATCATCCACAACGTGTCGCGGAAGCACGGGAAGGTGGCGACGTTCATGCCTAAGCCGATCTTCGGCGATAACGGGTCCGGCATGCATGTGCACCAGAGCCTGTGGAAGGACGGCACCAACCTGTTTTACGACGCAAAAGGCTACAGCCTGCTGAGCCAGACTGCGCTGTACTACATTGGCGGCCTGTTGAAACACGCTCCGGCGCTGCTGGCGCTGTGCGCACCGACGACCAACTCCTATCGGCGGCTGGTGCCTGGGTACGAAGCGCCGGTGAACCTGGCGTATTCGCAGCGCAACCGCTCGGCCGCGGTGAGAATTCCGGTGTATTCGAAGAGTCCGAAGTCGAAGCGCCTGGAGTTCCGTTGCCCCGACCCGTCGGCCAACCCGTACCTGTGCTTCTCGGCGCTGCTGATGGCCGGACTGGACGGAATCCAGAACAAGATCGATCCGGGCGAGCCGCTGGAGAAGGACCTGTACGATCTGGAGCCGGAGGAGGCCGCGAAGATCAAGAGCACGCCGGGCTCGCTGGGCGAGGTTCTGGAGGCGCTGGAGAAGGACCACGACTTCCTGCTGAAGGGAGATGTGTTCACCGAGGACCTGATCTCGACATGGATCTCGTACAAGCGGGAACGCGAGCTGGCGCCGGTGAACCTGCGTCCCGTGCCGTACGAGTTTTACCTGTACTTCGACATATAGAGCGACGCAGTTTGAACGACCGGAAGAGGCCCGCCGAAAGCGGGCCTTTTCTATGCAGCGGAATTGAGGCTTCGTTGCCATGCGTCTTCGGCGGATGGTAGCCTGCGAAGGCTGGACAATTTCGTCACTCACACGGGAGCACGAACGCACATGCAGACGAGCTATAACGGAATCCCTGTCCCTGCCAACGGCAAGGCCATTGAGTATGCGAACGGGGTTTATACCGTTCCCGACCATCCGATTATTCCCTTCATCGAGGGCGATGGGACGGGGCGGGACATCTGGCGGGCGTCGCGGCGGGTCTTCGACGCGGCGGTGGAGAAGGCCTATGGAGGCAAGCGCAGCGTGGAGTGGTACGAGGTGCTGGCGGGCGAGAAGAGCTATCGCAAGAACGGGGAGTGGCTACCGGACGATACGGTGAAGGCGACGGTGGACTTTCGCGTGTCGATCAAGGGGCCGCTGACGACGCCGGTGGGGGGCGGGATCCGCAGCCTGAATGTGGCGCTGCGGCAGTTGATGGATCTGTACCAATGCATCCGTCCAGTAAAGTACTACGCGGGCGTGCCCAGCCCGGTGAAGCATCCGGAGAAGCTGAATGTGGTGATCTTCCGCGAGAACACGGAGGACATCTATGCGGGGATCGAGTTCCGCGAAGGGACGCCGGAGGCGGCGAAGCTGATTGCCTTCGTCAACGACGAGATGCTGAAGGGAACGAAGAAACGGGTGCGGCTGGATTCGGGCGTGGGGATCAAACCGATCTCGGTGACGGGATCGAAGCGGCTGGTGCGGGCGGCGATCCGGTTCGCGCTGAAGGAAGGGCGCAAGACGGTGACCCTGGTGCACAAGGGGAACATCCAGAAGTTTACCGAGGGAGCGTTCCGCGAATGGGGGTATGAGGTTGCGACGGAAGAGTTCCGCGCGCAGACGGTGACGGAGCGGGAGAGCTGGATTCTGGGCAACCTGGAGGCCAACCCGAAGCTGACTGCAGAGGAGAATGCGGCGCTGATTGAGCCGGGGATCGAGTTTGCTCCGAAGGAGTTTGGCGAGAAGGTTGTGGCCGAGGTGAAGTCGGTGCTGGCGGCGATTGGCGAATCGCATGGTGCGGGGAAGTGGAAGCAGAAGGTGCTGATTAACGACCGTATTGCCGACTCGATCTTCCAGCAGATCATTCTGCGGCCCGAGGACTACTCGATCCTGGCGACGACGAACCTGAACGGCGACTACATCTCGGATGCGGCGGCGGCGCAGGTGGGCGGGCTGGGGATTGCTCCGGGAGGAAATGTGGGCGATGGCTACGCGGTCTTCGAGGCGACACACGGGACGGCGCCGAAGTACGCGGACAAGGACGTGATCAATCCGGGGAGCGTGATGCTGTCGGGGGTGATGCTGTTCGATTTCCTGGGATGGACGGAGGCGGCGCGGCTGATTGAGAGCTCCATGGAGAAGACGATTGCGCAGAAGTTTGTGACGTACGACTTCGAGCGGGGAATGCAGGGCGCAACCAAGGTGAAGACCAGCGAGTTTGCGACGAGGATGATTGCTAATATGTGAGTGCTTGCATTTCGTCAACAGAGGAGTACGACAGATGAGCGACACTTCGAGCACGACTACTACAGCCGCTGCGATTCTTCATCAGATGGCTCTTGGAA
>Ga0326727_10013459_pt1 | contig 18210 bp, 14 predicted proteins | sample MB2enrmetagenome_FD_207643 | JGI IMG/M metagenome (GOLD analysis project Ga0326727, IMG submission 207643) | Lab enriched peat soil microbial communities from McLean, Ithaca, NY, United States - MB29MY | ecosystem: Environmental > Terrestrial > Soil > Wetlands > Peat | place: USA: New York...
AGACGGTGCGTGCCGAAGTCACCGCGAAATCGCAGGATTGGGGATACCAGCTCGGCTCGGTCTATATTCGCAAGGTGCATTTCCGCGACGCCGGCATGATCAAGCAGATCGAGGAAAAGGTGGTCAACCGCTTGCGGCAGGTGACCTCCGCGATCAAGCAGGCGGGCGCCAACCAGGTCAGCGTGATCACCAGCTCGGCCGAGCGCGAAGCCGCCTTCGAATTCGCCAAGGCCGCGGCCATTCGTCCGGCGACGCTGGGACAGGCGCTGCAGGAGATCGCGACCGAACCGGCGGTGGCGGAGGCACTGTTCGACGTGCTGGAAACACAGCGGATTCTGAGCGGCGGCGCGCGCTTCACGCTGCTTCCCAAAGGACCCCATTCGCGCATTCTGGCCGACCTGCTGGCTTCCGACAGCGCCACCAAAATCCGGCCCGCCGGATCGTCGTGAGACGCCCGCGTACTAGAATGACGATGTGGGGAAGCTCCAGCGCATAGCGCTCTTGGCAATATTGGGATTAGTCCTTCTCTATGCAGGCGACTACGTCGTGATGCGTGTTCGCGGGCAGGCTCTCGGGAGCGTGGACGTGCAGATCATGTGGGCGATCAAGCAGAAGAATAATCGCATCGATTACGAATTGGGCGACACCGAGACGCGCCCTTGTGTGCACTCGCTGTTCCCACAGATGGGATACGCGCCTTGCTGGTATTTGAGCCGGCATAAGAACCAGACCATCACGGTCGGCAGCATTCTCCGCGAGCGGCTTGATACCCTGTGAATTCGTGCCGATTTCCAACAAGACTGTCCGGACTTACTTGCTGCTGGTGCTCTTCCTGGCCCTGCGGGCTTTCGGCAATTTGAGCCTGGCATGGGGCACCAAGCACATGCCTGAGACTCTCGCGGCCGATCCACTGGTGTATATTCGCTCCATGCTGCATCCCGGCATCGCCATGGGGGTGGCGATGCTGATTCTGGCGCTGCTGGTGCGTCTGGCGCTGTTGAGTCTGGCGGATCTCAGCTTCATTCTGCCGATGACGGCCATCGGATATGTGCTGGCGGCGCTGCTCGGCAGGGTATTTCTGCATGAGACGGTCAGTCCCCAGCGGTGGCTGGCGGTGCTGTTGATTTTCGGCGGGGCGGTGCTGGTGAGCGCCACGCCGCAGGCGACTACCGGCAGGCCGGAGGGCTCGAAATGATCTGGGTGCTGGTGATTGTCATGGTGGCCGCGACGGTGGCGAGCGATCTGCTGCAAAGCTTCGAGATGAAACGGGCGGGGGAGCAATCGGTGGGCGCGCGCGGGGTGGGCCGGCTGCTGCGGATGATTGTGGCGCGGCGCTATTTACTGCTTTCCATTGTTTGCCTGGCGTTTTCGTTTTTTGCGTTCATGGCCTTGGTGCAATCGGCGCCGCTGAGTTTTGCGGTGCCGGCATCGGCGTCGAGCTTTATTTTGGAGACGGTGCTGGCGAAACTGCTGCTGAAAGAGCGTATCGGCCCGCGGCGGGCCGCCGGGTGCCTGCTGGTGCTTGGCGGAGTGGTGCTGCTGGGGAAATAACGCCAGAACGACAAAATCAAAGATGTCTCGCAGAGGCCGCAGAGAAGACTCTTTTGTTCTTTCTCTGCGCTCTCTGCGCCTCTGCGAGAGATTGTTTTTAGTCTTCCGAATTGACAGGCACCAGCGTACCGCCGGGGATGTAGTGATCGCTGCCGCGCCAGCGGATGCGGCGGCGGGCGAAACGACAAAATCAAAGATGTCTCGCAGAGACGCAGAGGCCGCAGAGAAGACTCCCTTGTTCTTTCTCTGCGCTCTCTGTGCCTCTGCGAGAGATTGTTTTTAGTCTTCCGAATTGACAGGCACCAGCGTACCGCCGGGGATGGAGTGATCGCTGCCGCGCCAGCGGGTGCGGCGGCGGGCGAAACGACAAAATCAAAGATGTCTCGCAGAGACGCAGAGGGCCGCAGAGAAGACTTTCTTGTTCTTTCTCTGCGCTCTCTGCGCCTCTGCGAGAGATTGTTTTTAGTCTTCCGAATTGACAGGCACCAGCGTACCGCCGCGGATGTAATAATCGCTGCCGCGCCAGCGGATGCTGCGGCGGGCGAAGCTCGCCATCCAGATGAGGAACGCCATGGCGTCCCACAGCGGGATAAGCGCCATTTTGCGCCAGTAGGAGGGCTGCTTCAGTCCCCAGACGGCGATCATGGCCGTGATGGCGCAACGGGTGGCGAAATAGAGCCCGAGATACGCCGCCGCGACGGTCCATGAAGGGTGGATCGCCACCGCCAAAAGCGCCCACGGCAGCCCGTGCGTGAATACCAGGCCGAAGTGTCCCCAGGGGCGCATGAAACGCATGACCGTGATCCAACGCAGGCGCTTATAGATCAGCTCTTTGATGGAGTGGTAATCGGCCACCGTCTCGATGGTATAGCGCGACAGTTCCACTTCCACGCCCTGATCGGCGATCAGGCGGCCCACCAGCAGATCGTCGGCCGGGCGATTCTCGATGGATTCGTAGCCGCCGAAGGCCGCCAGGCGGTCGCGGGTGGTGGCGATCGTCGGTCCCAACGCGAACTTGACGCCGTCGAGCTGCCACGCCACTACGATGCCCGCGTAGAAATCGGACATCATACCCACCGATTGCAGACGATCGGCAAAGCTGCGCTCGTCGATGGAGCGATAGAAGCAGGTGACCGCGCCGATTTTCGGGTCCGACAGCGGGGCGATGACCTGGCGCAAATAATCGGGGCGCACGCGGACATCGCTATCGCTGATCACCACGTGCTCGTGCGCGGCCTCGCTCACCATGCGGGCGAGTTTGGCGACCTTGTCGTTGGAAGCATCGCGGCCGGAGCCGAACAGCACGCGGATGGGGCGCTCGGGGAACTCGCGCTGGAGGCGGTCGATCAGCGGCAGCGCGGGGTCTTCGCGATCGCCCACGCAGAAGATCAATTCGTACTCGGGATAATCCTGGCGGCAGAAGCTGGCGAAGTTCTGGTAGGCGTCGGGATCGAGGCCGCGGACCGGCTTGAGGTTGCTGATGGGTGGAAGGAAGCTGGAATCGAATTTTCGCACCGGGCGCCGGAAGAATCTCCAGCAGCTAAAAAGCACAATCCCATAGTAGATAAACGGAATGGCCGCCGCTCCCAGCAGGACAAGGGTGAGGGTATTCATCGGCTCAAATATGGCTCAATCGGCTATATAGAGGCATTCTAACGCGATGACGGGTAAGCTTGTTCTGAGGATACACCATGTCGATAGCCCTTAAGGGCTACCCGCGGCGGTCCCCTGGATGTTCTGTTAGATTGGAGTCTTGTGCGGCATTGCCGGATTTACGCATCTGAAGCGGCGGCCGGATCCCTCGCGGATCCGCGACGCGGTGGAGACCATTCGGCATCGCGGGCCCGACCAGCAGGGCGTTTTTGAGACCGATACCGTCTCGCTCGCCATCGCCCGGCTGAAGATTATCGATCTCGAAACCGGCACGCAGCCTTTCTTATCGCCCGACCGCGATACCGTAATCGTCTTCAACGGGGAAGTGTACAATCATGCGGAATTGCGGCGGGAGCTGGAGCAGCGGGGCCACCGGTTCCGCTCGCACAGCGACACGGAAGTGGTTTTGGCTTCCTTCCTCGAATGGGACGTCGAGTGTTTTGCGCGCTTCCGGGGGATGTTCGGACTGGCGCTGTGGACGGAATCGCGCGGGCGGCTGGTACTAGCGCGGGACCGACTGGGGATCAAGCCGTTGTACGTGGCGCGGCGCGCCGCCGACCTGTATTTCGCCTCGGAATTGAAGTCGATCTTCGTGCATCCCGAGATGGAACGCAATTTGAACCCTTCGGCGCTGGATTGCTACCTCTCGCTGAATTACGTACCGGCGCCGTACACGATGGTGGATGGAATCGAGAAGCTGCGGCCGGGACACTGGCTCGAGTGGCAGGGGGGCAAAACCCGGTCGGAGGCGTACTGGCAGATTCCGCGCGGGGTGGAACAGAAGTGGAGCCTGGAGGACGCCAAGGCGAAACTCGATTCGCTCATGCAGGAGTCGGTACGGGAGCATCTGCTGTCGGATGTGCCGCTGGGACTGTGGCTGAGCAGCGGCCTGGATTCTTCGAGCCTGCTGCATTATGCGGCGGCCGCTTCGTCGACGCCGCTGAAAACTCTCTCCATCTCGTTCGCCGGGCGCAGTTTCGATGAAGGCGGGCCGATTCGCGAACTGACCGCGCAGTACGGCACCGATCATCGGGAGTTCGACGTCAATCCGGAGATCGGATTGCCGGACGCGATCCAACAATTCGCTTATTATTTCGACGAGCCGAATGCCGATGGCGGGGCTCTGCCGGTCTGGTTCCTGTCGCGCATGACGCGGCAGCATGTGACGGTAGCGCTAAGCGGGGAAGGCGCGGACGAGCTGTTCGGCGGGTATTTGACGTATCGCGCAGACCTGCTGGCGCGGTGGGCGCGACGAGTGCCGCGATGGGCGTTGCGGCTGGGGTGTTTTGCGGCTGGATTTTTGCCGGTCTCCGACGAAGTGATCGGCTTCGAGTACAAGGTAAAGCGCTTCCTGCGCGGTTGCCTGCTGCCCGCCAATCGCGCCCACGTCTACTGGAACGGCGTAATTTCCCGAGACGTGGCGGAGGCGGAGTTGCCGCCGGTGTTGGACGGCATTCTTCGCGAGCTTTCCCCCGAGGGCGACGAATTAGAGGCGTACCTGCACTTCGACCAGCAGTATTATCTGCCCGACGACCTGCTGGCCAAGGTGGATCGCATGAGCATGGCGCATTCGATCGAGGTGCGTCCGCCGTACCTCGATCATCGCATCGTGGAGTTCGCCGCCACGCTGCCGGCCAATCTGAAGATCCGCGGCCAGAGGCAGAAAATTGTGCTGCGGGAATTGATGCGCGGCAAATTGCCGGAATCGACTCTGCGGCGCAAGAAAATGGGATTCGATTTCCCCGCCCAGCACTGGATGCGCGGTCCGTTGCGCACTCTGATGATGGATACACTTTCGGCGGATGGCTGGCACAAAGGCCTGTTCGATCCCGTGGGACTGCGCCACTTCGCGGAGAGCCACTTGGAGCGCCGCGCTAATTTAGGTTATGAACTTTGGGGGCTGATGCTGCTGCTACTCTGGATGAAACGATGGAGCATTCAGCCGATTCAAACTCCGGCCGCCGGGCCGGTTCCCGCGGGAATCTTTACGTCTACTTAGCCGTGGCGCTGGTCGCTGCGGCCATTTATCTGGGGTGCATTCTTTCCCCGCCCTCGCTGATGGACGATGTGGACGCCGTGCAGGCGCAGATCGCCCGTAATATGCTGACGTCCGGCGATTGGGTGACGGCGCGGCTCGATGGCATCGTATACCTGGAAAAGTCACCGCTGATTTATTGGCTGATCGCTATCTCGTACAGGATTTTCGGGGCCTTCGACTGGGCGGCACGGATTCCGGTGGCGCTGGCATGCGTGGCGCTGGGGTGGCTCACGGCTGCCTTCGGCACGTGGGCTTTCGGCAAGCGGGCGGGATTTTATGCCGGGCTGGCGGTGTCGACATGCATCGGGCTGTTCCTGTTTACGCGGATTCTGATTCCCGACGTGATGCTGACGGCCACCATTGCGCTCTCCATGTGGGCGTTCCTGCGATGTCTCGATGAAGAGGAGAAGCGTCCGCGGATGTGGGCGGCTGTGATGGCTGCGAGCCTCGGCGTGGGGCTGATTCTGAAAAGCGCCATTGCGCTGGTTTTTCCCGGCGGGGCAGCTTTCCTGTACCTGGTGTTCACGCGGCAACTGTTTTCGCGCCAGGTGTGGCGGCGTCTGCATCCGTGGAGCGGGCTCGCCATCATGCTGTTGATTGCGGCGCCGTGGCATGTGCTGGCGACGCTGCGAAATCCGCCGTATTTCGATTTCACCATGCGCAGCGTGCCGGGGGAATATCACGGATTTCTGTGGTTTTATTTCATGAACGAGCAGGTTCTGCGCTTCCTGAATCTGCGCTATCCGCGCGATTACAACACCGTGCCGCGGGTATATTTCTGGCTGTTTCATCTGCTGTGGCTGTTTCCCTGGAGCGTGTATTTCCCGGCCATCGCGAAATTGAAATTCAAACCGGTTGACCGCGCCGGCCAGACCCGGTTATTGGCGCTTTGCTGGACGGGATTTCTTTTGGTGTTCTTCACGTTTTCGACCACGCAGGAATATTATTCGATGCCGTGCTATCCGGCGCTGGCGCTGCTGCTGGGTTCAGCGATGGCCGAAGGCGGCGCTTGGGTGCGGCGAGGCTCGCGGGTATTGGCTGTAGTGGCGGGATTGGCGGGTTTGGCGTGCATGGCAATTCTGATCGCGGTGCGCGGCATGCAATCCCCGGGCGATATTTCGCAGGCGCTCTCGCGGAATCCGGGCGCGTATACGCTCTCGCTGGGGCATATGGAAGATCTGACGCTCGATTCGTTCGCATATTTGCGATTGCCGTTGGCCGTGGCGGCGGCGGCGTTCTTAATCGGAGCGATCGGGAATTTGCGGGCGGTGGGGCAGCGGGCCTTTTTGGCCGCAGCGTTGATGATGGTCCTGTTTTTCCATGCGGCGCGGCTGGCGATGGTGGTGTTCGATCCGTACCTGTCGTCGCGGCCACTGGCGACGGCCTTGCAGCGCGCGCCCGCGGGAACGCTGGTGGTGGACCATCACTACTATACGTACTCATCGATTTTCTTCTATACGAATCGGACCGCCTGGCTGCTGAACGGGCGGTTTAACAATCTGGTGTACGGGTCCTACGCGCCGGGCGCGCCGGACGTTTTTCTCGACGATGCGCAGTGGCGCGATATGTGGCTGGGGCCGCAACGGTGCTATCTGGTGGCGGATGACGGGCAGCGCCCGCGGTTCGAAAAACTGGCAGGGAAAAGCGCGCTGTTTGTGGTGGCGGACCGCGGCGGCAAGATGGTGCTGACGAATCAGGCGCTACCGTGACGGCGCCCGATGAGGCGCAGCGTCAGTCCGCGCCACGCCGCTAGGGAACGATCGACAGTACCGTCACCAGGGTGTTGTTCGCGAACAGGAATCCGTAATCGAGGTTGGAGGCGGTGACATTCGCCGTGGTGATCAAGCCGACGAAGAAATCGATTCCCGGATTGAGTTCGGAATCGAGGCCGGCCGGGGGGATCAGCGCCAGGACCTGGGACGGGATGGTAAACGTCCCCGCGCTGGCTTGCGCGTTGCAGAAAAACTCGGTGTCCTGTTTGATGCTGGCGAGGCCCGTGATACCGATAATCGTCACGTAATCGCCGGCGTTGCCGCCGGACCAGGTCACGGTAAGGGGATGCGAAACCGAGATGCTCCTGGTGGAAGCTTCATTGGTCCACGTCAGCGGTTGAGGGTAGGTCACCGACGCCGTGATGGGGCCGATGTCCGTTCCGCCGCCGCCATTGTTGAAGGTGTAGGTTCCGGGAGTGAGGAACGGCGTCGCTCCAAAGGCCGACAACTGGGCGAGGTAGGTCCCGGTTTTCGCCTGGGGCAGCGTCTTGGTTCCATTTGGCCCGGTGACGGTCACCGGGGAGCCGGCGTTCAGGCCGGGAATCGGAAACGGATCGAGGACTACAATGCCGTTGCCGCTGGGCACATCATAAGCCGTGCAGCTTCCCACCGATGGCCCTCCGGGCAAGCCGTGGGAGCTGATCAGGTCGAGGTAGCTCCATTGTTCGAAGATCGCGCTGGCGTTGTTGCCGGCGATGTTATCCATGTCGAGGCGCGCCACGTTGATGGTGCCGCCATTTTGAAGTTTGGCCAGGTTCGCGGCCGACAGCCCGGCGCTGCCGTCGGAGCAGTAGGTCTGGCCGGGCGCCGCGATCGGAATGGTGGTGAAGTTACTGACTACGCCATTCACCTGCGCGACCACGGAGACGTAGCATCCGTTCAGGCCGCCGGGAACCGTGAAGTTGATCTGATCGAGGCCGGGAGAGCTTCCGCGTCCGCCATAGAGGACGTTTGCCGGTTGTCCGCCCACGAAGATTTGAACACCCGTGCCGAGGTCGACTGGGACGGGCGGCTCGGTTTCATCGCCGGTGACCGGTCCCAGGCCCGTTCCCCAAAGAACCAAATTGTCACCGGGGTGGGCGGCATTGGTGGGAACCTGAACCTGATAGCTGAGGTTGGTGATGACGCCCGGGCCGCTGCCCTCCTCGTTCACCGCGAAGATGCCGAGGCTGTTCTTGACCACGGTGATCGGGATGCTGCCTTGAGCGCCCTGATAAGTCAGCGTGAGGGTGCCGGCGCCCACGGGCGTGGAGGAGGGCAGAATCGCCGCCACCTGGGTGGCGAAGGTATAGACCATGATGCAGGCATTGGTCACTCCAGCCACCGTCACCTGGATGCTGGTTCCGGCCAGACCCTGGCTGGTGGGCAGGGGGTAACTGCTTACCTTCACCAGATCTCCCGGTCCCATCCCGGTTCCGATGAGGGTGAAGATCGACCCTTCGGCGATACTGCTGTTGGGCAGTCCGGCCGGGACCCAGCTGGCGGCGTTATAGACGCCGGTCAGCAGGGGAGCGGCGGCTGCCAAGGAGGAGGACGCGAAGAGCAGGGAGGCGGATTGCAAGATTTTGCGTACTGACAGCATTTACGATCAACTCCTGGGGGAAAGGATACGCGCGCGTGGGGTCAGGGGGAAGTTACGGCAGGTTGGTTACGTGATGTTACGTTGATTTGGCAGGGCTTGCGAGCGAGCTGCGCTCGCCTGGACAAGCTAAAAGCATGTCCCACATTCCTTTGCTAGAATGAACCTTAGTCCCCCACCACAAGCTCATGAAATTTGGCGTTATTGTTTTTCCCGGAAGCAATTGCGACCACGACGCGTTCTACGCCGTCAGCCACAATCTGGGGCAAAAAGCGGAATTCATCTGGCACGATTCGCACACGCTCGGTGATGTGGATGCCGTGATATTGCCTGGAGGCTTCGCCTACGGCGACTACTTGCGGTGCGGCGCCATCGCCAAGTTCTCGCCGGTGATGGCGGCGGTGCGGCAGTTTGCCGCTGGCGGAGGATTGGTGCTGGGGATCTGCAACGGTTTCCAGATCCTGGTGGAAGCGGGCCTGCTTCCCGGAGCGCTCATCCGCAATCGCGGGCTGAAATTCATTTGCCGCGAAGTCCGTCTTTATACCGAGACTACCAATTCGCCATTCACCAACGCGGCGTACCAGGGCCAGATGCTGCGCGTACCGATCGCGCACGGCGAAGGCTGCTACTTCGCCGACCCGAACACTCTCAACGAACTGGAAGCCGAAGACCGCGTGCTCTTCCGCTACCTGGGGAATCCCAACGGCTCGCTCAACGACATCGCCGGCATCCTGAATCGCGAGCGCAACGTCATGGGCATGATGCCGCATCCGGAGCGGGCGAGCGACCCGCTGATGGGGTCGGCCGACGGGCTGACGGTTTTCCAGTCCGTGCTCCAGGCGGTGGTAAAGGCATGACCACCCTCACACCGGAACTGATCGCGCAACACCAGCTCACACCTTCCGAATACTCCAAGATCGTCGAAATCCTGGGGCGCGAGCCCAGCTATACGGAGTTGGGCATCTTCAGCGTGATGTGGAGCGAGCATTGTTCGTATAAAAGCTCACGCCTGCATTTGAAGAAGCTGCCGACGCGCGGGCGCCTGGTGGTGCAGGGGCCGGGCGAAAACGCCGGCATCATCGATATCGGCGGCGGATATGTAATCGCCTTCAAGATCGAATCGCACAACCATCCCAGCTTTATCGAGCCGTTTCAAGGCGCCGCGACCGGGGTGGGCGGCATTCTGCGCGACATTTTCACCATGGGGGCGCGGCCGATCGCGGTGCTGGATTCGCTGCGCTTTGGGCGGCTGGACGATAGCGTCACGGGGGCGCGCAATCGGCGCATCCTCGCCGGGGTGGTGAGCGGCATCGCGCATTACGGCAACTGCTTCGGCGTACCGACCATCGGCGGCGAGACCATCTTCGAGCCCTGCTACGACGGCAATCCGCTGGTGAACGTGTTCGCGCTGGGCGTGTGCCGGAAGGACGAGATCTTTTACGCCAAAGCGGCGGGCGTGGGCAATCCGGTGATTTACGTGGGCGCGCGCACGGGGCGCGACGGCATCCATGGGGCGTCGATGGCGAGCGCGGAGTTCACCGAGGAATCCAAGCAGAAGCGGCCCAACGTGCAGGTGGGCGATCCGTTCATGGAGAAGCTGCTGCTGGAAGCGTGCATCGAGGCCATGCACACGGGCGCGGTGGTGGGAATTCAGGACATGGGCGCCGCCGGCCTCACCTGCTCGACGTGCGAGATGGGCAGCCGCGGCGAAGTGGGGATCGAGATCGAATTGGATCGCGTGCCGCAGCGCGAAACGGGCATGACGCCGTACGAGATCATGCTGTCGGAATCGCAGGAGCGCATGCTGCTGGTGGCCGATAAAGGGCGCGAAGAGGAAGTCTTCCAGGTATTCCGCAAGTGGGGGCTGGAAGCGAGCGAGATCGGCACGGTCACGGGCGATGGCAAGCTGCGGGTGCGCCATCATGGCGAGGTGGTCGCGGAAATTCCCAATCGCGAACTGGCCGACGAAGCGCCGCTTTACAGCCGGCCATACACCGTTCCGCCGCGCGGCGGCCTGATTCCGGACTATCCGACGACCAAGTTGCAGCGCACGCTGCCGGCGATGCTGGCGGCGGCCGATATCTGCTCCAAGCGCTGGATCTGGGAGCAGTACGACCATCAGGTGCGGACCAACACCGTGGCCGGGCCGGAGCGCTGCGACGCCGCCATCCTGCGGATTAAGGAGACGGGCACATCGATCGCCATGTCGCTCGACGGCAACGGGCGCTATTGCTTCCTTTCGCCGCGAGAAGGCGCGAAACTGGCGGTGGCGGAGTGCTGCCGCAATCTTTCCACGGTGGGGGCGCGTCCGGTGGCGGCGACGAATTGCCTGAATTTCGGCAATCCTGAACGGCCGGAGATCATGGCGCAGCTGGTGGCGGCGATCGAGGGAATCGCGGAAGCATGCAGTTTCTTCGACACGCCGATCACGGGCGGGAATGTCAGCCTGTATAACGAGACTCTGGGCGAGGGGATTTATCCCACGCCGGTGCTGGGCATCGTGGGGACGCTGAAGACCGGCGAACCGGTGACCATCCCGTTCAAGAACAAGGGCCGCAAAGTAATGCTGCTGGGTGGCATCGGCGATTGCGACGACACGCGATTCGGCGGCACGCAATACGCCAAGGAATTCATCAAGGAACTGTGGGGATTGCCGCCGGCGCTCGATATGGAATACGAGCAGCGCGTGCAGTTCGCCATCCGCAAGATGATTGCCGAAGGGCTGGTGGAATCGGCGCACGATTTGAGCGATGGCGGGCTGGCGGTGGCATTGGCGGAGTGCTCCTTCGGACCGCACGCCATCGGCGCGCAGATCGAACTGGATTCCGACCTGCGGCCGGAGATGCTGGCTTATCACGAAGGACCCTCGCGCATTCTGATCTCCACCGAACATCCCAACAGAGTGGCCGCGGTTGCGGAGAAGTACGAAATTGAAGCTCCCATCGTGGGGGTTACAATCGAGAAGGGGCTCGAAATCCGGCAGCGGACCATCACGCTGGGAGCCTGGGAAATCGCAGCGTTGAAGACAAGCTACATGCAGGCCTTCGAATCCTATGTACGATAAATTCCACGACGAATGCGGAGTTGTGGCCATCTACGGGCACCCGGAAGCATCCAAACTGGCTTACCTGGGATTGTACGCGCAGCAGCATCGCGGCCAGGAGAGCGCGGGCATCTGCACGTACGGCGGCGGCGAGATTCACGGTCACAAGTCGATGGGACACGTGGCCGATATTTTCACCAAACCGGTGCTGGCGAGCCTGCCTGGCGAAGTGGCGATCGGGCACACGCGCTACTCGACGGCCGGCGACACGGTGTTGCTCAACGCGCAGCCGTTTTCGGTGGTGTGCAATAAGGGCCGGGTGGCGGTGGCGCACAACGGCAACATCACCAACGCCTCCGAATTGCGCGCCGACCTGGGCCGGCAGGGGGCCATTTTCCAGGCCTCGAGCGATACCGAGGTAATTCTCCACCTGGTGGCGCATTCTTCCGAGCGCACACTGACGGCCGCTTTGCGCGACGCATTGCTGCAACTGGAAGGCGCGTTTTCACTGGTGTTTCTGGCGCAGGACCGCATTATTGTGGCGCGCGATCCGCACGGATTCCGGCCGCTCGCGGTGGGCGAGATGGATTTTTCGGGCGGACGAAAATGCTACGTGTTCGCGTCGGAAACCTGCGCGTTCGATCTCATCGGGGCGGTGTACCTGCACGATGTGAAGCCGGGCGAGATGGTGAGCGTGGGGCCGGAAGGCATCACGCGCGAGTTTTGGGCGCCCAAAAAGCCGCTCTCGCAATGCGTTTTCGAGCACGTGTATTTCGCGCGGCCCGATTCGCTGGTTTTCGGGCGGCCGGTGGAGGAATCGCGCGAGAACCTGGGCGTTCTGCTGGCGCGGGAGTGTCCCGCCGACGCGGATCTGGTGGTGCCGGTGCCGGATTCCGGCGTGCCGGCGGCTATCGGGTACTCGGCCGAGAGCGGGCTGCCGTTCCGCCAGGCGCTGATCCGCAATCATTACGTGGGACGCACGTTCATCGAACCCTCGCAGGCCATCCGCGATTTCGGAGTGAAGCTCAAGCTCAATCCAGTGCCCTTTCTGCTGAAGGACAAGCGCGTGGTGCTGGTGGACGATTCCATCGTGCGCGGCACCACCAGCCGGAAGATCGTGCGCATGGTGCGGCAGGCAGGCGCGCGCGAGGTGCATCTGCGCATTTCCTGCCCGCCGACCGTTTCGCCGTGTTTTTACGGGGTCGACACGCCCACCAGCAGCGAACTGATCGCTTCCAATCACACGGTGGAAGAGATTCGCCGCTTTGTGGAAGCCGATTCGCTGGGATTTCTATCCCTCGCTTCACTGCGCAAGGCCGTGGGGGACGACGAAAATCACGACTACTGCTACGCCTGCTATACCGGCGACTATCCGACGGAACTGGTCAATATCGAAGAGTTGATCGGCGCCCGCCAGAAGCGCCACTGAGACCGTGAAGCTCTCACTCGACGGCAACAGTCTCACCATCGCCGACGCCTGCGCGATTGCCCGCGCCCGCACCGCAGAGGTGACGCTCACACCGGCGGCATACGATCGCATGAACGCGTCGCGCGCCCTGGTGGAACGGCTGGCGGCAGGCGACGCGCCCATCTACGCCGTGAACACCGGCGTGGGACTGCTGGCGGACGTGCGCGTTCCGGCCGGCGATCTCGAACTCCTGCAGCGCAACGTCATCCGCTCGCATTGCGCCGGCGTGGGCGATCCGCTGGCGCGCGAAGCGGTGCGCGCCATGATGCTGATTCGCGCCAACGTGCTGGCCAAAGGCTATTCGGGTATCCGGCCGGCAGTGGCGGAACGGATCTGCGTGCTGATCAACCGCGGGGTGACGCCGGTGGTCCCGTCGCAGGGGAGCGTGGGGGCATCCGGCGACCTGGCGCCGCTGGCCCATATGGCTATGGTGCTGATCGGCGAAGGCGAGGCCGAATTCGAAGGCGCCGTCATGCCCGGCGCGGATGCCCTGCGGCGCGCCGGCATCGAGCCGCTGACGCTGGCGGCTAAAGAAGGCATCAGCCTGATCAACGGCACGCAGGCGATGCTGGCGATCGGCTGCCTGGAAGTGGATGCCGCGCAGGTGCTCACCGAAACGGCGGACGTGGTCTGCGCCATGACGCTCGACGCGCTGCGCGGGACGCCGCGCGCGTTCGACGAACGGATTCACGCCGCGCGCCCGCATGCCGGGCAAATGGAAAGCGCGGCGCGATTGCGCGGCCTGCTGGAAGGAAGCGAAATCCGTCAATCGCACATCGCATGCCGGCGCGTGCAGGACGCTTATTCGTTGCGCTGCGCGCCGCAGGTGCATGGGGCGGTGCGCGACACGGTGGCGACTGCTTCCGCGGTGTTCGCCATCGAGTTGAATTCGGCCACCGACAATCCACTGGTATTCGACGGCGAAATCTTGTCCGGCGGCAATTTTCATGGCGAGCCGCTGGCGTTCCAGCTCGACTTTCTGGCGGTGGCGCTGTGCGCGCTCTCGGGGCTTTCGGAACGGCGCGTGGACCGGCTGGTGAATCCGGCGCTGAACGAGCAATTACCGCCGTTTCTCGCGGGAAATCCGGGGCTGGAATCGGGACTGATGATGGCGCAAGTGACGGCCGCGAGCCTGGTGGCGGAGAATCGCGTACTGGCGCATCCAGGTTCGACGGGCTCCATCACCACCAGCGGGAATAAAGAGGACTTCGTTAGCATGGGGATGACGTCGGCTGTCAAGTTGCAGCGCGTGGTGCGCAATACGCGCGCGGTGATGGCGATCGAAACTCTGACGGCAGCGCGGGCGCTGGATTTGCTGGCGCCGCTGAAATCGAGCCCGAAGATTGAAGAGATGCGCGCACGCATTCGGCGCGTTTCGGCGCCGCTCAAAGGCGATCGGCCGTACTATCGGGATATCGCCGCGCTCGATGGGCTGATCGCGGACGGGGAGCTGCGGGGCTGAGCCCAGCTTCCGCGAAATCAAATCAGCCACAGATGAACACCGATGAACACCGATAAAACCAAGCCCTTTCTTATCGCCGTTTATCGGTGTTCATCCGTGGCCAATCGTGTTTTCGTCGATTTCATGACTTCACTCACGGGTCCGGATTTGGGCTAGCCGCGGGCGCGGGCACGGGACTGCGCCAATCGTTCCCGAAGGAGCGGCGAAAGGGCAGACTCAATCTCGGTAGTGATCAGCCCCTGTTCGTCCAGGTCGTTGATGTGGGTTTCGTCTTTAGCGCGGAAGCTGGTCAGTTTCATGGTCACCAGATCCGCAATCGGGATTACCGGAATTCCCTGGATCTCTCGGCTCCCGCCGATCTTGGCAGCGGGCTCGGAATACTCCGCTCGCACTTTTTCGCCCTCGAATATCATATGCACCGCGCGGCGGGCCGATGGCGCTCCCTTCTGCACGAGCATGTCGACGCCGGCGGCGTGCCGGTATTCGAGCCCGAAGGGTTCCACGGCTTCCGCGATTCCGGGCAGATCCTGGCGGCGGACCAGGATATCGATGTCTTTGGTCAGGCGCCCGGCATCCGCTTCCGCCTCTTCCACGTAAAGATACGCCGCCAACCCGCCGACAACGCGGTATTCGATGCCGGCCGCGGCGAACGCTTTTTTCACCCGTGCCGCGAGATTGAAAAGATCCTGCAACCGTTCCTCGAAAAAAGTATTGACGAAGAGTGACACTGGAATCCTTCTCGGATTATCTCACTCCCGCGGTTTACTGAAAGGCTTCGGCCAGCTGGGCTTGTATTTGTTCGGCGGAGGTTCCCGAAGTAAAGGAGTAGCATTCGGCCGTTACCGCAATCGGAACACGCACCACCTTTCCGGCAATCATGCAGGCGTATGGCATGGAGAGGTGCTCGGCAAATCTTTTGATGAGGGTGCCGTCGGCCGGTTTCGCTGCCGCCGGAACAATGGCCAGAAAGTCCTGCTCGCTCCAACGCCCCACCACAGCATCTTTCGGAACCGTATTGCGCAGGCGGCGGCCGAAGGTGCTCACGACCTCATCCGCGATCGCGGAACCGAAACGGACCCTCGCCTCCGCCAGCCCACGCATTTTGAGAACCAGGAAACACGTTCCTTCCGCCGGCGCCGCTCCCAGGTATTCGGTCAGGAACCGGCGGTTGGACAACTTGCTCGCTTCATCGGTGGCAGCCGCTGCTTCCAGCGTGTCGATCCGGGTGTGGAGGAGGTGCATCTCGGTTTGGAGCTGGGAAACTATGAACTTATGCTGCTTCCGCATTTGCTCCAGGCTCTGCTCGATGGCATCGGCCGCAGCTCGCACCACCGCATGCACCGGCCTTCCTTCGGGCGAGCTCGCAACTTCCCGCAGCCGTACCAGGGCGCCCCGCAGTTTCTCATGGTGATCGGTATCGCATTGCGACAGCCCTTCCACCATTTCCCGCAGCGCCTGAGCGGTGGAACTGAGTTGACAGCGCAGATCGCTCAGATACCGCGCGGCCAGATCGCGGTAGTCCCGCAACAACCCTCGCAAGGTGGAGCGGCTCTCGGAGAGAGCCTCAGGAGACGCAGCAGCCAGTTCGGCGGCGAGATTCGACAGGTATTGGCGGTGCGGACCCGTAATCCCAGCGTCGAGGTCTACGGCATAGTGGGCCATATTGCCGATGGCGGCGAGATAGCACTCCAGTGCGATTTGGCGCAGCTGATGGGTTTTTTCCAATTCCGTAAGATTCTGTTGAATCGAAATCATCGGTCCCCGCTTATTCAAGATATCGGCGGGATCGGGCGATGACTTTATGCCGAGGCCCTAACCTGCGGGCGCGCACTCCGTCTGTGAACTTATAATGAAGGAAATGTATCGAATTGCGTTGCTCGCCATCCTGGGAGCGGTGGCTTTTGCCCAGACCGATGCGCCGCCCGAAAAGCCACCTGCCGGCTTGGAGCAAAGGGTGTTGACCCGCGTCCACGAGTTCTACACCCTCCTGACGAAGCAGCAGTATCGCCAGGCGGAGGCTTATATCGCCGAAGACACCAAGGATTACTACTATGCGGGTTCAAAACCCGATATCCGCGATTTCGAAGTGCTGAAAGTCGAATTCTCGGAGGGCTTCACCCACGCCAAGGTATTCACGCGGTGCACCGAACCGGTGGTGGTTGCGGGATTCCCTCCCGGCAATATGACGGTGACCGTCCCGACGCTCTGGAGGCTTGAGGACGGCAACTGGTACCTTTACGAGGATCCGAACAAGATTCTGAACCCCAGCGGATTGCGCAGCAAGATTCAATCGTCGATAGACGCGGTGGCCGCTAATCCAAACGCGAGGACGGCGCCAAAGGATCTCCCCAAAGATCCCAGTTTCGTTCTCGGGAGGGTACAGGTGGATAAGACCGAGATCAAGCTATCCGCCGGCGGCACGGAAAAAGTCACCGTCGCCAACGGCGCTCCCGGTCCCATCACGCTGGAATACGGGTACCCGCTATCGGGGATCGAAGCCAAGCTGGACCGCAGCGAACTCGGCGCGGGTGAGAAGGCGGTTCTCACGCTGACCGCCGGCAAGGAGCCGGTCGGCGGCTTTTACTACCTGCGGATAATGCCCACGGGGGAAGCCATCCGGATTGGTGTGCAGGTGATGCACTAGGGACGCAGCTGGACGAGGCGGAAAGCACGTCTCCACCAAAGAAATGTTCACCGCAGAGACGCAGAGGCGCTGAGAAAACAAATCGAAGTCAAAACCGGAGAGCGCCGAGGTGGCAGAGAACGCCGAGGGGAAAGCCCCCGGCTCTCACCGTCCTAGCAGCTTCGGTTCGGAGAATCGTCGCGCAGCGCTTACTTCTTCGGGTCCGATCGGGCGGGAGCTGGAGCCTGATCGTTCTTGGGGAACTCCACTTTGGTGTTCTTATCGAGATTCTGCAGCCACTCGCGGGCTTTTTCCTGCTTCAGCTGGTCAAATAAGACGTCCTTCACTTCCGCGAGGGGAGCATAGGTCACCGCATCGGCATGCACGATATAGAACCCGCCGGGCTGCTGGATCGGCTCGCTGACCTCGCCTTCCTTCAATCCCATCACGGCCCCGCGTAGGACGTCGGGCACATTGTCGGTCATTTTCCAGACGCCGAGATCGCCGCCTTTGGCTTTGCTGGCTTCGTCGTCGGATTCGGTCTGTACGAGTTTGGCGAAATCAGCGCCGGCACGGAGTTGCGCCACCAACTTATCGGCTTTGGCTTTGGCTTCCTCTTCGGTCAGCACCTTCTTGGGAATACGGCTGGCGTTCACGGTGGAGGAGTTGCCGTCGGCAGGCGGCGGGGCGCCAAATGCCACTTTGATGCCGCTTACTTTGATGCGGCGGAAAGGCTCCTTATGGTCGTTGTAGTATTTCTCGATCTCCTCGGGCGTGACCGTGATGGAAGCGGTGGACTCGCGCACGTAGAATCGGGCCAGCGCTTCCATCACGGCGAAGTCAATGCCTGGCTTAAACTTGGCATCGTCCCCCATATTTTGACTCTTGGCGGCAGCCGCAGCCCTCATAATCACGCCATACAGGTGTAGAAACTTCTCGGGACTCTGCTCTGCCGTCGGACGGTAGGTTTCCGACAGCAGGGGAATGAGGGTCCGGAGCTCACCGGCGGTCATCTTGGATC
>Ga0326727_10013460_pt1 | contig 18207 bp, 17 predicted proteins | sample MB2enrmetagenome_FD_207643 | JGI IMG/M metagenome (GOLD analysis project Ga0326727, IMG submission 207643) | Lab enriched peat soil microbial communities from McLean, Ithaca, NY, United States - MB29MY | ecosystem: Environmental > Terrestrial > Soil > Wetlands > Peat | place: USA: New York...
AGGGGCAAGTGAAGCGCTCATTCGAATTAGTCCTGGGATAAGGATTTTAACCGCAGAGAACGCAAAGAACGCAGAGGAACACTGGATTCCTGAGCTGTCCGGGTCCTTTCACGGGTGACGCAGACCCAGTCCGTGCGTTGTTATCTTTGTGGTCTTTGCGCTCTTTGCGATTCAGTAAGTTCGATTCGTTTGCGTCTCGTTGACCGGGGTGAAGTCGAGGCCGTCTTCGCGCAATTCGATTCGCTCCCGACCCGGGCGGTTCTGGCCCTTGGCGGCGGCTTCGGTTGAGTCCCACAGGATTTCCTCGAAGAGGCGTTTCCTCGGCGCGCAATAAAGGTCAAAGAGTGTCGCAGGCATCCTGCCTGCGTCCGCGCCCGCCGGCCCTTGCCTCGCCGCCTCCTCCAACAGCAGCACGGACGCATCCACCCCGCCGCATCGGTAGCGCCAATCGCACTGCTGGCACTGGCTCGGTTTGAGCGAATGGGAGAAGAGCTCCGCCATGAGGTCCAGCCGTTCCCATCGGATGCGGAGAGGGCAACGTTGTCGAAGGACTTCCCGTCTGCGCTTCTGCTTTCAGATAGAATCGCGCTCATTGGAATTGGCTTCGGTCCAGCCCGGGCAGGTGCTGGCCTGATAGGGTGAACTACTACTGCAGATACGAGGGCACCAGTTCGCGGTGCGGCAGATTGTCGATGTTCCAGCGTTTCAGCACGGCGTCTTGCCTGAGGTCGAATAACTGCTGGACCCGGAGGTTCTCGACATGACCATCACAGAAACTGACGTTAAACCGCCCGCCGTGACGCTTTAGGATTCCTCGCGCCGACGTCGCACAACCGGGGCTGTCGTCGAGCGGCGCGCCAAGCAGGTACCAAGCCCCAGAGTCCTGGAAAACGTCCACGGGGCTGAGATGGTACGTAGCGCAGGAGAAGCCAGATTGGGGGAGCGGCGCCGCAAAGTCGGTGTAATCGCCGGGGGGCTCCCCGCTCGGTCCGCATACCATTACAGGCGTGTCGCCTATCGCGACCATGTCGGTCGGCCTGGCCACGTCGCCCTCCTTCCGCGGCCCGGCAGCAATGCCAACTGGGTTGATGTAGGCCGGGCTGGACATGATCTCAAAGTCGGAGTTCGGGACTAACCCGAGACCATTCGGGATCCCCGCGTGAAACGCTGGGAACATTCCCCCTCCATTATAACCGTAGCTGCCAATGTACCTCTGGTACAGGGGATTAGGGAGCCGGTCGTACGCCGGGCAACTCAACACCGGGCTGTCCGGCACGTAGCAATTGCTGGCCGAGTTCCAATTCGGCCATTTTGCCGACGTATAAGACCCCAGACGCTGATACCAGGTGAGGGAGGTGGAGACGTTTGTCGCGCCAGTGAGAATATCGGCGGGATAGCCCTTGTTGTCGTCGATGTACATTTTCATCCCCAGCACCCATTGGTGGAGATTGCTCTTGCAGGCGGCGGAGAGGGCCGCCGTCTTTGCCCGGTTCAATGCTGACAGGAGAATGGCCGCCAGGATGGCGATGACGGCGATGACCACCAGCAACTCGATCAAGGTAAACGCCAGCCCTGGAAGAGGCGCCCGCGCCGCGCCAACCCCGAGCGGAGCACCACGCTGTCCGCTGATTCTCCTGTGCCTCATAGGCTTTCCCGACTTCCGCGCCAATGGAACCAGAGCCCGCAGCCGTTGTCAAGCGAATTCTGCATTTCGGGCGGCGCCCGGGCGCAGGACAAAATAGTGACCATTAGGGCAGTTCAAATCCTTTGTAGCTCTGGCAGTTCTTTGTCCCGGAGGGACATCTGAGAATAGCCCAACGCTTTAGCGTTGGGCAGGCGGTTTTTGGTTGCCCAAGTCCCGCAGGGACGGCTGAATGGCAGACATGTCCTACGTCAGTTCCTATTACCACTGTGTGTTCAGCACCAAAGCCCGCCTGCCACTCATTACCCCGCCCCTCCAGGAGAGGCTCTGGCCGTACCTGGGCGGCGTCGCCCGACAAAACCGGATCAAGGCCATAGCCTCAGCCGTCCCTACGGGACTTTGGCTTCTTGGCGGCCTGGACCCAACGCTGAAGCGTTGGGCTATTATCGGCTGTCCCTCCGGGACTCCCGGACGGCGGCCGGGTGGTGTATCTGTGCGGATACAGCAAGACTGTCATACAGCCACGCATATCATTGGGCTTGCAGAACGGGGTTACTTTTTTGTCTTGCACCCGATTGCCCCCCATCCCGGTGCGCATCTCGCACGCCTGGCGGGGCCGGGAGGCGCCCATTCGGGCGGGCAGCGCTGGTTGCACGCCCCTCGGCGGGGGCCAATCTGAACGTAAACTCAAGGACTGGACCGTTCAGGAAATGCAGGCTCAGGCCAAGAAATGAGCATTGGAGGGAATCGTTACGCGCGGCGATTGTGGTTCCATGAGAACGACAGCGACCGAACTGAGAATTCGACGGGCGGACCAACGCGGCCATACCGACCACGGCTGGCTTAACTCGCGCCACACTTTTTCCTTCGCGGACTATTACGACCCGGCGCACATGGGCTTTCGCTCCCTGCGGGTCATCAACGACGACCGGGTGGCTCCGGGGCAAGGCTTCGGGACGCATCCTCATCGGGACATGGAGATCTTCAGTTGCGTCCTGGAAGGCACGCTGGAGCACAAGGACAGCATGGGCAACGGGCGAAAACTCAAGCCGGGCCAGATTCAGCTAATGAGCGCGGGCCGGGGCATCACACACAGCGAATTCAACCCCTCCCGCAGCGAGCCGCTGCATTTCCTGCAAATCTGGATCGAACCCCGCCAACGCGGCCTCACGCCGAGCTACACCGAGTGGCATCCGAAACCCGAACATGCCGCCGCCGCCAAAGCGCTGGTCATCTCGCCGGACGGCCGCGACGGCTCGGCGATGATTCATCAGGACGCGGATATCTATCGCATCCGGCTCCAGCCCGGACAGGGCGTCACCCATAAACTGGTTGCCGGGCGGGGGGCATGGGTCCACGTTGCAGAAGGCGCGTTGAACCTGAATGGCGCCGCCCTGACGACGGGTGACGGGGCGAGCACCGAGGAACCCGGAGTGCTGAGGCTCAGCGCCACTGAGCCAACCGAAGCGATCCTGTTCGACCTGAAGTAAAAACAACAAGAAACAAAGCGGAAACTATGACCAAAATACTTGTCCTCTATTACTCCATGTACGGCCACGTCGAAACGCTGGCCAAGGCCGTCGCCGAAGGCGCACGCTCCGTTGCCGGCGTCGAAGTCACCGTAAAGCGCGTGCCCGAAACCATGTCGCCGGAGGCCGCCAAACAATATGGCGCGAAGCTGGACCAGGCGGCCCCCCTGGCCGACCCCAAGGAACTGGCCAACTACGACGCCATCCTCTTCGGCACGCCGACACGCTTCGGCAATATGGCCGGCCAGATGCGCACTTTCCTGGACCAAACCGGGAGCCTCTGGACCAAAGGGGCGCTGGTGGGCAAGGTGAGCAGTGTCTTCGCCAGCACCGGCACAGGCGGCGGGAACGAGTCCACTATCCTCACCTTCATCCCGACGTTGCTGCATCAAGGGATGGTCTATGTTGGCCTGCCTTACGCCTGTCCGGAGCTGGCGGACGTCAGCGAGGTTAGAGGCGGCAGCCCTTACGGCGCGGCGACGATTGCCGGGCCGGACGGTTCACGCCGGCCAAGCGCAAAGGAACTCTCGATGGCGCGCTTCCAAGGCGCGCATGTCGCCAAAATTGCAGTAAAGCTTCAAAGCTGACTCTCGATTACGAGGAGGGCAAGAAACACCCGGTTCAGCAGCAATACGCGCTCTGCCTCTGCGGGCGACCCGACAACAAGCCATTTTGCAACGGCTCGCACGCGGCCGGAGCAGACAAGGATCAAACGGCGACAAGTCTCACTGTGCGGCGGGCTCCGGTTCCGGCTCAACCGTAATGGTCCCCGGCGTTGCCGGGGGCGCGGGTGGCACGTAGGCGACCGGAGGCTGCCCTCGGGGAGTGCTCAGTTCTGCAATCAGACCATTGACTCGCTCCAGGCTTCCGACTTCCCGGCTGGTAGGCGCCGAGGGATTGACCGCCACGAAGGCCGCGGTCCGAGTGTAATCTTCCAGGTCAATCACACCCCTGTAGCTGTAAGCCTGTTTCAGGCCCCAACCAAATCCTCGATCGCGAAAAAAGACCACACCCTCGACCGCAATTCCCCGAACGTCGCCCGGTTCACAATCGGGTGAGGAGACCGCCTCAAAGTGGGTTATGGCTATGCTCTCAGGTCCCACGTTCGGGCGCTCCAAAGGAAGCAGGGAAACAGTGGTGGCCACGCCGAGACCATTGCTCAGTTCTTTAATGACGCGGTCGGTGAGCCGATCCAAACCCATGCGGAAGGCGAATTGGCGATCCGGCCGGAGGGTGCTGGCGGTGATCGCCAGGTCCCGGTTCGCGGTCGTGGGATAGAAAAAGCCCGCCCACCGAAACCGTTCAGTGGGATAAAGCCTGGCCTCCAGGCCGGGGCCATACCAGGCCCGGTAAAATCGCGCATCGAACTCGGGCACGAACCACCAATGCATCGTAACGTCATCCAAGTAACGGTAATAGGGACACGGACGAATACCCCAGGCCACGCCGCCGTAAAAACCTAATCCGCGCAACCTTACGTCGAAAACCGGCGGGCCACCCTGCCAGAAACGAACGTATTCCTCGCTTCTCCCACGAAATTCGGGACTCTGAAAATGCGTCTCAAATGCCTTTTCATGACGCGCGTACAAAGCATGAATCTCCGGACTCCGCACGCGAGTCACGTTTTCGTGAACTACCACCCGAACTTCCTGCACCTGCCGGACATGTTCCTTTGGCTCAGCCGCAAAATGACTGGACCCCTTCACCGCTCCTGGGCCGACTCTGGCTCCTCCGCCTGGCTGGCCCTTCTCCTGCGCTTTGCCCTTCTCCGGCGCTTTGGCCCTCTCCGGCATTGCGCCCTTCTCCTGCGCCTTGCCCCTCTCCGGCGCTTTGCCCCTCTCCGGCATTGCGCCCTTCTCCTGCGCCTTGCCCCTCTCCGGCGCTTTGCCCCTCTCGGGCACTGTGCCCTTCTCCTGCGCCTTGCCCCTCTCCGGCGCTTTGCCCTTCTCCTGCGCCTTGCCCTTCTCCTGTTCTTTGGCCTTCTCCTGTTCTTTGCCCTTCTCTTGATCCTGGGCGCGTGCCGTCAGCGAAACAGAAAGGGAAAGGGAAACCACTCCGGTGAAAAGGAACCGCATGAGTCGGCGGATTGTCATAATGTCAATTATTGAACCAACAGTAATTTTCTTCATAAATTCAAATGATATACATGTCTTTTTGGCCGTGCGGTCCTCTGTATTGGCGCTGTGCGCTTACGTGTGAACCGGCCCCTGCCCGCACTCGTTCTGTTCAACCGTTTGCCCGATCTTACCTGGCACGGCCGGGTCGTCAACCCCAAACGTATGGCGCCTTTGGCCTGCCGCAAACGGCTTGCAGCGGGCCGCCAAGCGTGTCATTCTGCCGTCGGCACGGATTTGCTGTCTCCCGGGCGATGCGGCCCGGGCGGCCAAGAGAACATTATGGCCCGCGAAGCACTGAGAATTCTGATAATCGAGCACGACCCCGCCTTTGCGCGGTATCTGGGCGACATGTTGGAGCAGGCGCGCGACCTGTCCGTGGAGCTCGGATTCGCAAGCGAGTTGAGAACCGGGTTGGAGTTGCTGCACGCGGCCGCGTTCGAGGCCGTCATTCTGGATCTCTGCGTGCCGGACGGGGCCGGGTTGGGCAATGCCGGGCTGATCCGCGCGCTGGCGCCGGGGCTGGCGATCATCGTGACGGGTGAGGTGGACGAAGAAATCCTGGCGGTGGAGACGGTGCATGAAGGGGCGCAGGACTACCTGGTCAAAAACCAGATCACGCCCGGCGGATTGGGGCGTTCGATCCGCTATGCGATAGAGCGGTGCCAGATGGACACGGCCCTGCTGGAAGCCGAGAGGAAATACCACAGCCTCTTTGACGGCCTGGTGGAAGGGATCTTCCAGACGACACCCGAAGGACAGTACAAAATGGCCAACGCTGCGCTGGCCAGGATCTACGGCTACTCCTCGCCCGAGGAGTTGATCCAGACCCTGACCGACATCGGCCGGAGTCTTTATGTCCAGCCGAACCGCCGGGACGAATTCATCCGGATGATGCAGGCGCAGGACACCATCACCGATTTCGAATCCCAGGTTTTTCGCAGGGATGGCACGGTGATCTGGATTGCGGAGCACTGCCGGGCTATCCGCGACGAGAAGGGGCGGCTGCTTCACTACGAAGGAACGGTCGAGGATATTACCGAGCGAAAGCAGGCCGAAGAGAACCTGCGCAATTCGGAGGTGCTTTACCATTCGCTGGTCGAGACGCTGCCCCAGAACATCTTTCGCAAGGACCTCGAGGGACGGTTTACCTTTGCCAACCAGCAGTTCTGCCGCAGCCTGGGCAAGACCCTGCCGGAAATTGTGGGCAAGACCGACTTTGACTTCTTCCCCCCCGAGCTCGCGGCCAATTACCAGCGAGACGACCGGCAGGTCATCGAGACCGGGAAAAGCTGCCAAAAGGTCGAGGAACACCGGCCCCCGGGCAGAGAAAAGATGTACGTACAGGTAGTCAAGACCCCCCTCCACGGGGCCGACGGCGCCACCATCGGCCTGCAAGGCATCTTCTGGGACATCACCCAGCAACGGCTGGCAGACGAGAAGATCCGCCGGGCCAACGCCTTGCTGGCCCAAAGCCGAAACGAGTTGCGCGCCAAAAACGCGCAGATGCAGGACGAATTGAAGATGGCGCAGGAAATCCAATTGACCATGCTGCCGCAGCAATATCCGGCCTTTCTGCGCTCGAGCGAAGCCTCCGGGAGCGTCTTCCAGTTTACTCACCGCTACCTGCCCACCGGAAGCGTGGGTGGAGACTTCTTCACGGTGTCTTGCCTCTCCGAGACGGCGGCAGGGGTGTTCATCTGCGACGTGGCGGGCCATGGCGTGCAGGCCGCGCTGGTCACAGCCATGATACGGGCGCTGGTCGAGGAGCTCAAGCCGGTGGCCACTGACCCCGGCCAGTTCCTGACCAAGCTCAACAACGACCTCTGCGCCATCCTCAAACACACTGGAAACCCGATGTTGACCACCGCCTTCTATCTTGTGGCAGACTGGCGGGCCTGCACCGCCCGCTACGCCAATGCCGGCCATCCCAAGCCGTTGCACCTGTGCCGCAGGGCCGGCCTGGTCCAACCGCTGGCCAATGCCTCCGGCAAGAGCCAGCCCGCCTTGGGCCTCCTCGAAAACGCCTCCTACCAGACCTCCGAGGCCAGGTTCTGCCCCGGAGACCTGATTATGCTCTTTACGGACGGCCTCTATGAGGTCGAGAACCCGCAGAACGAGCTTTACAGCCAGGACCAACTCCTGGCCTCCGCCCGGCAACTCGCGCAGCTCCCCGCCGCCCAGTTGTTCGACGAGTTGCTCGGCCAGATCAAAGCCTTCTCGGCCGGAACCAAGTTTATGGACGATGTCTGCATGGTCGGTCTGGAGTTCGCCGAGGAGCCGAAATAACTTTGCTCGCCACCCGGCAGCCGGGTGTTTAATATGCAATCGTCTTGAGCATGAAAACCGCCTTCAACCGTCGTACATTCCTCAAGCGCGCTGCCTTGGGCAGCGCCGCTTTGTCCGCCAGCCGCTTGCTGGCCGGCCCAAACCTTCTTGCTGCCGGGGACCCCGGCCGCAAGCTCAACTGCGTCCAGATCGGCTGCGGCGGGCGCGGGCTGAGTGCCCACCTGGACTGGCTGGTCAAGCACAGCAAAGACAATGTCGTGGCCATCGTGGACCCGGATGAGAGACGCCATGCCGAAGTCAGGGGGTTCCTGCAGCGCAACGAAGTGGACCCTTCCGGACTTCAGACCTTTACCGACTACCGCGTGATGTTCGACAAGATCGGCAAGAGTATTGACGCCGTCTTCATCGCCACGCCCAACCATCATCACGCCTCCCCTGCCCTGCTGGCCATGCAAATGGGCAAGGCCGTCTATTGCGAAAAACCTCTTTGTCACGACATTGCCCAGGCCCGCAAGCTCCGCCAAATGGCCCGCGAATCCAAAGCCCCGACCCAAATGGGCAACCAGGGCCATTGCGAGAGCGGCTACCGCAGGCTCTGCGAGTTCATCTGGAGCGGCGTCGTCGGCAACATCACCCAGACCCATAGCTGGACCGACCGCGCCAACGGCGCCGCCGGACCGCGTCCGCCCTCGCTCCCGGTTCCCGCCGGCCTGCATTGGGACGAATGGATCGGCCCCGCTCCTTTCCGCCAATACCACGCCGGATTGCATCCGCACGACTGGCACGGGTGGTACGACTTCGGCAACGGCTCGCTGGGCAACATGGGCTGCCATGTCCTGGACGGCGTCTTCTGGGCGCTCAAGGCCGAACACCCCGTCAGCATCGAAGCCGAGGAACTCCGCCCCGGCAGCAGCGAGGCCTACCCCACCGGCTGCCGCCTGCGTTACGACATGCCGGGGCGCGGCGATATGCCCCCGTTCACGGCCTACTGGTACGAGGGCTTCAAGAAAGACGCCGAGGCCGCTCCCAAGGGCGACCTGCAATCAGCCAAAGGCAAGGACCAGAACCTGCCGCCCCTCTTTGCCGAGCTGCTCAAGCAATACCCGGATGAAGTCTTCGACTACGACGGCGGCACTTTCTATGTCGGCGAAAAAGGCATCCTCTACACCGGCACCTACGGCAGCATGCATATTCTGCCGCGCGAGAGAATGAACGAGTTCTCCCAGGTCCCCGAGATGTTGCCTCGCCCAAAGAACATCATGACCGACTTTCTCGACGCCTGTCGCCAAGGCGAAAAGGAAACCGCCGTCAGCTTCGACTACGGCGCCCGACTCACCGAATTCGTTCTCCTGGGCAACCTCGCCCAATACGCCGGCGCCGGCCGCAAGGTCCAATGGGACGGTCCCAACATGAAGGTCACCAATCTCCCGGAACTTAACCAATGGCTCCATCGGCCCGCCCGTCCAGGCTGGCCGATTTGATAAGCCAGTCTTGAGAATCGGCTCATGTTTTGGGATCGAGAATCTGAAATCCTGGCCCGCCCTCTACTGGAGCGGCTCCAACTGGGCCATTTGCAGGAAACCGTCCGGCGGGTGGCGCGGCGCGTGCCGTTTTACCGGCAGAAATTCGCCGAGGCCGGCGTCAAACCGGAGGACATCAAGTCGCTCGATGACGTGCGGCGCCTGCCCTTCACCACGGGCGCGGACCTGCGGGCCATCTACCCCAAGGGCCTGGTGGCCGTAGAGGCGCATGAAGCCGTGCGCCTCCACACCTCCAGCGGCACGACCGGCAAACCCAAGGCGGTCTTCTTCTCGCGCCGCGACATCCGTAATTCAGCCGAACTCATGGCCCGCTCGCTGGTCATGACCGGTGTCACCAACAAGGACGTCTTCCAGAACATGATGAGCTACGGGCTGTTTACCGGCGGCCTCATCATGCACTACGGCGCCGAGAGGGTCGGATGCCTGGTCATCCCTGCCGGACCGGGAACCTCCGAGCGCCAATTGATGCTCATGCAGGACTTCGGCACAACCGCCGTCCATATCCTGCCCAGCTACGCCCTTTACTTCGCCGGCTTCCTGGCCCAGCGGGGCGTCAACCCCCGCACAGACTTGACGCTGCGCCGGGCGTTCGTCGGCGCCGAACCCCACACCGAGGAAACGCGCCGGAGAATCGAACAGGCCCTGGGCGTTGATGTGTATAACTCCTACGGCCTCACGGAAATGAACGGCCCCGGCGTCGCCTTCGAGTGCGAGCACAAGGCCGGGCTGCACCTGTGGGAGGACCACTTCCTTTTGGAGATCATTGACCCGGCTGCCGGTGAACCTCTGCCCGAAGGCCAACCAGGCGAATTAGTCCTGACGACTCTCAGACGCGAGGCCATGCCGCTCATCCGTTATCGAACACGCGACATCACCTCCATTATTCCCGAACCCTGCCTCTGTGGCCGCACCCATCACCGCCTCAATCGCATCAGCGGCCGCACAGACGATATGCTCATCGTGCGCGGCGTGAACATCTTCCCCCAGCAAGTCGAGCGCATCCTCATGTCCATGCCCCAGGTCGGCCCGAACTATGTCATCATCCTCGATGGCCTCGATGACATGGCAGTCAAGGTCGAGTTGGCCGCCGCCGGGTTTGACGGCGACGTCGAGCATTTGGACACGCTTCGGCGCCAGCTCGCGGAAAAGCTCAAGACGGAACTCTTCGTCCGGCCCAATGTGGAGCTAGTGCCCGCCGGTTCCTTGCCGGTGGCCGAGGGCAAGGCCAAACGCGTGATTGACAGACGATCACTCTGAATATGACCACAATGAACCTCGTTGCCGTCTTTGTGGAAAACAAACCCGGCCAAACCGCCCGTGTCACGAAGATCCTCGCTGATGCCCGTGTGAACATCTGCTGGGTCACCATCGCCCACAGCGGCAGCTTCGGCGTGATGAAATTCCTCGTCGACAATCCCGATCAGGCCGTGCGGAGCCTCCAGGAAAAGGGCCTGATGGTGTCCCGGCTCGAAGTCCTCACCCTCCAGGCGCCCAACCAGCCCGGCTCACTCCAGGCCGTCGCCGACTGCCTGGCACAAGGCGGTGTCAACCTCGCCAACTGTTCCGGATTCGTCGCCAACAACCGCGCCATCCTCATCATCGAAACCCACGAGCTGGCCAAGGCCCGCGCGGTGCTCGAACAACAGGGCCTGCACCTCCTTACACAGGAGGAAATGACCAGCCTCTAACCCGCAAATGTCAGCCAATGCAACCCTTGCAGCCCCCAGATACGCATCGTCTGTCCGCCGCCATCGGATGGCTGGGGCTCGGCAACCGGAGCGAAGCCAAAGCAGAGCTTGCCTCCATTTCACCCGCCCGGCAGAATCATCCCGACGTCCTGGAAGTCCTATGGGCGATTCATTCCGAAGAAAAAGACTGGGACCCGGCTCTGCAGGCCGCCCGCGCCTTGGTCCAGGAGGCGCCTGAACGGGCCGCCGGTTGGATTTTCCAGGCTTATGCCCTGCGCCGCGCGCACAATGGCGGCCTGCAGCAGGCCTGGGAGGCCCTGCGCCCTGCCTATAACCGCTTCCCCCGCCAGCCCATCATCCCCTTCAATCTCGCCTGTTACTCCTGCCAGATGCGCCGGCTCGAAGAGGCCCGCTCCTGGCTCGTCCGCGCCGCCCAAATCGGCGGCAAAAAGGACATCAAGCAAATGGCCCTCGGTGAACCGGACCTCGAGGCCCTCTGGGAGGAAATCCGGCAATGGGATTAGGGCGCCCTTCGGAGGTCTCCGGACGTTGGGCGCGCCAAGGGCTGGAAATCCGTGCCATCCGGGCAATCCGCGGTTAAGGTTATTCCTGGTATGTTAGTGGCGGATACGATTCGCAAGAAGCTGGCCGCGCTGCCCCACAAGCCCGGCATCTACCTGATGCGCGACCGTTTCAGCACGGTGATCTATGTCGGCAAGGCGCGCGATTTGCGCAAGCGCGTCAGCCACTACTTCCAGCCGTCGCGCCGCATGGGCTGGGACTTGAAGCTCAAGGCCCTGACCGAGGCGATCCACGACTTTGACTTCCACGTCGTCCGCAGCGAGCCGGAGGCCCTGCTCCTGGAAGGCAGGCTCATCAAGGAGTTTCACCCGCGCTACAACATCAGTTTCCGCGATGACAAGCGATTCCTCATGCTCAAGGTGAACCTGAACGACCCGATCCCGCGCTTTAGCCTCACCCGGCTCAAACAGGAGGACGGCGCCCGTTACTTCGGCCCCTTTCCAAACTCGAGCGCCTTGCGCGGGACGCTGGCCCTGGTCCGCCGCCAATTCCACCTGCGCGGCTGCCGCCCGCTCACCCCCGCCCAACGGGACTACAAGCATTGCCTCTATGCTCACTTGAAGTATTGCACCGCCCCCTGCATCGCCAACGTCTCCCGCGAGGAGTACCTCGGCCAGGTCAAGGCCGCCTGCGATTTCCTGGACGGCCACTGTCAGGGGATGCAGGCGCAACTGGCCGAGGAAATGAACAAGGCCGCCGCCGCCCAGGAATACGAGCGCGCCGCCCAACTGCGCGACCTCCTGGCCGGCCTGAGACGCACCACCGAAAAGGTCAACCGCTTCGAACGCCTGCCCTACAGCCTCCCGCTGGCCATTGACCCGGACAGGGACCTTGCCGAGCTGGCCCGGGCGCTTGGCCTTCCCGCGCCCCCGAGCCGCATCGAAGGCTTCGATATCTCCAACATCAGCGGCACCTTCAAAGTCGCCTCCCTCGTCAGCTTCCGCAACGGCCGCCCCGACCGCGCCAACTATCGCAGGTTCAAGATCAAGACCGTCGAAGGCCAGGACGATTTCGCCTCCATGGCCGAAGTCGTGCGGCGCAGATACTCGAGGTTGTTGAGGGAATCCACGCTCCACCCTCCACCCTCCACGCTCCCCCGCCCTCCGTCCCCTGCCCTGCCCTTGCCGGATTTGATCCTGGTCGATGGCGGCAAAGGACAGCTTGGCGCGGCCTGCGCTGAATTGGAGAAACTGGGTCTGCGTCATATCCCCGTCATCGGACTGGCCAAGGAATTCGAGGAAATTCATCGCCCCGGCCAAAAGGAGCCATTGCGGCTGCCCCAGCAAAGCGGCGCCCTTAAGCTGCTCCAGCGCGTCCGTGATGAGTCACACCGCCTGGCCAACACCTATAATGCCAAGCTCCGCCTGCGGAAGATCTCCGAGAGCATTCTCGATGAGTTCCCCAACATCGGCCAGCGCCGGAAAGCCGCCTTGCTCAAGAAATTCGGCTCTATCCAGCGCCTCCGCCTGGCCAGCGTCGAGCAGATTGCCGAAGTGCCCGGCCTCGGCGGCAAAGCGGCCGCCGGCCTGAAGGCCTTCCTGGACGTGCGACAGTAATCCAGAAACCGCGTGCCAAAGGCGGCGTATTGCGGTATTTCTGGGGGATGACCAGCGAACGTTCTATCCGGAATCTGGCGCTCATCGGCTTCATGGGCACCGGCAAGTCGAGCGCCGGGAGGTTGGCGGCCGACATCCTGCGCTTCACATTCCTGGACACGGACCGGGTGATTGAGGCGCGCGCGGGAAGCACGATTTCCGAGCTCTTCGCCCAGCAGGGCGAGCCGGTTTTTCGTGAATGGGAACGGCGCATCGTGGAGGAACTGACCCGCCGGAGCAAGACGGTCATCGCGACGGGGGGCGGTTTGCCCCTCGATGAAGCCAACCTCGTCAGCCTCAAGAGCCATGCCCTGGTGCTGTGTCTTTGGGCGTCGCCGGAAACCATTTTTGAGCGTGTGCGCCATCACGACCATCGGCCGCTTCTGAACGAGCCGGAGCCGCTGGAGAGAATCCGCACCCTGCTTGCGGTTCGTGAGCCGCATTATCGCCAGGCGGATGTGCTGCTGAACACGGAGCGGCGATCGGTCAAGGAAGTGGCCGTCCAGGTAGTCCATCAGTTTCACATGGCACAAGCGGCCCATCCATGAGAGAAGCAGTCCGCAGGCGGGCGCAGGAATTGGGCTTCGAGGTTTGCCGGTTTGCCACCGCGGCGCCGCCGCAGTCGGCCCCGCAGTTCCAGCAATGGCTTGCCGGGCAGCGCCACGGCCAGATGGCTTACCTGGAGCGCAACGCGCGCAAGCGAGTGGACCCGCGGCAGGTCCTGCCTGGCGCAGCCACTATCATCACGCTAGGCGCCAGCTATGCCGACGAGCGGGGGGCGACGCCCCTCAGCCAGTGCGGCGTAGTGGCCCGCTACGCCCGTTATGCCGACTATCACGACATCCTGGGCGAGCGTTTGAAGGGATTGGCGAGGTTCGTCGATCAACTCGGGGGCAAAGGCTCTCGTTCGGCATGGTACGTGGACACCGGCCCGCTCTTGGAACGTGATTTGGCCCAGCGCGCCGGACTGGGGTTCATCGGCAAGCACACCAACCTCATCAGCCGGCAGTTGGGGAATTGGATTTTCCTTTCCGAGATACTGACCACGCTGGGGCTGGGGCCTGACGCCCCGGAGCACAATCGTTGCGGGTCGTGCGCCCGCTGCATCGCCGCCTGTCCTACGCGCGCCATCGAGGCCCCGTTCCAGCTCGATGCGCGCCGTTGCATCTCCTACCTGACCATTGAACTCAAGGGCGCCATTCCTATCGAGCTTCGACCGTCCATCGGCAACCGCATTTACGGCTGCGACGACTGCCTGGCCGCTTGTCCCTGGAACCGGTTCGCGCGCCAGGGCCAACTGATGCGCCCGCACTGGCGTCCCGACCTGGCTGCGCCCGACTTGCTGGAATTGCTCGAGCTGGACGAGGCGGCCTTCCGGCGCCGGTTCGCCGGCACCCCGATGCTGCGGACCCGGCGGCCGGGCCTCCTGCGCAATGTGTGCGTTGCCTTGGGCAATACCGCCGGCCAAAGGGCCCTGCCCGCCTTGGAGAAAGCCGCCGCCGACCCGGAACCCTTGATAGCCGAGCACGCCCGCTGGGCCTGTGGCCAGGTCCGAGCCAGGGCCTGTGACAGAGTTCCCCGCAAACCATAGCGGGAGACCAGCGTGAGCCTCAAACGGGGAGAGGGTGGCGGCAACGCCACCCTCTTACCCGCAGGAGTCTCTGCCACTGTAGGAGACGACGTAAGGAGTCTCTGCCACTGTAGGAGACGACGTGAGGAGTCTCTGCCACTGTAGGAGACGACGTAAGGAGTCTCTGCCACTGTAGGAGACGACGTAAGGAGTCTCTTCCCGCAGGAGACTTCGTAACAGGATCGGGGCTTTTTCGGCCTTCGGCTCTCAGGGCTGCGCCTTTTAAGCTCCTGCCAGGTTGCGCTTTACAAAATCTGTCCGATTGTCCTTTACAAAAAGCCCGGGGTGCTGTAGAAATATTTTGCAATAGACACGCCAATTCCCAGTTGATAGGCGCGGGTCTGGTTTGCAAAGATACCGCTTGAACATGTTTTATGACCTCAAAAAGACAGCGTAGCTCAGGGCGAATGGGGCGCCCGGCATTCACATTGATTGAACTCCTGGTGGTCATTGCCATCATCGCCATTTTGGCCGCCATGCTCCTGCCGGCGTTGGCCAACGCCAAGGGCAAAGCGCAGCGCATTACTTGCACGAACAACCAAAAGCAGTTGCTGGATGCGATGAAAATGTATGCGGACGACAACCTCGATCGGTTCGCCTTTGCGAACTGGGACAGCGGCGCCGCCGGTCTCCCGCGGGGCTGGCTCTACTACGTCACCAACGGCGCGATTCCGGACCCGGGGCCCAAAGGGCTTTATGAGAATGAGAAAACGATCGCCTACCAGACGGGCCTGTGGTTCATGTACACCCCAAACCCTAACACCTACCTCTGCCCGGTCGACATTAAGAGCAAGACCTACACGTGCCTCCCCGGCGCGGGCTGCCGCAACAACCGCATGTCGAGTTATGTCATGAACGGGGCGGCCTGCGGCTATCAGAACGGGAACCTGAAGTACGACACGCAGACTAAGGTCACGGATGCCTGGAGCCCGATGTGTTACCTGATGTGGGAGCCGGACGAAAACGCGGATGGGCCCGGAGACCCGGGAGCCTTCGAATTCAACGATGGCGCCAATTACCCGCGCGCGATTGGGGTCACGGGGCAGAATGGGACCGGCGAGGGCATCGGGCGTCTGCATAGCAAGAATGGCGGGAACATTATGGCCATAGCCGGCCATGTGACGTTCATGACCTCCAAGGCCTTCGCCCAGGACTCACTCTCGGTGGGGACCGACGCGGCTCCCGGACCGGGACACAAGACCTACCTGTGGTGGAATCCATGGAGTGCTACCGGCGAATGACCTTCGCCCGCGCCCGGCGCATGAATTCTCATAAAGCTCCTGGAATGCCTTGGTGGGTCTCGCTGGCCGCTTGCGGCTTGTGCCTGTTCCTTGGATTTGCCGCCGCCGGCTGCAAGAAGTCCAGCCAAGCCGCTGCCGTTGACTCGAGGGTCTTTGACTCGGCGTCACCGGAACTCAAGGAAGCTTGGGACACGGCTTTGAAAGCGGCCCAGGCCAACGACTACGCCACCGCCTACCTGACTCTGGCGCAGATGCGAGCGCAGCCCGGCTTGAACGAGGCGCAGGGCCTGGCCGTCGCGGCCCAGTCCACTCTTGTCCATGCCCGGATGAACGAAGCGGCTCAAAAGGGCGACACCAACGCGCTGAAGGCAATCCAGGACATTCGGGCAGCCTCACACGCCCGAACCCGCTAACGCCGGACCGCCCCCATCCTGGAACGTAGTCGGGACCGATGCGGCTCCCGGACCGGGACACAAGACCTGCCTGTGGTGGAATCCATGTTCATGGCCGCGCCCTTGTGCCGCCCCCCCAACTCGAGTTCAAACCAGCCCTGCCCGTGGGGTGTGCGTCCAAACGCACAGTTTACAAAAAGCGGCCAAAGGGGTACTGTCGGGTTTACGCGGAACCATAGAATGCACAGATGCAGGATGGAGCCTTGGCGGGCCCGATAGAAAAAACTCGAGCGCGAGCCGAAAACCTCTTGACTCCATTCGCACAATTCCCCAATATGAAGCCATGAAAGCCAAATCGAGCCAATCGTTTGCACACGCTGCCTTTACCCTGATTGAACTGCTGGTGGTCATTGCCATCATCGCCATTTTGGCCGCCATGCTCCTGCCGGCGCTGTCCATGGCAAAGAGCCATGCACAGGCCATTACCTGCACCAACAACATGAAGCAGATGGGCGCTGCCATTCGCATGTATGCCGACGACAACAGAGACGCCCTGGCTTACGCCAACTGGGACGGCGGGGACGTCGGGTTCCCTCCGGGGTGGCTCTATTGCGCGACCAATGGCGGGAGTGGCGGAGTTCCGGATACGGGGCCGGGGGGAGCCTACCTGTACCAGCAAACACTCGCCTACGGCACCGGGCTCTGGTTCAAATATGTGCCCAACCCCAATTCATATCTCTGCCCGGTCGATATCAAGAGCAAGACCTGGACGACCCCTCGCAGCATGGGGACCATCGGGACGACCGTGAGGGAGAACAAAATGTCCAGCTATGTCATGGATGGGGCCGCCGACGATTTCGGGCGAATGAACTACTTCTCGAAGTATATGAAGATCACGGATGTCTGGAACCCCATGTGCTGGCTGTTGTGGGAACCGGACGAGCAGGCCTACAATACCGCTGCGGAAGGCTACAAACCCGCCTTCGAGTTCAATGATGCTTCCAATTCCCCGGATGATGTCGAGGGCATCTCTATACTGCACAGCAAAAAGGGCGGCAATGCCGTGTGTATATGCGGGACCGTGCAGTTCGTCACGGTGAATACGTTCCATAACGAGTGCGATCACCTCGGCACGATGGGGCCGGGGGGAAAGACCCTTTGCTGGTGGGCCCCCGACCCGGCGTCCGGTACTCCACCCAACGGACATTGAACCACGGTTTGCGCCGCGCCGTAAACCCCTGCCTGCCAGGCCATGCACCCTGACCTCGCTCCTGCGAAAAGACTCCTCAAGCCATTGACCCCCCTGTGCCTGCTCCTTCTCCTGGCCTGCGCCCCGGCCGGGTGCGGCAGCAAGGCCGCTCCGGGGGGCGCCGGGGCCGGCGCTGGGGCCGACACCAAGGCATTCCTGTCAGCGACTCCCGAGATAAAAGCCGCCTGGGACGGCGCGCTTGCGGCCCTCCAAACCAACAACCAGGTGGAGGCCTATTTGACGCTCAGCCAGTTGCGCCGCGAAGTGGGCTTGACCCGCGATCAAGCCGCCGCCATTGACGCCCAGCGCGCGGCCATCAATCTCCAATTAGCAGCGGCGGCTCAGAAGGGCGACACCCACGCTGCCGAGGCATTGTCGGAAATCCGCAAGGCCGCCCGAACGCGGGGCCGCTAACCGGCAGCGGGCAAACGCCCAGACCCTTGGCCGCGCCTCTCCTGCGGAGGTCTTTCACCGGCAAGAGTTTCTGTAACCGGTCACTGAAGGCGGGCGGCTTGAGCCAGAGCAGGCAGGGCCTGCTCCTTACACGGATTTTCGGGCGCCCAAGGTGATTCGACCCCAACCTGTGGCCTGACCGATACCAAGCGGGTCTGGGCCGCTTTTCGCAACCCGGAGGGCTGCCAGGTGGCAGCCGGGGGTCGCAGCGGAGCTGCGACCCCCCGTCTGGGGTTTTGTCGTTTTAGCCGGCTTTTTACCG